>SPKZ01003211.1_pt1 | contig 25728 bp, 18 predicted proteins | sample 2456571 | NCBI WGS metagenome assembly SPKZ01 (sample SAMN11192286, study PRJNA482655) | marine metagenome | biome: ENVO:00000447; feature: ENVO:00000244|ENVO:00000211|ENVO:00000569|ENVO:00002023; material: ENVO:00002151; isolation source: ocean water from marine abyssalpelagic zone ... | reverse complement strand
CGCCGCTCGCCTTCTGTGTGATCTTTGCCCTCTCCGGCGCGGTCGGTCCGATCATTGGCCAGAATTTTGGCGCCAAACAGTTCGGGCGCGTGCGGGGTACCCTCATCAAGGCAGTGCAGTTCACCGCGATCTATGTCGCCGTGATGTGGGCAATCTTGATGCTGGCGCACGGCTTCATTTCAGACAGCTTCCAGCTTAGCGAAGAAGGCGCGAACATTGTCTTTTGGTTCGCGCTCGTGGTCGCGCCGCTCTTCCTCTTCAACGGGACGCTGTTCGTCTCAAACGCCGCGTTCAATAATTTGCGCAGGCCGCTTTTCTCGACTTTCCTGAACTGGGGCAAGAACACGATTGGGGTCGTGCCTTTCATTGCGGTCGGGGCGGCGATGGGCGGCGCGCCCGGTGTTTTGATCGGCCAAGCGGTTGGCGGCGTGCTGTTTGGAATTGTCGGCTTCTGGCTCGCCTACCGACTCGTGGGCCGATATGAGAGCGGCAAATCAGACCCGGATAAGGGCATGAAATTCCCCCTCATGCGTCGCCGCGCGGAAGCGCCATTTAACTCGCCGCGAAGCTAAAATCGTCCCAACTAAAGAGTACATTTAAGCCCTTAATTGTTTGCACTAGTATACAAAATCCTAACGGCTACAAATACATTTTACTCAAGTAAATATGAGACACCAGAACAGTGACCGCATGAAAGAGGCATGCAATTTATTTCCTTCAACTTGGAGAGGCGGCGCACATGGAGATTCCCTCCGGCTTTGCCGTCATATTGAGGGAGTATCTCATGTTGAAGAAACTTATGAGTGCGACGGCATTAGGCGTCGTTTTAACCGCAGGTGCCGGGATGACGGCGCATGGGCAAGTGGTTCCTATTCCTAGTCCCGGTCCCGAGAGTCCCAATGCAGGTCCTGATTGTGCGGAGCCAGGTCCATTCCAGGTCGTTGATGAACTCGGCGACCCAAGAGGAGGACTGATTGATGATTCGTTCGAATGCGGCACAGGAGCCGACGCGAGAGCCGCTAACTCAACCGCAATTGGGCGAAATGCGAAAGCGTTTGCACAAAGCTCCACTGCGGTAGGCGATAGCGCGAGCGCGCTCGGTGAAGGTGCAGATGCAGTCGCAGAAAACTCAACCGCGGTCGGTCAAAACGCTTTCGTCGATGAACTTGCCGAAGACAGTACAGCGATCGGCCAGAACGCGCGGATTGAAAGCGTTGTCGACGACCCTAACACAGATGAAGATGAAAGCACTAATTCTGAGAATAGCACAGCGGTTGGCGGTGGAACTTTGATCCAGGGTGACGAATCTACCGCGGTCGGCCAGAACGCCGAGATTATTGGCAACAGAAGCACGGCTCTCGGGCAAAGTGCATACGTCGTGGGTGATCAATCAACTGCCGTTGGTGAGGATGCTGAAGCCCTTGCGGATGACGGCCTTCTCGACAGCTGTCGGTCAAAACGCAACCGTTCGATCAGTCGAGGATAACCCAGATACGCCGGATGTAGATGAGTGTAATCCGTCCGTAGCTGGTACAGCGATCGGCGAGGACTCTTTGGCTCAAGGCACAGGTAGCGTCGCAGTTGGCGTCGAAGCAGAAGCTCTTTCGGACTTTTCCCTAGCACTTGGCGCGAGTGCGACGGCATCGGGGTTGAGCTCAACAGCCTTGGGAGAAGCCTCTAGCGCTCTTGGAGAAGAATCCCTCGCAGTCGGTCAGTTTGCACAAGCAACTGAAGAAGAAGTAACAGCCATTGGCGCCACGTCTCAAGCGACTGGGCAGGAATCGCTGGCCGTCGGCTCAGGCGCCGACGCTCTCGCCGAGAACGCGACTGCTATTGGGCAAAGCGCAAATGCAGATGGTTTAAGCGCCACTGCATTGGGTGAGAATACAGAAGCGAACGGCGAACAATCAACTGCCCTCGGACAGGGAGCGGTTGCCGCGTTTAACTTCTCAACCGCTATCGGCAGTTCGGCAGAAACGCTTTTCGAAAATCAATTCATGTTCGGGACCGCGAGCAGTATTTATACGATGCCGCGAATTACGTCTGATGCCTCACGCGAGGCTCAGTCTGGCCCACTCTCGCCTATTTACACCGATGCTGCGGGAAATCTCGCGAGTGATGGTGGAAGCACTTTGAACCAAATTCGATCTGACTTTAATGCAAACTCTGGTGGAATTTCCGATTTGAGAGCTCTTTTGAATTCTCTTCCAACTGAGCCAACAGAGCCGACCACTCCAACTGATCCGACAACGCCTACAACTCCCACGACCCCGACCGATCAAGACAAAGCGATCGCGGACAATACGACCCTGATCGCTGGCAACACAGCGGCGATTGGCGCGAACACGCAGGAGATTGAGAGTGTCAAAACCCTCTCAAACGAAAATCAGGAACGTGTGGCGCGGGCCGAGGCGACATTTGAAGCTAATAGCGCTGCAGTTCGCAAAAACACGCAGCAAGTGAGCCTCATGAACTCTCGTTTCGAAGCGATTGGTCTGCAGCTTGATGCGCTCGGGCAGCAAGTCTCAAGCAATACTGAGCAGATCCAAGAGAATACGGCTGGTATCTCCATCGCGAACGCCATGGCTGGTACGTCTTGGCTGCAAGCGAATGAGACGCACGCCTTCACCGCGAACTGGGGTTATTACAATAATTCCAACGCCTTCGCGCTCAGCGCGACGCAGCGCCTCGACAAGAATTGGTCTGCGAATATGGGCATTGGTGTCTCAACTGATGAAGGCAAAGTCGGCGCCCGCGCTGGCCTCCGATATGGTTGGTAATCCCAATCGCAAAAGCGCTGGGGTCTCCGCCCAGCGCTTTTAAACCCTCCAAAATGAAGAAGGCCGCCTCTGGAGAGAAAGAGGCGGCCTTTTCTATACGCGGTCTATGAACCTTAGTGGCGGCGGCTCAAACGAGCGCGACGCCGACGTCGCTTGTCCAACATGGTTGAGCCTGACTCCTCGTGGGTTTCGGGAGCTGGGGCTTCGATTTCGGCAATCGGTTTCGCGATATAGATCGCATTGATTTCAGTTGCCGGGAGGGTGTTGCGAGGCACCGCGATTTGGGCTGGCTCTGTTTCGCGGACTTGCGGGTTCATTGTGTTATTCCTTCGTATATTCAGGGAATTAGCCTGATCGACGGGGGTTGAAGCTGTTTGTTTGTTGCCGTCGATGAAAGGTAATTGGGAAAGCTCTTATTGTTTTTCAATAAGTACATATCGTTTTTCGGCAATTTTTTTGAAAATCGTTTAAATACAATCACATAGAGACGTACATTTTTCTCTGTAAACGTGTGATCCGCGATGATCCACCTCCTTTCACGCTTAAAATTCGGCGCGCCCCACTGGTAAGTTGCCTTAGAATGATCAATCCTAATCGAAAGGTGCAGCCGTCCACGAAGGCGGGTCTAGCTGGGAGGCCATTATGAAACGAGAGATTGATCTGGATCTAAAGCAACGGGCGCAGAAAGTTCTGCCAAATGGCATGTATGGGCATGAGTCCACCCTCCTGCTTCCAGAGAGCTATCCTCAATTCTTCAGCAAAGCCGAGGGCGCCTATTTATGGGACGCTGACGGAAACAAATATCTCGACTTCATGTGCGCCTATGGACCGAACGTGCTGGGCTATGCAGACGCGCGCATCAATGAAGTGGCGGTCGCGCAGCTCGAAAAAGGCGACGCGATGACTGGCCCCTCTCCCGCCATGGTCGAACTTGCAGAGGTGATGACGGACATGGTCAGTCATGCGGACTGGGCGATGTTCTGTAAGAATGGGACTGACGCGACCACAATGGCGAAAACCATAGCACGGGCGCAGACAAGCAAACGCATCATCCTCGTCGCGGCTGGCGCCTATCACGGCGCTGCGCCTTGGTGCACTCCAATGCCGTCTGGCGTAATCGACGAAGATCGCGCCCACATTCAAATGTATGACTATAATAGCGTGAAGAGCCTCGAAGCGGCGGTCGCTGAGGCCGGCGATGATCTTGCCGGCGTGTTTGCAACCCCATTCAAACATGACGCGTTCACCGATCAAGCTTTGCCAGACCCGGCTTATGCGAAGCGGGCCCGCGAGCTCTGCGATCAAACGGGTGCCCTTCTGATTGTTGATGACATTCGAGCTGGGTTCCGCCTGACCCGCGATTGCAGCTGGGAGCTGATCGGCGTGCGGCCAGACCTCAGCACGTGGGGGAAGAGTTTCGCGAACGGCCTGCCCATTTCAGCTTTACTAGGCTCAAACAGTACGCGGGAAGGCGCAGGATCGATTTACGCGACCGGATCGTTTTGGTTCTCAGCCGTACCGATGGTGGCGGCGCTTAAAACGCTGCAGATCCTGAGGGAGTCCGATTATCTCGAACATATGATCGCGCTTGGGGAGCAGCTTCGCGCCGGACTGCAAAGCGCAGCCGACGAAGCCGGGATGGGGTTTCGACAAACAGGCCCCGTTCAGATGCCGCTCTTCTTGTTCGACGACGATCCTGATTTTCGAACGGGGTTTGCGTGGTCGGAGGCCATGCTTAGGCGCGGGATCTACGTCCACCCTTGGCATAATATGTTCCTATGCCAAGCGATGACCGAGGCCGACATCGATCTGACCATCGCGGCTGCGCGTGAGGCGTTCGCGGAGGTGAAGCAAGCTCGCACATCGCTAGAGCCGCACCCCGTCGTCGCGGCCATGTTCGCTAGCATGGCGGCTGAGTAAGCAGCCTGCAAAGAAAATGGGGCAACCAACCGGCTGCCCCATTTATAAGGCGATGAAATTTTAGATTAGATCTAGAACTTCGTTCGCAGGGTCACACCGTAAGTGGCAGGATCCTGCGTGAACTGACCACGTGCACGGTTGCCTTCGCCGCCGCGCAGCGGGATGTTAAAGGTCACGTTCTTCGTGATTTCATCCGTGACGTTACGGCCCCAGATTTCAACTGTCCAACGATCGTCTGGAGACGATACGCCAACCCGCAGATTGACCTTCGTGTTTGAGTCCTGAATGTCGCCGGGCAGCAGCACGTCAGAGAGAAGCTCTGTTGGCTGTGTACTGGTCCGACGATCTGACTCATAGCGAAGGTTAGCATTTGCGAACCAGTTGAAGTTCTCAAATGTCGACTCATAAGTCGCACCCGCAACAATGACGTTTTCAGGCGCGTTGGTCAGCGTGTTTCCGCAAAGGTTCGCAGCATTCGGGTTGAACGCTGGATCTGCTGGATCGAGGACGTCGCAATTGTTTGGATAGCGAGCATCTGAATAGGTCCAGTTGAAGTTCGCCGACAGATTGTTTGTCAGCTGTGCTTCGGTCTCGACTTCGACACCTGTGGCTTTCGCTTTTCCGACGTTGAAGGTCTGGAAGCGAATTCCGGTAAACTCAAGCACCTGGAAGCCTTCCAGATCCTGATGGAAGACCGCGACGTTTGCACGTGCACGACCATCAAACAGAGTTGATTTCAAGCCAAGTTCCCAAGCATCTACAAGCTCTGAGTCAAAGCGCGGATCTGCACCGCCTGCCGCAGCAGACGCATCCAGGTTAAATCCACCTGACTTAAAGCCATGCGTGAAGCCACCATAGACATTGATGTCCGGAGTGATCGAGTAGCCGAGCTTAACGGTGTAAACCAACTCTTCGTCGTCAAACGTGTCATCAAACTCTTGTGGGAGCAGTGCGTCCAGACCGCTGCCAGAGAACGCGCCGAAGAACGGACCGAAGTTCTCTTCGTTGAAGACTGGCGCTGCGAAGACGAAGCAGTTCAGAGCGACGGAGGCACCTACAAGCGAGCTTGGAATTGCACCCGGGTTTGTTGCGAGAGTGTTGAACGTACCGAGACACGCGTCAAAGTTCCCATCGAGCTGCTCGAAGCTTCCTTCCTTGCTTTCTTCGACATAGCGAAGACCAACTGTCAGATCCAAGTTGTCTGTCAGTGAAAGGATGTTGTGGGTGAAGATTGAGAAAGACTCACCCTCCTGAAGGAAGGCGTTGCTCGCAAAGTCACCGTTCGCGTCATTGCCGCCGGCAAAGGCAAGCAGGACGTTCGCCGGCTGTCCGAGAAGACCTGCGCTCACGCCGCTTTGATACTCATCCAAAAGCGTCAGTGACCCACGGGATTCAATCGTTTCGTCGGAGTAGTAGAGACCAACCAACCAGTCCAAGCGGTCGTCAAATGCGGCCCCCTGCAAACGAAGTTCATGCGTGATGGTTTCAATCTCGGTGACGTTTCCACCTGGCGTGAATGGGCTGCCTGGGGCGGCTTGCGCTTCAGGTGACCGGCCAACTGTGAAGATATCCAGGCTGGTATAGTCTGTGCTCCGGAAGGTTTCGTCTTCGAAGTCGCGATAAGCACCGATATACGTCAAATCACCGATCGGCGTGTCGACGTTATACTCTAGAGAGAAGCCAGTTTGCTCGAACGGATTGCCGAACTCACTGTCGTTTGAACGTAGATCCTCAAGCGCGTCAGGGCCGGTGAATGGTGCACCGCCATCTGCTGGAAGACCTGCAGGTCCGAAGAACCCGACAAACGCTGTGTCATTGTTCCAAACGGCATGACAGCATTGCTCATTGGCTTCTGAGTAATCGAGAATGGCACGGACCGTACCCTTGTCGCCAAAGTCGCCATAGAGCTGGCCGCGGAATACAGAACGGTCACGGTCGTGGCTTTCTGTCCCGCCAATGCCCCGAATGAGGCCATCGCGTTCGCGGATTGCGCCCGAGATGCGCAAGGCAAGTGTGTCTTCGATCAGTGGGACGCTCACGCCACCTTGAACATTGACCAGATTATAGTTGCCGAGCGTAACGGTTCCGAAGCCTTCGAATTCCTCGAGATTTGGCTTCTTGGTTTTGATGTTCAACGCACCGGCAGATGTGTTGCGTCCAAACAGCGTACCTTGAGGACCGCGAAGAACTTCGATCTGCTCAAGATCCATCAGGTCGCCAAGGGCAACACCAGGACGTGACAGGTACACACCGTCGAGGAAAACACCGACAGAGCTTTCAAGACCGATATTGTTCCCGGTTGTACCAACACCGCGGATCCGGAGGGTTGTACCGCCGGTCGCCGTGTCCGAGCTATTCATGTTGAAGCTTGGCGCGACGCTATCGAGCGAGGTGACGTCTGCGACGCCCGAACGCTCCAGCGTTTGAGGATCGAGCGCGGTCACCGCGATCGGAACATCCTGGATACTCTCGGTCCGCTGAGTCGCGGTCACGGTGACTGTGCTTAGGCGACGATCTTCATCTGCGCCTGCAGCATCCTCCTGCGCCACTGCGGTGGGTGCAGCGACGGCAAGCGCCAAAACCGATGCGCCCGCGAGACCTATTTTACTCGTAAGTTTTGTTCTCATTCGTTTACTCCCTTGTGCCGCTCTTTGTTGATCGGCTTATTTTATTTGCCACTTTAGTGTGATCACTCCAGCAACTCGGCCGGGCGGCGGTATCGCGTCGATCAGACCTAAATCGATCAAATCAAACGATTTTGCGACCACATTGGCGACGATTTAGAAGGGCTGAATACCGGTTGATCAAGACCATATCTGAAATTCTCTCTCAACAGTGCCAAAGAGCAACATCTACAGTCTGCAATACTGCCGCAAGGTCAGCTACGACTGCAGCACCAGGAGATTCAGGCGTTTTCAAGGTTTACGTCTATTTCCCACAATTTCAGCGCTCGTTTGGGATCACAAAAAAGTGTAGCCGGACTTCTGTTTTAGACATGGGCGTCAGAGCGTCCCAAAACGGGATCACTGTCACGGAAGGACGCTCAAAATGGAATTCACTCAAAGCCGAACCGTAAAAATCATCGCGATCTTACTACTCCTCGCCGCAATTTCTCAGCCGATCTATACAGCGCTCTATCTCGGGGCGCCCGAAATTGACCGCAAGCTAATTTGGGGCATTGAGGGGCTCATCTTTGTCGTGCTTGCAGCTTTTTCTGGATCGGCTTTGGTCATGGCAAAGCGCTACACGCTGGGCTTCTCGGCCATTGCCTTCAGCGCGGCATTGAACGTTATTCAAGTCGGCGTTGGGGTCACGCAGTTCGACCCATTCCGCGAAGCCGCGACAGCCAACCCGGAACTTGGCGGTGTCGCTTATTCCGTCGTTGCGTTCTCATTCTTCGGCTACAATGCTGCCAAAATCCTTTGGGCCTCGCCGCGATTGTCTTTGGCATGGCGAAGATGAACCAGGGCGGAAGACTTGTCGGTGGGCTCACCGTTTTGTTTGGGGCGGCAGCATTCGCGACCAACTCAATCATTGTTGTGATCAGCCGCGACGGCTTCCTGCCTTCACCCATTGCTGGCGGCACCGGCGTTGTCGCAACGCTACTTTTAGCGCTTTGCCTCTTCAGCGTCGCCGACGACTCCTAAGGTCTGAGTTTCACCGGGCGCCCGAGCAGGGCCGATATATCGGCGACGAGGTCTTCGTTGCTCATCGGCTCGCCTTGCCCGGTGGACAACTCTTCTGCGGCTTCAGCTTCGAGCGCCGCGAGATCTCGCGTACGCCGCGCCTTGACTTTCCAGGCTGCGATCAAACCGTCTGCGCGAGATCGATCACCCGCCTGCAAGGCATCACGCACGGCGTTTAAGATAGCTTTGGTGGTGAAGAGATGCTCCGTCTCGAGGTCGATTCCAGGCGGACGGCCTGAGCCTTTAACCCGGCCGCCAAGCCCCTGACGCAGCATAAACCGGCCGGACATCCCACTCGCTGTTCCGGCTTGGAGTTGCGCCCGCCCTCGTTTATCATTCGGGTTTAGATCTGTGACTCGGAACCCATAAAGCGCGGCCCAACGGCCATAGGTCGTTAGTGAAATTCCAAGGGCAGCCGGAATCTCGGTTGGTGTTTCACCTGCCCGCGCCCGGCGTTCAGCTTCAGCGGCCAATTGACGACGCGTTTCTATCGGGAGGCTTCGTAAATCTGGCATAGCCGATAGTTTAGATTGCCGCTGACCCCAGTCGGATTTTCAGTCATCCCGAGCATGCGTCATTTGACGTATGTGCACGGCCCCAGCCTCTTATACGCTCCTCTCTACTAAACAGTCGGGGAGACTATCATGACAGTGAAGAGACTAAGCACGCTAACCGGAACTTTGCTGACGGCTGGGGTTGTGGCGAGCTGCGGTGGTGGCGGCGAGGCAAGTCCTTCCGATGCATCCGAACCGAGTGCTGCACCCGCATCAAACCAAGCGGAATCAGAGGCCCCCGAAAGCTCGGCCGCGGCACCGCGCGAGCTTGATTACAGTCCGATCACGGCTTCTGGCCCGAGCGATGCGCTCGCCCAGGTAAATGCCCGCGCCGAAATCCGGCGGATCGTAATTATGGAAACCGGTCAAGATATAGACGAGGTGCCGCTTGAAGCGAGTTGGCCTTATGGAAATTGCACCGACGCGGCCTCGTTAATCCCGCCCCCTCTGAAAGGGTGGCGGCTGTTTTCAATGTCCGCTGGCGAGTGGCCGCAAGGTTCGGACTTCGCGCGAATGAGCTTCAGCTTCATCGAGGAAAACACATCCCCCGGCACCGCGGAATACAATGACACGAAGCAAGATATCGCCTTCTACATAAGCTCTGGCACACCGAGCGTGGACAGTATGAAAGAGGCTTATTCCAACCCGCAACTCACATCCATGATGCTGGCGCCTGGGCCCTACAATTATCCGATCCAAAAGGCGCCAAAGGACTACCCAGGTCGTGCAGTGCTGCTCGGTGACTATTTTGTTCAAATCGAGGGAACCGGCAAAGACGTAGACGTCTATTTCGCCAAGGTCATCGAATGCGGGATCGCAAGCGGCCTCGTGGCAGGTGGCGTAGACTTAACCACCCTCCGCGCGGAGCCATAATGCAAGCGGTGCTTTAGACCGTTTCGATCTCTTTTGGGGCTTCGGTCTTACGCTCTTCCTTCGCTTTGCGCGGCTTAGGGAGCAAGCGGAACCGGGTCTGGCACCAGGCCCAGCCGACGCCCACATCAAGCAGCGCGTCCCCGCGCCCACATGGGCACATGAACTCAAACACGCCCCAAACGGCATAGGTCTCGCCTTTCACCAGCGGCACCGGCTCGCCCGTGACGTGATTAGGAGAATCGTCGACACACAGGACGAGGTCGCCATCGTTTACATTATAAGACATGGCCGCTCCCATAGCACAGAGCACCCCCGCAGCCTATGGCCTAGAAAGAGAGACGTAGCGACAGCCTCGCCGCCAACTCTCTGCTTGCAAGCGCCAAGTCTTATTGAGAGACTGACCCAGCACAAACGGGAGAGGCCTCAACATGACCCACACGCTTAGACTCAGATCTTTCGCGGCAGGGGCCGCGCTGCTCATCACCCTCCCCGCCTGCACCACGATCCCCGCTCCCTCGCCAAGCGCAGAGCAGGTCCACGCAAACGCCATCGTCCTCGACGCCCATGCCGATATCGCCCTGCCCGACACGTCCCCGCTCTATCTCGGCGCGGATGGCCAGTCCAAGGTCGCAACCGACAAGCTCAAGGCTGGCGGCATGGACGCCGTCATCATGGCCCTCGCCACCGGACCGAAACCGCGCACCCCAGAAGGCCGCGCCCAAGGCGCCGCTGAGGTCGCCGCCAAACTGAGCGCCATAAAAGCCCGCGTCGCCGCCGATCCAGAGCGCCTCACCTTCGCCCGCACCGCCGATGAGGTCCGCGCCGCGCAAGCGCAAGGCAAAACTGCCATCATTCTCGGTTTCCAGAACGCCCTCGCCCTGGAGCGCGATGTCTCCCGCCTCGACGCCCTCTATGCCGATGGCGTGCGCGTGTTCGGCCTCACCCATATGGGCCACAATGATTTTTCAGACTCCTCACGCCCGCTCTTCAATGGCGAGACCGGCACCTATGAAGTCACCGAAGAGCATGGCGGACTGTCGGAGCTCGGGCGCCAGGCCGTGCAGCGCATCGACGCGCTCGGCGGCATTGTCGATGTCTCGCAAATGTCCAAGGCCGCCACCCTGCAAGCCATCGAGCTGAGCGACACGCCGATCATCGCCACCCACTCTAACGCCAAACAGCTCTCAGACGTCACCCGCAACCTGTCCGATGAAGAGATTGACCGCATCGGCGAGACCGGCGGTGTCATCCACATTGCCGCCTTCAGCGCCTATCTGGCCGACCTGACCTCGCCAGAGAAGCGCAGCGCCATTTGCGACGTCCGCCTCGCCGCCGGCCTGCCGGAGACCTATTCCTACCCGTATGAGCTCTATTGGGAACTCGAAGACGAAGCCGAAAGGATCAGCTTCCTAACCAATATGCGCGAACTGGTCGGGCGCGAGGACGTCGCCCGCATGGTCGACCATGTGGACTATGTGGTCGGGCGCATCGGCATTGACCATGTCGGTATCGGCACAGACTTCAACCATGGCGGCGGCATTGTCGGCTTCACCGAAGCAGACAGCGCCCAAAACGTCACCGAAGAACTCCTCCGCCGCGGCTATTCTGCGAGTGATGTGGAGAAGATCTGGGGCGGGAATTTCCTGCGGGTGCTTGATGAAGCGAGCGGGCGATGAGACAGACGTTTCAAACTTTCTTAAACGGAACATCACGAAGTCATCGATCGCCAACAAAATCGAACATCAATCGGGCTGAATAATACATGGCCCGGCATCGTTCGATTATCAGCAATCAAAGGACGCTGGAAAGCAGTGACTTTCCGTCTAAGAAATTCTCGACGTTCGACTGGGCCAACTGTGCTTGTGCGAAGAGCGTCTCAAAAGTTGCGCCGCCCTGATGTGGGGACAAAATGACGTTTGGAACGTCAGCCCAGCGGGCGCTATTGGTTGGTTCCGGATCAAATACATCCAGACCCGCACCGCCAATCCGATTCGATTTCAATGCATCAATCAACGCAGCCTCATCGACCACACTCCCGCGTGAGACATTCACAAGAACGCCCTCGGGACCAAGTCGGTCGAGGATATTGCCATTGATCAGATGGCGCGTTGTATCGTCCGGGCGGCAGCAAACCACCAGGCCGCGGCATTGATCTGCGAGGTCTTCGAGCGAAGCGACATAAGGCGTCTCGATTTCTGGTTTAGGACGCGGGCCCCACCATTTCACGTCAATGCCAAATGGCGTCAATCGTGCGAGCACTTCTTTACCGATCGAGCCGAGCCCGACGATCCCTACTGGCATGTTTCGGATCGAGTGACGGAGCGGCGGCGCTGCGCCGACCCACTGATCCGTCATGATATAGTCTTGCGTCTGCGGAATACGTAGGAGCAGTGAGGTCATTAGAGCGACGGCGAGATCGGCCACATCACCTGAATTCATGCCTGGAGCGTTGGTGACCGCAATCCCGCGCGCGCGACACTCGCCGAGATCGATATTGCTAAATCCGGCGGATACGGATGCCACCATTTTGAGGTTGGGAAAGCGAGACAGCATGGCCTTGTCGAGCTTCTCAATACTGGCCGAGAGTAGAATATCGACATCGGTGCCATGGTTAGCGATCGTTTTCTCGACATCTCCATCCGTCTCCAACCAGTTCCAACGTTTGGGTCGGTTCGGAAAGAGTGTGTGCATTTCGGAATGCATGGCGAGCACGGTGGCGTCGTGGGTCATTTACGCAGTCTCATCTGAGGATAAGTAGGGAAACCCGCGCGCTCGCTTCGATTACTCGTCTCGAGCGCGCAGTTTCGATAGGCGGTTTGTTCTAGATGCTCAAATCGAGCGCATTGTAATCGTGAAGCGAGGCCTTCGCGGCTTCATTCCATTCATAGGACAAGCCCTTCTCGACGAATGGCTGATACTCGTACGGCGTCTCATTTGGGAAGCGCTTGCGCCGAGCATCAATACCGAAGCCGATCACCTCAGAACGTTTGGCAATCAGTTCCTCATCAAAGACCTGGACAGCGCTGTGCGTGCCCGCGCCGGTAACACCGAGGACTGAACTTCGACGGTGAAAGCCCATATTGACCGTGATGCGTGGCTCAAAGCCCGTATTCGCGAAAGAACCATGCACGAGCTGGCGATTGCACATCACAACGTCGCCGGCATCACAGACCAGCGGTACGGTGTCCGCAATCCGCTCGCTGCCAGACTCCGCAACCAATTGCTTGATATCGACCTTGCCGAGCTTATGGCTGCCGGGCAGGACCCAAACCCCATTTACGGCGGTGCTGCCATAGACTTGGGCCATGAAGTTGAAGCCGTGAATGCCATCATCAAAGTCTTCGCTGTCCCAATGCGTGGTGCCGTCCTGATGCCAAGACACGGCCGCGCCGATGCCGGGTTCTTTGATAAATAGGCTCTCATTGAACGGCGCGAAGTCTTTCCCGTTAATGTCCTCGGCCACCTTGAGCAATTGCGGATGTCCATAGACGCGCAGACAAGTTTCAGAAAACTGCAGCGAGCCGAGCAAAATGAACGGTGCAGCGGCGGGTGCGTCGTCGGCCGCTTTTGGCTCAAGCAGTTTTACCTGGTGGCGCCCGTTCGCGAGGGCAGAACCACCTAAAGGGTCGCCCAATGGCTTTGACCAGACCAGCGTTGTGGTCTCACAATCTGCGCCAAGGGCTGGCGCTCCATCGGCTGTCAGTTTCTCGCCCGGTCCCACAGGGAACCGCTCTTTCATCTCGGCGAGGTCTTGTTTGATGTCGTCCAGCTCATCCTGATAAAGGACGCCCGTGAACACATAGAACCCATACTTCTTGTACGCGTCGACGATGTGACCCGCGAGATTCCCATCGGCGTCATATTCAATCGGCCCACGATTATCCAAAGCCATGGCGCGCTTGTGTCCGGAGATGAGATAATCCCGCATCGCATCTGAATCATCTCCGTAATGTGCGGCGCATGCTTCGATGGACTCCATATAATGAGGGTCTGACATGTACGAATCCTCCCTTTTATTTAACGTTGTTAAAATTTAAACAGTGTTTAATTCTTGTGTCAATTGGAAAATCGACCTAAGGATTCCAAATGGCAGTCGAAACGCTCAGTTCACACGAAACAACGCGCTCAAAGAATATGGCGAAACGCCGGGAGACGATCCTGCGTGAAGCCCACGCGCTTATTGCGGATGAGGGCTTTGAGGCTTTGAAGATTCGCGACCTTGCAGCACGCGCCGGTCTGACCGTGCCAACAATTTACAATCTGGTCGGCGGCAAGAATGAAATCCTAGCCGTCATCATTGAAGAAATGGTGGTGCAACTTCGTGCGATCCAGAACGAGGCGAAGATTGACCCGGTCGAGAAGTCGTTTGCGAAGCTGATCAACGATCTCGCAGATCACTTTGCCACCAATGAAGCTTTCTTTCGTGCCGCCTTTATCGCCGGTGACCGTAGCGGACTGTTCGAGCAAAGCTCTGGCGAGGGGATCTTCGCACATTTCGTGCAGCAACCGATCGAAGCCTGCTCGCGGGCCGTTGAAGCGGGACTCCTGCGCGGTCAAATTGCACCGGAAGTGCTCGGCCCTCAGATCTACGGCTGCTATCGCTTGGCGAGACAGGATTGGGCGAACGGGTATTTCGATTTGGATGGATTTAGAAAACAGGCGCTGATTGGCGTGTTTTTATGCCTCGCCTCGGATGCTAAACCCGCCTTTCGAGAAAGACTGATGAGTAAGGTCGCAAGCCTGACGAGCGGCTAAACCAACCCAATCTACACGTCTATTTTTGCTCGCAATGCAGACACCTCCCCCTAAAGGCCCAGCTCTTCTTCTCGGAGTTTTTTGACTTGGTCTCGGAGGCGGGCGGCATCTTCGAAGTCGAGATTGGCGGCGGCTTCACGCATTTGTTTTTCCAGATCCGCGACGACAGCCTGTAGGTTGTGGCCCTGGCCTGGCTCGTAGGCGGCCTGGTCCTCGGCGACCGCTTTCCGGCGGGATTTGCCGCCTTTCAGCTGGGTGCGGCCGCCTGGCTTTTCGCCAAGCTCACCCAGGATGTCGGCGACTTCGCGTTTGATCGTGGTCGGGGTGATGCCATGTTCGGTGTTATAGGCTTCTTGTTTCTCGCGGCGGCGCTCGGTCTCATCCATGGCGCGCTGCATCGAGCCGGTAATCTTGTCGGCATATAGAATAACGCGCGCATCCGCGTTCCGGGCGGCGCGGCCAATCGTCTGCACCAGCGAGGTTTCAGAGCGCAGGAAGCCCTCTTTGTCGGCGTCGAGAATGCCGACCAGGCCGCATTCCGGGATGTCGAGGCCTTCGCGCAACAGGTTGATACCGACCAGTACGTCGAACTCGCCGAGGCGTAGATCGCGGATGATCTCGATCCGCTCCACCGTGTCAACATCGGAGTGCATATAGCGGACTTTGATGCCCTGCTCGTGCAGATACTCGGTCAGGTCTTCGGCCATCTTTTTGGTCAGCGTGGTGACCAGGGTACGATAGCCCGCGGCGGTTGTGGTGTGGATCTCCGCCGTCAGGTCGTCGACTTGGTTGGTCGTACCGGTTGAGACCGGACGGACCTCGACTTCCGGGTCGAGGAGGCCAGTCGGGCGGATTACTTGCTCGGTGAAGACACCGCCAGTGCGCTCCAGCTCCCAAGGCCCCGGCGTCGCCGAAACATGCACCGTCTGCGGCCGCATCGCCGTCCATTCTTCAAACTTCAACGGCCGATTGTCTAAACAAGAAGGCAACCTGAAGCCGTATTCGGCGAGCGTGCGCTTTCGCGAGAAGTCGCCTTTATACATGGCCCCGATTTGGGGAACGGTTTGGTGCGACTCATCGACAAAGACGAGGGCGTTATCCGGAAGATACTCGAACATGGTTGGGGGCGGATCGCCGGGTTTGCGTCCCGTTAGATAGCGGGAGTAGTTTTCGATCCCGTTGCAGCTACCGGTCGCAGCCATCATCTCAAGATCATATTGGACACGCTGCTCAATCCGTTGCGCCTCGAGAAGCTTCCCCTCTTTTTGAAAGTGCTCGAGCGTTTGTTTGAGCTCAACTTTGATTTGATCAATCGCCTGATTGAGTGTCGGGCGAGGCGTCACATAGTGGCTGTTCGCATAGAGCTTGATGGCAGGAAGCGTTTCGGATTTCCGTCCCGTCAGCGGATCGAACTCAGTAATACTCTCCAATTCATCGCCAAAGAAGGAGAGTTTCCACGCGCGATCTTCATAGTGCGCTGGGAAGATATCAATAATATCGCCCTTCATGCGGAAACTACCCCGCTGGAACGCCATGTCATTGCGCGTGTATTGTAGCTCTACGAGCAGTTTGGCGACCTCTCGTGGATCGATCCTTTGTCCCGCTTCGAGCTTTCGCGTCATCGACGTGTAGGTCTCAACCGAGCCTATGCCGTAAATGCAGGATACGGACGCGACGATGATACAATCATCCCGCTCCAGGATCGCTCGCGTAGCCGAGTGACGCATCCGATCGATCGCTTCGTTGATAGAGCTTTCTTTTTCAATGTAGAGATCGCGCCGTGGAACGTAGGCTTCCGGTTGATAATAGTCATAGTATGAGACGAAATACTCGACCGCATTATCCGGAAAGAAGGATTTGAACTCTCCGTAAAGCTGCGCCGCGAGCGTTTTGTTCGGAGCGAGGATCAAGGCTGGGCGTTGTGTGGCTTCAATAATCTTCGCCATCGAAAACGTTTTACCTGTCCCCGTAGCACCAAGCAAAACCTGATCACGCTCTCCGGCCTGAATGCCTTCTACAAGTTCAGGGATAGCGGTACGCTGATCTCCCGCCGGCTCATAAGGCGAGCTCACTTTAAGCTCAATTCCGCCTTCTAGCTTTTCCCAGCGCCGATCTGGCCGATGCGGGGTCCACTCGCTAGACGACAAGCCACCCACGGCGTCCAGGGCCGCACCGCTAAGATTCACAATACCGCGCGCTTCTGAGAGGCGAGGACCACTATCATTAGTCATGTCCCTTAATTAGGTACTTTTCGGATCATCGCAAACAAAAAGGGCGGCCATAAGGACCGCCCGTTTCGACTACTGAACGTCTTTGTCTACATCCCGCAGGTTGTTGCCAAGAACCGTTCCATTTCGGTCAAGATCTGGTCTTTGTGCTCTGGCAGCCACTTGTTTCCCTGGTGACCCATCTGCTTCAGAATGATGAATTCACTTTCTGGCTGATCTTTCTTGATCGCATTGTAGAAGTCGCGGCTGTGAAAAATCGGCACACGCACATCATAGTCACCGTGATAGAGCATTATTGGGATATTCACATGCTCAGTGTTCGCCTGAGGATCCATACCTTTAACAGTATTTCCCTGAACGATCCGTTGAATACGGTTGGCGCCCCATTCATTGCCGAGACGGGCAAGATTTGCCACACCTGCACCAGCAATTGCGCACTGGTATGGGCTGTCCGGGCGAACAGAAGCGGCGATAGCGGCGAAGCCACCATAGGAGTATCCGTGGATCGCGATTTTATCCGCGTCGACATAACCGTTTTCTACGAGCCAGGTTGCAGCATCATCCTTGTCATCCTGCATTTTTTGCCCCCATTCACCGTCGCCTGCCGTCCACAAGGCACGGCCCCAACCGTCGCTACCGCGATACTGAGGTCTCAGCACAATGTAGCCACGGCTCGCAAAATATTGAGTCCAACCAGAATTGTCGAAATTATCAAAGTCACGCGCCCAAGGCCCGCCATGCGGGTGGATAATGGCACCGCGTGCTTTTTGTCCCTCTTGGTAGCCAGCCGGCAGTGTGATGAGAGCAGGAATCTTCATACCGTCCCGGGCATCATAGTAGACGAATTTTGATTCGCCGAGACTTTCAGTATCGATCCAGGGGCGCTGCGAGCCAATCACAGCAACTTTGGACTTATCTACGAGCAGGAAATATGCTGGCGGGAAGTCCCCTGCACTGACCGTAAACAATACACGATTACGATCGCTCGTATAATCATTAAGGCTGACGTTTTTGCCGGGAAATGCCGCTTCCAAACCATCCTGAATGGCCTTCATTTCAGGGTCTAGCCAATACGTCGTCGTAGAGGGCCCCGCATATCGGAAACCAAGCACTTCGCCGAAATCTTCCTGCCGCTGCGACCTAATAATATCAGTAATATTGAATTCCGGATGCGCGAACACGGGTTCAGCGCTGAATGTATTTGTCACGACATCATAAAGATAAACAGAAACTTTATCGTCAAACATATCCGTCAAAACGAAGTAGTTGTTTGTTCCTTCCTGACGAGCAACTGGCGACATCGTATACCTATCCGATATCTGAGTAGTTAGCCCTTCTTCGGTTTCAAGCGTGTTAGTCTCTGGGTTGAGTAAGCGGATGTACTGACGCCAAGCCCCATCCTCGAACTCAAGCTTCGTCGCTGTCGTCACAGTGCCGTCTCGAGAGCTAATACCGTAGCGCTCTTCGTCACTGGCTTTGTAGAGAAACTTCTCGCGCCCGGTTTCCAAGTCATGCTCAAAGTAGCTAGTTCCATTTTTGGTTGTAGCTCGAGAAATGATGATCTTTGAAGGATCGAGCGGAAGCAAGGAAGCTACAGCGGTTTCGCCGACAAGCTCGAAACAGCGAAGCATCATTTTACTGGCACCAACTTCCGCGCGGCCATTTGGCAAGTCGTCAATCTTTTTGATCCGTTCGTTGCCCATGTAGGCTTTTTGCAGATACTTTTTTGTGGAGCCGGTAGTTTTACCTTCGCCGCACCCTTGGAGCGCGCCAGTATACGGCTGTACTGTAAACCAAAGCGACTTTTTTTGCTTGAGCGCGCTGGCCGCGAAAAAGAGCGTTCGTCCGCTTGATGGCGTAATATTTGACGGGACAAGCGGCTTCGAGACGTCGACATCACCGCTGATGTCCCAATAGGCCGCAGCGCCTTGCTCACCATCGCGAGTTGGGTCGGCAATGACGCCAACTAACATATCTCCCTCAATTGACATGGAGACACTCGAAACAGACGGGAATTTGGCAAAATCCTCGCTGCTCAACGACTTAACATCAGAGTGGGCGGCAAATGCAAAGCTGGCCGCAATCGAGACTGCAAGCGATAAACGTTTAATCATATAAATCCCCTGGATTTTCATTCTCTATTCGTTGCACATCATTCTATGTCCGTCGCCAATTCATTATGGTCAAGGCTAAGAATGTAAATACGCATCACAGTTTCGCGATAATCAGCAAATTCATGCCCCTCCGACAGTGATCTGAAAGACACAGCAACCCAAGCAAGTCAGTATTCTGATCACATTTTCCGCAAGATTGCTTGTCGATTGGAAGTGTAGCGGGCAGTTATTCCTCGATAAGGGACTGAGAAAATTTAGGTCCCCTATTAGCGTTGAACGAATAAAGAATTTCCCAGCCGGGAAATCAGGGGTTAGATATGAAAAGATTCTCGTACCGGAAATCGGTATTAAGTGGCGTCGCGCTTGGCGCATTGACTTTGTCAGGCACTGCAATCGCCCAAGAAAACAACGATGAGGTTGTTGTAGAAGTCGTCGAAGAAGCTGTAGATGACGAAGCTCGCCAAGAGAAAATCGTGGTGACAGGTTCATTGATTGCTCGCGACGAGTACAGCTCTGCGTCTCCAATTCAAGTTATTACCGCCGAAGTCGCGACGCTTGAAGGCCTCGTCGACACAGCAGCACTCCTACAAGGATCTTCCCTCGCTGCGGGCTCAACCCAGCTAAACAATACTTTCCAGAACTTCGTCACCAATGGCGGCGTTGGCACCCAGACAATCGACCTCCGCGGGTGTGGTGACACACGTACATTGGTTCTGATCGACGGTAAGCGTCCTGGTCCTTCTGGGACACGTGGTGCAGTTGCGGCGCTTGACTTGAACGTTGTACCACAGTCAATCATTTCTCGTGTCGAAGTTCTTAAAGACGGCGCTTCTACCGCATATGGTTCTGACGCGGTTTGTGGTGTGGTCAACATCATCACGCGTGACAGCGTCGACGGCCTTGAACTCAACGGTAATTTTGTTTTACCGGAAGAGAGCGGCGGCGAAGAGTTTCGTCTGAGCGCAGCGTATGGCTTCGAAGTCGGCGACAATATGGACTTCACGATTTCTGCAGAATATCGTTTGCAGCAAGAGCTGGACAATTCAGACCGCAGTTATTTGGAGTGTGGGCAAGACAGAGTTCGTGACCCAGAAACAGGACAGCTAATCGATCGCTTGAACCAATCTGCGACAGCGACCGACCCAAGCATTAATTGTAGCAATCTGTATCACAATACAGCGATTGATGCGTTTTCAGGCCAACGTCTTGTCCCATCTCCAGATGGTATCACAGTCCCGACGATTTTTGGCGGAGCAATTCCAGGGTACCGCCCACGTGTTGGCACCGGAACAAACCCAGATGGAACACTTTTTTACGAAGATATTCTGGATGCGCCATTCTTGGACAATGAAGACTTTTTCCCGCAAAATGAAAACATCGCTTTGTTTGCGACCGCTGACATCGACATCGGCGGCCTAACGTGGGATTCAGAAGTCCTGTTTAACCGCCGTGAAACCGAAATCGAAGGTTGGCGTCAGTTCTTCCCACTCGTCGGATCTGCAACAAACCCAGCTGGTAACAACCCTTTTTACGGTTACATCAGCGACCCAACATACTCCAACAGCTTGAACAGCTTGGTGCGACCGGTTCTTCCGTTCCCGACCTATGACAAAATCACTGTTGATTACTATTCGTTATCGTCCAGCCTCTCAGGCGGATACGGTGATTTCCTTCCTGATTGGGGTTGGAAAGTTGATGGTACATATTCGCGCGGTGAAGGAACCTATGAGGGGAACGAAATCCGTGCGTCTCTTTCAGGTGACTGGGGTATTGACGGTGTACAAGATACCAATGGCGACGGTCTGCCAGATACGGTGGCTCCGCCAACTATTAACTTGTTCGACCCGAGCGTTCTTTCAGGTGCAGCACTCGATCAACTGGTTGGGGCCGTTGGCGGTTACCAATCTGGTGAGACAGTCTACGAACAGACCACCCTCACGGGTGTAACTTCTGGGACACTGTTTGAACTTCCAGCTGGCGAAATTGGTGCTGCTGTTGGTATCGAGTATCGCAAGTTCAGCATCGACGATAATCCAGGTGAACTGACGCAAAGCGGCGACATCTGGGGTTCTTCTACTGCCGGACCAACTGTTGGTGAGAACAATGTTATTGAGCTCTTCGGTGAATTAAGCGTTCCAATCCTGAAAGGCCAACCGTTCGCAGAAGACGTTGAGTTCTCTGGGTCTTTCCGGACCTTTGAATACGATCTTGGCGGCTCTGATACGATCTACAAGCTTGGTTTAAATTGGCAGGTCAACCCAACTTTCCGTGTGCGTTCAAGCTACGGTACGTCATACCGTGCACCAGCGCTGTTTGAACTCTTCCTTCAAGACCAAACTGGTTTCCAAGGACAGTCAGCGATCGACGTTTGTGTCGACTGGGGTCAGAGCACGAATGAAAACATTCGGGCAAACTGTGCTGCAGCAGGCATTCCAGAAGACTATATCGGTGCGGGTTCTTCTGCCCTGATCACAACTTCAGGCGGTGGAGACACGCTAGAATCAGAAAGCGGTAAAACGTTCACAGCAGGTATCGTTTTCACGCCAACCTTCTCTGACATCAACGTTGCGATTGATTATTACGAAATCGAAATCAACGATCAGATTACCACTCTGAGCGGCGCACAAATCGTTGGTGGCTGTTATGGTTCCCCGAACTTCCCGAACGACTTCTGTGATCTCTTCGAGCGCGCACCAGCAAGTGATCCGGTTGCACCATTCCGTGTCGACAACATACGTGCGTCGACGCTAAACGTGGACTCTCAACAGCAACGCGGTATCGATCTTGAGGTTCGTTACCAGGCGGACCTCAACTTTGGTGAACTCACAGTCGAAGGCAGCATCAACTGGGCGCTTGAACGTTTTGTCGACGTCTTTGGTTCTGACTTCAATATCGGTGTCGATGATCTCGATTTTAACGGAACAGTTGGTTTCCCAAGCGTGGTTGGTGACGTCTCGGTCCGTCTGGATCGCGGTGATTGGACTTATTCTTGGTTCACTGACTACACAGGTCGCCAAGACAATAACCGTAACTTCGCAAATGATCTGAACCAGCCTGCCAACTACTTTGGCCTGCAAGGTCTCTATGACGTGAACACTGAGGCAGAATTCCGTCACGGTGCATCAGTGCGCTGGGCCGGTGATACTTGGAGCGTAACCGCTGGTGTTCGGAACATCTTCGACGAAGAGCCACCACAAGTCTCTGATCTGCTTACCGTTGTTGGTAACACGCCAATCAATGGTACCGGATATGACTTCCGCGGGCGTCGCGGGTTTGTGAGCGTGTCCAAAGTCTTCTAAGACCAACATTCTTGTACATTTCCCGAAAAGGGCGGCTTGTTTGAGCCGCCCTTTTTATTTTGTGCGCGCCCCCCACGCTGCGTTCCCCGAACCACCACAAGGTGGCCGCTGTCGCGGCAAAGGTCGCGGTCTTGGCAATACTCGATTGACTGATTTAATCCGCGCTAGACCAAATCTCCAAGGTGATCGCCTATAATAGTGTGGTCAGGATCGGCTAAGTTAGCACCGCCCCAGCGATGACTCGCTGCAATCGCCGCCTCCGATTTGAGCCTCGCCCCTAAACCGTGCCAGCGCCTTCTGCACGTGAGATGGCGAGCTCAGCTTCTGCCTCTTGAGTGGCGGCAGACAGTTGAAGCTCAAGAAACTTACTTCATACTGCTATCGTCGTTCTTCGTGCGCGACCCTTTGGCGTCTCTCGAAAAGAACCTGCCAGACGCCCCAATGAGGTACCGACTAGGCCGAATACACAACCACCCGCAGCACGCGGTGCCGCACCAAATAAATCTGCCATAATCTTTCGTTCCCTACATAGAACCAAGTGATCGGGTGACGATGCCGATCGATATGTAGGAAAGCTTGTGCGAGACCTAGCCCCGCAAACCCGAGCGCTCGACCACAATGAAAAAGCTCACCATAATCATGTCCCGCCAAAGCGATATCCACAGCGAGTTGCTCGTGCCGGGAACGATGGGCGCCTTCGATAATAGCATGCCATTGCGGACACCGGTCAGCCAAATTGATGATCAGCCGCTTGCCGATTTGATCGCGCGATGCCTACAAATAATCCAGGAATTCCGGGTCATGCCGATAGGCGCCATCGCAAAATCGTCCGTCACAACGACAAGATAATTCAGCGATTGGAAAGCTCGGCCATCGCCACGATGACCGCAAAGAATCATCGGCAAGGCCTGCCAACGCATAGTGCATAAAAATTCTCGCCTCGATGTTCAGAGGCGAGGATAGATTGACTTAAATTCGGTTGGCTCGATCGCAGCGTTTAAACTGTTACGCTTGTACGATCGAAAGCGCGGCGGTTTTGCAAAGCCTCGATTGCGGCAACATATTCAGCTTCCAGCTTATCGACATATTCGGCGGTGCTCATGCGGGAATTGACCGCGCCAATCCCCTGCCCGCAGCCCCAAATATCCTTCCAGGCCTTAGCTTCCTGATTTCCACCTGAGCCAAAGTTCATGGCACTTGGATCGCTTTCTGGCAGATCGTTTGGATTGAGACCGGCCTTCGCAATTGACGGTGCGAGATAGTTGCCGTGTACACCCGTGAAGAGGTTCGAATAGACAATGTCTTTCGCGTCGCTTTCGACGATCATGTCCTTATAGCCTTCAACCGCATTGGCTTCGTGGCAAGAAATAAACGCTGAGCCGATGTAGCCAAAGTCCGCGCCCATCGCTTGCGCCGCAGCAACAGCGCCGCCATTGCCCATTGCACCAGACAGAGCGAGCGGACCGTCAAAGAATTCACGAATATCTTGGATCAAGGCGAGCGGTGAGATGGTACCAGCATGACCGCCAGCACCTGCCGCAACCGCGATCAAGCCGTCGGCGCCTTTCTCGAGCGCTTTTCGGGCGAAGATCGTGTTGATGATATCGTGAAGAACGATTCCGCCATAAGAGTGGATCGCCTGGTTCACTTCCTCACGCGCGCCGAGCGACGTGATGACGACTGGCACTTTATACTTCACACACATCTCAACATCATGGTCGAGGCGGTTATTGGTTTTGTGAACGATCTGGTTCACCGCGAATGGCGCGGATGGACGGTCTGGATTCTTTGCGTCGTACTCAGCAAGTTCCGTCGTGATCCGATCAAGCCACTCATCCAGCTGCGCTTCAGGGCGCGCATTCAAAGCCGGGAATGAGCCGATCACACCGGCTTTACACTGCGCAATCACCAAGTCTGGGTTTGAAATGATAAAGAGCGGGCTTCCGATGACCGGGATGCGAAGGTTCTGAAGGACAGGAGGTAGCGCCATAATGGGTCTCTCATTGCTTTCCGTTTACGTTAGCGTTGAGGTAGCATTCGCGGACCATTAGGCAAGCCCTTCCCACAGGGCATTTGCACGGCTTTGGCGTTGCGTGAGGCTTGCCTCAAAGCGTGCATTGCGCCAAATCCGGGCAAGGAAGATTCCAAAAGGGGTTCAGCATTCATGGCAGATGGTATGCTCTCGCTTTCCAGTCGCTTCGATGAAGCAACAGAAGCCGATTGGCTAAGTGCTGTTGAAAAAGCACTGAAAGGCGGCGGAATCGAAAGAATCACGCGGCAAACACGCGACGGTCTCAAAATCCATCCGCTCTATCGCGAAACAAATTTTGCGAGTGGCGATGATCCTCGGGGCGCCCCAGGTGAAGCACCGTACTTGCGCGGCGGCGCGTCGGAGCCGGACAAGTATCTGCCTTGGGACATCCGCCAGAGCTTCTCTCATCCAGACCCTGCGATCACCAATCAAGAGATCATGCGTGACCTAGAGCGCGGCGTGACTTCGATCCATTTGGGGATCGAATGCTCAGGTGAACGCGGCTGTATCATTACAAACCTCGATCAGTTGAGCACCGCCCTCTCCGGCGTGCGTGCAGACATTGCCACGATCAGCTTAGGACATCGCGGTGCGGGTTCCGGTGCCAGCGCAGCGGCGCTTTTAGCGCTGTGGGCTGACCAGCAAGAAACCCCAGAGGCACAGAAACTTGCCTTCAATATTTCGCCCCTTCGTCAACTGAGCTTCACTGGCAAGATTGGCGGCGGCATTGATGCAGCCATGGCGAAGACGGCCTCGCTGGTGAAACGTCTCGCGACTAAGTTCCCGGCCTCGAAGAGTCTCGCGGTCGATGGCCAAACCGCTCATGAGGCAGGCGCGAGTGAAGCCCAAGAACTTGGTATCCTGATCGCGGACGCCGTGGATACGCTGCGGCGCCTAGATGCTGCTGGGCTTCCTGCTGCAGAGGCGGCGAAACAACTTGTTTTCAAACTTGCGGTCGATGCGAATTACGGCGTTGGAATTGCGAAGTTGCGCGCGGCGCGGCGTCTATGGGCCCGCGTTCAAGAGGCGATGGACCTAACGCCGATTCCTATGGAAATCCATGCCGTGACAAGCGCGCGGATGCTGACCCGCTATGATGCGTGGGTGAACATGTTACGCGGAACAGCCGCCTGCTTTGCCGCGGCAACCGGCGGTGCTGACATGATCACGGTACGCGCCTTCAATGAGAGCTTCAGCGTTCCGGAAGAGCTCGGTCGCCGCATTGCACGAAACACGCAGATCATGGCCATGGAAGAAAGCGGCCTCGGTCGTATCGCCGACCCAAGTGGCGGCGCCTGGTTTACCGAAACCCTGGCAGAGGATTTGGCGCAGGCCGCCTGGGCAGAGTTCCAACAGATCGAAGCCGAAGGTGGCTTGGTGGAAAGCTTGGTCGCAGGCAAAGCCCAAGCCCGTATCGCGGAAAAGCGCGCTGCTCTCATGAAAGATGTGGCGCGTCGCAAAATACCCGTGACCGGCGTCAGCGAGTT
>SPKZ01016457.1_pt1 | contig 25757 bp, 30 predicted proteins | sample 2456571 | NCBI WGS metagenome assembly SPKZ01 (sample SAMN11192286, study PRJNA482655) | marine metagenome | biome: ENVO:00000447; feature: ENVO:00000244|ENVO:00000211|ENVO:00000569|ENVO:00002023; material: ENVO:00002151; isolation source: ocean water from marine abyssalpelagic zone ... | reverse complement strand
TTTAAATAAATCGTATTCTTCATTTGTAAAAGTTAATCTCATGATATACCTTTTATTTTTATAATATCATTATTTCATTTAGATATAACTTAATGAAATATATTGAAGCTAACTATCTTTTTTAAAAGAAGTTTAAAGGTACATAAATAGTTTTTTACTAGTATTAAACTAATACAATTCTAGTACAGATACCTTGATGACAAAGTTATTTAGGTATCTGTTTATAGGAATTATACTTTTTAATCATTAATATTAAAACAACTAATATATTTATTAATAAAAAACTGATACTTGCAACAAATAAGTTGTAATTTTCTATTAGAAAGCTAAATAGTAGTGGCCCTAATCCAAACCCTATATTCCACGTAGCACTTAACATACCAAACACTTTTCCTCTATTTGAATCACTGGTGAACTCGTTTATTTTTGTATTTAATTTTGCAACATGAGCTAATTCACCGAGAGTAAAAATAAATATAGAAATAAAGGCTAATATAAAATATTCAAAAAAATGAAATAAGGATATAGTTAAGAAAAAAATTGAAAAAGCGGATAAAGTGAATATCATTTGCAAATAAAAATCCCAGTTTTTAATTAGTTGAAGTATATATAGCTGTAACAAAACTATTAGAATAGGGTTTATTACAAAAACAATTCCAATTGTAAATGGATCCATATCTAAATATTTATTAAAAATAATTCCTAAAAGTTCATTAAATACTCCATAAGAAAATACAGCAATAATATTTAAAAGAAATATTGAGAATATAACAAATTTAAAATTTATGTCCTTTTCTTCTTTTTTTATATTGACCTCAGATGTTTTAGTATATAGAGGATTAAAAAGAAAAATAATAGTTGCCACTGAAATAATTGCTAATAATATACCCGTTAGAATATAAAGAAAATTTGGATTAAATGAAATAATTAGTCCTCCCATCACTGTTCCTACTCCAAATGATAAGTTTTGAACTATATAAAATAATGCAAATGGAACACTATCATCTTTTTTATCAATATTATCGCCAATTATCGCCATAAAAGAAGTTCTAAACATAGAATGAAAAAAACCTAATAGAATAAATACAATGAAAAATTGAGTTAAGGTTGTAACAAATGCTAACAAAATGTATAATATACTTGTTGCAATTGTACCTATTAATAAAACAGTTTTTCTTCCAAAACGGTCACTGAAGTGTCCTCCTAATGGACCACCAATTGTTCTAAAAATAAAATAGACAAAAATTACACTCGTAATACTAGTAATATTTACCCCAAGTCTATTAGTCATATCAATCATTAAAAAAGGTATAATTATACCTCTAGAAATTCCAAATAAAAAATCTAAAAAGATAATTTTTTTATGAATTAACTTAAGGCTTTTTATTGCTTTTAATGTCATTAAATTAACTTTTATTCAAAATAAGTTTTCTTATGAAAAGACTAATTTTATTTTCTAAGTCAATATCCTCTATATCGGTACTATAAACCGCATAACAATGCCTTGAAAATGAATCTCTAATTAAACCAATTGGGTTGTTTTTATCTATCAATATACCAATTTCATAAAAAGTTACTCCAGGTAATTCTTTATATTTCTTACCTTTTTTATCTCTTTTAAATCCAACATAGTTTTCATTTCCTGGCCAGTATATAATACTATTATCTTTTAAAATATCACTCTTCAATTGTTCATTATTGTTTAATATAAAGTATTTTTGATAAACTTTAGTGTTATTATCTTTATTTAATTTTATGTCTTTATCTAATATTATATTTATATATAATTCGTATGGATTTATTATTCCTTTATATAAATATAAATCCATTACCCTATCTCCAGGATTTCTTACACACCACTCCATAACTTTTGGCATTAAATTATTTTCTAATTTAAATTCAAGATGTATAATTGCATTAGAAACTTTACTTTCTTTTATTACAAATTCATTCATTTTATTGATTTCTGCTACTACATTTTTTGGCAATTTACTATTATAATTAATTTCATGTCCTAATTCGACAGGGAATTCAATTCCAGTACACTTCATAGTCGTTTTTTTTGTAATAGAAGAAAATATTATTTTTCCATTTTTTACCCAGCTTTCAATTGAATATTCTGGTCCTTCAATTTTTTCTTCTAATAAATATGTCTTATTATTATCTAACAAATTAATTTGTTTTTGAATTAAAGTTTTATCAACTGAAGTATCCCATATAACTACATTAGATGAACCATGATCATTAATAGGTTTTATAACACCACTTGAGGGTATATTAAAATTACTATTATCAGAAATTATTTGAGAATTTACTCCCCAACTTGTATTTTGCAATAATTTTCTTTGTAAATATTTATTTCTTGAAATTACAGCACTTTTTGTATTTATAGAAGGTAGATTTAAATATTCAGCTAGACAAGCAGTATGAATTACTTTTTTTTCTGCTATTCCTAATATTCCAACAATTTCGTAGTTTCTTTTTAATAAATCTACCTCATGAAATATTTCTTCAAGGAAATCACTATTTTCTTTAGTACATATTAATTTATCTATTTTATGACTAAAGTGATTTATGTTTTTTTTCTTATACTCAAGTAATTTTTTATACTTTTTATTATCATCATCGATGCAAATTGCATTGTAGTCTAGGTTTTTAATACTGTTAACATATTCCTCAATAAACTCACTAAATGCTCCTATTATTAAAATAGCTTTTTTCATTTTTTTCCTTTTATATTATAAATTTAAATTTTTCTGTAATATCTAGGTATATTTTTTCAACTTCATTATAAGGGTTCTCACTGGAAACCTTAACTTCCCAATTTAAGATTTGAAGAAGATCTATATTATTTGAAGTAATAATAATATCTGCAATTCCTCTAGATGCATATGGAGGAATTTGTACAGAATCTCCAATAGAGTCATATAGGTGAAAATCTGAAATATTGTTTTTATAATTAAAAGCAACATCTAATCCCTCTATTTTTCTTAGAATCCCTGATTTATTAGGCCAAAAATTTGCCATTATCATTGGTTTTCTAAAAAGTACTTTCTCTTTGTGTTTTAGCCCACAGGCTTGATATGCCATTGCTCTTATAGAATTAAATCCTGTGGATTTATAAATAGCAGATTGCATATATGCTCCTCCTATTCGTAATGCAGTCTCAATAATTCTTGATCTATAGAATTTATTATTAAAAATAAATTCTGAGGATTCTTTATTGGTTTCTTCAATACGAAATTCGGTATGAGAACAACCAACCGTTGCTCCTAATTTTTTATTAATGAAATTCACTTTTTCAATTAATATTTTCTTGAACCCTGAAGGAAGTCTAGAATGCATTCTCCACAAATATTCTTCACCATATAATACTCCTTTTTTAGGCAATAATTTGTCAGTAATTGAATAAACATAGGTATGGTTTTTATTTATAAAACCTTCTACACTTAGTTCATATATTGGATACTCTTGTCCTAAATTATCATCGTATAATAAAGTGTTACCCTCTAGTGTTTCCTCAAGTAATAAATAATAACTTTCTTTGTCATAAAACATTTCTTTAAACAATGGATCTTCTTTTGTTCTGTCATAACTATTATTATAAAAATAGTCCCAAATAATAGTTAATTCATTGATGTTTTTTATTTGTTTACAAAAGGAGCTACCTCCAATACAAGGTGGCTTTAAGAAACATGATTTCCCCTTAAAATAATTGGAAAAAGTTTCTTTTGCCTCCTTTAATGAGTGTACCTTGAAAAAACTAGGTCCTTCTATCTTATTTTCTAAGAAGAAAGTTCTCATATAAAATTTATTTCTTGCAATTCTTGATGCATGAGAATTATTAACGGGTACATTAATTTTAGTTCCAATATCTGACAGTAGCGTTACTGCAGATTCTGAAAGAGTAATTAATCCATCAATACCGTATTTATTTTTATATTTTAAGACCTTGTTTAATATTCCAGTATAATCAGAAAAATTATGTATGATTAATTCATCAGAGTATAGACTTAAATAATCAACTTCTTTATTAGAAATGATTATAATTTTAAAATTAATTCTTAGTTCATTGACCAATTCTAAATTCCCTAGTCTTGAGGGACTATGAGAATAAAAAACTCCAAGTATAGGCTTTTTTTTCATTTTTTATTCTGAGATTTTATTAAAAATATTATGATCTACTGTGTTATTGTCTAATAAACTAGTAACTCTCCAACATGAAGGATCTGAACCTACCCATGATTCATATTCACTATGTCCATTAGATATTAGAGTTTGGTATACTGTTCCTCTACATCCACCATAACATTCTCTGTTAATAAATAATTCACATTCTTTGCAATCGCCTTCTATATATTTTTCTAAATTTCTAATAATTTCTAAAGGCTTTGAAATTACTATATCTTTTAATTTATCTTTATTTAAGTCTCCTAATGTTGTTTCAATTCCTGGACATGGATTAACCTTTCCATCTGCATGAATGTCTAATCTATTAAGATTTTCATAACAAGTTCCTGCTAGATAAGGAGGTTTTATTTCATATGGTTCATATCCATTTTTACTATCATTTTTTTGAACGATAGTAAATAATTCTTCTAATTTATCTTTACCAATAGTAAGATCTCTATTTTGTTTAGCAAATCCTTGTAATTTTGTTATTTCTATATGTGCATACATGTTTTTTTCGCGTGCTTCTTGTATAAGTAAAGGTAAATACTCAACATTTAAATTGCTTACGATTGATTCAATTCCAAGCCTAGTAGAACCATCTTTGTTTACTTTATTAAAACCAATATCGACTAACATATTGATTACAGCCTTCTGTTCTTCATATATTTTTTTAGCATCATTTTTTAATCCACTAAGTTTTTTCTGAATAGAAGAATAAAGCATATAATTATCATCACTGCTATCAACCATAGGAACATTTATTTTTGTCATAATATTAGCACCAGTATTATAAATATCTCTAGCCATTTTTTCATTTAGAAGTGTTCCATTTGTAACAAGTGTTGTAGCTAAATTAGCACTTGTACAATATTCAATTATTTCAATCATTGATTTAGAAGTAGTTGGTTCAAAAGTTCCATTAATAGTAACAGCTTTTACACCAAGTTCAATGCCTTGATCAATCCAGCCTTTCATTCTAGTTGCCCATAACTTGTCTTTGCTAAGATCATTAGACACTTTACCATCAGCTTCTCGCTTTACAGGTCTTTTTTCGTCATCTTCATCTCCTACATAACAATAGGGACAGGCCCAATTACATGTATTTGGAGTATTTATTTTTATTCCTAATCTAAATAATTTATGTTCTGAAACATAATTATATCTATCATCTTGTGTTAGATTAAATCCATAAAAAGCAGGTATTTTCTTCATGTTATTCCTTAAATTAAAATTTAAAAAAGTTTATAATATATTGTCTTAATAATAGTTTAAAGTATTATTAAGACAATATAATACATTATAAAATTATTATAATGTGGAACATATTCGTTTTTTATCTTTCTTTTTTAGGGTAGGGGGGGTCCTTTATTTCCATTATGTTATATCTTATTAAAAATTGAATGTTTTTTGTTTTTAGGATAATGATGCTTCTCAACTCTTTAATACTCCCACCCACATTTCACTCCGAAAAGCTTTTTTACTCTGATACTTATTTTATTTTGCAGGACTTCGTAGCAAAATAAAATATTTTCCTGGTGACGCTATCGCTGTACCAAAAAAAACGTATCAGAGTAAAAAAGCTTTTCTCCGTTCTCTTCCACCCTTGATTTGATTTGAAGTTCTTTTTGGCTTTTTTGAACTCCATTACGGCTCATAGGCAAGCATAGCATATTGTTTTCTTTGTTTATTCTGACCAGGTGAACCTGCTAAGAATAAAAAAAGAAAAAATATACTCTTTGCCTAAGGAGAGCCTGCATTACATTAAAAAAAGGCAAAAAGAATTCAATATTTTTTAAGAGCGAAAAAAAGGCGAAAAAAAGAGAGATCCTTTAAGTGCAAGAGCAAGAGCAAAAAAAGAAAAAACAAAACTTAAACTAATCTTATTTAATGCCACTACGGCATTATTTTAACCCCTCTTTATATGCCAATATGGCATAATATAGTATATGCAAAGAGGAGGACATTATGTGTAAGATCAAAGATAGTTTGGTTAATGACAAAGGTTTTTTTCAAGAAATGGAAATTAAATATTTTGAGAGTTATGAAGAAAAAGAAGTCAAAACGAATACTTTTCAATTAACTCAAGAGCAAAAATCATTATCTTATTTATTCTCAAATGAATTACAAAATAAGAATGATGCTTATCAAAAAAGATTAAAAGTTTATTTAAAAAAACTTGCAAAGGATTAATTATGCAAACTCAAAGATATAGATTTGAAAAAGAAGTAGAAGTTGTTAACCAAGATTCAAAATCTTGGTTAGAGACTGAAATGATTTCAATTTTAGAAAGTGATAAAGATTACACTAGAAAAGCTGATTATATTGGTTTATCTATTATTTCAATTGATAATAAGATTTCATCTATTGATGAAGAAATAAAAGAACTTCAAGATCATAAAAAGAATTTAAAAAGTGCAAAAGAAATAGCTTTAGAAGTTGGAGCAAAAGTATTTGCAAAATATGGTATTGATAAGATAGAGGGCTTAGGTATTAGCAGTATTACTTTAGTTAATCCTATCTCTAAAACAAAAGTATCATTAAATGTTCGTAGCGAAGCTTATTTAATTCAGAATGGTTTCTTTAAAACAATTCTAGATGAAGATGCAGTTATAAAAGCCTTAGAAACGGACACAGAGAATGCAGAACTTCATAGATATTGTTCTTTAACAAAAGAAATTATAACAAGTGCTGCAAAGATTAAAATCAATAAAAAAAGAACTGTTAAAAAAGATAAAGAAATCGAGGTGTATTATGAGATTGCTTAGTAAAGAAATCATAAAAACATTACCTAGATTATTTGACCAGGAACACACACCAAATAAAAAAGTATATGCAAAACTTTTTATACCAGGTTCTTCTTGGACTTGGTACATAATGGAATATGATCCTACTTCAAAAGTATGTTTTGGATTAGTAGATGGTTTAGAAAAAGAGTTAGGATATTTTTCAATTACTGAATTAAAAGAAGTTAAAGGCCATCTAGGTTTAAAAGTTGAAAGAGATTTATCTTTTAAAATTACAGATTTGAAGGATCTATTATGAATGAAATACTTGAAAACAATTTAGAAGTGTTAGAAATAAATCCTAGCACGGGAGAGATATTAGTTAATGCAAATGAAAAAGATGCACGTAATTTAAAACTTACAAAAATTAAAGCATTGAAATTATTAAATAAAAATGATTTTATTCAAATAAATGGAGTTTGGGAAGCTACAAGAGATGGATTAATTAAAATATTATCTTCACTTCCTATTTCTTATATTTGGGAAATAAAAGAAAAAGAACTTAATTTAGATAAAGGTTATGCTCAAATTCTAGGAGTACTTATAGTTAAGAATGGAGATATAGAAAGACGTTCTGATGGTATGGGGATATGTGAATATACAGAACTAAAAGGAAATGGAGGATTACACTTTATGAATGCACGAGCAGAGACTAGAGCATTAAAAAGAGCAATAGAGACATTGTTTGGATCTGTAATTAATTATTATGTAATCAATTATCTCCAAAGGAGCTAATATATCTAAATTAAGTACCTTGATGATACAATCAAAACAGATTAGAAAAGGATCTGTTTTGATTGAAAAAAAAGATGAAGAAATAGCAGCTATTTTAAATGTAGTACAATCAACTGTAACAAGATGGAGAACTAAAAAAAGATTTCCTAAGTTTGATGAAGTTTTATCTTATGAAGAAAAACTTGGACTTCCTTTTGAATGTTTTATTTCAAGAGAACCTGATTTACTTTCAATAAAAGATAAGCTAGAACAACAATTAAAAGCTATAAATAAATTAATAAAGAATAAAAAAGTTTAAGTTAGAACATGAGCATAAATATTTCATTATGTTACAACTTGATGCATTTAGTTTAAGTATAATACTTTCATTTCGAAGAGAGCGAAATGAAAGTATTATACCTCTTCTATCTTCTCAATTTTAAGACCTTCAATAATTAAAATATCTTCTATGTCTTCTTCAATAATTTGCATAATCTCATTACTTACTTCTCTATTGTCAAAATATAATTGTAATAATAAATCCTGATATGTCTTTATTAATTTAGCATGTTCTTCACTCATAGTTATCCCCTTAAAAGAATTTAAATCTTTTTTCTATCATTTCTTTATTATCAATAATTTTTTCTTTGTGTAATTTTGAATAGTCAATATTAAATTTCCTGAATTCTGATTGTGTTTTCTCATCATTGAATAAATCAAGTGAAATACTTTGATGTGAGATCAAAATTGATACTGCAAGTAAAGAATAAGCAATTAAGTACTCTGCTGGTTGCCCTGTACGGAGTTTTCCACCAAAGAAATGTATCTTATGGTTATCAAACTGCGATAAGGGCACTCCCGAGATTGTTAAAGAATCAGCAAACCAATGAGTTAAATATCCTATGCCAAACCAAAAAACAATTGATCTAACATCAATAAAATAAGATAAAGCAATAATAGTTAGTGGAATATACAAATAATGTGTAAATCCTCTATGCTCTACTCTAATACCAAAGAATTTTAATATCCATTCACTCCAATCAGGTGCAGTTGATCCTAAAGCTGCCACAGGAATAAGCATTGGGTTAAAAGGTAATGTTACTGCTGTTGCTATTGCAATATGTGATTTCCAAGTCATAATAAACTCACTAAAAATGTAGTAATAAAAATTGATGAAATAATAAGTCCAATAAATATTCCTATTAATATAAAATTTATATATCTTAAATTTTTCATAATAATTTCTCCAGGTCTTTTTTATGAGAATCTTCTATTTTATTTAGCAGCTTTAATCTATATGTTTGTAGTTCTCTTTGAACTTCTAGATATTTTGATTTTGCATCTAATATATTCTCAATGATTTTTAATCTGTCATCTAAATAAATTTGTCCTACTTGTTCTCTAGTCTTAGCTCTTATTTGTTTTAAATATAAAAAATCTAATTTATTCTTTAAAAGAACTTTTTTATCTTTTGCTTTACAATATTTTGCAACTTCATCAATTACTAGTAGTTTATGTTGTATTTTTTTATTTTTAATTTGAAGATCCGTTTTTTTATCAAATATAGGATAAATTGCAGATAAAGAAATAAGTTCTCTATTTCTTGTTTGATCTCCTTCAGATGTAGTTGTTTGTTCTCTATTACTTAGTCTTCCTCTAATATCTACTTTTAATTTATTGTAATGATATTTAGTTGATCTATTTTTATAAATCAATGAAGTGATCTTATTTTGTTTGCAAGTATCTATTTTATACTTAGTGATGTTATAAGAAAGTGTATTAAACTTCTTTAATAATTCAAGATCTTCTTTTGTAGTTCTTGCAGGTTCTTTATCTTCATATTTAGCATTTAAATTAAAGTTTAAAACTAGTAAAATACTTATTATATACTTGTATTTTTTCATTATTTTTTACCCATACCTTTTAATGCAAATCTTGCAGCCATTACCAACATTGCAAGCTCATACATTCCTGTTCCAAATAAACCTAATATAAAAATCACTAATAAAATATTGGTGCCATCATAAGAAGTTTCAGAATTTAAATCTATAATTGTAGGTTTTTTTCGGAGGACCATTTGATAAATGGTTTTATTAATTGTAGTATCTTCTTCAGCTGACAAAACAAATGTTTTACAATTACGCAGCATATCTTTTATTATTTCTAATTTTTTACCTGTAAGTTTATCTGCATCATCTATAAATAAAATTGAGTTCTTTGCTTTCTCAATTAGAATCATAATTCTCATATATTGTTTATTTATATAATCATCAATTGCAATATCTTCTTCTAAATATTCTTCATATTTATCTTCTGCAAAATTAGCTGAATCATTGTCCTTAATATTTTTATATAGTATTTCAGTAATTGAGTCAATTCCTGAGAACCAAATAAAATTATATTTATTCTTATCCCAAATAGATTCTTTATTATCCCAAAGTCTTCCTAGTTGCTTGCTCTTCCCTGATGCAGCTTTTCCTAGGATCATAATAGGTTTGACTTTAGATATGTAAGTATCTATTTCTTTATCATATTTCTTAGCTCTAGTTCTAAGAATTATACTTTTGAAAAGATGGTTCTTATTATTTTTTAATCTAAAAAATTGCATTCTCGATTATATTATTTTTTGTCTTAATTTAATAATAAAAATTATTATTAAATGCACTTGTGCAAGTATATGTATTTATTGAGTTTTATTATACATATATGTATAATTTAAATATACATATATGTAGTCATTATATGCTGTGTTAAAACGTTGGTTTACTTAAATTGTATAAAGGCTATTCTTTAAATCTTTTAATTGATCATTTAAATACTTAGTTCAATATTTAAACAAACATTATCACAAAAATTTGTTTCTTTTTTGATCTTATTTTTTAACTCTACTATTTTTATTGTAATTGATAATCTAAATTCATACTTGGAATTGATCAACTATTGTAAATTGAAGGGTTCTATTTATTTGTTTGACTAATTGGTCTTATATAAGTACTCACTGCTATTGATAACTGCTAAATATTATAACAATCGAATTTTATATATAGGGGGATTCAAAATCATATACGACATGTTGTTCTAAAATAACTTTTATTTTCAGAATTAGTTATTTTTAATTATGCCATCTTTCTTAAACAGTATCGTAATAGGCTTAATATTGAAAACATATTGTATAAAATTTAATAGTCTATTAAATATATTTGTATATAATAATATACAAATTTTAATGTAAAGAATACTTTAGGACGACCTAAAAAAAGAAGAAAACATATTGAAAATGATTGTAAAGAAAAGAAATATATTAAGAAATATATTAACTTTTTGATTACTCAAGATTAAAAAAAAGGATATTAATTTGGCAAGTTTGAACTGGATAGGTAAGAAAGAAATTCTTAACCATCATAATCATGTTGAATACCGTACTTTAGATTGTACAGAATCAGTAGGAGACCCTAAATCAGGTAATTTAATTGTTCATGGAGATAATCTACTTGCTTTAAAAGCCCTACTTCCTTACTATTCTGGTAAAGTCAAGACGATTTACTGTGATCCACCGTATAATACAGGAAATACAAAATGGGTATATAATGATGCGGTAGACTCACCTGTGATTAAAAAGTGGCTCGAAAAAACTGTTGAGAAAGAAGACCTTAGTAGAACTGATAAGTGGCTATGTATGATTTACCCTAGATTAAAATTATTAGAACAATTTTTAGCAGAAGATGGTGTAATATTTATTTCTATGGACGATGCAGAGATTCACACACTTAAATTTTTATGTAATGAAATTTTTGGTGCTAACAATTGGATTGAAACATTTATCTGGAATACAGACGGTAATATAGATAATCAACGTAAAATAAAAAATAATCATGAATATGTATTAGCATATGCAAAAGATATTAGTTTATTCAAAGCACCTGCTTTAATTGATCCAAATATTGAAGAAGGAAGTAAGCTTTTTAATGAATATATTGTAAATACAATAATTAAAAATGGTGTTAAGAATCCACCAAGTGATCTTATTCTTCCCTCTGGTTTTCCTTGTGATTTTGAAAGTGGAGTTATAAAAATAAAGGAAAAAGGGTTTCCTCTTATGTCTAATGAAGTAGTAGTTGAAAATTATTTGACTACTAATTCAGTAACACTAAATAGTGGTTGGAGTTCAAACAAATCATGTAAAGACTACATTGAAGGTGGATACGAACCCGTGCTAGATACAAAAGGTCAAGAGAGTGTTTTTAAACTCAAAAATACTGGTGCATTATATGTATATAAGAAACGTCAAAAAGAGCAAAGTCACGTATTATCTGTATTAAAAAACATGGGTTCTACTCAGCAAATGAATAACTTCTTAGAAAAGATAGGTATAAAATTTGACTACCCTAAACCTTTAGGTTTAATAAAATATTTATTATCAATAAATGACGATCCTAATGGTGTATTTTTAGATGCATTTGCTGGAACTGGAACTACAGCTAATGCAGTTTTAGAAATGAATAAGGCAGACGGGGGTAATAGACGTTTTATTCTTATTGAAATGCTTGATTATGCAAAAACATTAACAGCTGAACGAAATAAGCAGGTTATTGAAGGCTACACGTATAAGGATAAGAAAAAAACTATAACAGTGGAAGGATTAGGTGGTGGTTTCCAGTATTGTGAACTTTCGGAACCTCTACTAGACGATTTTGGTCTATTATCAGAATTAGTAACTTTTGATATGCTTTCTAAACATATATATTTTACAGAATTTGGATTTGCTCTTGATAACGATAGTAGTTCTGAAAAAGAATACTATGCTGGTAGATATGAGAATACTGAACTTTTTATTTTTATTGAAAAGAAATTTAATATAGCTGCCTTGAATAAAATTCTTGAAAAGAAAGCAGATAAATACTTGGTTTTTGCAGATACCTGGAGTATTTCAAAAGATGTATTAACACTACATAATATAGAGGTAAAAGAATTACCTCGTGAAATAAAAGGAACTTAATTATGAACTTAAAAAGATATCAACAAGCGGCTCTAACCTCATTAGAGTTTTTCTGTAAAAAATATTCAGAATCTGGACAAATTGAAGAATCATTTAGATTAACTAGATCTGAGTATGAACTACCTGAAATTCCTTATGCTCAATATGAAGGACTTGACGTGCCTAGTGTTTGTTTCAGAATTCCAACAGGTGGGGGAAAAACATTACTAGCCGCACATGCTATACCTTTAATTACTAAAACGCTATTAAATGTTGATAGTTCTTTAGTCTTTTGGCTTGCACCTTCTGAAGCTATTGTCAGTCAAACACTAGTTGCATTAAAGGATCCACTTCACCCATATAGAGCTTACCTTGATAGTCAGTTCTCAGGTAGAACAGTAACTGTAAAAACAATTGCAGAAGCTCAATCAAAAGCATTTGATTTAACAACTGAACTTCCAATTATTATTGCTACGATTCAAACATTTGCAGCTGAAAATAATGAAGAAAGAAAGTTCTATCAAGAGAATGGAGCATACCAATCATTTATTGATAGTTCAATTGAGACTCCAAGTTTGGCTAATGCTATTAAAAAATCTAATCCTATTATTATTATGGACGAAGCACACAATGCAAAGACAGATTTAAGAGTAACAAAACTACTTGAGTTAAATCCTTCATTTATGCTTGAACTTACAGCTACACCACAAACTGTACATAGAGAGGCTGATGGTAAGTATGCTTCTAATATCCTTTATTCAGTTAGTGCAAGTCAATTAAAAGCCGAGGATATGATTAAACTCCCTATTATTCTTGAAACTATTAATAAATGGGAATATGCAGTTGCTGAAGCAATACAAAAAAGAAAAGAATTAGAAGAACTTGCAAAGCTTGAAATGATTGAAACAGGACAATACATTAGACCTATTGTATTATTTAAAGCAGAAGCAAATAGAGATGCCTCTTCAATTACTCATAATAAAATGCTAGAAATATTATTGTCAGATCACGGAATCCCTAGAGGAGAAATTGCAGTTCATACAGGTACATCAGAAGATTTGAAAAATGTAGATCTCATGAGTACAGATTGTGAAATAAGATATGTTATTACAGTGGATAAGCTAAAAGAAGGATGGGACGCACCCTTTGCTTCTATTCTTGCAGCAGTTGGAAACATGAGTTCGTCTACAGCAGTTGAACAACTTTTAGGACGTATTCTTAGAAACCCATATGCTAAGAAGAAATCACAAACTGATTTAGAAAAAGCTTATGCCTTTATTGCTTCTGACGAAACTGTTACAGTTATTAAAAGCTTAAAAGACAGTCTTATAGAGAATGGCTTTGAAGAAATGGAAGCTGAAATACACATATCTCATAGCTCAAATAGTAATAAAGCTGCCGATAATATTTTAAGCGGTTTATTTAATGAAGTAACTACTTTAGAGTCTTTTAACATTGAAGAAATCCCTGAAAAATTTAAGGAGAATGTTAACTTTAACAAAGATAGCAAAGAGTTTACTATTTTAAAACCTGTAGCTCAAAAAGACATTGAAGAGTTTTTTACTGTTATCAAAAAAGCAGTATCTACACCTCAAGATATATCAATTATCGAGAAAGTCTTAAAAAATGAAACTATTAATACAATGAGTAACTTTACTTCTGGATTGTCAATTCCAAAATTACTTGCTAATTCTAAAGAAGGTCTTTTTATATTTGACAAGACGATACTTTTAGAAGAAATAGAATGGACAAATCAAGAAGTTGCAAGTCATGCAAAGTTAAGTGAAACAGAATTTCAAGTAAGAGTTAAAAAAGATTTAACTGAAATAGATATTTCAGATTCTGAAAAAATAAAAATCAGAAAGCTTGATACAATCAGAGAGAACCTGTTTAGTTTAAATGGTGATATCCTAAAGCTCAATGATAAAGAAATCACTAAAATAATTTTTAAACAAATAAAAACTGGAAAACTCCAAACGCTAGGATCTTCAAAGTTAGTTAAATTTATTCATCTAGTTGTCTTAGACTTAATTAATACTAGAGGATTCTCAACAATAGAATTAAAAGCAAACTTGTATTTACTATCAGAAGCAATTTTTAATAAAGTCAAGGAACTTGAAAATGTAATTATTACTAAATACTACAAAAGCTTGTTTGAAGACGGTGAGTTTTTTACTGTTGATGCTGCAAATGTATTTACGTTTGATCCTGACAATTATCCAACTAATTCGCCTCTAGTAGATACTGGTATGTATAAAAAGCATTACTACAAGTTAATTGATAAAATGAATGGTGAAGAAGCAAAATTTGCCTTTCATATAGATGGGTTAGACGAAGTAGAATTTTGGGTAAGAAATCTTGATCGTGATCCAGTTAATGCTTTTTGGCTACAAACTTCTTCTGACAAATTTTATCCTGACTTTATTATTAAATTAAAAACAGGGAAGATTCTTGTCATTGAATGGAAAGGAGACCATTTAAAGAATCCTGATTCTCTAGAGAAAGAACATTTAGGATTAGCATGGGCAGGACTAGACGATAACTTAGGTTTTGCTATGATCTATAGTAATGACAATATAGAAACAAAACTAGCAGAGATTTTTTAAGTAGAGGACTATGTCTTCTACTTCTTTCATTTCTAATACTCAAGTGTTTCAACAGTTTTCAATTTTAAAGTTATACACTACATGTTCTCATCTGCTAAGCCCCTCATGACTTCACTTATTTTATTAGCAGCTGTTATATTTGATATACAACTAATAGCATTTCTTTGACAATATTGTTTGAGTTCTTGGAGTTGATAGCTTTGAAGGTATTTCATTTTTATATTGTAGTTTATTAATTTTGGTTAGGTTAAAAGTATTACAAATTGTTAATTTATTCAATATGTTATATCTAAATGAAGAAAATTAGGATAATGAAAGTTTGAAAAATTATAATAATTCAAACTTTAATTATCTATTTAATTCAGTTCTATTTTTTAATAACTACACGTTCCATGATACTGCGCAGATTCTTTTTTTACAATCATTTTAGCTTCTTCATAATTCTTAGTCATAATAATCACTATATAAGTTTTGTTTCATTTTGTATCAAAAATTATATTTTATAAAAAAGTAATGATATATAGTGAACTATACCGAAATATTTATAGTAATTTTTGTATAGTATCTTACTAACCCAAAGGAATCTTATGGAATTTTTAAATATTTTATTAACAATAATAGCAATTGTTTTATTTATATTACCTACTCAAAAGATTGGAAAATCAATTATTTCATTTTTTTCTAAAATTATACCTACTTCTACAAATAGCAATAAATTAGTAATTTAATATTTAATGGCAGGTGCTCTATACAGGATAAAGAAAAAGTATAATTATCTAGGATTTAAAACATTAGATCTTCTTGGTATTTTAATACTTTCAATGTTTCTATCATATTCAATTGAATATTTTTATATAGAAATATTAGGTTTGTTAGATACTTATTTCCCCTCTTTTTCTTTTGTAGTTTCTATCGATAAGTTTTTAGAAGAATATTATATAAAAGAATATTTTTTAAATAATTTTGTCTTGCTAACAATTCTTTTATTTCTTTTACAAGTTCTTTTTTTTCAAAACAATAAGATAAATCTGAAAAAAAATATAATCTTTAAATTTATTGACCAGGCATTTCAAAAGCTTTCATTACTTGTTCCCTTGAAACAATTTGCTACATATATGTTTATTTCTCATATTAGTCAACTTGGCATTAGTGATGAAAAAATTACTAGTGATTTTTCAACGATGATTCTATTATCATCTTTTATATTATCTACTGTTATTATATCACTTGTCCCTCAAATAATTCATGCAATTAATAAATGGAGAAGAAATCATTATTTTGCATTAAATTCAGGATTGATATTTCACTATAATAATATTAGAGAACTAGAATTAGATTATGAGTTTACTAAATTTATTAAAGAACTAGGAGAGGTTAAAAGTATTAAGATATCTGGAATTACTGGTAAGAATACCTTTGTTACTAAGGATAGTTATATGAATAAAATATTTGATCCTTTACAATTTAAGAAATCAAATAAACCAAAAATAAGAATTCTTTTATCTAAAAAAGATTCTAAAGGACTTTTACTTAGGTCAAAAAGTATTAATACTCCTATTCATATTTTAAATGAAGAAATAGATACTACGTTAGCTTTTATAAACAAAAATGATATTCTGAATAAATATTCAAAGATAAAATATTATAGTTCCGAACCTAAATATAAAATGATTCTGATTGAAGGTTCAAATAATTGTATAGTACTTCTTCAAGCATATCTAGACAAAAATAATATATTAGATGAGCAAATTTATATTTATGAAGATAAATTTGGTACATCAATGTATAAAATTATCAATGAGGCATATAATGATTTACACAAAGATATAAAATAATGGACTTACAATATAGATATCTTATATAAGTAATTTTCATACCATTCAATCAAACCTCTCATAGACTTTTTATAATAGACACGATTATAAGCTTCTTTTACTTTATTAGATTCTTTATGTGAAAGAAGTGATTCAATAACCTCTCCACTATATCCATGTTCTTCCATATTCTGAATTAGCATTTTCATATGCTATTGTTGAAAACTAGCTATAAAACTATGAGGTACAAATTCTTCTTTTGAAAATCCAATTCTTCTTAGTGCTGTAATTAAAGTATTATCACTCATTGGCTTATTTTTAAGTATATAACTTGGAAATGCATATTTTCTTTCAAAAGTATATTCTTTTATTTCATTTAGGATTTTTATTACTTGTGAAGGTAGAGCATTTTTTTGACAATATTGTTTTAGTTCCTGGATTTGATAGCTTTGAAGATATTTCATTTTTGTATTGTAGTTGATTATTTTTGGTTGGGTTGAAAAAATTGCAGATTGTTAGATAAAAAAAGACAGTGTCAACTCGTCTTTTTTATAATTTACTTTCTTTTAAAACCGTTTAGTTCTAAAAGTGCATAAACTTCTTTATGTGTAGAGTTTTTAATTTCATTTGATTCACATTTCTCTTTTAAAAAACTTTTTACAGTCTGTGTAGGTTTATCATAGTATAAGCTTGCAACATAAGTTGCTTCATGCTCTTCACTACAATTAAAATATTCATGATCTGATTTTGACATTGTTATTTCTCCTCTTCATAGATTTATTTTTTTAATGCTTATTCAATATCATCAAAAAAGAATTACTTTTTTTTTGATGGTTTTGATGGTTTTAATTCATCTGTATTTCCTGGTCTATCTTTATTATCTCTACGTCTTTGATCTGGTTTACCTGTTGATTGTGCAATAGGTTTTGGTCCTGGTTTTAATGGCATCTGATTATCCTCCTTATTATTTATTCTATATAATTACTATATAGTGGTAATATTATATATTATTAATTATTAAAATATATGTATAATAGAATTTATTTAAAATAGTAAAAAGTTTATTTATATTTAGGATTTATTTTCACTCAAATTAGTAATATTTTTTATCATTCAAACTTAACCTGAAAATAATCATTCTTTCCAAGTCTACAATTCCAATAACAATTTTCTTTAGAATATATTTTATTGATATCTTTTCTTTTTATTCTATATCCTTCTTTAAAAGTATTATAAGTATCATTCTTGAAGGTTACAAAATTATACCATTCACTACATGTATTATTTTTATGATTAGATCTAAGATTTTCCCATTTTCTATGATAAGAAGTTTTAGATAAACCATGTGTTTTTTGTCCACATGATTGGCAAGATGTTGTATTTTTTCTTTTTAAATTATTACAACTAGTCATAAACTTTTTTCCACAATCACAAATTACATTCCAGATTGCATGAGTGTTTTTGGTCTTATAAAAGCTTAGAACTTTTAATTTTCCAAATCTTTGACCTTCTATATCAATTCTTGTAGACATTATTTCCCTTGTTTAATACCAGTTTAATACTTATATAAAACTAATATTTATCTAGTATAAATTGAATTTTCTAATCTCTTCAATCTTATATAATTTAGGATTCTTTTTTGTAGATCCATATTCATCTCTTAATGTTAACTCATATTCTGTTGTTTCAAAACTTCCTAGAACACTTTTACCTTCTGCTTTGATTTTTTTACCTTTTAAACTTTCAATAAATAAATCTACTTTTGAAAATTCTTTTATATCTTTTGTTATTTCGTTATCAAAGTCTTTATTATTCTTTTATACAGGTTTTAAATAATTTATTGCTAATTAATAATTTAATAATACATTAATATATTATATATTAAGGTTGTTTTCAATATTATTTAGCCAAAGGAGTTCAATATGAACAATATAAATTATATTAGTAAATATAATAACAACAATAATCTAAATAAAAATCTAGGTTTTTACTTAGAAGAGGAAGAAGGTGTTCTGTCTAGAATAAATAAAAACCATACTTTAAGGCAAAAATTTGTTGAAGAATCTATATCATTGGAAATAAAAGCATTCAGAGAAGATAATATAACCTCATTATCTGAATTACATACTATTTTATTTAATATATATGCTAAAAAGTTTTCAAAAATAAATATCACTTGTGTAAATAAAGATTTCAAACCAGTTACAGAAGATATTTCATGTATATTTGAAGAAGCTATAATAAGAAAAGAATTATCTTGTTTTAATATAGAAGATTACAAACATATTTACGAGGACCCTAAATCTTTTACAAAAAGTTTAAGTAGTCTAATAAAAAATCACCCTGCTTACGAACATGAACTTTACAGCGACTTTATATTAAATAAAGCATCTGTCGATGATATAAAATATTTTTTAGCACAGGAAACATCATTAGATCCTCGTTTTGATGATATGTTAGCGTTTTTACAAATTGGATTAAATGGTATTTCAAAAATGGAAATTGCTTCAAACTATTGGGATGAAATGGGAAATGGTGTTTCATCTGATGTACATACAAAACTATTTGAAAAAGCGTTAACTTGTTTAAATATTTCTAAAGAATTTATTGATAAATCATTATTGTTAGAATCTATGATTTCAAGTAATCTATCATCTTACCTTTCTCTTGAAAGAAAAAACTATTTTAAAGCCATTGGATATTTTTGGATTACTGAAACAATGGCTCCTAAAAGATTTGACTGTTTAATTAAAGGATGGAAACGATTAAATCTACCAGCAGAAGGTATCGAATACCATATATTACATAAAAAGATAGATCTAATTCACGGGGATGATTGGCTAAAAAAAGTCATTGGACCAGAATCTCTTAAAGATGAAAATATTCGTAAAGAAATTATAAGAGGCTCTTTAATTAGATTAAATTCTTCGAATAATTATTTAGATGCGATACTAACTAAAATAAAGGATTCAAATAATGTCTTATTATACCCCATTCCATAAGATTATAGATGTTAAAGCTCCATCTGTTGATATACTAAATAGTTTTAGTAATCTTACCTTTGATCAATATATTGGGAAAAATAGATTTAGAAGATTTTCTCAGTATAAAATGAATTACACAAAAAACAATAAGTGGAATTTTGATTTATTACCGCATAAAGAATATGTAGCATATTCCAAATATAATAGTGTAGCGGGAGGAATCAGAAGATTTTATGATCCTATTGAAGTAGATTTTACTACATGGATTAATACTGGTGCTAAAGAGATGAACCTTGATACATCCGAAGAATGGCAAATTAATGTACATCAATATAGAGTGCTAGTAGGAAACAATATAGAAGGAGATGGAATTACAGTACCAGAAGGAATACATAAAGATGGACATGAATATGTAATGATTGCTGTTTTTGGTAGATGCAATATTAAAGGTGGAGAAATGAAATTATATACGGATAGTAAAGGAGATGAATGCTTTTTTAATAAAGTTGTAAAAGAAAACCAAATTGCTCTACTAGATGATATGGAAATTTATCATTATGTTACCCCCATTTCTACTATAAAAGATGATTTAAGAGGACATAGAGATATTTTAGTAGTTGCATTCTCCAAATGGAAAGATAAATGGTATGGAGATGAATTTATAGAAAAAGCACTGGATTAGCAATGGGCATAATTAAATGGTATTTTGAGTCTATACACAATAAATTTGATATAAATTTAGGAGGTAGTAATATGCCTCCTATAAACATATGTAATAATTTAAATCATAATTTGAACTATGGCCTAGATAAAGGTAATAATAAGTTAAGACAATCAATAAAAAATATTTATACTGTAAAAAAGAATATTATCATAACACATGGTGCGCAAGAAGCACTTTTTCTATTCTTTTTGACTAATTTAGGAAAAAGGGATCATGTTATTTCATTTAAACCTGGTTGGGATTCAATTTGGAAAGGTCCTAAAAAACTAGGTATAAAAGTAACCTTACTAAAGCTAGATCCTTTTACAAGCTTAAATTTGAATGAGTTAAAGAATACTATAAATAATAATACAAAAGCAATAATTATAAATAACCCTCATAATCCTACCGGGTATATTATGACAAAAAAAGAAAATAAAGAACTTATAAAGATTGCTAAAAAATTTAATTTAATATTAGTTTATGATGATGAATATAGTACTGATATGGATAAATCTATTATTCATTCTTATAATAAATCTATTTCAATATCAGGGTTATCTAAAATATATGGTGCCCCAGGATTAAGAATTGGTTGGGCAATAGGCAATAAAAAAATAATTCAAAAGATGTTAAAAGGAAAAAGATTAACGACAATATCTAATTCAATAGTAACAGAATCTATCGCATGCAACATTTTAAAAAATAGAAACTTATATTTGGATACTTATAGTAAGTCTGTTTTAAGAGGACAAAATATAGTTAGAAAATGGGCAAAGAATAATGAATTAATTATATTGGGTCCATTGAAAGGAACTCCTTTCGTATGGATAAAATTAAAAAACAAAATATCATCACTATCACTACATAAGTACTTATTAGAGAAAAAAAGAATATTGATTGCTCCTTCTGAAGTTTTTTATTCCAAGGGAGCGATACGGATATCTTTAGTTTCAAGCATAGAAGAACTAAAGATAGGATTATTAGCTATAAATGATTATTTAAAAAAGGATTTAAAATGATTTTTTCGAAATACACAGCCCTTGGAAATGACTATATTGTAATAGACCCTAATAAAAATAAAGATTTAAATATAGACTTGATTAATATTAAAGATATTTGTAATAGAAGATATGGTATTGGTGCGGATGGAATATTATATGGACCATTAAATAGTCATTTGTCGCTTAGAATCTTTAATTCAGATGGTTCTGAATGTGAAAAGAGTGGTAATGGATTAAGAATTTTTTCACATTATCTCTATCATAATAACTATTTAAAAGAAAATAATTTCTCTATTTCATTAAAAGAAGAAACAATATCAATTGAAATAATAAATGCAAATGAAGGTATATTTAAAATAAATATGGGGAAAGCAAATCTAAAGTTAAAAGAACACAATGTCCAATATAAGGATTCTAGCCTTATAAATTCTATACTTGAAGTAGAAGGTCATAAATTAAAGTCTACTTTTGTCTCAATGGGTAATCCTCATTTAGTAATAGAAGTAGATGAATTATCTCAAAAACTTGTTAAAGAAATAGGTCCTATAATATCTAATTTAGTAATGTTTCCAGAAAGAACAAATGTTCAATTTTGTAAAATATTAAACAAAAATAATATTCAAATAGAAATATATGAAAGAGGTTCAGGATATACTCTAGCCTCAGGAAGCAGTAGCTGCGCTGCAGCTTTTGCAATTGTACTATCAAAATAAAATTAATTCTACAGTCAATGTACACATGCAAGGAGGAATACTTATTGTTGAAAATAATGATAATATTTTTTTAACTGGTCCTTCCAAACTTATATATGAAGGAAAAATAATATTATGAAAAACCATTTAATATTTATGTACATATTAACTACAATAATTTGGAGTACTACATGGCTTCCAATAAAACTGTCAATAGGTGTAGTTCCAATTGAAGTTTCAATAATATATAGGTTAACTATTGCTTCCATTATATTATTAATTTGGTGTTATATTAAAAATAGAAGTTTATCTTTTTCGATTAAATCTCATATATATATAGCTTTATTTGGTATTTTATTATATGGAGTTAATTTTATTTTATTATATAAAGGAAGTTATTATTTAAGTTCTGGACTAGTAGCTATTGTATTCTCCACAATTTCTATTTTTAATATTATAAATAGAAAAATATTTTTAAATATATCTATAGATATGAAATCTATTTTAGGTATGTTAATAGGAATCATAGGGTTATGTTTATTACTATGGAACGATATAATTAATACATCTATAGACAATGATACAATTACTGGTTTTTACATTATATTGGCTGCCACATATTCAGCATCCTTAGGAAATATAATTTCATATAGAAATAATCAAAATAAAATTCCTGTATTACAGGGAAATGCTTTTGGTATGATGTATGCAACTATTGTATTAATCTTTTTTGCTTTAATAAATGAATCTGCATTTATATTCGAAACTAACATTACTTATATTAGTTCTTTAATATATTTATCAATTTTTGGATCTATCCTTGCATTTGGATTTTACCTTACATTAATAAATGAAATAGGTATAAGTAAAGCCTCATATATAAATCTACTCTTCCCCTTATTAGCCATCATAATATCTTTAATATTTGAAGAATTAATGATATCAAAGTATATGATATCTGGAATAGTACTAATAATAGTAGGGAATTACATTATATTCAAAAAGCCTAAAAAAGAATGAAAGTTATATATCCTGAGGTCAAACTATCTTTAATTCGAAAGATTCTACTAAGTAAAATATCTAATAATAAGGTTGTGTAAATAAAAGTTTTATTAGATAAAAAGTAGATATAGAGGAGAGTATAAACTCATCTATGGAAACCTGTAAAAATCCGAGCTATTCGGAAGCTTAGCCGTTTTGCATCCGGAAGAAAAGCAAAAAACTCCGGCTGGATTTATTTGTTAAAAATGAAGTAGAAAATTCTTAAAAATACACTACACTTTCTATAAAAAAAGGTGTGGTTATGAAAAGGATTTCGATGAAGAAAATTAAAGATGTTTTAAAACTAAGATATATTGTAAATTTATCTTTTCCAAAATAGCAATTTCAACTGGAGTACCAAGATCAACTGCCTCAGATTATTTTAAAAGATTTGAAATAATCAAATATAAAATCGAAGATTTTTTATTACTTGATAAAGATAAAAAGAAATTAAAACCATCAATGAGACAAACTCATATACCAGGTGAGAATATGTTTGTTGATTATAGTGGAATGATAGTTGATGTTGTTTGTTCAAAAACAGGTGAAATAAGTAAATCACAAATCTTTGTAGCAGTACTAGGAGCTAGTGGATATACCTTTGTACATGCTACTGCTTCGCAGAAGCAAGAAGACTTTATAAAATCTCATATTCAAGCATTTGAATTTTATGAAGAAGTGCCTAAAATATTAGTTCCTGATAATTTAAAAAGTGCAGTTATAAGTAATACCAAAAAAAGTATTGTATTAAATGATAGTTATGCTCAATTAGCAAGACATTATAATTGTTCAATAAATACTGCACGTGTTAGAAAACCACAAGATAAATCATTAGCAGAGCAAGGTGTTCAAGCAATACAACGCTGGATTTTAGATGTATTTAGAAATAGAGTCTTCTTTAGTCTTGATGAAATTAATCAAGCTATAAATCCATTATTAGATATTTATAATAATAAGATTATGAAGAAGATAAATAAAAGTAAAACTTAATTATTTGAAGAAATAGAGAAAGAACAGCTTCTTGCCTTACCTGCAAATAGGCTTATATATAAAGAGTTTAAAGTAGCTAGGGTAAATATAGATTATCATGTTGAGTTACTTAAATGCTTTTACTCAGTACCTTTTAAATATTTAAAAGAAAAAGTAGAAATAAAATATTCAACAACTTTGCTAGAAATATACTTCAAATCCAAACTAATTGCAACTCATCCAAGACTTCATATTATCAATACTACATCAACTCTAAAAGAACATATGCCTACAAATCATCAATATCAATATGAGAAAATGAATCCTCAAAGATTACTAAACTGGTGAACTTCAATAGGTCTAAATGTAAATAAGTTTGTTGAGAAAAGATTAGGTATGTATCAGCATCCTTCTAACTCATATAAAGGCATTATTGCCATTTTAACTTTAGCAAAAGTATATGGAAAAATATAGTTAGACTTAGCTTTAGATTATGCTTTATCAATTAATGCAACAAATGTAAAATCAATTGCATCTATTTTAGAAAAGAAGCTTTATTCACAAGCTGTTAATAATAATACTAATTCGGTATTTAACAAACATAAAAACATTCGTGGTAAAGATTACTACAAATAAAAAACATAAATAAGGATATAAATAAATGAATCAAACAACAGTAATAAATAAAATAAATGATTTAAATTATCATGGTTTAAAAGAAGCATACTTAAGACAAATAGAAGATCCAAGCTATCTAACACTTAGCTTTGAGGAAAGGCTTTACAGCCTTTTAGATGCTCAAGAAATCTATATGCATAATAAAAGAATAGCTACAATTTTTAAAGCTTCAAAAATAAAAAACAAACAAGCAGCTTTAGAAGAAATAGATTATAGTGTTAAAAGAAAATTAGATAAAGTTGTAATAAAAGATTTAGCAAATATGGACTTTAGAAGGCTTAACCAAAACATAATTATCACTGGAAAAATAGGAACTAGTAAATCATTCCTTGCACAAGAAATAGCTAATAGATCGATACAAGATGGAGTCAAAGTTTACTATGTAAGAATTCCAACATTACTAGAAGAAATTAAAATAGCAAGAGCTTCTGGAAGTTATACTAATTTACTTAAAAAATATTCAAGGTTTCATTTATTAATTCTTGATGACTTTGGAATATCAAGTATTACCAATGATGATGATACAAATCTATTTGAAATAATAGAAGATAGAAGTGATCTAAATTCAACAATAATTACTTCACAATTACCTGTTTCAAAATGGTACGATTACTTAAATAA
>SPKZ01005211.1_pt1 | contig 25788 bp, 28 predicted proteins | sample 2456571 | NCBI WGS metagenome assembly SPKZ01 (sample SAMN11192286, study PRJNA482655) | marine metagenome | biome: ENVO:00000447; feature: ENVO:00000244|ENVO:00000211|ENVO:00000569|ENVO:00002023; material: ENVO:00002151; isolation source: ocean water from marine abyssalpelagic zone ... | reverse complement strand
TTAAAATAGTATTAGGTAAGGACCTTAATATTTTCTGATGATTTGTTACGATGTTTTTTGATTTGCTGAATTTGTCTAAAACTGTTATTTTGCTCATGATTAAAATGATTGTTTATGAAGATAGTAGAAGGTGAGATTTTTACTATCTTCTTTTTTAGTGGTATATATTTATAGCTATACACAATTGCGTATATCCTATGTTAGGCGTAATGTTTAGGTTGGTATAAACTAGAATCTTACACCTCCTTGAATTGCCTTATCGTATGCAGAGTCGTGAGAAGTATTTGGAAAACTCCTCATAATTGAGTCATATATTTTCTTTTCTTCCTCTGTCAAAGAATTGTATTCACTACGCCTAACATCCGCTATACGCAATGCTCTATTCATTTTCTCATTATTAGTCTCCATAATTCTTACTTTTTATATTTCTAATTATTTCAGTTATGCACTACGCATAGCTTTTTCGTTATAAACAATAAAATTATTTACTGTTTAAGTTTTTTTATTTCTTTTAAATTCCTCTTAGCATCTGACAATCTATTTTCCCAATAATAAATTAATTCTTCTTTAGCTTCTTCAAAATCAACAGCGTATTTTTTCATAATTTCAAAGGTTCTGTAATTGCTTTAAAAACTCCGTATTTTTCTTTATAACTTCTTTCTATGAATTGAGAAGCAAAAGCAATTCTAAAAGAATTTACTTCATATTCCTCTATTATAGAATGTAGTTTAAAATTAGCTAATGATAAATATCTTCTTACAAATTTTTTATCTTTTTCAGAAGAGTGTTCTATGTAGTTTCTCATCTTTTGTAAAATATCATCTACTTTAGACTCTATTTGTTCGTCTTGTTTTTTATACATAGCTTTTAATTATTTCATTTATTTTTATTGTGATCATTTTATGTTTTAAATAGAGGAGTATTTAAACTCCCATTGATTTATTATACGATTTTTCTCTTTTTGAATTGTTATATCTTTGTCCGATCATTTTAGCTTTGTGATTTTTATCTTTATTAAGATTGTCGTGATAAAGTATAGATTCAATATTATTTTCGATTACATCCTTTACGTGAGTACTCTTATCAAGTAATTGCCAGTTTGATACAAGTTTAGATATTCTTGTTAAATATGAATCTAAATGCTTAATATTTGTAGATGAAGTAGAAAGTAAAATACCAAAATCTTGAAAAGCAGAAATGTATTTAGTCATATCGTTAACTATTATATTTTGGTTTTTTGTTATTCTGGTGTAATACCCTTCAAATCTTGATAAAAATCTCTCAATTGAACCCTCTTCGTAATTCATTGCATCAATTGATGGGAATTGATACATAGTATCATATTCTTTGATAGAAATATTAATATCTTCTCTCTTTAAAAGATCTTCTTGTTTTTCTTCAGGGATATAAGAAATTTCCTCATCTTTTTCCTCTTCTTGTTTTTTTAGAGCTTCTTTCTTATCGTGATCTTTAATGTTATCTTTACAATCTTGTATTCTTTTTTTAATGTGTTCAGTATCGTTTTTAGAAGCTAATGAAACAACTCTATTTATAGTAGATTCTTTGTATATTTTAGAATCTAACATTGTATTTTTTAGGGTATCTAATAAGATATTTTTCTCAGTAGATATTTTTAATTGAGCAAAAAGAGTATGAAGATAAGTAATAGTTATCTTTTTATTTTTTGAAGCTTCAATTTGTGAGTATTCAGGACCTAAAAAAGCTTTATTTTCTCCTGAAAATGTATCTATTTTAGAATAAAGGCTTTTCAATTGTTCATTCTGGGAATTTATTTCTTCTTCTTTTCTTTTGTTTTTTTGTTGAATGTTTTCAAATTCAGAAACTTGCATTTCATCAGAAGTATATGGCATTCCTGCAATTTCATCAGGGAAAGCAAGTCTAAAAGCTTTTGAAATAACACATTTTTCAAGCATTCCAATTGGCATTTGTATCCAAAATTTATTTGGCTCACCTTTGTTTGTGTATTTAACAAATTCAGAATAATAAGCTTTGAAGATGAGTGTTTTTGATTTATCGGTTCTTTCTATCTCGCAATAAGAAACTAATTCATTTTTACCTGTAAAAGGGTTTATTTCATTAGTGGAATAAACGTTAAAGTGCTCAAGTAGACCAGTTCTTTCCGCTCGTTTCAAATAAACTTCATATCCTGTTAAGATCTGAAATTCACTATTTTTATTGTACTTCACTGGATAAACTTCCCTTTTAAAAGGATTGAGGTTTTGAAGTATACAAATTTGAATAAATTGCTCTTTTTCTTTTTGTGTTAAATTGTCACCAACACCAACACATGATAAAAATTTAGAAACCTGATCAGATGTTATTAAATTATTTTCACCTGTAACATTTGGATAATTCGATGCATTATTAGATCTTTGTACCATAATATTTAATTCAATTAAGGGTTAAACCCTTACACGAAGGTTAAATTGTTGAAAAATTAAAAGAGAAAAACTTTTGCAGGGTGTTTCTCTTTTTTTTATTTATACAAATATAGATTAAAACATACTGTATTTCAAGTAAAAACGTATATTTATTTATATATCTATAAATATCAATAAAGTTTAGCTATGATTTCAATTCCAATTCAGGAAAATAAGAATCCATAAATTCTTTAAAATCTTCAATGTATAAATCAAAATGTTTCTTTTCAATCAAAGGTTTTAAGCATCTGAATACTACATTATGCTTTTCTTTATTTATTACATGCGTTTTTACTGTTTGCTTTATCATTCCGATTTCTTTAGAATTTAATGTTCTAAATGTTTCATTTACGACATTTGATTTGTAAACCTGATTTTCTGATGAGTTATTTTGATCATTTAATTCATTCCATTTGTACGAATTCACCGATTCGTATTTTTTATTTAAAAAGGGGAGAAGTTTTTGTTTTATTTTAAAATAAGGCTCATATAGGCCTCTTTCTTCGTATACATTTATGAAGTCTTCAACCCAGTTAGATAAAAATTCAAGCCTGTTCTTATATTTTCCCCTTGGTTTTTCTTTATCAATCCAATTTTTACCGGTCGAATGTTCCCACGCAATTTTTTTAATTTGCTTGCAAATTCCCTCTTTATCTACATTTTCATCTAAAAAAGCTTTTCTTTCTTCTTTTTCTTTTTGAACCTCTTCACTGTCTGGTTTTCCGTTAAAATGTAAATTGCCTTCAGAATCTTTATAAGGTCTATTCTCTTTAGAAAAATTTTCCTCCTCTATATATAAATTATTATTAATAGTATTATTATCTATAGTATTATTATAGGGTACATAATTATGTATAGGTCCTGTACTTTTTTGTGTAGGGGGGTGTACATAATTATGTATGGGTGAGTTTTCTTGGTTATATTCGTTCTGTATTGGTTGTTGAACCTCTTCATCAGAATAGGAGCTTAAATCTTTAGAAAATAATATTTTTTCATATAAACGACCTGCTCCTATATATTGCCCCTGCATGTAGCCATTATCTTTGCATCTTTCAAGTACTTCAGCTTTAACAAGTTTGTCTATTCTTCTATGAATACCAGTTTTTGAAGATATAGTTAGTAATGGCAATTGATTAATGACAAACTTCCAATTGAACAGAATGTATTTTTTGTTATTGTGAATTGTTGAAATGATCTTAGAGGACGGGAAAGCATCTTTGAATAAGTCAAAAATGGCCATATCTTGAAAATCAAGATCTAAATTAAGGTCAATAACTGCCTTTTGGTTGATTGTTACGTTATACTTCATTATATTTAAGTATTAATTTATTAAGGAAAACAGTCTATAAACTTTGTTAATAGTTTGTTTAAAAATTAGACCTTTAGGAAGAAGGTCTTTTTTTATGCCTGATCTTTACTATACCAAAGATAGTAATTCATTTGAATTATGAAAAAAAGTTATTAACTACTAACATAAAAACTACTATTTATTATTTATTTGTGAATAAAACATCAATAAATCAACAAATACACGTATGCTTTATTAGTTAAATATTATTTTTGTACAAAATAAAAAACTTAATAAAGCTATGAAAGAAATAAAACTATCTGGTAAGAATATGATCATTTATGAAAATATTCTTAATATTTTGCGTGAATCTCCTAAAGGGAAATCTACACCGCATTATGTTAATAGATTCAATTCTATTATTAGTAAAAGAAGAAATATACCAAAACTCCTTAATGTTGATTTGAGATCTGAAACAGATCATTATAAAAGACATTTATTAATTGCTTGGATAAACAATAATTCATATGCAAACACTTATAGAAAAAGTAGATATTACAAAGCTTCTTGAAAACGAAGTAAATCCCCGTTACATTGATGAAGAAAAAAAAGAAGCTCTAAAAAAGTCTATAAAGGATTTTCCTGATATGTTAGAAAAAAGACCTCTAATTGTTAATTCTAATTATGTTGTAATAGGCGGGAACATGCGTTTAAAAGCATGTAAAGAACTAGGGTATAATGAAATTTCAGTTATAAAAGTTGACTGGACAGAAGAAAAGCAAAAGGAATTTATCATAAAAGATAACGTCTCCTTTGGATTTTGGGATTTAGATCTTTTACAAGATGAATTTGAAATAGAGGACCTTGAAAACTGGGGTTTAGATGATATTTTTGAAGGAATTGAAGACGTAAACGAAGATATTCAAGAAGTAGACAATTTTAATGAATCAGTGAAATTTACAATTCAATGTGAAGACATAGAGCAGCTTGAAAAACTTCAATCTAAGCTAGGCACTGAAGCTGAAAAAATTAACTATCAAACATTCTTGGATTTAACAGGTTTATAATGAAAATAAGTATCATTGAAATTTACCAAAACAAAAAATTAAATCTAAATACTGTTATTGATGCACATATGCGTAATTCAATAATAATTTCTAGGTATTTGAAGTGTGATTTAATTTGTACTGATGAAGATTTTAAAAAAGCATTTAAAAAGAAATATGACGTTTTTGTACTTGGTTATGCTTCACAATACGCACCTTTTCAAAGTATTCAAAAGCTTTTAGATTTAAATAAAAAAGCTACTAAAATTGTATTAAGCAATGAGTACAACGTTAACCCTTATGTGAAAGGTTTTTCTCCTTATTATTTATTATCAAATTATAAAAAAGTAAACGGTGGATTAAAACAGATAATAGATCAATACTTATTGAATCTTAACTTTCTTTTTGCAAGAAAGCCTAATGAAATAAAGGAGAAGAAATATAATTGTATTTATTACGGTACATTTAGAGTCAATAGAAGTGCTTATTTTAAAGAATATCTAAAAGATGAAGTATATGTGTCTACTTCTACTAAAAACTTTAGGAAGTTCAAATCTATAGGGTGTACACCTAAATTTATAAAAAAATTAAACTGGTTTAGGGGTAAAGAAACTTTAAATAACTTCAGATATTCACTTTATATTGAAGATGATTACACACATGAAAACTTTAACAACTTAGCAAATAGATACTATGAAGCTGGCTTTTGCAATTGTGTAGTGTTCTTTGATGTAAATTGTATGAATACCATTGTTAAATCAGAGTTAAAACAATACATTGAAGAGGTGAAATTTTATGTTATTTCTTCTTATGATGAATTAAAAGAAAAGATTTATCAATGTAATAATGATTTTGAATATCATTTGAATTTACAAAAATCTTGGCGTGTCGATGAACTAAAAAAACGTGAAGAAATGCTTTGTACACTAAATAAAAAAATACACGAATACAGAGAATTAGATATAAAAAAACAGCTTTCTTAAAATAAAAAAGCTGTTAAATGAAATAAATTCTAAAATCACTCGATCTTATACCCGTTTCTTAACACTGTTAAACAAAATTAATTGAATATTAGTGTTTAGTTATCAACTAATTACAATGTAGTGAAAATATTTTTTTGTTCCCAAGATTTTACATAGATTTCAACATCTGGAACATTATAATAATTCTCGGTTGTTATCCTGTTTTTGTGGCCTAATGCTAATCGGACAGAATCTATACCCATTTTAGGAGTCATAATAGAGCCATAGCTTATTCTAGCTATTTTTGAGGTTATATTTCGTTTAAATTTAAGAGCTTTTGATATTTTACTTAATTGATAATTTAATTCAACTTGTTTATTGAAGTCTTTGAAGTGTGAACCGTCAAAAAGTTTTAATATTTCTATCCTGTTTTCTTGTACTGGAACACAACAATTTACATGTGTTTTCTTTCTTTTGAAAAAGAAGAATTTATCTTTTCTACATTCATTATAATTAAATGAATGTTTCATATCATCAAAGTTACAGCCAGTATAAAACATGCCTAAAAACCAACGTAAAGCAATATTAACCTTATTGTTTGATTTAGTTCCTTCTAATTCAAACCTATAATAGGAGAGTAGTTTATTAATTTCAGCTTCAGTTAAAAACCATTGTTCCTTTTTGACTGGTTTTCCTAATCTTAATTTACCGAAATGATGATGATTGATTATTTTACCTGTGTTGACTAGGTATTTTATAGCACCAATGACTTTAAATAGATCCTGACTTACTGTAGTAGTTTTATAACCGTTCCTGATAGCCTTTTTGCCCCAATCTTCTAAATGATATTGATTAATGTCAGACAAAGAAGTTACATCTTCATTATTAAAATAAGTCCTAATTCTTTTTACATCTGATTTCACTTTATTGATAGTGCTTTCTTTTGAATTGTTATTGACTGATGTATCAATAATTGTTTGCATTAGATCATCAATAGAAAAGCCGTAACTATTAGATCTGTACATTACCATGAATTCATTAGCAGTAATAAATTCTTTCTGAGGAATTTTTAAATAGAAATTTCTAATGCTTTGAAGTTTTGAAGAAAGTTCTTCATTAAGTTGATTTGCGTTTTTCCCTACAAAGTATCCTCTATTCCAGTTTTCAGGATTAACCTTAATTTTTGAGTGAATAAGCTTTGTTGCTTCAGTGTTATTCAAGTAAACTTTTAAGTAAATAGGAGATAACCCTTCTTTATCTGTATCACACTTAACTATTTTCTTACTGATTTTCAACCCTTTACCAACTATTAGATTTTTATGATTATTAGCACTCATTTGTTTAAACTTATTTGTACAGTGTTAAAAATATGTAAACTATTGATTATTAATGTAGTGAATATAAAGGAAAAATTCAATTCATACCTAAGGGGGTGTTTGTTAAGACCTAATAACAAAAGTTTATAATTAGCACCTAACTATAAGTATCTGCTAAAAAAGAAGTCGTTGAAAATCAGTGTTTTAATATGCGTACTTTGCGAAATTTGCCCTTTTTCAGGGTGAAAAATTTTGGAAATTGAAAAAAATAGTTTGTACCTTGAAAAAAAAGCGAAAATAAAACATGAAAAAGTACAATGAATGGAAGATCAAAACACAATTCATTAATAATATCTTAGTCACAAATTCAATGGGTGAAGCTTTAGAAGCTATTGAAGGAGATAAACCAGACATTGCGACTATTCGAAATTGGCGAAAAAAAGATATTAAGTTTGATACGGATGTTTCTTCAGCTTTATCTTACAAAAAGAAAGCAAAGAAGTTTATTGAGTCATTTGAAAAACAAGATTTTGATGTAGTAAAAATATTTGCTCAAACTAAGGTTACTACATTAGAGCTCGGAAGGTGGGCAAATCTTTTTCCAGACTTCAAAAATTTGATGAGTTCAGTAAATGAGGGATTAGATATTGAATCTAATCTTATCTCAAAAAATATAATGAGGAAGTTTGCTGAAGGAAAAAAGAAAAAGGAAAGTGTAAAGGTTAAAGAACTAGCTTCTGGCAAAACTATAAAGGAGGCAAAAAAAGAATCATTAGAATATCAAGCTTCTAAAGATATAATGTACATTCAAAATAGAATAGGAGATAGAGAAGATGAAGAAAAGGAAAATAGCGGTTCAGGCGGTGTAATAACTTTTAAAATTGAAACTTCTGGTTATCCTATCGAAATTGACAACATAAAATATTTAATGTCACCTGATGGAACATTAAAACGATTTATATCAGATGATTAATCAAAATAAAATAATTAGAACTTCAGAGATATACCCTTTAATAAATCGAATGCCAAAACATTTTGAATTTTATAGAGGTGGTAGAGGTTCTACAAAATCTCATACAATTGTACAAAAGTTACTTACTGATTTCTGTAACGAAAAGAGGTGTAATTATTTGTTTACAGTTAAAGAAACTTCTTCAGTACAATCTTCTGTAATACCTTCAATTGAGTCTATTATTGAAGATTTAGACATAAAAGAAAAGCTAAAAGTTACTAGAAACAATATAAAAAATAAGTATGGTAAAAGAATTTTCGTGCGTGGTTTTGATAAGCCAGAAAAAGCGAAAAACTTATCTAAGATAGGAATTACATTCATTGACGAATTGAATCATTTTACATATGAAGATTTTAAAATGATTTCAAATTCAACTAGGGAAATAGATGACTGGAAAGTAATAGTTGCTTTTAATCCAGTTAGTGAAACTATATGGATTAAAACATTAATTTATGATGTAGAAGAATGGAGAAATAAAATTAACGACATAAAAACGATTTGTGAAAACAATGTTTTTCTTGCTGAATCGAAAAAAGATGAATATAGATCGTTAAAAGATATTGATGAAGTATCTTATCAAGTGGACTATTTGGGTAACTGGGGTACATTAACAAGTCAATTAGTTTTTGGTTCTAAAATAAGAGTAATTAATGAAATACCTGAAGGAGCAAAGTTTGTATGTTACGGTTTAGATTTTTCGTATGGTGGAGATGACCCTCATGCATTAGTTGAAACTTATATATATAATAAAGAATTATATATAAAGTCTGTTTATTACGGTAATTTACCTGTTTATGATCCTATAAACAGGAATGATTTAGCTTCATTTATAATCAAAAATTGTCATCAATTAAAAAAAGTTCAAAAAAATGGTAATACTGGCTTTATAGTTTGTGACATTCAAAATGATTACATTTCTATGTTAAGAAAATGTGGTATTCCTGCTTATAAAGCTAAAAAAGGGCCTGATTCAATTTTAGAAGGTTTAAATAAAATGAAATTATTTCATAGAATAAATTTATTAGATAATTTACCAAAAAAACCTATGGTTTCGGAATATAGAAATTATAAATACAAAAAAAATAAAACAACTGGATTAATAGAGCCGATTGTTATGATTAATCAACCTGATCATTCAATTGATGCTGGTCGTTATTCAATTGATTTTGTTAATGTTTGATTTTTAAACTAAATTGTGAAAAACAAATAATTAAGGTAAAAATATGAATTGGTGGTCTAAATATTTTACAAAGGTTAAATACTTAATTACAAGGTCTGGAAAACTAATCACTTATGATTATGATGATGATAATGATAATGTAATTGATATTAATAGTGTTTCAGAAATATTTTTACCGATGCATCGAAAAGCTGAAGATTTTAGTACAGGTAAATTAATAATAACTGATCTGAAAGGAAACCCAAAAAATGGAAATGTAAAAGAAAAAGCCGTTTTAAAAATACTTCTTCAGGGTGCAAAGTTTTTAAGCTATGAGCAAACACTTTACCAATACATTAGATATAAAAATATTACTGGTCTATCTAATATTTACTTTAAGAAAGGGGTTACTATATCTGATTATTATATTCTTGAAAATGAAGGTCTAGAAGTTGATTATTCAATAAACAAATCAATCTTAACAATTGACAAATATTCAGATCTTATTGATAAAGTTACTTATAATTCTAACGGTAAAGATCAACCTCTAAAAAAGGATCAACTATTGCAAATATTTGACATCGGTATTAATCATAAAACGCTAAAAGCACGTAGTAGATTTGATTATTTAAGTAGCGATATTGTACTAGCACATAGAACAAAAGAAGCACTTACGGGTGCAATGAAACGTATTAGCATGATGATTATTTGTGATGACACAAGCGATGAATCAATGCCCGTTGTGTCAACTGGTCTAATTGATGATGATCAATTAGAGAAACAAAACAACGATCTAAAAAATAGATACAACCTTAAAAAAGGAGGTATTTCTTATATTCCAAAAAAACTTAAAGCTTTAGACACTAACCCTGATAACGGTCGATTAAAAGGCTTAGAGACATTAGAACATGAACAAAGAATACTTTGCAATGCTTTAGATGTTCCATTTGAGTTATTTTTTGCTAATAAATCAACATTCAATAATCAAGAAAAAGTATTGCAAAAATATATTGCTGATTTAGAAGCTGAAGGTAGTGCATTTGGTTCATCTATTTCAAAGTTTTTAGGTTGGGAAAACTCAACTTTGAAACTTGATTTCTCAGAATTAAAGGAGACAATAAGCCTTCAATCAAATGAGCAACAAGAAAATAATGTAGGTACAGAAATATAATAATATGTTAGAATTAGATTTAACTGAAAAAGTAATTGATAACTGTATTACATATCGTACAGTAGGTAAAAAAAAGATTTATACTTTTTTCTACCGTTTCATGCCTCATAATAAATTTGGTAAGCAATCAGGATCAATAATTAAAATTGATAAAGAATGTAAATCAAAAAAGGAATTCAAAGAATTCTTAGAAAACGAAAAAGGTATAAGTTAAATTAAAATATTGCTATGGCATATAAAATAAAATTAGAAGGTATTTTCATTGATCCTACTACACATGATTTAGCAGGGAATATTTCTGAATATTTATCAGACTGGGGATATATCACTTCAAACGAATTTGAAAGAAAAGTAAATCAATCTGATTCAAAAGATATTGATATTTATATCAAATCTGGCGGAGGATCAATGATTGAAGGTTTTGCAATTTACAACAAAATAGAAGCTCTAAAAAAAGAAGGGTATAACATTCGTACAATTGCTAACGGGCTTGTAGGGTCAATTGCTACAGTTGTATTTTTAGCTGGAGACAAGCGGGTTATGCAATCAGGTACAGAGTTTTTTATACATAATCCTTGGGCTAACGCTTCTGGTGATGCTGAAGCATTTGCAAAGTATTCAAAAGAACTAGAACAGGCTGAAAATGAATTAGCTGAATTCTATGCATCAAAAACAGGATTGAAATTCGATAAAGTAAAAGAGCTTATGAAGGAAAATACTACTTTAAGAGCTGAAGAAACTATTGAACTAGGTTTTGCTACTGAATCAGAATTAAAAGTATTTGCTTTCATGGGTTTGGGCGATTTGCAAAAATTCAGTAAATTAGGGTCAATACAAAAAATTATTGAGGACAACAAGCCTTCAAAACAAAATGAAGTTGATTATTCTCAATTAATTAATAGTCTTACAAATTTGAAAAACAAGATTTAAAAATGGAAGAAGGACAACAAACGGTTATTGATTTAGTGAACGGTATCACTGAACAATTACCAGATAATTTAAAAGAAAAGTTTGCAGCTTTGCAAGCTAAAATTGAAGGCTTGGATATTGAAAACTTAAACGAAAAAGCCTCTCAGGTAGAAGGGTTGAATTCCGAAATTGCTAACTTAAAAGAGCAAATTGAAGGTTTTGAAAACTCTAAATCAAAAGGCGATTCATTAGCTATGCAAGTAGTTAATAGCTTTAATGAAGAAGCAGACAAAAAAGGTAAAAAGTTATCTGAAATTGTAGCTAACAAAGGTAATGTTTCAATTGAACTGCAAAACTTTGATTCTTCAAATATTTCTGAATCAACTGTACCTTCTACTGGTGCTCAATTTAATGAGGCTGTATTAATCAGAAGAGAAGCAACAAGAATTTCAGAATTAATTCCTTCAACAAATACAGATGAAAATACAATTGTAGAACCTTATTTTGCAAATGAAACGGGAACACCTGCTTATTTTGGTGAAATTGAAGCTTCACCAGAATTAAACTGGGAAATGTTAGAAAAAACATTTACAGTTCGTAAAGTCGGTGCTCACGTTATTGTCGCTGAAGATATGTTGGATGATACGGCATATATGCGTAGAAAAGTTGATCAAGTTTTAGATCAACGATCAAGAATAGCATTAGATCAAGCTTTATATAGCGGTGACGGGCAAGGAAATAACATTGAAGGATTGAAAGTTTTAGGCACTCAATTTGATGCTACAGCAGTCGCTGCCTCACCTTTGCAAGGCAAATTAGGACCAGTTACAGACTCAGACTATGCAAAAATTCTTCTTGGAGCAATTAACTTTCAAGAAGATATGGAGTTTATCCCCCAGGTTATAGTAGTTAATTCAGCCGTTTTAAAAGTTATGCAAAATAACTATTCAGCAAATAACGGCCTAACTGGTATTTCTACAACAAACGGTACAATCACTGTTTTCATGGGGATTCCTATTCTAACATATAACCGTATGCCAGTTGACGAGTATTTAATTCTCGATTACTCGGTAATTACAAACTTTTACAAGAAACGTCCAGAAATGGAAGTAGGCCGTTTCAATGATCAATTCATAAAAGATCAAGTTGCCATTAAATGGAGAGCAAGACATACCCTTGTAATTAACCCTAACGAAGCAGGTTCAGCCGTTTGGGGCAATTGGACGGACGGAGCAGGTTTAACAGACGGCTCTTAAATAGTAAATAAATACATAAGGGAGTTTAAGCACTCCCTTATTTTTGTATAATATCACAATCATGATTATATCAATAGCCGATTTTGATAAATATTTAGTAAAATTGCCAAATCTTGAAAATCCTTCAGTGAAAGCAAAACTTTTTTCTTATGTAGAAGAATTTGAAAATTTTGTTTTAGATCATTTCGGAGTTGAATTTGGTGAATTAATGCTTAATGAATATGATTCAGATTTACCAAGTGATAGAAGTGTAAAGTTCTTTGAGGGAGATATTCACGATAAAAAAAGATTTAAAGGTGTAAAAGAGGCAATTTGCAAAGAAACTGGTTTTAGGTATATTTTAGATTTGCCTAAATATGTTTCTGAGTCTGGATTAGCATTGCCAGAAGTTGAGAATACAACACTTTTACCTCAAAGCTATTATATTAACTCATTAAGAAATGAAACCTCTGAAATAATCGAAAATATGATCATTTATTTAAATGCTAAAAGTACCGATTATTCAGAGTTTGAAAATTCACAAACTAAAACATTAAGTAAAAGAAGTGCATTCAATTTCTAACCCTATAGTTCATCAAATAACAGATTCAGTTTCACAATTGCGTGAAAATTGGTTATTTTCAATTGTTTTAGGTCAAATAGAAACAAGAAGTAACTTTGTACCAGTTAACGGTGGGCATGTTATGAATGATAATAGAATAGGTCTTTTGTTAGAAAATGAATCAGGTGGTTTTTATTTTGAACCTTATGTAATCGGTCAGGAATCAAAGTTTTTTCTTGAAAACACTCAGTATTGGACTGAAAGATTAAAAGAAAAGAATGACGATTTTTGGGATAAAACAGATGATTTTTCAAATGAATATTATCCTTTATACCCTCACTTCTTTTTTGGTCATCAAAAAGAGTTGAAACAAGATTTAAAACAACTCACAAATGCAAAAATAGGAGGTCGATTTAAATATCCCTTTATTCATCTATTAATGCCTTTTTCCGAAAACGGACCTTCTTATGAAACTAACACTTCATTAAATTTCACATTTGCAATGATTACTGATAAAAAGTACAGTACTGCAAAAAGGTATGAGGTAAATGTAATTCCTACTTTAAACCCTATTCTTTTTCAATTTCTTGAATCATTAGAAAAAGAGGGAGTAAAGATAGATGATTTGAATAAAACAAAAATAGATCAAGTATTCTGGGGGAGAGAAGAGGCGGAACAAGTGTTATGTGATCCCATAGATGCGGTATCTTTACAAATAGATTGTATTTTTAATCAAACAAAATGCTAAATTATGGCAATGAATATTTTTCAGTGTGCTGATAGTAGCACACCTAACTTTTCGCAAAATGAATGCACCCGTCAAATTAAAGAGGCGAAAATGTTATTGCTTGTTTCGGGTGCGGTTGAATTAGATTTAACCACCACTGACGAAAGTACTATTCTTGATTTAATTGCTGAAAAGAAAATTCAGCCTATTCCTATCAAGAATTTAGAGGCTGATAATTCGGCTGAAGATCCAAGCGAAGAAATAAACGGTAAAATGGAGTATAACGGCCTTGGTCAATACCGTTATCAATTTTCAGTTCGTGCGGATCAATGTAACTATAGAGGCTTGCAAGCTCAAAGTAATAGATTTACTTTTGCTTATATCATTGATAAGCAAGATTTCATTTTAGGAATCCTTTCCGATGATAAAACAAAGCTTCTTCCTATTGCAATTGATCAATTTTTCGTAGGGAAAGCACCGTTAGTCGCTACTTATGCAATTACGCCAAAATATTTAGTGAATTTACATGCTGATGCTGAATTATTGAGTTCTTACAACTTGCAATACATTAATTCAAACATCAATTTTTCATTCATTGACGGACTGAAAGATGTAGATTTAGAAGAAGATACATCTCAAACCTCTAATACTTCTAACCTTTTTGTGAAAGTTGTATTAGATTGTGGGAATACATCAGTAGAGGGGCTTACCGTTGGAGATTTTGAAGTTATTGATTCAACAGGTGAAATTACACCTTCAGGTGTTACTGAGACAAACGGTGTTTATGATATAGCAGGTACTTTTTCACCAGGAACGGTTACAGTAGGTTTAAAATCACCAGATCAACAAACGTCAAAAAGATATGACGATGGTGAGAAACCTGTATCAATAACTATTTCAGCATAATTATTATGCATAAAAGAGAAATTAATCATTTATCCCTTTCTTTTAAAATAAAGAATGGGGTAAGTGTATCTATTAATCTATTTAATTGCCCATGCGAGCAATTAGATAAATTATTAGAATCTAAAAAAATTACAGCTTCAGAATATAGTGAGTTGATAGATAAGTTTACCAGAGTAAAAAACAATGTCAAATCATTTAAGCAGTTTTCAATCGGACCTCTTACAAATGCAAAAAAGTCTCTATCAAGTGACTGCGGATGTAAGAAAAAAAGCATTAGAAGAAAACAAGGAAAATCTTAGAAAAGGTAATTTAAATGATGACTCATTAGTAAAACCAGAATACAATGAGTATTACGCTGACTTTAAAGGGTCATTATCAACATATAAGGCTAATTTTGGTGTTCCAGATCTTTATGTTACTGGAAATTTCTATGAATCATTTGAAGTTAATTCACAAGACACAATATTAGATTTCTATCATAATAATAGTGTTTCTTATGCCAACTATTTAGTTTCTAGATATAGTGAAAACATTTTCGGTTTAAATGATCAGTCAAAAGATATAGTATCATTAGCTTATATTGATAATCTTCTGAAAACTTGGAAAAAAATATTAAATTGAAAAGGTCGCAAAGTGTGACCTTTTTTTGAATATAAAAACACAATTTATTGAATATTCAATATCGTATAAGATATTTACTTCAATATTGTTTAAACAAGTAAAATCCATGGCTTATTCTTTTTATACTTCATCTTCTACAATTCCAATTTTCAACTACGCTAAAGCGATGGAAGGGGATTTAAGATATTTATTGAAAACTGATATTGATTTACTACCAAATTCAATAAAAAAGAAAGATCAAGAAAAATTAAGAGATTGTCTTTTGAATATCAATAAAGAATTAAGCAAAAATGAAATAAATGATTTGTTTAATCTAGCTGGAGAGGTAAAAGAATTAGAAGCATTACACGAAGCAATGACACTTTTAAACTTCATTTTATCAAAAAGTGTTTTTTGTTCTGAAAAATTTAGAGAAGAATTTATAAAAAAAAAATTAGGTAATTACGGTTTAAAATTAGATGTGAAATATAATAATTCTAAGATAGGTGTAATTAAAACAAAATTAAATCAATCTTTAAAATTACTTCATGATACATCTGATTCAGTTGTAAATAAAGATTATAAATTCGATTCAGAAAGATTATTTAAGAATGTGAAAGAAGTATCTCAGGAATTAGGATTTAATATTGATTTATTAAGCGATTCAATAAAAGACTATCTTCTTCATGTCGAAGTATTGAGCGATAGAGCAAAAAACAAAAAATCACATAGTCATGGCTAATAAATACGATTTAAAAGAAAATATAAATATAGAAGAAATTGACAAGCTATTTAAGCAAGCAATTGAAACTATAGAAAAGTATAAGGAAACACTTGATTCAGTGACAAAGGTTACTAAAGAATCAGGTAAAGCCAATGATGAAATATTAAAAAGCCAGAAAGAAAAGAAAAAGGTACTTACCGATATTGAAAAAATAGAAAAGGAAAACGAAAAAATAATAAAGAAAATTATCATTGCTGAAACGGAACAAAATAAAGAACTTCAGCGTTCAAAAATTGCTCTAAATGAAAAGAATAAAGCAATTAGAGATGCTATTAAAGAAGAAAATTCACGAATAAACTCACTGGAAAAAGCAGAAAAAGCATTAAATAAAGAGGTTAAATCTATTGTAGATGCTCAAAAGCAAAACAAAGCATTAAGAGAAGCAGTAAAAAATTTAGATGCTACTACTTTAGAAGGTGCTAAAACTATTGAACGTTACAATAAAATCATTGACGAAAACACTGATTTTATGAAGGAAAATTCTGATAAAAGAATTCAGAATACAATGACAATAGGTGACTATAAAAACCAAGTAAAAGAGGCATTAGCTGAAACTAATCTTTTTTCCGGTTCAATGGGTACTTTTAGCGAGATACTTTCACCTTTTACTGATGTTTTTAAAAGCATGGGTGAACAAATAAAATTCACTTCAAAAGGATTTAAAGAAGGTGCAACAACTTCTCAAATGTTTACTTCTTCAATGAAGATTTTAAATTTAATTTTAGCGGCCAATGTTTTAGGTATTCTAATTTTAGGTTTAGCATCAGTAGTCACTTACTTTAAAGCAACTTCAGACGGGGCAAAGGAGTTTGATAAGTGGATGAAAGTCATAAACGGTACTATTGATATAGCTATTTCTAAAATAGCAACTTTAGGTAGAGGATTAAAAGAGTGGGTTTTTGGAAGTAAAGATTTATCTGAAGCTTGGGGAGATGTGACAGAGGAATTTTCAAAAACATCTGATCAATTTCAGAAAGTAATAGATACGGCTGAAGATATTAATAGCTTAGAATATGAAGTAAAAGAATTAGAACGAACTACAGCATCATTAAACGCTGAATTAGACAAATCTATAGCTAAATATCAATCTATAGCAGATGATTCTACAGTATCATTAAAAGAACAAGAAGAAGCACAAAGAACCGCTTTGAGTCTTGAAATACAAAAATCTAATAGCATTCTGGAATTAGCTAGAAAAGAGTTAGAAGCTAAAGAGGCGGTATTAGAAGTTCAGCGAGAAATAGACGATAGTACAACATCTTATAAAGATGCATTGATAGGGGTAGAAGAGGCAACAATAAGATTAAGAGAAGCAGAAACAGAAGCATATAACACACAATATAGAGCTTCGCAAAATCTCCGTCAAATTAGACAAGATGAAGGAGAGCAAAGATTAGATTATTTGATAGATTTCTTCGACAATCAGAAAACTATAAATGAAAGAATTATATCAGACGATAAAAGGACTTTATCAGAGAGACAATCTATTTTAGATGAAACTACAAGACTATCTGATAAAACATTTTCAGAGCAAATTGAACTACTTCAGAGTTTTGCAAAAGAAAGAATTGATACTAATAAATTAATCAATGAATCAGATTCTTTTACAGCTTATGAATACGCAAAATCTTTAGGTTTAAGTGAAGTTTTGACTAATAGGTTATTAGAAGTAACCAGAGAACGAAAAACAATAACACAAGATCTTATTGAGGTTCAAAATGAATTAACAGAAGCACAAATAAAAAGCAATGAAGAGGCTGAAAAACAGTCTAACGAAAATCAAGCAAGAATTTTAGAGGAAAGATTAGATTTAGTAAAAAAGAATTTTAATGATCAACATAACGCATTAGTTAATCAACTTTCTAATAGTGAAATATCTTACGAAGAATATAATTCCAGATTAGAAGATTTAACTAAAGAAAGAATTTCTTCAGAAAGTGAAAGAATAGTAAACTTTTATGATGAGCAATTAAATGCTTTAGAGGGGTTTCATGAGTTATCATTAGAGCAACAAGAGGAATATTTAGAGGCAAAAGAAGAACTAAATAACTTTGAGGTTGAATTAGAAAAAAACAAATTTGATGAATTTACCGCTTTAGCTTCTAATTACGGGCAAATCGCTACTAATATAGGTAATATCATTCTGGGTTCTAAAAAAGCTCAAATAGACAAAGAATTAGACTATCTAAACGAAAAATCTAATACAGAAGAAGGATTGACAAAGGATGAAGAGATAAGACAGAGAGAATTAGCAATTAAAAAAGCTCAAATAGTACGAAAAGAGGCCGTATTAGATAAAACTTCTTCATTAATATCTATTGCAATAAATACAGCTAGGGCCGTTGCACAATCACTACCTAACATTCCTTTGTCAATTTCAGTAGGATTATTAGGGGCAACACAAGCAGGTTTAGTGCTTGCACAACCTTTGCCACAAATACCACAATTTGAAAAAGGTACAAATAAAGCACCTTCAGGATTAAAGATCATGGGTGAAAAGGGAGTAGAAGCACTAGAGAGCCAATCTGGTGAGCTTTTAGGTTTTACAGCTAGTAAACCTACATTGTATAATGATTTAGGCGGATATAAGGTGCTTACAGCTAAGGAGACAGAAAAGAAATATAGTAGTGATAAGTATTCAAAATCAAACAATGAGTATTTGAAGAAAATTGCAAAAAAGAAAAGTGTTATTAATGTAAATATTCAAAAAGAAAAAGTTTTTGCTAAAACAGTAAGGTAATGATTAGATACAAAGTTTTACTTCAGTATTTTCATTTAAATACTGTAATAAGTAGTCACGAATTCACGAATTCAGCAAATCAAAGGATATTGAATGAAGAAGATGTTTTTATAGGTTTTAGAAGATCTGAAAAATATCATGCAATATTCCAAGAAACAACTACTCAATACGTTTTTGCCAAGAAAGAATTTGAATATATAAAAACAGTCTGGGAAGATTACAAGACAAAATTAAATAGTGATTATTTCATGCAAATGAATCTTTACATTGTAGATGAAGATTCAAACATCAATTCATTTTCAGAAGTATTTGAAGGTGTAGCCGACTGGTCAAACACAAATTACACATCGAACAAATACAATGTTTCATTCATTCAGAAGGGAGATATACAAACACTTTCTAACTCTGATGAAGTAGAATATAACATAGATGCAAGTAATAGTCTTATTACAAAAAAGTATTCATTCAATACTTTTACTCTTCTTCAAACAGATATACAAGCAAAATATTTTTTAGGCACTGGCACTGGTTTCGATCAAAACGAAATTAATATAGATCTTGCTGAAGGTTCTTTTTCTAATTTTAATGTTCAGTTAGCAAACACGCAAGAAGAATTAAAATTGCCTTTATTTGAATCTTATAAAGACAATGTTACGGTACAGCCTTTTTTAAATCTGAATCAAGATAGATACAGACTTATTTTTACAATTAATGACTTCTCTGTAAAATTTGCTTTTGAGTTTATAGCTAACTCATTAGAGTTAATTATCGATATGTCAATATTTGTTAGATATAGCACAAAAACAGATGAATTTAAGTTAGTCGAAGGTGTTGAAGTTGATAATAGTTCAAGTCAAAATCCTAATGAAATATTTTTTGCAAATAACAATCCTATTGTTTCTTCATTTGATTTAGATACTAATCTTTTCAATGAAAAAGTAGAAGTAAATTTACAATTACGTTGGCGAAGAAAACAGCAAGATAATACTAACCCTCTTTTGCAAACAAGTATTATAGTATTTGAAGATGATTTTTGTAATATACAGTCACAAATGGGAACACAAAACTACGATTTAAATGTAGTTGATTCTAAAACTGTATTCGATAAACTATGCGAAAACCTAAATATTGAAATTGATAACGATATAATAGGGGGGCAAAATAGCAGGTTTATTATTCCTAACAATTTATACTTTAGCACTGGTAAAAGTTTACTAGGAAATGAGTTCTTATTCAAAACAAAGTTTTACGAATTCTTCAAAGATATTTCATCATTGTTTGGTTTAGCTTTACAGTATGAAAACAATAGATTCAAGATAGTTTACATTCAAGATGTGTATAATATTCAATCTGAAGCAATATCAATAGGTGAGGCTAAAGATTTAGAAATTAGCTCTAATAATTTTACAAAATATAAAGATCTTCTTTTTGGATCTTCAGATCAAGAAAACGAATTTATATACGGTGATAAAGAATATAATATAGCTACTTCTTACACTACTAAAAATCAAGATTCTTTAACATTTGAATCTCAGTTAACTAACTTCAGGAGTGACAGTATGTTTTTCAATAAGTTGTTTATGGATTTAGTTACCGACAAACTAAAAGAAGAGGATAAAATTACAGATAATAAAGCTTTTTTATTGGTGTTAGATGTTTTAGAAGAAGTAACTTCTTTTTTTTCGCCTACACCTGAAACTTGGGAAGATAAATACGGTAAACCTCTTAATTTAGAAATATGCTCAGGTGAACAGTTTAAAAATTGGTCTGGTTTTATACTTTCAATGTTAACTGATTTTAATTCAATTGGTCTTTCTTCAGCATTAAAAAATACATCTGTAAAATATGATAGTTTTTTAGAAAATGATTTAAGTTCAGTACCTTTAATAGTAAGTAAAAGTGATATTATTTTTGATAATAAAAATGCTTTTTTCAAGCATGAATATTACGATGCTAAAATAGATTTAACTCCTTCTTTGATTGAAAAAATTAGAGGTAATAAAACTAAAATGTATCATTTTACATTCGAAAATAATGATTATTACGGGTTTATTGAATCGGTTGAGTTAAACCCTTTTACGGCTAAATCAGACAGTATAAAATTAATTCAAGCAAATAAGTTATGAGTCAAATATTATTTCCTAGAATCAATCCTTTGAAATTTTATCCAGTTGAGCAAGAATTTTCAGCAAAGGAAAATATTTTTCCAGACTGGCAAAATACATTAACAAATGAAGAATATTTACTTACATCTAATGATGTAGTTAATTTTCAGTTTAGTATTTCAAAATCAGAAACACAAAACATTGAATTTAGACTCTATTATGATTGTAATAAAATAGATGATGTTATAACATTAGACTTGAATAATATTACTGAAATAGACTCAAATAATAGTACATTTTTACTTAGACAAGTTTATGATGATGTATTGAATAATCTACTTGTTTATTCAATACAATTAAATCATGATGAAATAAAAAAGTATGTTACTTATGATTCTAGTTCTTTATATTTTGAGCTTGATTTCAATAATTTACTAAGCAATTTTAAATATAGATCTGAAAAATATATTTATACTGATGACAATAAATTATTAGAGAATTATCCTGATTTGCTGAAGCTTCAGTTTAAAGATTTTCAAGATAGATACTATAAAGGATATAAGTTTGAAGGAAATTACATAACCGTTTTATGTGCCCGTAAAATATTAGGTCAAACTTCGTATGATAATGATGATGAAGTAAGTACAAACTTGCAGGGTGAAGATATGATTTTAAGGGACAATTCATTACAAGAATTCAACTATCATATTAACAACTCCCCTTTTTTCATTTTAGACTTGTTTATTAATGCTTCTGGTTTTGATGATCTTAAAATAAACGGGGAAAAAGTTACAAAGCTTTCTATTCCTTCTGTAAAAAGGCAAACAAGTGTTTATGTTGATTTTGAAATTGAAGTAAAGCAAGCTGAATATAATAACTATCTTGATTTGCAAATTGTTCAGCCTGATTTACCTGAACCAGATTTAATATTATATAATACTGATTCCTCTTTAATTTCAGCCACTGGAAACGGTGTAGAATGGGTTCATAATCCTTCAGTTTCGTATCTTTATGCTACAGATGGAAAAGACAAAGTAAGCAGTATTACGGCCTGTAATGCGGGGGTTAATGGACTTGTAGATCTATCTTCAAATGAATGGTTAAATCTTGCTTATTTATGCCTTAAAAACGGAAATAACATTGATTTGAAACTAGGTGAATGGATAAATAAAGACAATGTTACAATTGATGTAGAAAATGTTTTTTACAATTTAGATGATTTTGACACTGTTTTAACAGAGCTTGAAACCGTAAACGATGGAAATGAATTTGATGGTAGAGTTTTTAATGTAGGTACTGTACTTGTAGATTTAGATTCAAGACCGGATATAAAGGCCAGAATAGATGCTTTAGAGTTATTAGGGTGGACTATTAATATAGTAAATTACAAAATTTTATCTGCTACAATTGGGTATTCAAATTTTGCTAATTTTAAAAATAGAGTAACGTCTAATAATGGTTCTGAAATATGGTTATTAAATTCAATTAAAATTATTGACAGTACAAATCTTAATGAAGGCGATGTAATAGAGTTGTATCATTCTGATTATACTTTTATAACTGAAATTAACATGAATGATTTAGGTGTTTTATATCCTAATTTAAGTGATATAATCAATGATCATATTTGCACGTTATTTTTAAAAAGAAATCCACTTAATGAAGTATCTATAAATATATTAAAATCAAAATTAGATACTGTTAATAGTCAAATTACTATAGATATAAATTATTTTAATGTAAATGAAATATATTCAAGTATTGAACAATATTATAATAACATCATAAACTACACTAATTCAAATAGATTGATATCTTGGAAAACAAGAATTAAAGAAAATGATGACACTTATTCATTATACACTGAAGATATAATTAATAGAACTGATAGTACATTAAAAGAAGTTATTTTAGTTGAATTTAAATCTGCTGTTTTATACAATAATCCATTGTGTGAAACAGCAATTGTTTTTAAATCTGAAGCTTGCGAATTTTTAACTTTTGAAAATAATGGAATATCTTTTTTAGATATATCAAATGTTAATTTTACAAGAACTGGAAATACTAAATTCAGAGTAGACGGATGTGTTAATTTAATAGGTGATTTTGAAGTAAAAGGAGAAGTTAATGATGTGAATATTTCAAATACAAAAATATCTACATTAAAAATTAATGATATAGAAGGTGATTTAAATTTTAGATATTGCAACAATATAAATTCTATTGAAATAGAAGAAGGTTTTTTGAATTTAATTCAAGGTGATTTCTCTTCAATAAAAGAAATAGATTTTAAAAATTCAATTTTACAAAATTGCTCAATTGATCTTAGAAGTAGTAACATAGAATCATTAAAAAATATAAAAGGAGTTATTGAAAATATATTCTGGATACACAATTCAAGTTTAGAAATTATAGATTTTACAGATGTTACATTTTTAAATTATGTTAAATTTCAATCTCAAGGATCTAGTAATTTAAAAGAAATTAGAAATATAAAAGGAAGTATAGAAAACTTTAATTGTGTAGGTGCAATTATTGAAGTATTAGAGTTTGTTAATACATCATTTAAGGGCTCATTTACCATATATAATGGTTATAAGAGTAGTGATTTTTATTTAACTGGATGTATTTTTGAAAATGGAATGACATTGAATTTAACAAATGAAACATTACTTAATGTATATATTGATTCTAGTCAGCAGAACAATATAACAATAATAAAACATCAAAACACAAATATAAATTATGTTTAAAAATCTTATGATTACAATTTAAAAAGTTGTAAATAGTGATTATCTATTAACAACTTTTTATTCTTATGGAAGAATATATTTCAACAGGTTCTCAATTAGCTAATTTAAATGTAAGTCAATTATTAGGTACAATTTCGGTAATGTTAGGATTAGCATTAATATATGCTTTAAGATATATATTAAGTGAAATTAAAGATCTAAAAGAAAGATATAATAACCTTAACGACCGTTACACAAATCTTGAAAAGAATTATAGAAATTCTCTTCATAAGAATTTAATGATGATCAATGAGATTAATGAGAAAAACAGTTCAAAATTAGAGTCAATTATAAAAAATTATTCTGATTCTATAAACAAGCTAATTAGTTCTATTGAGTCAATAGATTCTAAATTAGATGATGTATCAAAATTCAATGATGTTTTAAACTTAAACAGTCAGAAAAATGAAAATAGTAATCACTAGAACAAATGATAACGGAAAACAAACAATAGGTTATTTTAATATTTATGATGATTCAGGGATATTAAAATTTAGTTGCTGCACACTAGAATTACCAGATAAAGGAAATCAAAAAAATATATCCTGTATTCCTAGAGGGACTTATCTAATTGAGCCTAGATTCTCAGAAACTTATGATAATCACTTTCATGTTAAAAATGTCCCTAATAGATCTTGGATATTAATTCATTTCGGAAATTACCGACACAATACAGAAGGTTGTATTTTAGTGGGAGAGGATTTTAAATATATTAATAATGATAATCTTTTAGATGTTTCAAATTCAAAAAATACACTTTCAAAAATTGTACAAATCTTAGGTAATAAAACTCATATTTTACAGGTCATTTGATTAATGTATTGTCTTGTATTTAAATTAGTCGCTTCTTGAATTTTGAGAAGTGACTTTTTTTACTTAATTTTAAATTATTAGGATTAGGATCAAAAAAGAGCAAAACTTTAATGATTCAGAATTAAAATGCTACGATCTATGGGTATTCAGGGCGTAGATGAGAACCCAAAAGGTTTAGAGCCTTATAAAATAAGTTAGACATCTACTAAATTAATTCTGATAAAAGTAAATTGCACCATAAAAAAATAGACCTTTCAATTAATTTTGAAAGGTCTTATTGTATGTACATATTTCTAATATAATTAGTATTATGTTAAATAGAAATGTTACATTGTTTCAATTAACCTATTTTAACTATTTAAAATTAGATATAAAAAATGACCCTCTTGTACAGGATCATTTTTAACAATAAACATCAGTAAGTAAATTTTAAACATAAAAATCTACTAATCATTTTTTTAAATTAAAATTTGTTGCGTTTATTTATAGATATACTCAATGGTGTATATCCTATGTTGTATGCAATAAAAAATGCTTACCTAATCGCATTCTAACAACTGCAATTTCTTACCAGCGTTTCCATCCTTACAATCGCCCAAGCAATCACATATTCCGTCATTCAACCAATAGTGTATTTCGGTCATTACACCTTCGCTATTTGCATACTTTGTTCTTACGCTTGGTCTTAATGTAATTTATTTACTACTTTTTAAAAAAAAACATAACAAACAATATAGAGCATAAACGCTTAATATCTAACACGTTATTTAATATTTTTATCTTTTATTTTTCTATTTATATCTTTCAGTATTTCACTTATTTTTACTTGATTAGTTGTTATAGTATATAATTTTGATGATATACTGTGTAGAATAATTAATGAAACAATTGATATTATTAAAAATGCTATATCCATTGATTTTGTATTTAAATTATATTGTAATTACCTCTTTTTTCAAGTTCACTTTTTTGATAAACTGAAGATTTACACCAGTTAACTTTGCCTTTTGAATTGCATCTTATATACAAAATGTTATCAAAATGTACAGGAAGTTTAAGACTCCATTTATTTTCAACTTGCTTTTTTGTTACTTCTTTTACGTTTAATGTTTTCATGTTATTTAATCTTAATTTTATTAATCAATTCTTTTACTTTTTCTGTATTTTTTAATACAAAAAATTGTTTTCCTATTTCTAGGTATAAATTTTGATTTTCTGGT
>SPKZ01017740.1_pt1 | contig 25808 bp, 20 predicted proteins | sample 2456571 | NCBI WGS metagenome assembly SPKZ01 (sample SAMN11192286, study PRJNA482655) | marine metagenome | biome: ENVO:00000447; feature: ENVO:00000244|ENVO:00000211|ENVO:00000569|ENVO:00002023; material: ENVO:00002151; isolation source: ocean water from marine abyssalpelagic zone ... | reverse complement strand
CTTCTTCTTCTTCTTCTTCTTCTTCTTCTTCTTCGCCTTGCGCTTTTTACTCGCTTTGGCTTCCTTGGCGAGTGCAGGATCTACTGTTGGTTCGCCGTCGGCGACGCGCCGATAGAGGTGCCCGTGCCCGCTCTTTTTCTCGAGCTTGCCGATACGCTGCCACTGCGGGAGCTTCGCTACTTTGGAACGAAGGCTGCGGCTCTTGATGTAGAGCCATTTTGCGTTTAGTTTTTCAGCATTTTTGAGTTTCGGTTTCTTACCGAACCAGCGGACTACGTTGGAGTAGTCATTGTTCCAGAGCAGCGACGCGAAGGTGATGTCGTCGAACATCACGAGGTCGCCGGGGCCTAGTTCGGTCTCGCGCAGGCGGCCCCGCGGTGTCTGCACGTGTCCGCCTAGCGCACTGTTGACCTCCCTCTCTTCTGGAGTTGCCTTCCACAGTTTGGCGATTTTTTCGGGGGAGCGGTACCAGTTGATCCAGCTCTTCTTGTGAATGTCGTGGGAGGTCCACGCGAGCATGGCGATGGAGAAGACCAGGGTCGCGGCAGCCGCTTGCTCTGAGACGCGACGCCACCCGGGGTAGATGGCCGTCCAGCTAACCAGCGCGACAAACATCCCGAACAGGGCGATATGGTAGCGGCCGGCGTAGGCGGCGGGGCCGACGGCCAGCTCCAATACTATTGTGATCACGACGAAGATCATGGTCGTGGTGAGGGCGGTCCGCTCGGGATCTGTTTCGCGACCTCGGAAGCGCCTGACCATGTACCGAAGCCGGGCGATGATGCTGGCGAAGAACGCGAGGGCACCGATGGGTACGAGGCCCCACAGCATGCCTGGGCCGTAGTCGACTAGGTTGGCGGTGTTGTAGAGCAGCTTCTTGCCAGCGTGGAACGGCATCCTCGACACCCGAACGAGCAACTGGTCCGGTGGGGCTTTGGACGTCAGCGATATCGATGTTTGATTTTTCGCCGTTGGCCACTCGATGCCGACAGCCTGTAGATTCGGGCTGTGCGGCCAGAGGGGGTTGCCGAAGTTCCAGTAGTTCCGCAGATGTACCGACGCCAGCATGGCGACCACACAGACAAAGCCGCCCAGGATGGTGAGCCAGGTTTGGGCGACGCCCAGTCGTTTACTCGCATGAATCAAGCGCCCTACTTCGATCAGGCACAGCGTCCCTGCTGGCACGAGCAGGACCACTTTCGTGCCCATCGCCATGGTGAGGGCCATCACGGCAAGCCAAGCGTCGCGCAGAGTCACCTTGGCTTGGGTTACGAAGTACAGCCCACCGAGCAGCAGAGCCGCCCCGTGGGTGTCGACCAGACACGTGCCCACTTGCCGGAGATTGACCGGCATCAGGCAGTAGCTCATGGCCCAGGCCAGCGACACGCTGCGGTCGCGAGTGTAGCGGAAAGAAATCCCGTAGACGCTCGCCATGCCGAGCGGCAAGAACAACACGCTGGGTAGCTCGACTAGTTTTCGGCCGGCGAAGATGGCGTACCAGAGCTGAGTCATCTGGCTGAAGCGGGGTGTCCCGTTCACGTCTTGCAAGCCCGCCGGAAGAGCTAGGGGGCCGAAGCCGTGTTCCTGAATCGTCGCGGCGACGATGGTCTCGTGGTACCAAATGCCGTCCCACAAGGGCTTAGCGGGTGCGATGAAACACATCACGAAAAAATAGCCACAGAGGGTCAGCAGCATCGGCACGGCGAGGAACACCGGCGAGCGCTCCACGAAAGGATGTTTCAATGCCTGCCAGGGCACGCTCAGCAGGTCGCGCCACGCGCGACCGACGCTTTTGACGAACTCGCCGGCACCCTCGCGCCAGGCGAGTCCGAGCAACAACACGGTGCACTGAATGCCAACGGTTGCGCCGAGACTGGTTCGCGTTAATTGATTGGCCAGTCCGAGGCCGTAGATCGGGAGCGCAACCAGGAAGTTCCAGATCACCGATGTGGCGATCAGTCGGTCTGCTCGATCTGTGTTCGCACGGCGGGCAAGGGCGAGAGCCGTGGTTGCCGAAAGCGCCGTCAGCAGCGCCAGAGCTAGTTCACTCATGGCTATCGCCGCACCGGCCAGCGCTGAGTCGGGGCGGCGATTGGGGGGAGAGCCGATCGGCTGGCGGCACCCGGGGAGCACTCAATACCGTGGAGTTGGCTTGGAAACGCGGCATCGCGCCGAGGCTAGCTTGAGCGTTGGTCCATTTCCAGTGGTCGCCCAGTTGAGGCCCGGCCGACTGGCTTGTTGGCGCTAGCACTTCGCTTTGTCGCAGAATTCCCGATCACGTCGCCGAGTCACCAGAAGCGATGAGTGGCTCAGAGGGCGACGAACTTCACTATGTCCCGACGGCCCCAGCTGAGGAACAAGTCTTCGGCGGTCTTGCCGTTGGTGTTCTTCGCCTTGGGATCGGCGCCGCGGCTGAGCAGTAGGCTTGCTAGCGGCGCGGCAATGGCTGGATCCGGTGGCAGGCAAGCGAGCACTCCATCGCCCTCTTTGTCGGTCTGGTGGAGTCGCTTGGGATCTTCGTCCAGTAACTGGGTGACGCGCTCCAGCTTCCCTGCGCGGATGACGTCCAATACGCAGTGCGTGTGTTGCGCCAGATAGTCGACGACCTCCGTGTAACCCGCGTATTGGGCGGCGCCGATCGGAGTGTTGCCGCGTTGGGGGTGGCGGACTGCCGGATCGCAGCCGTGCTCGATCAAGATCTTGACGAGGTCCAGATGCCCGTACCATGACGCGATTTGTAGGGGCCCGCCGGGCTCATCCGCGAAGTCTGGCTCCCGGCCGAGCTCTAGCAATAGCGCGACGCTGGCGGTCCGTCCGAGACGTGACGCCTGGCGCAGAGGGTACTCGTCGTCCAAATAGGTCGGGTGGATCTTGATTAGCTGTTTCGCTTGTTCGCGATCCGCACGCAGGATAGCTGCCGTAAAGAGCTGCGAGCCTTGGAGAGAATGGGGCGTCGCGCCGTGTTTCACCAGCAGCTCGACCATGCCCCTATCTCCCACGAGCTGCGCGTTCACATGAAGGCATTGCCCATCGTAGTGGTCGGTGCTGTTGGAGTTGGCGCTGTGCTCAAGCAACAGCTTCGCCCGTTCCAAGCGTCCGTTGGCGATCGCCCACGCCAACTGAAAGTCGAGCACTTGGGTCATGTGTTCGCTGTCGTAGGTCGGCCAGTGCTCGGCAGTGAGGCCGTGTTTTAGGAACAGCTGCAACCACTGATCCGAACTCTGGAACATGGTGTTGTAGAGCCCCTGGCTTTGGTTGGGGTCGGCACCAGCAACGAGCAATAGCTCGGCAATCGCGACGCCGTGGGGGTGGGGCGGCCAAATGTGCGGCCCCATCTCGCCGGCTGCCATCAGAGCGGTAATGGCGGTGACTACGCACTTGTGCTCGTCGACAAAGCTTGCGTTCGGATCTGCGCCGGAGCGGAGCAGGGCCTCGACGATTGCGAGAGTGTCGCAGCCGTCCGTGAGCCGCGAAAAACACGCGTGAAGCAATGGTACCCAGGCTTTGTCGCCCAGGGGGCGGCTAGCGGAGTCGGGATCCTCCGCCAGCAGTTGGCGGACACGAGCCAAATTGCCCGAGACCACCGCCGTGCCGAGATCGAAGGCTGCCAGCCCATCATCGTCGGCGAGAAGATTGAGTGCGAGGCGATGGGACGCGGAGACAGCATTGCCCGCCCTGGCGGCGTAGGCGAGTAGTTGCTGGGCGTCCTCTGCGCGGGTCATCCCCTGATTGAACAACGACACGGGCGCGGCGTCCAACGGCGCGTGCTGCCAGCCTTCGGAAAATCTTGAACGCGGAAGCGGCCACTGCGGGCGAAGCTAGCGGGGGAAGCGGGGGAAGCTACTGCTTGGCGTGCATGAGCTAGGAGAACACCAGCGGGAGCGTTTTTACGCCGCGAACCAGGGTGGCGGGTGTGCGTTCGACGGTCCCGCCGCGTTTGACGTGGGTAAAGCGCCGGAGCAGCTCTTGGAGTAGCACTTTCATCTCCAGTTTCGCCAACATAGCGCCGATGCAGTAATGCTCCCCGTAGCCGAAAGTGACGTGGCGACCCGGTGTGCGATCGACGACAAAGTGTTCGGCATTGTCGCCGAAAGCCTCGGTGTCGCGATTGGCGGCCCCATACAGCAATACCACCCGCTGCTCGGGCTCGATGGTGGTGCCACTGATAGTCACTTGTTCGCTCGCCGTGCGGGTGAAGCTTTGGATGGGCGGATCGTAGCGGAGCATCTCTTCAACGGCGTAGTCTACCAAGCTGGGGTCGGCGACGAGTTTGGCCATTTGCTCGGGATGGTCGGCGAGGGCGATGAGACCGTTGGACATCAAGGTCCGGGTGGTTTCGTTGCCGGCGACGAGCAAGGTCATGCAAAACACGATGAGCTCAACGTGGGAAAGCGACTTGTTGTTAACTCGGGTTGCGAGCACTGTGCTCACGAGATCGTCTCCGGGGTTCTTCGTGCGCTCCTCAAGAGTTCCGTTGAGGTAGGTGATTAGCTCGCTCACCACCTGCATGTTGCCGCTGTCCTGGGTCTCGGCGGCGATCATGACGGCGTCAGACCAGCGTTGAAAGCGTGTGCGATCTTCTCGCGGAATGCCCATCAGCTCGGCGATGACGAGAATAGGAAGTGGGATGGAGACCTGTTCGGCGAAGTCAACGGGCTTGCCTGCCTCGATACCGTCCAGGCACTCCACGACGAGTTCTTGTACGCGCTCTTCCAGGGACGCGATTCGCCTTCGGGTGAAAGCGGCGTGCACTAGCTTTCGGGCTTGCCGGTGATAGGGCGGATCGGTCGATAGAATGGATTCCCGCTTCGGAACCTTTCGATACCTGTCGTTGATCAGCACGCCGTGGGCTGAGCGGAACCGTGTGGGATCGCGGGATATGCTTTGCACATCGCTCAACTTCGTGATGCACCAGATCTCTTCTTTGGCGTCCCAATAGACGGGCGCCTCTTCCCGTAGGCGTTTGTACATGGGGTACGGATCGCCCGCGTAAAAGTTTGGATCGTTGACGTGAAAGCTTAGCGGTTGGAGACTCATAAGCGAACCTTTCGAGAGAGCAGACTACACGAATCGTGCGGCTTCCTAGCAGCCGTCTGCGCCTCTGTCGCCGTCGACCGCTGCCGCATGGGATAGGTCGCGACCTATGCGGCGAAACGAAAACGAGACTGCCCAAGTCGCGAAAAATTGAATCTCGTAGTCCCCCCATTCAACTGGCGATAAGTTGGACGAGGGTGAGCGACACCAAGAGTCCGCGCGGGCCGCGGCTATCGACTCAGTTGGCGGTCTTGCTGCCTCGCGTGAGCAATAACGCTGCGGTTACCCATATCCCAAGAACCGGCGGGACGAATAGATTCGGTCCCGGACCCATGTTGTAGGTGAGAACGGGAATGCCGCTCGCCAAGAGCAGCACCGTAGCCGTGAGTGCGAGTCGAATCCGCTTATCGCCGTCGCAAAAATCGTAGGCACGCTCTGGCTCTTCGCTGATGTCGCGAACCACGTCGATGGATGACTCGTAATTGCCGAAGGTGACTGAGTAGGGGGTGGGGGGATCGCTTGTGCTAGGTGACGCCAGCTCGCCGCGGAGATCTTCCAAAAATCCGATATTGAAGACCTTGGTGACGCCGACATCAGCGGTGGTCTGAGCGTCGCACAATGTGTTGGTTTTGCTGTCGGTCCAGCCGGCTAGGGTAACGGGCCCCAGGGCGCTGAAGAAGTCTCGTTCGTCCTGGGGGAATCTGGGCCGCCGAGCCCATCGAATTTGCGGACATCGACGAAAATGGGGAAATCCCATTGGAATTGTCCCTGCTAACGGGATTTTCGCGCCCTGGGCACATAGGCTGACCTAGAGTCATAATATAGACTTAGAGTCAAAAATACGTGTGGCTGGACATCCCAAGGGGGCTCGCGATCTTGGCTCCGTAATCGAGACGGCGGCGTTAGTGCCGTGCCGACCATATTTGGGTGTTCCGCAGTGAACTGTGCGCGTCGAGACCGTAAAGAGAACCGGCTCCGCTTCGAACTACGTGGTGATATTTTTTCCGGTAGCGAAGTTGGATAGCGTCGCCTGGTTCGCCGCGCCATCGCTGATCTACGCCCTGGAGCGAGTCGGCGCTGACGGGTCCTGACGCTTCCGCGGTGTCACGCAAAGGGGCGTCGCAAGGGGCCACAGCAACTTGTGGTGAGTGCCGGTACGGTAATGACCCACATTGCGCTAGGCCCTGGGCGCGCTTGGAGGGCTGCGCGCCAACTGCTACCGTCATCGATTATGCTCCGACCCGATCCGGCTTGCGCAGCACTACTGCTCACCGTCATCGGGGCATGTGGACGGATTGATTATGACACCCTCTGAGTCTGGGTAGCGATGCCTCGGGCTCTCTCGAGCCGACCGCTATTGTGGATGGTGGCGAGTTCACGGGCGGCGGTGAGTTCACGGACCGCGGAACTGAGGGGGGGGCCTGCTCTTTGCGGCAACGGCACCGTCGATCCGGGCGAGTTTTGCGATGATGGCGGCGAAAGCTCTAGCTGTGACATCGATTGTTCCGCCGCACGATGTGGGGACGGTGTGATGAATGTTAGCGCCGGCGAGGCTTGTGACGATGGCGCCCCGACGTTGACATGCGACAACTCCTGTCAACGACTGTGTATCGCGACAGATACGACCTGCGACGGCGTTGATGACGACTGCGATAGCCAGACGGACGAGGAATACGTCTCGTTGGCGACGACCTGTGGCGTGGGAGAGTGCAGCTCGAAGGTTGGCCAGAGCCGCTGTGTGAGTGGCGAGGAGCTGAGTTCCTGCGATCCCCTCGAGGGCGCGCTGCCGGAAGTTTGCGACGACGGCCTCGACAACGACTGCGATGGCAAGACCGACGGCTTGGATACGGATTGCCTGGTGAAACACCCGCCCATCGCGGCGGTCACCGTCACACCCGGCGGCGGTACGACCGTCACGACCGTGTTTGCCGGGGACGCGTCGGCGACGACCGACATTGAAGACGCACTCGCCGACCTCACTTTCAACTGGGACTGGGATGGGGACGCCGTCTTCGATGATATGGATGGCGGAAGCACGGCCACTCACAGTTGTTCGACGCCGGGCAGTTACAGGCTGAAGCTCCAAGCGGTCGACACTACCGGCGACAAAGACTGGACGAGTTCTCCGATATCGGTAGTCGCCGATAGTTGCGGGGCCGATGATTCTACGTTGCTTTGCGTGACCACGGAGAGCGACGAAATCAACAGTGGCGCCGTCCCGTCCGCGCCCGGGGGCGATGGCTTTTCCCTGCGCGAGGCTTTGGTGCACGCCTCCAATCTCGGCGGGTCTCGCACGGTACTGGTTCCCGAGGGATACGAGATATCCCTGAACTCGACCCTGCTAGTGACCCCCTCCGACGTTCATGTGGTGGGCGAAAAAGTGTTGTTGACCGGCCCTGGCAACGGCGAGTGTGTCGAAGTAACTGGCGACAACAACTTGCTGTCGGGTTTTGAAATAGCGGGCTGTAGTGGCGCTCCTGTTCGGGTCAATCTCGGGGCCACCGACACGCAGCTGACTCGCCTCAACATTCACCACAACGACAGTCCTTCCCTCGTGCTGGGGGCGAGCACGAGGTTCGGGACCGACAACGAAGTCAGCTTCACCTCCGGACACGGCTTAGATCTCCGGGAACCATGCGAAGTCTTCCGTAATCGCATTCACGACAATTCGACCGCGGGTGTATTTGTCGCGGAGCCGGGTACCGGCGTGCACCAAAACACCATCTACAAGAACCAAATTGGCATTCGTTTGGGTAATGGATCCGATGGTTCGTTGTTTTACAACAACACCATTGATTCGAGCGTGGGCATCGGGCTGGATTGCAACAATAGCAATCGGGATATGGAATTCCGAAACAATATCTTCTCGCGCAACGGCGGCGCTGGGCTCGATTGTGCCGACGGTCAGTTCGCTGATCGCGATTACAACAACTATTGGGATAACTTCGCTCCGTGCTCAGGATGCTCGGTGGAACCCAACGGGCTCACGGTCGATCCCGGATACGTAGACGCTACGAACTTTGATCTGCGTTTGGAGCCGGGGAGTCCGGTGATCGATTTCGGAGGCGTCACGCCTTCGGATCTTAACGGACCGATTTTGGGGCTATTCAACGGCCTGGCGCCAGATATCGGCGGCTGGGAGAGCCCCTAGAGACTCGGACCGACTAGATCGTTCTCGATTCGTCCCAGTTTATCTCCTCGATCTTGTGACCGTCGGGGTCGCGGACATAACAGCCATAGTAAGCCGCGGTGGACTCCTCGCGGGGGCCGGGCTCGCCATCGCCCGTGCAGGCGTGCTCGAGGGTCGCCCTGTAAAAGCCCTGCACCTGCTGCTCGGTTGTGGCCGTGAAAGCGAAGTGCACTCCGTTGGCGGTTTGCATGGCACCTCCGTCAAACGGTTTAGCCTGCACCCAAAATTCCGGAAAATCCGTGCCATCGGCAACCGCGGCCGGGGCAAAATCCATCACCCGACAGACCTGTGGTTGATGATGGACGGATTTTCGGCGCGCATGTTTCGCTCCTGGTTGAGGCGGAAGGGGTTCGTCGCGGGTTTGCTCTGTCCTTCCTAGGGCGGCGGACTTCCATGTCAACTCTTGGCTCGCGCTGTCTGGGGGCTGAAGCCCTGACGACCGCTGTGTCCGTTCTGGTCTCGGTTTGGGTGTCCGCGGACTCGACGGTCGGCAAAAGTGCGACTAGCTTGGTGGGCGCGACCTGGGCCGCGTACCCTGCATGTCTGAGATGACCCCAAGTACTGTCATGAAACTCTTGGACGAGGAGCTCGCCAAGTCGGAGCCCTTCGAGAATTTTCACGGTATCACTACGGAGAACGTCCGCAGTTTCGTGGTCACACCCCGGCAGCAACTGGTGGATCCTGACGATGGGGATCGAAGCCCGTGCCAGATCTGGGTGGCCATGGAACTTCCCGGCAACGCTTTGTTGGCGTGGGATCCCTTCGACGAAAGCTGGGCGATAGTAGAGACCTTGCCGGATGCATCCTGTATCATCACGGTGGGGGGCGACTCGCTCGCGGAGGTCTTGGATGGCATGTGAGGGGATGGCTAACGGAGTGTGCGGTGCCGCTGTAGAGGTTGTCGTTGCCGTATTGGCGGGCCTCGCGCTATTCGGTTGCCATGACGGCCGGGGAGCGAGGCCTCAGCATTCGACGGATTTTGCGGGGGGTGCGGTTCAGATCCCCGTGGACGCTCAGTCGCAGCCTTTGCCTCAAACTGACGGCAATGGGTCGAGCGCTCCTGTTGCCTCGGCTGCGCCGACCGAGTCTTCGACGTGGGCGGACAGCTCGGAGGAGACTTGGGTGGTTCCCAGGAGTGAACAACGGACGTCCATTATTGGATTGCTCAAGCCAGGCCGGGGGGAACCTCGTTTGGTGCCCCAGTGGCGGCTGTACTCCCTAGACTACGCAGCCTTCGAAAAATCATTTCCGATCGCGTCTCCCGCGGACCAAGACCATTTTCGTAAGGCACTCGCGGACATCCCGGCCCGCTCCCCCGAAAGTTTGGCAGAGGTGGCAGAAGTGCTCATCGCCGAGGGCATTCAATACGACGGCCTCGATCCAGAGGTGGCCGACACCCTGGACGAATTTGTTTCGGGGCTGGTGATTTCGCCGCTCATGGTACAGCGCCTCTCGATTCGCGAGGGGGCGACCTTAAGCCAAACGCCCGTGGCGGATGTGGTGCTGGAGGCTGAGAAGCAAGAGCTACGAATCACTCGTGTAGAACTGCTTCGGTGGGGGCGTCGGCACAGCACGAAACATGCGCCATCCCACGTATGTAGCGCGTATGCACTGTTGAGCCCGGCGGAGGTCGTCGGTTTGGACGCCGATCTGCGACAAGTTCGAAAGCTCAAGTTGCGCTGGAAGGGGCCAGACCCTTTGCAAGGTCTCGAGACAACTACGGCGGCGGCGGTGAGCGAGCACCGCGCCCTGCTAGCGGTTGCGCAATGCCCGGCCGCGGCGGGACCGACGCCGGCGCCGTGACCGACACAGCTCCAGTGAAAGACGCCGCCCCAACGCCCAGTTTCCCCGTGCCCAGTTCGCCGGTAACCGACGAGCGCTGTCTGGTGATCGCCCGCGCCAAAGCCGAGTCCCAAGGCTGGCCGTGGGAGGCGCCGATTGGCATCGGTCGATCGGAAGCGTTTTCGTTGTTTGGGCGCAAATTCGGTCGTTCGATACTGCACGTGCGAACCAATATAAATAGGCGAGGCCGAAACGTGAACATTCACGTGGGCGCGGGTTCCGGCGAGATAGTGCTCGCGCCCTTCGCCAAGCGCTGACTGGCTGCTGGCCGGTGAGTTCCGTGCCGCAGGATGGGCACTCTGTATGTGTGTTGTCAAAGGGACGTTCTGTCCGGCCGTGCTACGCTAGCGCGCGATTCCCTTCGCTTGAAGGGAATCGCGACCATAAGATCCTGTGGCAGAAACAGAATTGTCCCTTATTTTTCCACAGCGGTTCGGCGACTCTGTACACGGCAGGCTGCCGGGCGATCACGTGCTAACGTCGATAGCCGTGCCGTCCACTACCCCCGAGCTCAAGACCGAGCGTTTGCTCTTACGCGGCTGGAGGGCGTCCGATCGGGGACCCTTCGCTGCGATGAATGCCGAGCCCCAAGTGGTCGAACAGCTGCCGGCAGCTTTGTCTCGGCCTGAGAGTGACGCCCTGGCGGATCGAATAGAGGCGCACTTCAAAATGCATGGTTTTGGTTTTTGGGTGATCGAAACCGTCAACACGGAGTTTGTCGGATTCGTGGGCCTCGCGGTGCCGACTTTTAAAAGCCACTTTTCGCCCGCAGTCGAGATCGGATGGCGGCTCAACCCCAAGCACTGGGGCCAAGGTTACGCTACCGAAGGCGGTCGGGCGGCCCTAGAATACGCCTTCGAGCAACTCGACTTGGAGGAGATCGTATCCTTCACGGCGACCGAGAACAGGCGGTCGCGCGGGGTAATGGAGCGCTTGGGCATGAGCCGCGACCCGGCAGACGACTTCGACCACCCGCAGTTGCCTCCAGAACATCGATTGAGCCGGCACGTATTGTATCGCATCGACCCGCCGCGGGCGCCGCTGGTCTCCGGTGTGCGATTGGTGTGAGCTGCTCGATTGCCCTTGTGCTGGTGGGCTTGTGGCTGATCGGCTGTGCCCCTGCATAGGCTCTCTCAAGCCCGTCGTCTGCTCCGATCCGAACGGACGTATCCTACCTGTTCTAGGTGCACGGTAAGATCGTCCAAGACGAGGGCGCCGATGCCGTCAGTTCGGAGCACGGCCCGTGGGAGGTCCTCGGCCGGTTGGAGCTGCGCGGGAGGGGACTGGTGGCGCGCCCGCGGCCTGCCGACAGCGAGCTGCACCCCTTGGCTCGGTGGTACTTCGGTCTTTCCTCGACTCACCCGGGGTGGCTCGCATAGGATACGAATTTTCCCGTTGGGCTGCGTGTACCTGAGGCTAGGCGATGTTGACGATCCTGCCGACGGGGACCTACCATCGGCAACATGTCGAAGCCCTTTATGACCTCCCGCGGAATTTTCGCTCACGATATATTGGCTCGCCCAGCCGGCTTGATCTTGTCGGGTCTGGTGTTGGCGCTGGTGCTCACGGGTTGTGCCGGGTCGATTACGGAGCCAGAAGTGGCGTCCGGCAGTGGTGCCGTTGAAGGAGCCGAGCAGCCATCGGAAGGCACGGGCGACAGCGAGTCGGTGGCTGCGGTCCATCGAGAGGAAACTGCTGCCGCAGGGACCTCCGAATCGGACCAGGCGCGGAACGATTCTGATAATTCGGATTCGAAGTCAGAGCCCGCTGCGGCTGATAGCTCAGCCAAGACCGAGGAGTCGCCGAGATCGGCTGCCAAGAAGAAACAAGATCGTGCGAACGAGACCATGAAGACGCTGCGCGGTGGATTTCGGAAGTGTTTTATGGAGGCCTTGGATGCGGACCCCCAATTGAGCGGTAAGCTCACGGTGAACCCTGTGAAGGGCGGCAAGTTGGAAGTCGAAGTGGAAGGCGGGCTCCCAGACTCCATGGTGAAATGCGTGAAAAGTCGCATCAGTTCCTACGAAAAAGAGCTGGGTAACGATTTTGTGCTCATCACCAAACCCATCGTGCTCAAAGCCGGCGGCTAATTCGGCGCTCGCAGGCTCCGCCGCCTTGAGGGCGTGTAATATCGGGCGCGGATGACAGCGCGCACTGGACGAGTTTCAACCGGCGCTGGTTCGTATTCTTTACGATTTGGTTGTTGTGGCTGCCCGGAGGCTACGCCGTCGCCCGAGCGGCACGGGTGGGTCGCCGTCTTGGCTGTTCCCGGTGTGGGGGTTGCTGTTCGTGGGTAGCTTCACCTGGGCCAGGCTACTCGGCGGTCCGCCATGCGAGCGAAACTTTTTGGCTCCTAAGTTATGGGTGAGCGTTGACGGCAAGGTGCGCTTTGTCCCGCAGTGCATTAGCAGCGGCTTGCCTCGAGGCGCGGTGTCGGATTCTGACGAAGGCTCTGGCGATTCTTGATTCGGGATCGGATCTGGCGAGCATTGAGTGACGTGTTCAGTCGCGATCTAGCGCCATGCGGACGCGTTTTCCGAGCTCAGCGAGAGTGAAGGGCTTGGGCACGAGATCGATATCGTGGTTGAGGCGCGCGTGTTGTTGAATCGCCGTCTCGGTGTAGCCGGATGCGTACAGAACCTTCAGATCGGGGTGGCTGGCGCGGACCTTCTCGGCCAGTTGAAATCCGCTCATACCGCCTTCCAGCACTACATCGGTGAACAGGAGATCCACGTGGGGGTGTTCGTCGAGCAAATCGAGAGCTGCTTGGCCGCTGCTGGCGGCGATGATCTTGTATCCGAGATGGTCCAGCAAAGTGACCGACAGCGAGCGAACGCGTTCTTCGTCTTCCACCACGAGCACCCATTCGCCATTGGACGATGTGGCGGTTGCGGGTCGGGCGTCGAGGAATTCCTCGGAGACCAGATCCGTTCGAGGCAAGTAGACTCGGATGTTGGTGCCCTGTCCTAGCGCGCTCGAAATACGGACGTGCCCGCCGGACTGTTTCACAAACCCGTAGACCATGCTGAGGCCGAGTCCGCTGCCCTGGCCTACGCCTTTGGTGGTGAAGAACGGCTCGAAGGCGCGCTCGATGGTCTCCGGATTCATGCCCACGCCGGTGTCGGTGACGGAAAGCTGGACATAGTTTCCGCTGGGAACGCCGTTGTTCTTCGGGGAGCTTCCGCTGGGTATCGTTACGTTCGAGGTCTCGATGGTCAACTCACCCCCGGTGGCCATCGCGTCGCGGGCGTTGATGGCGAGATTGAGCACGACGTTTTCCAACTGGGTCGGATCGGCGTGGCAAGGCCAGGGGCCTTCGGCGCGCCGGGTCGAAATTGTGATGGTCTCCCCCAAGGTCCGGCGAAGCAGCATGTCCATGCCGTCGACGAGGGCGTTGATGTCGAGGGCCCGGGGTTGCAGGGCCTGGCGGCGGGCGAAGGCCAGTAGCCGCTGGGTCAAAGCTCCGGCGCGCTCGCTGGCATCCAAGGATTGGCTGACCAGATGGAACACCTTGTTATCGCACTCCTTGGGCAATACCAAACGCAGCAGATCTAGGCTGCCGATGATCACCGTCAGTAGGTTGTTGAAGTCGTGTGCAACGCCACCGGTGAGCTGCCCGATCACTTCCATCTTTTGCGATTGCTGAAGTTGAGCGGCGAGGCGCGACCGTTCCGCTTCGTCGTCTAGCTCCTGGCTGACGTCTCGTAAGAAGGCGTGGGTGGCGATGATGTTGCCTTCCACGGTCCGGGCGTTGACGTTCCCGCGCACCGGGACTCGCCGACCATCTTTCGCCATGAAGTCACACTCGATGAGGACGGGTTCGCCTTCCTCGACGATGCGTTCGAAAACCGTTTGGCATTCCTCGAGCGAGTCGGGATGCACGACGTCCGACAAGGAAAGTGAAGGGAGCTCGTCTTCGGCGTAGCCGAAGGTTTCCAGCCACTGTCGATTGACGAACAGGAATCGTCCGCTGGGGTCCACGCTTTGCACCAAATCAGCGGTGCTTTCGACTAGTTCCCGATAGCGTTCTTCGCTCTCCTGCTGGGCGCGGCGGGACTTGACGGTTTCCGAGATATCGATGGCCATGCCGGTCAGGCCAATGATGCGCCGATCCGCGTCGTGGAAGGGGGACATCACGAATTCGAAAGTGGACTCCCCTACGGTGATAGTTTCTTGAGCAACGCTGCCGCCGAGGGCGCGATGAATGCCTTGGACGATGCTCGGGTAGACCTTGAACATCTCGAAGGCGGACTGGCCGACAGCCTCGCCTGGCTTCAGCCCGATGGCAGCCAGACTCTTGCCTTCGGAGAGAGTGAACATGCCGGCGGCATCGACGCTAAAGATGATCGGTTGTGAATGCGTGACGATATTGCGAAATCGGTCTTCGCTTTCGTCGAGCGCTCGCTGGGTGTTGACTCGCTCGGTGATCTCGTTAGCGACCAGCATGACGTATTCGATGTCCGAGTCCGCTGATACGGGGATGACTCGAGTCTCGAACCAAAGCAGGGACCCATCGGGAATGGGCAGGCTGGTCTCGTAGCGGGTGGGCTCACCGGAGGTGAATACGGATTCGATGGCGGCGTGCACCGTGTCCCGAAAGGGCTCGCCGACGAACATTTCGGCGGGTTGTCCGATCACTTGCTCTCGGGTGAATCCGTGGGCGACGCGATTGGCGAACACCAGATGATGTTCGCGATTGGCGACGAACATGAAATCGGGTGCGTCAGCGAACAGCCTATTCAGCTGCCCGACTGTGTCGAATTGGTTCGGTCGCCCCGCCATCGGTCGCGACCATCGCACTCCGTACAAGCCTGGACAAGGGGGCGATGCGAACAGTGCGCCGATAGGAACGCTGAACGCGACTACCCGGCGCGGGCAGGGCGGCAGATACTCGCTTGTAGATCTTCTTTTTGCGCCACTATTTTGGCACCGGCGGGTGTTGAGCTTGCGTGGACGTTCACAGGACAAGAAGTGCGATGGTCGCGGCCGGGGCGGGCAGCCGGGGCGGGCAGCCGCGGCGGGCTCGCCAGTCTTCTCGTGGTAGACTCAGTGGAGTCTTGCCGCGGCTCGCTGGGGCAGAATGCGCACCATGAATTCTCGTTTTCCGGACACATTGAGCGAAGCGGACGCAGCTTCGGTGCCGGCAGCCGACAGCTCCTCACCGAGGAAGCTAAGCACCCCCGGGCGCGGTGCGGGCATGTTGACCGCGATGGTTTGGATGCTGGGAGGGGCCGCCTCGTCGACAATTGTCGCCGACTGGTCAGGCCGCTTCGGTTGGCTCGACAACTACGCGCTCAGCAGCAGTGGTTTTCAGCTGGTCACCTACGCTGTCGGAGCGTTCGGCTTCGCTGGATTCATGTTCGTTGACGTTAAACGCCGAACGGCGGCGCGAATCGCTCTCGCTGCTCTGGTGGGCGTCGGTTGTTTCGATTTGTATGCTGATGCCACCCACGGCAGGAGGTGAGGCGGAGGCACGGCTGCCTGTCAGTGCGTTTTATCTGACTTTGCACCTGGTCGGGCTACTGCTACGGCTCCGCCCGGTCTCCTCTGTAGGGCCGGCATTCCTTTATGACTATTGAGTTAGATCGTTCCAGTGCTCCCCTGATGCGCATCAAGTGGGAAGGACAGCCCACCCTCGAGGAAATGAATCGGTATTTCCAGGATATCGCGGCGATGTATCGTAGCCAGCAGCCCCTTGTGGTCTTGTTTGACGCGCGCCACGCGAGTGTACCGACCACTGCCATCACCTTCCGCTTCGTGAGTGGTCTCCGTGCGAATCATGCGCTGGGCGGGCAGTATGTAAGAGCAGCGGCGTTGATCATCGATTCACCGTTGATCGCGCGCGCAGCGGACTCGATTCGCTGGGTTTATCAAGCGCCGTATCCCGTCAAGGTTTACTCCTCGCCGGACGAAGCCGAAGTGTGGTTGCGAAACGCATTCGGGCACCCTAGTGTTCCTGATTTGGAACTATGAGTCGGACGGATGACTGCTGGGAATGCGCGGGCATTTACGCAGCATCCGGTAGTTGACCGACTGGCGATGGGCACGGTGGGGTGAATCGTGTCCGAGCCACCCTAGGGCGGCGCGGATTCACGACGAGCGAAACATCCGTCAAGGCGGCTCAGGACTCGTCGTTCCAGCGTTTCCTGAAGTGTGTTTCGCTCGAGGTGGGGCACTGCCTCCGGCCCGCGCGCTTTCCGGCTTGGGTTAGTGTCGGGGCTCGTAGGTGTTGGGGATCTGTTGGCTTTTCGGCATGATTTCCCCCAAGGTGGTAGATTGCGGGCGTACTCTGAGATGCCCGATTTGACGATCCATTGTCTCCGCGTTACGCCGCCCCCAGACGGTTCTTCGGGTGGTTCCCGCTTTTCTCTCGGTAGGCCACCTTCTCAGTTGTGTGGGGCGGGTTTTCCGTTGCCTGTGCAGTTGGCGCTGTGAAATAAGCTCATGTCGCGTCAGCCCAGATTTGCTGTTTTCGGTGAACATGGTTTTTGCAGTCCGCAGCCGAAACGTCCAAGGTCGCTAGAGGCCATGTATGGCCGTGCGGGCAGGTCATGACCGGTGCCGTGAGCGGGGGACGGTAGAGCCGGATGGCGTGGCTACGTGATCAACCGCTAGTGGTGAGGGCGTTCCGCAAGGGCGATCGGAACGCCATGGGCAAAATCTATCGGCATTACGTTGACCAGGTGTTGCGGCTGTTCCGGTTAGGTTTTGCGACTGGCACGTCGCGTGTGCCGGGCTTGTTCGAGGCTGGGGCGCAGATGGATTGCGCGCAGGAGGTGTTCGTTCGTGCGTTCAGCGAGCCCGCGAGGACCCCCTACGATGGGGAGCGGCCCTGCGGGCCATATCTGCTCAGAATCGCGCGCAACTACCGGATCGACCAATTGCGGAGATCCGGCCGGGAAGTATCCGACGCGACATCCTTGGAAACAGTCGAGGCCCCGGCCCAAGATCCTGTCGAAGATCGTCACTGGGCCGTGTTGAACGCAGCAGCCAAAGAGTATCTGGCAACCCTCGATGAAACGTCCCGGGAATTCGTCCGCCTGCGCTTCGACGAGGAGGGCTCCCAAATCGACGTCGCGAAGGCGCTGGGGGTGACTAGGCGCAGGATACGTACATTGGAGGCGCAGGTAGCTAAAGGGTTGAAACAACACCTAAATCGCGTCGGATTGTCCCCAAGCTCAGAAAGTCCGGCCCAAGCTGGTCCGAGTCTCGTACGTACTTGAGGAGCGGGTGGAAGATGGAAGAACCAATTCTTGGTAGGTTATTAGCGGGCAGAAATGAGTCCTCCGTTCTTGAAAAAGAAGCGGCGCTCGACCGCATGTTGGATTTGGTGGACCCGCCGCAGAACAACAACCTCCGCTGGCTCAGCGCTGCGGTACCGGCTCTGGCAGTGGCAGCCTCCATTGCCTTTCTTATGAAGGCCGAGGCGCCGCTGATGCCGACCGCCCCCGGCACCGAGCGAGAGTTTGTGTCTCGAGGGTCGCTGACCTCCTCTATCTCGTTCCGTTGTCTGACGGCGGACGAACAGGCGCCGAGCGAATGCGTTCCGGGCGCCTTGTTGGCGTTCGGCCCGACACTCGCTCCAGGCAAGCCCTACTTTGCCGCCTTCGCCGTACGCGATGACGGCAGCCTGATTTGGTATTTCCCGGCTGCCGGCGAAGTGAGCATCACGCTCAAGCCCGCAGCGGATGGCGTCGCGGTCGTGCCTCGCGCCGTGCCTTTGGGTAGTGAACACCCCACGGGCCAATATGAGGTCTACGGAGTATTTATGGAGCGTCCGCTCACTCGGGAAGACATTCAGCAAGCTCTGGGTGAGGATCTCAGCGGTCGGGATGGACTTGAGCTGGTTCATCGGACCCTCGAAATGAAGCCAGACATGAACGCCGACATGAAGCTTCCCGCGCAGCAAAATCTGCTGCAGCCCAAAGCTACCCCCCCCTCGGGAGAGCAGCAGTGAGCCGCCCGGCCACTCACGCTATCAGAAGATTTCCTTTGTTCATGAGAACATGGATGATGGGTTTAGCCGTTTGTGCCGCAAGCTCACTGTTGAGCACTGGGGCTAGTGCCGACCCGTCGCGGCCGCTCTATTCTATTGTCGTGGGCCACAACGCACCTCCGGCAGGGCGCGACGATTTGCCCACCCTGTGATACTCCGACGACGACGCCGCTAGATTCTTCGGACTCCTGTCACGAGCTAGTGACGACGCCCTGTTGCTGGTGGACATGGATGACGATACGCGTCGGCGCCACAATGGCATCGCCCGATACGCTGAAGTGCCGACCCCCGCGGCTCTCAAACGGGCGGTCAAGCAAGTGCAAACCAGTGTCCGTCAAGATGTCGCGGCGGGTCACAAGCCGATCGTGTTCTTTACCTACAGCGGCCATGGTGCCCAGAAGGACGGCGAAACCTACCTAACTCTCGCTGGCGGTTCCCTCTCTCGATCGGCGCTTCTGAAGAAGACCCTCTCCGCGTTCACCGGCGCTGAAGTGCATTTGTTCGTCGACGCGTGCCACGCGGGTGCGTTGGTGAGTTCTCGAGGTGCCTTCGACAAGACCGTCGACGTGAAGACCGTGGCGCTGCGGCGCTCAGGCGTCGATGCCCTGCTCAAGGGTGACGGTCTGAAGGACTTGCCCCAGGTAGGCGCCTTCCTGGCAGCGGCGGCAAATGCCAAGGCCCACGAATGGACTCAGGTGGAATCCGGAGTCTTCACCCACGAAGTATTGTCGGGATTGTACGGCGCGGCCGACATCAACGGCGATTTGAAGATCGAGTACGGCGAGCTTCATGCCTTCCTGACGGCGGCGAACTCCAATGTGCACGACCCACGAGCTCGACCTCAGGTGGTCGTGCGCAGTCCGGACGGCAACGCCAACGCCATTCTGCTAGATCTCCGCTCACTACGACACACACGGTGGCTATCGGGTAACGCTGCGCCTTTGGGTCGGTTTCACGTTGAACTCGACAATGGCGAACGGCTGCTGGACGCTCACGTGGGTCCCGACATGCGCATCGCTCTGGCGTTGCCGCGTTCGTCCAGTGCCTTCGTCGTTTCGCAACGCGGCGAAGCGAAGGTCAGTTCGAAAGGCCCGGTTCATGTCCACTTTGACCGGCTGAAACATAACCGAGCGGACCACGAAAGCCGTGGCGCCGTCGACTTGGCGCTGCGTACGCAGTGGTTTCGGACGCCGTTCACTCGCGTCTACTACATGGGATTCATGGACGCGCGCGGCCATCCGCCCACCGCCTTCGGTTCGCTCTCGCTGTTACCCGGTGAGACCACGCTTGGCGGAGATACCGCGGGGCTTGCCCTGGGCCTTGGTGTTATCGGCGGTGTGACGGCCTTGGACGCCAAGTACGACTACGATGACGCGAAGACGCAGGTGTCCGCCGAATCCGCTGCCAGACGTTACGAAAGCGGCGTTACGGTGGGCATCATCGGTGGAGCCGCGGCCGTCACCTCGGGCGTAGTGGCGTGGCTGCTTCGACCGCCTCCCAAGAAGAAGAAGCGCTCCGCACTGCAGTACGATCTGCAGGTAGGTCCCGTCACGAGCGCTCGTATCCGCTGGTAGCCTCGCCTTCGGCGAGTCCGGTGTACGAGGGGTTTAGGGAGCGCTGCATGACCCGCCCCAGTCGGGGCAAGGGCAGGTCACTCCGCTACTTCGCGTCAACCCTGGCTCTACCGGAGTTTTTCTTTAGGTCCTCGGCGCTATCGCGCCTGCGGCGTCTGGCCTTCGGCGAGTCCGGTGTACGAGGGGGGCGCTAGGACGACAGGGTGGCGCAGCGGGCGGCTAGTGCTTGGTTGAGTTTGTCGTAGTTGGCGCCCAGGCGACTGCGTTTCACCATCGGGGCGGCGACTCTGCCTAACACGCCGGTGAACTCCTCGCCGTGAATCAGGCGCGTCCGGTTATTGGGTAATGACTCTAGGCGAAAGTAGTGACGCCCCTGCATGAAGGGCTCCGTGCCCCCGGCCCACGCAAACTCCCGCTCGGGATCCACAGTCACGATGCGTAGTGGCATCGGCAGGGGTCGTCGGAGCCCGACATCGAAGCGCGCCATCGCCTTCGCCCCCTCGGTCAGCTTGGCGCGCATGGACAGTACGAATGGGTTCCACTCAGGGTAAGCATCGAAGTCGCACAACACTCTCCAGACGAGGGAAGGAGGGGCGTCGATTTCCAGTTCGGTGACTATCTCGGAGGGCATGCGCGGAGCCTAGCGGAAACGGATGTCAAAGGGCAGCAGCGCGAAGATCCGGTCGTGCTCAAAATGACGCGCCATCAGAAGCGGCTGCCGAAGCAATCGCGGCAGCGCCTGTTCCGGCATGTTCCACTCCACCCGCAGGGGAAATCGTCGCTTTTCCGCGACGGCTTCGACTAGAGCCAGGCTACGGTCCTCGTCCAGCTCTAGGATTTTTCGGATCTCGCCTAGAGCGGCTAGATACCCACCTCGGCGATCGGTGAGGCCTACGCCCTCCGCTTGCCTGCCGGTCCAGACCCGGCCCTGAGCTAGCTCATGCATCTCCTCGTAGGTTTTGCCTCGGCCGTCCGCCATCTTCGAAACGAAGTCTCGATAGAACGCGTCGAGATCTCGCTCCAACTTGGCGGACTCGTCTTCGTTGAAGGCGCTGTAATCGGAGAGATATCGCGCGCGTTTGCCCCGGCTCACGATTTCCTTCTTGATGCCGAGCTTCTCGTATAACTCTCGGGCTTCGAATTTTCCGCCGAGTACTCCGATGGAACCTGTGATGGTGCTGTGGCTCGCGAAGATCGGGCAGTCGTGCAGCCCCGCGACGAAGTAACCACCGGAGGCTGCGACATCGCCCATGGAGATCACGATGGGTTTGTCGACGCGGGCATCCTGCAGCGCCTGGTACATGAGATCGCTAGCCAATGCGCTACCGCCCGGAGAGTCGACGCGTAGAAGGATGGCTCGAATATCATCGTCGTGATGAACCGCCTTCAGGGCTCGAACGAAACTCCGGGAGCCGGTGGACTGAGGGCCGTCGGGGCCGTGGCTGGATCGTCCGCTCTTGATGTGGCCGCCGACATCGATAACGGCGATAGGCACGGCCTTGCCGCGGCACAAATGCCCGCTGAGCGTGAGGTAGCGATGTAGATTCACGGCTCGGTACTTGCCGACTTGCTCTTTCACCCAGGCCCGTAGCGCCGAGTAGTCCCCCAGTTGGTCGATCAGCTTATGTTCTTTGGCCTCGTCAGCACGAAGAGGGCCGGCGTCCAAGGCGGCTCGGACCTGATCCGTCGATAGGTCGCGGGCGAGTGCAATGTTGTCCACCGCTTGCTCGAACAGATCGTCCACCAGAGCGTTGGCCATCTCGCGGCTCGCATCCGACATCTCATTGGCGGCGAAGGTTTCGCGAGCACTCTTGTATTTGCCGCGTGCGACGAGCTGGGCGCGCAATCCGATCTTGTCGAGCAGCCCCTTGAAGAAGGTGATCTCCGAGCACATTCCGGTGATGCTGAGCTCGCCGGAGGGAGCGAGGCATAAGTGGGAAGCTCCCACGCTTGCGAGATAGGCGCCCAGGCTGGGGTTTTCGAAGTAGATGGCGACGGGTTTGCCAGCGGCGACCACGGCGTGCAGCGCATCCCGTAGCTCTTCGGAGCGGGCCAGCCCCGAGTGCAGTTGTCCCAGCTCGATGATAACGGCTTGGATACGTCGATCGCGACGCGCTCGATCGAGAGCGATCAGTACGTCGACCAGGGACGGCCCCCGAGGGCGGGAAGACAGCGCGGCGAGCAAGCCGGGAGCTTGATGGCGATCCGCCATCTCCCCGTGCAGGTGCAACTTCAGCACCGTGTAGCGCGAAACCCAAAGCCGAATGCGCCGAAACACCCAAGCCAGCGCCCGAAACGGCAATCCCAATAGCCAAAATACCGATCTCATACCGTGGCGATAATAACGAACGCCTGCGGCCGCAACGCCGCAAGGCGGATAGCGAACGCCTGCGGGGGTAACGTTGCAAAGGGACCGGGGCCCTTACGGCCTGCTAGCCCGGGTGGCCTACATTTCGCAGTGCGAAATGGCCCTCAGCGTGATGGCCTCCCTTCCGCTTGCAGGTGGGAGTTCCAAGACAGCTTGGACGCCTACGTCCCAATCCCTTTGCTACGTCACCCCCTCCGGCTTGCGGGGAGGTGGCGTATCGGCCGGTCCCGTTACGCACGTAGGGCGAGCGTCTCCGCGCGCGCCGTATCGACAAGGGCGCTCCATACACGTAGGACGAGCGGGGGTGCGGCCCCGTGCCGCTAGGAAACCGCAGGCGCGAAGCGGCGAGGACGCCGAAGCTCCGAAGGAGCGAGGACCAAAAAAAACAGGTCGGCCGAGTCACGTTCGGCGAGTGAGCGAAGTGATCCACCGTCACCCCGACGGGGGTGGGGCACGTAGAGCTCATCAACTGCGAGTCGATGAGCGGGCTCTCCGGAATTTATTCCGGAGATGGTGTACGTGTCGCGGATTCGGCGATGCGTTCGTTGACGCGGGCGGGTTCAATGCAGATGGTCCAGACTTGATCGCCGGCGTCGTCAATCCAACACACCTGTTGTCCGACGAAGCAGTTGTTGATGTCGGGGTTGGCGCTGTCGTAATACACGCGGCAACTTACGATTTGGTAGAGTTGCTCGCAGGGACCCTCCTCCAACGCACCGGGCGGAATCCCGCCGTCCCCGGCTTCGACGTGACTCAGTCCCCCATCGCCGCTGTCAAAGCTAGCGGTGCCTTGGGCGGTGACGGTCTCATTGCCGGAGCAGGCCGAGCCGATGAGTGCTGTCCCCACCATCAACGAGGTAATTAAGGATGTAATTTTCATCAGCGATCAGCTTAGCACAATCTATGTGGGCTCCGACCGTGCTCAATTTTGAACGGCGGCGCCGTTCGCTAGAGGGAGGTGTAGAGCCCGGGCGTGGTGCTCGGGTGCGTGAGTGGTGTCCGGACGACGGTAAGACCCAGATTGGTCTCTGGAGCCGGAAGGTTTTGGAAGTATTGGGATAAAATAGGTGAAGGTCGCCACCCTTACCGGATGACGGCCTTCTTGAATGTGCTGGTGATTGTCTCTTGGTGTAGGTTCGTGTCGGAAAGCCGTTTGGGCTCTTGAACGGGGCGACCCCAGTCCCCACCAGGGGCCCCCGCTGCTCGGATTTCTCAGGAGTTTAGCAACTCACCATCACCAGCACTTCTGGGAATCAAGAGATTGCAACGGCCGTGCTGTTCTCACGAAGGCGGACTCTTGGGGAAATTTGCGCACGGAAAACGGTGCTGGCCGTGATTGCCGCCAACCCTGTGGCTCGGTGGGCCGGTTGGATGACACACGACTGACGCGTTGACGTCGGCACTCAGAATCGCCAGTTTAGCCTTCGAAGCCCACATGTTTGCTGAACCGATAGCGCTGATGGGAGCGATGTGTGTGGAGGGCGTTGAGGCCACGGAGTGGCTATCGCTGGGGCAAGGCCTAGCCGTGTTGGCTGGGGATAAATGCCCGTGAGTGAGAGCCCCCCGCGGCCGGGTAGCTCACTACCATCGAGTGCAGCGCCTCAGTCGAGTGTGCCCCCGAGCTCAACGGCGGAGTCGGTTCGAGACTCGATGGCGCAAGATACTCCCGCCGCTGGTCGTTTCGGCACGTTCGCGGGTGTGTTCACACCGAGCATTCTGACCATCCTCGGCGTGGTCATGTACCTGCGCTTCGGCTGGGTCGTGGGCAACGCTGGTTTGGGCGGCGCTCTACTGATCGTGGTGGTTGCCCATGTCATCACTCTGTGCACGGGCCTCAGTATTTCCACGATTGCCACCAACCGGACGGTGGGAGCGGGCGGGGCCTACTACATGATCAGTCGCTCCTTGGGGGCGCCGGCGGGAGCGGCCATCGGTATTCCGCTGTTTCTCGGACAGGCGCTGAGCGTCAGTTTCTATGTCGTCGGGTTCGTCGAGTCCCTCGAGATGCTGGTGCCTCATCTGCCGACGCATGAGCTGGCGAGCGTGGTGTGTATCGGCTTGGCCATCTTGAGTATCAAGAGTGCTGAGGTGGCGATGAAGGTGCAGTTTGGCGTGATGGTCATCATCGCGCTCAGCTTGGTGTCGTTCTTTACGGGTACGGGTGACGGCAGTTCTCACACCATGCAGTGGGACGCGCCCAAGGGTGCCGAGCGTTTAGGCACAGTTTTCGCGGTGTTTTTTCCGGCGGTTACCGGCATCATGGCGGGATTAGGAATGTCCGGGGATCTCAAGGATTCCCGACGATCTCTACCGCGCGGCACGCTGTTCGCCATCTTGGTCGGCTTCATTGTCTATATGGCATTTCCGGTTTGGTTGGCGCTACACGTCAGCAGCGAACAGCTGCTCAGCGACAACAAGGTGGTGTGGACGGTGTCCCGCTTCCAGCCACTAATCTATCTCGGCATCTGGGGCGCCACCTTGTCCAGCGCGATCGGGAGCTTGCTCACGGCTCCTCGGACCTTGCAGGCGATCGCTCAAGACGGCCTGGTTCCGCGTGTTTTGGGCAAGGGTCATGGGCAGTATAACGAGCCGCGTTTTGCTATGGCGCTCACCTTCGTCATCGCGATGGCCGGCATATGGCTCGGTAATCTAGACGCCATCGCCAATACCCTCACGATGTTCTTTCTGGCCACCTACGGTCTGACGAACCTGGCGTGCGCGTTGGAGTTGTGGGCCGCCAGTCCCTCTTTCCGGCCGGATTTCAAGGTGCCTTGGTGGTTGAGTTTCTTTGGTGCCGTGGCGTGTTTTTACGTGATGAGCATCATCGACTTGCTGCAAATGTTTGCGGCTCTCTTCATCAGCGGCGTCATTTATGCGGTTACCCAACGTCGGGTATTGGGGACCACCTACGGTGATGCGCGACACGGCATTTGGTCAGCATTGGTTCGCACCAGTTTGCATCATCTGCGACACGCGGAATTTCACCCACTGAACTGGAGACCGAACCTGGTCGTGATGGCCGGGCAGGTGGAGCGCCGACCGTATCTGTTGGAGTTGGGCTCGACGATTGTGCAGGACAGCGGGGTGGTGACGTATTTCCAGCTGGTGAAGGGGGACGTGGCTGAGCTCGCCGGCGAACGTCGGCGCTTGTTAAAGGAGATCGACGCAGAGGTCGCGGCTCGCTACCCCAACGTGTTCTATCGAGTAGACGTAGTGGACGACGTGCACCGGGGCGTGGTGACTGCGGCGCAGTCCTATGGCCTCGGGAGTTTTGAGTCGAACACCGTATTGCTCGGCTGGCCAAAGAGCCTGGAGCGGTACCAGCCCTATCTGCACATGCTCCGAGATCTGGTCGCCCTCGACCGGTCACTGTTGATGGTGGACTACAAAGACAACCGGGGATTTGGTCAGTACCAATACATCGATGTGTGGTGGGGTGGATTGCAGGGCAATGGGGGCTTGATGCTCCTGCTGGCGTTTTTGATCACGGCTCAAGATCGCTGGGCCCACGCCGAAGTGCGCGTCATGACGGTCGTGAACACCAAGAAGGAATACGCGACGGCAGAGAAAAGCATCAAGGGTGTGCTCAACAGCTCTCGGGTCCGCGCCCAGCCCCACGTGATCATGCGCGATGGCAAAGCAATCGGCGATATCATGCGTGATCAGAGTGCCAGCGCTGACCTCGCGATTATCGGCATACGCTTGCCGGACCCAAGCGAACCCGAGACCGAGTCCTTCGAACGCATCCGCGTGCTACTTGGAAACCTGCCGACCACCATCCTCGTCTACAGCGCCCGAGATTTT
>SPKZ01019965.1_pt1 | contig 25880 bp, 21 predicted proteins | sample 2456571 | NCBI WGS metagenome assembly SPKZ01 (sample SAMN11192286, study PRJNA482655) | marine metagenome | biome: ENVO:00000447; feature: ENVO:00000244|ENVO:00000211|ENVO:00000569|ENVO:00002023; material: ENVO:00002151; isolation source: ocean water from marine abyssalpelagic zone ... | reverse complement strand
TCTCAACTTGTGCTTTACCAGCAGTTTCTTCAACAATTTTAGCTTCAAGTTTTTTAGCAGCATCAACAATTGATGCAGCTTGAACTTTAGCTTCTTTTAGTTGAGCGGTAGCTTTCTCTTGAGCAAGCTCAAGATCTTTGGCAGCACGGTCTGAAGCAGCAAGTCCGTCAGCAATAATTGCTTGACGAGCTTCGATGGCAGCGATAATTGGCGGCCATACAAACTTCATACAGAAAATTACAAATACGACAAATGCAATTAATTCACCAAGTAGTGTGGCATTAATATTCATTTGTGTACCCTCCTAATTAGTTATTCGTTAAAAAATGCTAATACTTACTATTAAGCAAGTACGAATAACATGTATAGGCCAATAGCAACACCGATCATCGCGATAGCATCAATAAGACCCGCTACGATGAACATTTTTACTTGAAGTTGTGGTGCTAATTCAGGTTGACGAGCAGCAGACTCTAAGAACTTGCCACCTAATAAACCAAAACCAATCGCAGTACCTAAAGCACCTAGACCGATTAATAACGCAACAGCGATATATAACATATTTATCTCCGATATTTTGAATGTTAAAAGTTAAAGTTAAAGTTAAAAAATTGTACAAAAAACTAGTATTCTAGGCATCTTGCCTATACCCCTTGGGGCCGAATAAATTCGTTCTAATTTGCTCCCTGCAAATTAGTGATCTTCATGCGCCAAACTAAGGTATACAATAGTTAGCATCATAAAGATAAACGCCTGTAACGGGATAATCAGCAAATGGAACGCTGCCCATAAAAAGTGTACTGGCAATTGAAACAAACCAATTGTTGCAATAAGTAAAAATATCAACTCACCCGCATACAAATTACCAAACAAACGTAAGGCTAATGATAATGGGCGTGCTAATAAGGTAACCATTTCTAATACAAAGTTAATTGGATACATAGTCCAATGATTAAAAGGTTGGGTGTAAAGCTCCTTCATAAAGCCGCCTAAGCCTTTTACTTTAATTGAATAATAAACGGTAAGAATAAATACACCTATTGCAAGCGCAAAGGTCATATTTGGATCTGCTGTTGGTACAGGCTTCATGTAAACATCAGACATTTCAACACCGCCAACCGTAGCGATTAACCAAGGTAGTATATCAACCGGTACCCAATCCATCGCATTCATTAACAATACCCAAACAAAAACAGTTAAGGCTAATGGCGCAATTAACGGGTTTGAGCCGTGAAAAGTGCTTTTGACACTATCATCAACAAACTCTACCACTAATTCAACGGCAGATTGTAATTTACCGGGTACACCCGTGGTCGCCTTTTTAGCAACAGAGTGAAAAATATACAGAAAAATAAAGCCTAAAAACACCGACCAACCTAAAGTATCTAAATGCCAGGTCCAAAAACCTTCACCGACAGTTAAATTGGTTAAATGATGTTTAATATATTCTTGGCTGGTTAATTCAGCAGCAGACATATTAATGTTCCTAATGATTAAAGTTTAAAAATAAAATTCTTTCGTTAATATTTTATTAGCTAATGTTTAATAAAAAGAGGCGTTATTAGTGGTAAAGCCATCATCAAACAAAACATACTAAAAAAAGGTATTGGCAGTAGCACTAAAAACTTAAAGACGAGTGCAAATAACAAAGCCATTAATACCATTTTCAATTTTACACCGCTAAAAAAGGATTCAACCACTAATTTAGACGATTTGGCTCCTGCATATTTAAATGCTTTCAGCGCAAAAACTATATTGGGAATTATTGTTACTACACCTGCAGCCATAATTGACTTAGCATAAATAAATCCCCAAATAAAATAACTCAACAATGAACATAATAAAACAACACTAATAGCTAACACATTTTGTTGCCATGCCAATTTACGACCAGCGGTAGCGAGTTTATTTTTCATTGTTACTTCTTACATAAAGTTAAAACAAAGTAATACGAATAAATTCGTAAGTTTTATACTTTTTTAAAGTAAAAACTTTAAATGTCATAAGTTTGCGCAAGTATACCCACACTGGCTTTTTTTGCAAGAAAATAGGGCAGAGAAGCCCTTTATTTGTGCGAATAATTACTATTTTTTTAATAAATACGACTAAAGGATTAGGCATTTCTTAAACTGAATAAACGAAAGTATATAAATATGCCATTATTAAGTATGAATGATGGGATGAGTTAGGGGAAATTCAAAAAAAAAAACGATAAAATCGTTACTAATAAACTTATTTTTTATAAGTTATTTTATTTTCGTTAATAAGTTTTCAAGCTCTGCTAATTTACTATAAGAAATAATTACTTTTCCTTTACCTTTCTTATTGTGGCTAACAGTAACTTTTAAGCCTAACTTATCTGTTAAGTCTTTTTCGATATTAATACTTTCTTGATCTTTTTCTATAATTGGTCTTTCTACTGCTGGGTGCTGAATTTTTTTAATGAGTGCTTCAGTTTCTCGTACCGTTAATTCTTTGCTTGCAACAATTCCCGCAGCTTCCGCTTGTACATCATCATTAAGCGCTAATAAAGCACGAGCATGACCCATTTCAATATCGCCGTTTTCTAGAAAAACTTTTACTTCATCATGTAAATTATTTAACCGTAATAAGTTGGTAACGGTAGTGCGTGATTTACCGATCGCAATAGCAACTTCCTGATGCGTTAAATCAAATTCAGTTAATAAACGCTGTAAGGCAATGGCTTCTTCCATGGCATTAAGATCTTCCCGTTGAATATTTTCAATTAAAGCAATCGCAACTGCTGATTCATCAGCTACATCTTTAATTAAGCAAGGAACTTCTGTTAAGTGCGCCAATTTAGCCGCACGCCAACGGCGTTCGCCAGCAATAATTTCATATTCGCCATTATTTCCATTTAATGGTCTAACAACAATAGGTTGAATAATACCTTGAGACTGAATGGAGAGTGATAGTTCTTCTAATGCTGCATCAGACATATTTTTACGCGGTTGATACTTTCCGGGTATTAACTTATCTATTGTTACTTTTCTTAAATCACCATCTTTTGGCGTATCTGCAATGCTGTCTTTATCATCATTTTGGGCAGACGGTTTTATTTGGGGAGTAAGTAAAGCATCAAGACCTCTGCCTAATCCGCGACGTTTAGCTGAATTCATAATTTTCCTTGAACTTATTCCGTTGATTCTTCTGCTGCAGATACTTCATTTTCTAGTGAAGAGGATGTTTTTTTTGATTTTTTAGCAGGAGTATTTTTACGTATCACTTCACCCGCTAATGCTAAATAGGCTTTAGCTCCTGTGGAGGATTTATCATAATACATAGCAGGGGAGCCAAAGCTAGGTGCTTCCGCTAAACGAACATTTCGAGGAATAACACTGCGATATACTTTGTCGCCAAAATGACGTTTTAACTGTTCTGAAACATCATTAGCTAAACGATTACGAGGATCGTACATAGTACGTAAAATACCCTCTATATGTAGATTACTATTAACTACAGAGGTTAATTTAGAGATAGTATCCATTAAAGCAGTTAAACCTTCTAAAGCATAATATTCACATTGCATAGGAACAAGCACTGAATCTGCTGCGGTCATGGCATTCACTGTTAGCATATTTAATGAAGGAGGGCAGTCAATAATAATAAAATCGTAGTAATCTTTTACCGGCGCTAATGCTGTTTTTAATCTTTGCTCTCGCGCATACACTTCCATTAACTTAATTTCAGCCGCAGTAACATCTGCATTAGCGGCAATAAGATGATAAAGACCAGAAGTTTCTGTTTGAACTACTTGTTCTACTGACTGTTCTTCAATTAATAGTTCATAGCAAGTGGCTGGTACTTCATATTTATCAATACCACTTGCCATAGTGGCATTACCTTGCGGATCGAGATCTACTAACAGTATTTTTCGCTTAGTTGCAGCTAAAGATGCGGCTAAATTAACCGCAGTAGTAGTTTTACAAACCCCACCTTTTTGATTTGCAACTGCAATTATTTTTCCCACAAGCGCCTCTTTTTAATGTTTTTTATTGTTTACTATACTTTTTTTAATACAATAACATGTCGTTCGCCAACAAGCTCAGGAACAGTTATTTTATGACTAGACACTAATTTTATGTTTTTAGGCAGTTGCGCTAATTCATCTGTTGGGTATTGTCCTTTTAATGCCAAGAATTGTCCACAGTCAATAGTTATTAAATGTGAGCACCAACTAACCATATCATTAAGTGATGAAAAGGCTCTACTTAACACCCCATCAAAAGGTGTTTCAACGCAATACTCTTCTACTCGTGCTTTTATTGGCTGTACATTAGTTAATTTTAACTGATAGACGACTTGCCTTAGAAAAGTAATACGTTTTCCTAAACTGTCTAATAAGACAAAGTTTCGCTCAGGATACAATATAGCTAATGGTATGCCTGGTAAACCGGGGCCAGTACCCACATCAATAAAATTATCACCTTGTAATAATTCGCCTACCATTAAGCTATCCATAATATGCTTAATAAGCATTTGCTGTGGATCACGAACAGAAGTTAAATTATAGGCTTTATTCCATTTATGTAAAAGCTCTATATATTGGATAAGTAATAGTACCTGTTGCTCAGATACTTGTAATGTTGTTTTCGCAAGCAATGCTTGTAAATCTGTTGTTAGTGTCATTTATATTGCTTTATTACTTTCATTAATACTGGCTAAATAACTAAGCTATTTTAGTTAGTAAGCCATGTTTTTTTAAGTAAACTAATAATAACGAAATTGCAGCAGGAGTAATACCAGAAATTCGAGAAGCTTTACCAATAGTTTCAGGTCTTGCATCTTTTAGCTTGGCAACCACTTCATTAGAAAGCCCTGATATTTGTTGATAATCAAATTCCAGTGGGATCAAAGTATTTTCATTACGTTTTTTCTTGGCTATTTCATCAAGCTGTCTATCAATATAACCCGCATACTTAGTTTGAATTTCAATTTGCTCTGAAGCTTCCGTATCAGTAATTGCCGGTCCTAGTCCTTCAATTTTCATTAGATCGTTATAACACACTTCTGGTCGACGAATAAGATCTTCAAGACTCGCTTCTTTGCTCATTGGACTTTTAAGTAATTTATTCACTTGTTCTACACAAGCGTGATCCTTTTGTACCCAAGTATCTTTTAATCGCTGACGTTCTAATTCAATATTTTCCATTTTTTCGTTAAAACGCTGCCAACGAAGATCATCAACTAAACCGACTGATCGTCCTTTTTCAGTTAAACGGATATCAGCATTATCTTCACGTAATAATAAGCGATACTCAGCACGTGAGGTAAACATACGGTAAGGCTCTTTAGTGCCTAGGGTAGCTAGATCATCGATTAAAACTCCCATATAAGCTTGATCGCGACCTAAGGTAAATTCATCTTTACCTTTAACGCGGTTAGCGGCATTAGTCCCACCAATGAGTCCTTGCGCACCCGCTTCTTCATAGCCAGTAGTACCATTAATTTGTCCGGCAAAATATAAATTTTCAACAAATTTACTTTCAAGTGATTGTTTTAAATCACGGGGATCAAAATAATCATATTCAATGGCATAACCTGGACGAGTGATAAATGCGTTTTCAAAACCTTTAATTGAGCGCACCAAATTAATTTGGACATCAAAAGGTAAACTCGTTGAAATACCGTTAGGATAAACTTCGTTGGTAGTTAAACCTTCTGGCTCAACAAATATTTGATGAGAATTTTTATCAGCAAAACGATTAATTTTATCTTCAATAGAAGGACAATATCGTGGACCTATCCCTTCAATAACACCAGTATACATTGGAGAACGATCAAGACCATCACGAATAAGTTGATGGGTTTTCTCGTTAGTATGGGTGATGTAGCAAGAAATTTGTTGTGGATGATCCTTTTGCGATCCCATAAATGAAAATACCGGACGTGGTGTATCACCGGGTTGTTCTTCCATTACTGAAAAATCTAACGATCGAGCATCTAAACGTGGTGGTGTACCGGTTTTTAAACGATCAATCCTAAAGGGCATATCACGCATTTTAGCGGCTAAATTCATACTTGCAGGATCACCTGCTCGACCACCCTGATAGTTATTAAGGCCAATATGTATTTGCCCTGCAAGGAAGGTACCTACGGTTAACACCACGGTTTTACTTTTGAATTTCAATCCCATTTGCGTTGATACACCGACGACACGATCATTCTCTAAGATCAAATCATCACAAGGTTGTTGAAAAATAGTTAAATTTTCTTGATTTTCTAAGGTTTTTCTAACGAAAGATCTATACAGAGCTCTGTCTGCTTGAGCGCGTGTAGCTCGTACAGCAGGGCCTTTGCTGCTATTCAATGTTCTAAATTGAATAGCGCTATGATCAATGGCTGTAGCCATTAAACCACCTAAGGCATCAATTTCTTTCACTAAATGCCCTTTACCAATCCCACCAATCGCAGGATTACAAGACATTTGCCCTAAAGTATCGATGTTATGGGTTAGCAGCAAGGTTTTGCAACCCATTCGTGCAGAAGCAAGTGCTGCCTCAGTGCCAGCATGGCCACCACCAACAACGATTACATCATAAAACTCTTGATACCACATAAATCTTAACCTTCAGTGTTACGTTTTTAATAAAAAATTAAACTACCCACTCAGATGAAATTATTTTCATCGAAAAAGTAATTTGAAAAATCAGGAGACATATTTTAGCGCTTTTTTGTCTCGAGGGAAACGATCAAATGATTAAAAAGATCAGGCACTGATCTCACTAATATATAATAAGATCTTTATAAAGATCTTATTATTATTACTTATTAAGGATCGATATTTCTGTGTGTAAGGCATTTTTTATTATATTTTTTATAGTGTTATATTAATGATAAGTCTGTGATCAATCCTTGATCAACCTAGGAGTAAGCTTTGATCAAAACAGTGAGTTATACACAGTGCTATTATATTAAAAAGTTAATCACTGGATAATAAGTCTAAATTAATAGCTTATTAACCAAATTATCCACAGGAGCTTTAAATTGTGATCTATATTGTTAATAAGTTATGGGTAACCTTACTATAAACGATCTTTTATCTGATTTAACCACTGTTGTGCAAGCTCTTCTGGATCTATATCTTCACTCATATCTAACGTTCTAATACCAGATAGTTCACTGTAACCCTTTGTTTTTAATAGTATATTTAATTCTTTCCCTGCTTTGCAAAAAGTATCATAACTAGAATCGCCGATCGCAATGATCATAAAGTTAATTGAGGATAGATCTTGTTCACAATTTTTAAGATCGCTAACAAAAGCTTGAATGTTATCAGGGAAGTCACCAGCACCATGAGTGGACGTACAAATTAGCCAAACTGATTTTTTGGTGGTATTTTGAGCAAAAGTGTCATTAAGGATCGATGTAAAATCTGGTTTTAAATGTAAATTTACTTGATGTTCAAGTAAAATTAGCTGTTCTTCACAGGCTTCGGCAACATATTCTGTTCCCCCTAACATGCTACCAACAATGATTTGAAATGAGCTCATTTGATAATATCCAATAGTTAATAATGCGCTTATTGTAATATCATCGAATGGTTAATTTAACTGATATTTTTCTAATTTGTAGAATAAAGCTTTATAAAGTATTAGTAAAAACATGGATGTTTTATAGCAAATAAAATAGTGAATTAACCTCAGATCTGCTTAAGCACAACATTTTTTAAACAGCCATCAGTCCAAATAGTCCAAATTCACTAGGTGATAACTTAATACTTGGCTTATTTTTTAAACAATAAGCCACGATACCAATAACATTAAGCATAAATTATGTCTCGCTACGATGTCGGCTATGCTCTACTTGGGAAATGTCTTTCAGTTGATCATTTATCGTTTCAATAATATATATCTTTGATAACATTGCCCTATCAAATACTGACATTGCTTTAGCCTTAATGTTTTTAGTCGAAAGATCTGATCGCTAGGTGGGAAATTAGTTCAACTTTTATCCAGTTTTCAGGTTGAATTAGTTAATTGAGAGCGGTGTCTGGGAGGTTAGAACATGTAAAACTTGTCTGTATAGTCATCCTTATCAAACAAAATTGTGACGTTATCGCTTCCCTGACAAGTTGCCAGGGCTAGTTTAAAAGGTTTACCTGTCGTGTTATTGAGGGGAATGTTTTTAAGACTACTGATTATATGAATAGTGTAAACTAGTAAGTTTGCAGTGAACAATTTTACAGCTCGAGTCTAATGCCTTTACTTACTTTCTGGAGAAGTGAGTAAAGGTTAGAATAGAGTTATGTTAGCTATTTACCTATACAAAAAGAGCTAAATATTTTACTTAGCAGATCATCGCTGCTGAATTCACCGGTTATTTGATCTAGTTCTTGTTGGCATATTCGTAACTCTTCTGCCAGTATCTCGCCAGCGACATAAGATTCAAGTTGTTCTAAGCCGATGAGTAAATGTTGATGAGTATTGTTTAGAGCGGTTAAATGACGCCTTCTAGCCATAAAACCACCTTCGGTGCTACTTTGATAACCCATAATCTGTTTTAAGTGCTCTTTTAAGCTATCAATACCTAAGCCAGTTTTTGCTGAGAGGGTTACTACAGCATGTCTGGTTTGTTTATTATCGGTAAATTCAGTTAGCCCTATATCGGTTTGATTGATTGCTTGGTTTAGATCAGCTTTATTTCGTACTAAAGTTAGTCCTATATTGCTTGGTAGTTTTTCAAAAAACTCAGGATAGTAATCTTTAATAGCTTGCTCATCTGCTAACATATCGTGGTTTTCACTGGCATCTACCATTAATAATACCCGGTCAGCTTTTTTTATTTCCTGCCAAGCGCGCTCGATGCCTATTTGTTCAACTTTATCATCACTGTCACGTAAACCTGCGGTATCAATGATATGTAACGGCATTCCGTCTATATGAATTTGTTCGGTTAAGACATCACGGGTGGTGCCGGCAATATCGGTTACTATCGCTGTTTCTTTACCACTTAATGCATTTAACAGGCTTGATTTACCCGCATTAGGACGGCCAGCAATTACTACTCTCATGCCTTCACGAATAATACTTCCTTGTTGTGCTTGTTTTTGAACACTTTCAACTTGCTTAATAATTGCTTTTAGATCGGTGACTATTTTTTTGTCAGCAAGAAAGTCAATTTCTTCTTCTGGGAAATCAATGGCTGCTTCTACATACATACGTAGATGAATTATGCTATCAACCATTTCATGAACGAGTTTAGAAAAATCACCTTGAAGAGAGTTTAGGGCAGAGCGGGCAGCTTGTTCTGAGCTAGAATTAATTAAATCGGCAATCGCTTCTGCTTGTGTTAAATCGAGTTTGTCATTTAGGAAAGCTTGCTCACTGAATTCTCCCGGCTTGGCCATTACGACTTTGGGTAGAGCAAGAATAGCATTGAGTAGCATGTCTAAAATAACAGGGCCACCATGGCCTTGAAATTCTATAACATCTTCACCGGTAAAGGAGTTTGGTGCTTGAAAAAACAGCGCTATACCTTGATCTAAAATTTCATTGTTAGCATCGGTAAACGGTAAATATTCAGCTTTTCTTATCGCTGGTATTTTACCTAAAATAGCTTGAGCAACATTTTTTGCTTCGGGCCCGGAAACACGAATGATACCTACACCACCACGTCCGGGGGCGGTAGCTTGTGCGGCAATAGTTGTTTGTTTGGAAAATGAAGTCATGGCATTGTTTTGATAGTTGATAAGTTAATAGGAAGTATTTTACTTTATTTAGTTGTAATACCAATACAAATAAATATGTGATCATTTTAAATGGACTAAGTATTTCAATAACGTTGTTGCTTTCAATCCCAATAGCCAGCTATTACTCAATCAAGCGCCTTGTTCTTAAAAATTTATCCTCATTAATATTTGATCACTAACTTACTAGTATTGGTATAACTAACAAAAAAGCGATTTCTTGAAAAAGAAATCGCTTTTATCTGAATTTAGTTTATTGGTAAGTTAATACTTGTTGCGAGTAATTATGACTTCGCTTCAGCTAACTTTTTCTTTTCAATACCACTAAAAATTATTTTCATTTGAGTGATTGAAATTAAATTACTAATAAACCAGTAAAGCACTAGGCCAGATGGGAACCATGCCATAGATATTGAGAATACCACGGGCATATATTGCATTATTTTTTGTTGCATTGGATCTTGTACTGTCATCGGCTGCAGTTTTTGCATGACAAACATACTGATACCCATCAATACTGGTAATACATAGTAAGGGTCCATTGCGGATAAATCTTGAATCCAGAATATAAATGGTGCATGGCGTAATTCTACGCTTTCTAGAAATACCCAGTATAGTGCTAAGAAAATAGGCATTTGTAAAATTAATGGTAAACAACCGCCAGCTGGATTTACTTTTTCTTTACGATACATTTCCATGGTAGCTTGTGACATTTTTTGTTTGTCATCACCATAGCGTTCTTTTAGTTTTGCCATTTTAGGGGCTAACTCACGCATTTTTGCCATCGAAGTATATTGTGCTTTGGTAAGAGGGTACATACCACCTTTAACAATTAAGGTGATAATAATAATAGCAACACCCCAGTTAGAGACAAAACTCTGAATAGTTAATAACAACCAGAATAGTGGTTGGCTGATCATCCATAAAAAACCATAATCAATTGTTAAATCTAAGTTAGGCGCAATTTTTTCTAATACTTCTTGATCTTTAGGACCAACATAGAAAATTGCCGATGTAATACCTTGTTGACCAGCATCAATAGTGATTGCTGGTGCTTTAAAGCCTATAACAGCTTCTAGGTTGTTACTATAGCTAGTATAAATTTGGTTATTATCTGTAGCACTTGGCACCCAGGCTGAAACAAAGTAATGCTCAAGCATAGCGACCCAACCACCTGGTGTGGTTTTATTTAGGTTTGCGTCAGCAATATCATCAAAGTCATATTTTTCATAGCGATCTTCTGAAGTTGAAAAAGCAGCGCCTCGGTATGTAGGTAACAAGCCTGACGAAGTATCGGTAAGCGTTGATTGTTTAAGTTGTCCGTACATTTGCACCGAAACACTGTTTGCGGTGTTGTTATCAATAATGTAATCAACATTGACACTATAGCTGTCAGCATTAAAGGTAAAACGTTTAGTAACCGTTAAGCCTTGTTCATCTTGAAATGTTAAATCAACAGTTAAGTCATCAGCAGATAATTCATAGCTTGATTGTGAACTGCTATAAATAGGACGACCTTTAATTACCCTATCTACACCATTTGCACCGGTTAAACCACTTTGTGCAACATATTTCTGATTACCATTTTGTAATATAGTAAATGGAATGCCGTTGCCTTGTTCTGTATCGAACTTACGCAGTTTCACTTCGACAATATCACCACCCTGAGTATTAATTTTTATAATTAATGTGTTAGTGGTTACCGTAACTAATTTTGCACTAGAATGAGTTGTTTTTATCAATGGCGCTGAAGAATCTGATGATTCAGGGACAAAATCTGCGTTAGCATTTTGCTCTGTTGATATTGTTTGATTAATACTTGATTGTTCAACTGCTGGAGCATTTTCTAATTGCCACTGACTAAATAATAAGTAAGTAACAACCATAAGCGCAATAAATAGCAGACTGCGTTGAGATTCCATAAGGTTTATTTCTCTTCTTTTTGTGTTGACAGGGGGTTATCACCACCTGCATTTAATTAATTGCAAGGCATTTTAGTATACGCGAGCTAGTTAACCAACTACCTTTTAAAATATGTAGACTAAAATCTAGTATTATTAAGACAAGAAAGTTTTATTTGTCTTTATCTATCGGTGGAACCGGATCTTCACCGCCTTCATTAAGGGGATGACATTTCAATATACGTTTACTTGCTAACCAGCCACCTTTAATCACACCAAAGCGATTTATTGCTTCACTGGCATAACAAGAACAAGTAGGGTGGAATCGACAATTTGATCCTAGCATTGGGCTAATAAAGCGCTGGTAACCTTTTATACAGGTTATTGCTAACTTTTGTGGCGTTGAATTATTTTTCGCCATATTTTTGTCAATTGTTGATTAATTTCTTTGTTGTCTAACTGATCAATACCGGACTTTACCATAACGACCATGTCGATAGCAGGTAAATTGTGTTGATTTAAACGAAAGCTTTCTCTAATAATTCTTTTTATTCTATTTCGTTGTACGGCAAGCTTTACTCGTTTTTTAGCTATAGCTAGCCCTAAACGATTATTTTTACATGAATCAGCAGGTAAATTAGAAGGTGTTATAAGGATAGTAAAGTGGGATGAGCCAAAACGAATTGGTTTTTTAAATACAGATTGAAAGTGATCGGGAGTCAACAGACGTGACTCCCGATTAAATTCATAAGTAACCTTATTGGTTACCATATCTTAAGACTACTTTCTTAGTAAGAAAAAGGATTAAGATTATGCGCTAAGGCGTACACGGCCTTTAGCACGGCGACGTGCTATTACAGCACGGCCATTTTTAGTTGCCATACGAGCACGGAATCCGTGGTTACGCTTACGCTTTAGTATGCTAGGTTGAAATGTTCTTTTCATTACGCTAATCCGTCGGTTGTTGTTGCCCTGACAAAAAAGCCATTATGAGCACACTGGTCTAAAAAAAGAGGGCGAATTCTAAATCTTTACTAGACTATTGTCAATAAAATATATTCTCTTATTTACAAATGATCTTAGTAGGATCCTTTAGATCTTAATAAAATTCGCTTACATCTAGGGATATTTTATACTTTAAAATTATAAAATATCCACAGGTTTTGATGATAATAATTAAGTCATGGTTATTTTTAATTTTTTATCACCATAAGTAAATATGCTATATAGCTTTTTTTAGCATTATTTTAATCTATTAAAGTTGTTAATAATATTAATTAACAACTGGTTAGCATATTTATGATAAAAATAATGGATAATACTTGTTTGTCAATATTGCACTTGTGGATAAGTATAGAGATAATGGTGCTACATAATAAAATTTTCGCTTGCGCTAGTTTTTTAAGTTCACTAGTTTTTGTTTATTTTGACATTAAATATTCATTTTATTTACCCTTTATTTATTATAAATAGTAAGTATATTTTGCAAGCTGATTAGATCACTTTCTTTTGGAGTTTTGGTTGGAACACTCACTTTGGCAACGTTGCCTTTCTGTTCTGCAAGAAGAATTGCCTGCTCAGCAATTTAGTATGTGGATTCGACCATTACAATGTGTCGTCACAAATAATGTTTTAACACTGTATGCCCCTAATCGGTTTGTTTTGGATTGGGTACGTGATAAATATGTTAATCGAATTAACGAATTAATTACTATGACTGACGGTGGGGAGTCTTATCTGCTACGATTTGATGTCGGCAGTAAACCATTAACACCAACAGTGAAAAATAATGCGTCGTCACCTTTAGCTAGTGCACATTTTAGTAAAAATACTACAGCAACAGCGACAAATGCAGCTAGTGCTGGTTTGCCTAAAAAAGCCAACGTTAGAGTAAAATATACCTTTGACAACTTTGTTGAAGGTAAGTCTAATCAATTGGCACGCGCCGCAGCATCACAAGTCGCTGATAACCCTGGTGCAGCCTATAACCCATTGTTTATCTATGGTGGTACCGGCCTTGGTAAAACACACTTATTGCACGCAGTTGGTAATGCAATATTAGAAAATAATCCGAACGCAAAAATTGCTTATATGCATTCTGAGCGATTTGTTCAAGATATGGTAAAAGCTCTCCAAAATAATGAGATGGAGAAGTTTAAACATTATTATCGAAGTGTTGATGCATTGTTGATAGATGACATTCAATTTTTTGCCGGTAAAGATAGAACTCAAGAAGAATTTTTTCACACTTTTAATGCTTTACTAGAGGGTAATCAACAGATCATCCTCACGAGTGATCGTTATCCTAAAGAGGTTGCTGTTGAAGATCGATTAAAATCTCGCTTTGGCTGGGGCTTAACTATTGCTATCGAGCCACCAGAGTTAGAAACTCGTGTGGCAATTTTGAAGAAAAAAGCACAAGAGAATAATATCAATCTTGCAGATGAAGTTGCTTTTTTTATTGCCAAGCGTTTACGCTCTAACGTACGTGAGTTAGAAGGGGCACTTAATAGAGTTATCGCGAATGCTAATTTTACCGGTCGTGCTATCACTATCGATTTTGTCCGTGAAGCATTACGAGATTTATTAGCATTACAAGACAAATTAGTTACTATCGATAATATTCAACGCACGGTAGCTGAATATTATAAAATCAAAATCGCAGATTTATTGTCAAAAAGAAGAAATAGATCTGTTGCTAGACCTAGACAGTTAGCAATGGCACTATCTAAAGAATTAACTAATCATAGTTTACCTGAAATTGGTGATGCTTTTGGTGGTAGAGACCATACTACTGTGCTTCATGCCTGTCGTAAAGTTAAGTCATTACGCGAAGAATTTCATGATATTAAAGAAGATTATTCGAATTTAATAAGAACACTATCGTCTTGATTTATAAAGGTTAAGTGCTAATAAATTTGTCATTTAACTTTTCTTTAAAAATAATAATTATGTGCATAAGCAGGAATACAAATGAAGTTTTCAATTAATAGAGAATCATTACTTAAACCGCTATTGTTAGTATCTGGTGCGGTTGAACGTAAAAGTACATTACCTATTTTAGGAAATATCCTTTTTGATGTAAGTGGTAAATCTCTTACTTTAACTGCCACAGATTTAGAATTAGAAATGGTTGCTTATGCTGAAATAGATAATCAAAGTACTGATGGTAAAGTAACTATTCCGGCAAGAAAACTGCTTGATATATGTAAAAGCTTACCAGAAAATTCGCTGATCACTTTTACCGTAACTGACGATACGGTAAAGTTAAGCTCGGGCCGTAGTAGATATTCTCTTTCAACTTTGCCTGCTACTGACTTCCCTAATATTGAAGAATGGAAAGGTGATGTTGAATTTAAGTTATTAAAATCTGAATTTTTACGCCTAATTGAAAGCACTCACTTTTCAATGGCTAACCAAGATGTACGTTATTATCTTAATGGTATGTCTATTGAAAGTGAAGGTAATGAAATTCGTTCAGTAGCAACAGATGGTCATCGGCTAGCGATATGCAAAATATCCAATGACACTTTATCATTACCAGCGAGGCAAGTAATAGTACCAAGAAAAGGTATTCTAGAAATCATTCGCTTGCTTGCGCCTGTTGATGAAGAAGTTAAAATATACTTAGGTTCAAATCATATTCGTATTATTGATTCAGAATTCACATTTACCAGTAAATTAGTTGATGGTCGTTTCCCTGATTATCGTCGAGTATTACCTCGCAACGGTGATAAAATTTTCGTTACAGATAAGGAGCAATTACGCCAAGTATTATCACGTGCTTCAATTTTATCTAATGAAAAGTTTAAAGGTGTTAGATTAAATTTTTCTCATTCTTTATTAAAAATTACCGCCAACAATCCTGAACAAGAGCAAGCTGAAGAAGAGTTAGAAATTGAATTTCCGTACGACGAATTAGAAATTGGTTTTAATGTTAGTTATGTACTTGATGTACTTAGTGCGATAAAAGATGAACAAGTAAAGTTTACTTTAGCAGATGCAAACTCTAGTGTTGTAATTGAAGGCGCTGATTCTGGTGAAGCACTTTATGTTGTTATGCCAATGCGTTTATAGAAATATTTACCTAGTTTTATTTTCTTAAATAAATTGATAAAAATATAATGAGTGTTGCTAAATTAATTACCCTAAATTTTCGTAATTTACATGGAGCGGCAATCGAATTTCATCCCAGATTAAATTTTTTTGTTGGTGATAATGGTAGTGGTAAAAGTAGTTTACTAGAAGCTATTTTTTTTCTTGGCCATGGTAAATCTTTTAGAACTAGTAAGCTTGATTCACTTGCTTGCCACGAAACCAAAAGTTTTGTTGTCAGCGTAAAAGATAGTAATGACTGCCAGTTAGGTTTGAGTAGGGATATTACTTCTGGTTTAACGACTATAAAAATTGATGGCCAGCGGCATAATCGGCTCTCTGTTTTAGCTAAGAATATTGCTATACAGATTGTCACCCCAGAGAGCTTTAAACTTTTTTTTGGTGGCCCTAAAGAGCGCAGACGCTTTATTGATTTAGGAATGTTTCACGTGAAACATGACTTTTCCAATCAATGGAAGAGTTTCAATAGAGTACTGAAACAGCGAAACGCATGTATTCGTTTATGTGCGCGCTCAAATAGTATAGCTGACAATAATATGCTGTCTTATTGGACGGAACAATTTTGTCAACTGTCAATTGACGTTGCCCAGATAAGAGCAACATATGTTGCGGAAATTATTACCGAATTGAATTACTGGCTAGTAATTTTGTTGCCAAGCTTACATGACCGTGTAACCGTGCAATATTTACAAGGTTGGCCACAAAAGAAAAGCCTAATTGATGTGCTTACCAATAATCAAGACAGAGAGGCTAGTTTTGGTTATAGTCTTTATGGAGCACATAAATTTGATGTTAAGTTTTTCCTTGATAAGCAAGCTGTCGAAACTCAACTATCTAGAGGGCAACAAAAGTTGTTTTTACTGGCATTAACTTTTGCGCAAGCAAGTTTTATCGCGAGAGTTAAACCAGTAAAACCAATTTTATTGATAGACGATATTGGTGCAGAATTGGACGTTAGTTCTCGCACTGCTTTATCTAGAGCAATAGACAAATTAGATTGCCAAGTTATTATTACCGCAATTGAGGCAAGTGTTTTACAACCTTTCTTAGACACATGTGATGATATAAAATACCGCATGTTTCACGTGAAACATGGTAAAATATCAGTGATATATCCAGACAATTCTGAGTTAAATACATCAGAAAAAGTAATATAGAGTGAATAGGCTATGACTATGACAGTAGAAAATGAATATGGCTCGTCCAGTATTAAAGTATTAAAAGGACTTGATGCAGTACGTAAAAGACCCGGTATGTATATAGGTGACACCGATGATGGCACAGGTTTGCATCACATGGTTTTTGAAGTTTTAGATAACTCAATAGATGAAGCTTTGGCTGGCCACTGTAAAGAAATCACTGTAAAAATACACCTTGATGGCTCTGTCTCAGTAAAAGATGATGGTCGTGGTATACCAACAGAAATTCATCCTGAAGAGGGTATATCAGCGGCTGAAGTTATCATGACTGTATTACATGCTGGTGGCAAATTTGGTGGTGAAGACTCGGGTTATAAAGTTTCTGGTGGTCTTCATGGTGTTGGTATTTCAGTTGTTAACGCCTTAAGTCAAAAATTAAAATTAACTATACGCCGTCAAGGTAAATTGTTTGAACAGTTTTATACGGTAGGTGAAGCCGATGCGCCAATGGCTGCAATTGGTGATAGTGATCAAACTGGCACAGAAGTTAGATTTTGGCCAAGCACAGATACTTTTACCAACGTATTGTTTCACTTTGATATTTTAATGAAGCGTATACGTGAGCTGTCTTTTTTAAACTCAGGTATATCTATTCGATTAATTGATGAGCGAGATGGTGGCAGAGAAGAACACTTTTGTTATGACGGTGGTATTCAAGCTTTTGTCGACTATCTAAACACCAATAAAACCGCAGTAAATGAAGAGATTTTTTACTTCGATTTAGAAAGAGAAGATGGCATTATTGTTGAAGTAGCTATGCAATGGAATGATGGCGTTCAAGAAAGTATTCACTGCTTTACCAATAATATTCCTCAACGTGATGGTGGTACTCATTTAAGTGGTTTTAGAACCGCATTAACCAGAACGTTAAATTCTTATATGAACAAAGAAGGTTTAAATAAGGCTAAGAAAGGTAATACAGAAACTAGTGCTACTGGTGACGATGCTCGTGAAGGGTTAACTGCAGTAATTTCAGTTAAAGTACCAGATCCTAAATTTTCTTCTCAAACCAAAGATAAGCTGGTTTCTTCTGAAGTAAAAACTGCGGTAGAGCAGGCCATGGGTGAAAAATTAGGTGAGTATTTATTAGAAAACCCAACGATTGCTCGCACTATTATTATGAAAATAGTAGATGCTTCAAGAGCGCGTGAAGCAGCTCGTAAAGCGCGTGAAATGACGCGCCGTAAAGGTGTATTAGATATTGCTGGGTTACCCGGTAAATTAGCCGATTGCCAAGAAAAAGATCCAGCGCTTTCTGAATTATATATTGTGGAAGGGGACTCTGCTGGCGGTTCAGCTAAGCAGGGACGTAACCGTAAAAACCAAGCCATATTACCATTGAAGGGTAAAATACTTAACGTAGAAAAAGCCCGTTTTGATAAAATGATATCATCACAAGAAGTAGGTACCTTAATTACCGCATTAGGTTGTGGTATTGGTCGTGATGAATATAATCCAGAAAAATTACGTTATCACAGTATTATCATCATGACTGATGCTGATGTCGATGGCTCACACATTCGTACGTTATTACTGACTTTTTTCTATCGTCAAATGCCAGAAATTATGGAACGTGGTCATATTTTTATTGCCCAACCACCTTTATATAAAGTAAAAAAAGGTAAGCAAGAACGCTACATTAAAGATGATGAAGGCCTAACAAAATATTTAACTACTTTAGCATTAGATAACGCTTCTATTCATGTCAATGAAGATGCTCCGGCCATTACCGGTTTGGCGCTTGAGCAATTAGTAAATCAATTTCGTACTACCATGGATATCATTAAACGAATTTCAAGACAAATTCCAAGCGATATTCTAGAGAAAATGATTTATAGCAAAAACATTGCTAAGGAAGACTTTGCTGATAAAGTGAAAGTAGACGCCTGGTCACACGATTTAATTACTCAACTTGATAATCAAGATGGCAATGGCTCTATTTACACCGTAAGTGTTGAGCATGATAACGAGCGTAATATTTATTACCCTCGATTTAACGTTCGTCAACATGGTATAGATAAAAGTTATAATTGTAGTTATGAATTTACTCAGTCGAATGAGTTTGCTGCGATTGTTTCATTAAATGACGCTATCAATGGTTTAATGGAAGAAGGTGCTTACGCTAAACGTGGTGAAAAAACTAAATCAGTAGAGAACTTTGAAGAAGCATTAAACTGGCTTATGGCTGAATCTAAACGTGGTCAGTATATACAACGTTATAAAGGATTAGGTGAAATGAACCCTGAGCAGTTATGGGAAACCACTATGGATCCTGAAACACGTCGTATGCTGCAAGTAACTATTGAAGATGCTATTGCCGCAGATCAATTGTTCACTACCTTAATGGGTGATCATGTTGAACCGCGTCGTCGTTTCATTGAAGAAAATGCATTAAACGTCTCTAATTTAGACTTTTAATAAAGTAACTACACAAAGCTATTGTGTAGTTAAAATACAAATAATATGCCCGGTCTTCATTACTGGGCTTTATCTTTTTAGAATTACAGTTAAATCAAAAGCTTGTAATTAAATTTAAACATAAAGTGAATTTGATCACCCATGACTAGTTTCAATTGTAAAACGTTTCAGGGCCTTATTTTGCAGTTGCAAGATTATTGGTCACGACAAGGTTGCGTTATCGTACAGCCGTTAGATTTAGAGGTTGGGGCAGGAACATTCCACCCTATGACTTTTTTACGTTCAATAGGTCCTGAGCCTATTAGTAGCGCCTATGTACAACCTTGTCGACGTCCAACAGATGGCCGTTACGGGGAAAATCCAAACCGTTTACAACATTATTATCAATTCCAAGTAATGTTAAAACCTTCACCAAAAAATATCCAAGAGCTTTATCTTAATTCTCTAAAAGAGTTGGGTATTGATCCACTTATTCATGACATTCGTTTTGTTGAAGATAACTGGGAATCACCAACATTAGGTGCTTGGGGTTTAGGTTGGGAAATATGGCTTAATGGTATGGAAATTACCCAGTTTACTTATTTCCAACAAGTAGGTGGTTTAGAGTGTGCTCCCGTAACAGGTGAGATTACTTATGGTTTAGAACGTTTAGCCATGTATATTCAAAATGTAGATAGTATATATTATCTAGTATGGGCTGACGGTCCTATGGGTACAGTGTATTACGGCGATATTTTTCATCAAAACGAAGTAGAGCAATCAACGTACAATTTTGAGTATGCTGATGTTGATGCACTTTTTAAGCAGTTTGATCAATGTGAGAAAGATAGCCAAAAACTTATCGAAGCAAATTTACCATTACCTGCTTATGAGCAAGTAATGAAAGCCTCGCACGCTTTTAATTTACTTGATGCTCGCCATGCAATTTCAGTTACTGAACGCCAACGTTATATTTTACGTGTGCGCACTTTATCGAAAGCCGTAGCACAAACCTATTATGCAAAGCGTGAAGAGCTAGGCTTTCCCCTATGTAAAAAACAAAAGGGTAAAGTAAAAGACCATAAAAACAACACTGATAATTCAGTTAAAGGAGATAAATAATGGCTAACGAAACGCTCCTGATTGAATTAGGTACAGAAGAATTACCACCGAAATCACTAAAAACACTAGCAACTGCATTTTATGACAATATTAAAAGTCAGCTTGATGCCAATGATATGTGTTATTCAGATATCAAATGGTTTGCTACGCCGCGTCGCCTAGCGGTACAAGTATTTGACTTAATAGATAAACAAGCTGATAAGGTAGTAGAAAAACGAGGTCCAGCAGTTAACGTTGCTTTTGATGAGCAAGGGCAGCCAAGCAAAGCTGCTATAGGTTGGGCGCGTTCAAATGGTATTACTGTTGAACAAGCAGAGCGTTTAACCACACCTAAGGGTGAATGGCTATTACACAAAGCAACTGTTACTGGTAAAACTATTCATGAGCTCGTACCAGAGATGGTTACTACGGCGTTAAATAAATTACCTATTGCCAAACCTATGCGCTGGGGCTCAGAACGTATTCAGTTTATTCGTCCTGTTCATACCTTAACGCTAATGTATGGTGAGCAAATTATTACTGGCTCTGCGTTAGGAGTGAATTCAAGCAATCAAGTACAAGGTCATCGATTCCATCATCAAGGTTTAGTTACTCTTAAACATGCTGATGATTATCAAGCTGAGTTATTAAAAGCCTATGTAGAAGTTGATTACCAAGCACGGCAAGAGAAAATTATTGCCCAAATTAAACAAACAGCATTAGATATTTCTGCTGTGGCTTTAATTGATGAAGATTTATTAGAAGAAGTAACCTCATTAGTTGAATGGCCAGTAACCTTAGTCGGTACGTTTGATGAAGATTTCCTTAATGTGCCTGCTGAGCCATTAATATACTCAATGAAAGATCACCAAAAATACTTTCCAGTGACTAATAGCGATGGCGAATTGGTTAATAAATTTATTTTTGTTGCTAATATTGAATCAAAAGATCCTCAACAAGTGATATTTGGTAATGAGAAAGTTATCCGTCCACGTTTAGCTGATGCTGAATTTTTCTTTAAAACAGATAAAAAACAAACGTTAGAATCAAGATTAGAGACGTTAGAGTCAGTGTTATTTCAGAAGCAACTTGGTACGTTAAAAGCCAAGTCGCTGCGTATTGCTAATTTAAGTAAAATTATCGCTGAACAATTAGGTGAAAACAGCGACGATGCTTATCGTGCTGGTTTATTAAGTAAAACAGATTTAATGTCGGATATGGTGTTAGAGTTTCCACAAGTGCAGGGTACCATGGGTAAATACTATGCTCGCAATGACGGCGAAAATGAAGCTATAGCCCAAGCATTAGAAGACCAATATCGTCCTCGCTTTGCTGGTGATACTTTACCTGAGGCAACTATTGGTTGTGCTGTTGCTATCAGTGATAAAATTGACACCTTAGTTGGTATTTTTGGTATTAATCAGGCGCCTAAGGGGGATAAAGACCCATTTGCTCTGCGAAGAGCTGCTATTGGTGTGATACGTATTATCATTGAAAAGCAGCTTGATTTAGACCTTGTTACGCTTATTAATGAAAGTATCTCCTTATTTGGCGGAGTAGCGGGTGATAAATTAGTCAACGAGAATACCGCTGACAATGTGCTTGATTTTATTATCGGGCGTTTCCGTGCTTTCTATCAAGAGCAGGGCATTGCGCTTAATGTTATTCAAGCGGTACTCGCTAAGAAACCAAGTGCACCATTAGATTTTGACAAGCGCATTAAAGCGGTTGATTTTTTTGGTGAGTTAGCAGAAGCGACAACATTAGCAGCAGCCAATAAGCGTGTTGGCAATATTCTCGCAAAGTTTGATGGTCAACTTTATGATGGCTTTAAAACCGAATTAGCGAGCGAACAAGCAGAAAAAGATCTCGCCGAAAGCTATCAAAATATCAGCTTGAAAGTAGCACCGTTAATGGTTGATAAAAACTATCAAGCGGCTTTATCTGAACTTGCTCAATTAAAAGCACCTATTGATACTTTTTTCGATAGCGTGATGGTGATGAGTGATGATGAAGCGGTTAAAATTAACCGTTTGACCTTACTCAATGAAATTCGTAATAGTTTTTTGGCCATTGCTGATATTTCGTTATTGTAATAGCCGTTAGCGTAGTAAATAGGTATATAAGGGCATAGTGATATGCCCTTTTTTATGTGTAAATTAAACGCGATAGCATATTCACCTTTTAAACTCGCCCTTGGGAGCTTGTCAGGAAAATGATAACGTTACAAATTTGTTTGATATAGAGTGACTATATATGCCCAAACTTTGCTTGTTCTAACCTCCCAGAGATAGCTCTAAATTCACCAAGTCATTATTTTATTTGGTATTAGCAGCCTTTAATTCAAATACCACAATGTCACCATGTTTTGCTTCTCCGTGGCGAGCAGAGAAAATTGGCTGAAAGGGAATGTTAGATCGTATGCCATTTTGTTGCAATTATTAGATCTCTCACTTTTATTTTTTGCCAAATATATTTAAAAAATCATAAACTTATTGAGTCATTACAGTTAAATACCCATAGATAGAGCTTATGTTGATTCAAAAGTTCCAAGAATACATACTTGCTTATAGCTCAACCATAAATAAACAATAATAAATCCGACCATTGTGCTAGATCAAATAATGATAAAAATAAGAGCGTAGAGTAATAATGAAGATGGAGAAAACTTAACGTAAACATGGCACACAGGAGAATACTATGACCATAGAAAAACATGATCTACACCACGAGTTTCCAGAGTTTAATGACGAGATTCACCACTTAAAAATGAATAACAATCACTTTTCCCGCTTATTTACTGAGTATCATAAAACTGATCAAGAAGTACATCGCATAGAGCAGGGAGTTGAAAATACGAGTGATGAATATATTGCAATGAAAAAGAAGCAACGATTAAAATTAAAAGATGATCTGTTTGTTATGTTAAAAAAAGTAGAGTTACCAGCGTAATAAATTATCTGTTTAACGAATATGAAGAACTAATAATGTAGGTTAGTTCTTTTTGATTACGAATAGATAAGGCTTTTCATCTACTTTCTTGGCAACAAGCTCATGCTCCATAAATCGACAAAAACTGGGAATGTCACGAGTAGTTGAGGGATCATCGCACTTAATTAAGAGTGTTTCACCAGAAGCTATTTTTCGAATATTTAAGCGTACCATCATTACTGGCTCTGGGCAGCGAAGCCCAATAGCATCGAGAGTATGATCAGTTGTTTGGAAAATAGTGTCTAGCATAGAGGTAATTAACGTATTTAGATAATAAAGCTGGAGATATTGTACTGTATTTGAATAATAATTAAGAGTTAATCAACTATTTAATTGGACTCTGACCTATACTGAGATACATTGAACAAATGGAATTAATATTAAAATCAGTGACGGTTAGTTTAGTGCAAAAAGTTTTGTTAGTTATATTGGCTTATGGATATGGTTTAGGTGCATTTGCCAGTGAACCATTGAACTTAATCGTAGATAAAGTTCAGCAACAACGATTTATTAAAGCAGAGAAATTAGTTTATAAAAGTAACTCTGCACAATATAAATCACTTTATAATCATCTTCATTATTATCCGCTACAACCTTATTTAGATCTGCAACGTTTGTTAAGTAACATACATTTATCTAATGCCGCAGAAATAAGTGAATTTTTACTTAAATATAAAGGTACACCGCTTGACTGGCCTTTACGGAAAAAGTGGTTAAAATATTTAGCAAAAAAAAATCAGGGCATATTATTTTTACAAGCTTATAAGCCGACAAGTAATGCAGAGTTAAGCTGTCAGCATCTTAAATTTAGACTTGCATCAGGCTTACCGGAAAGTGTGGTATTACCGCAAGTTACCAAGTTATGGCAGGTTGGGAAATCACAAAATAAAGCATGTGATCCATTATTTAAACGCTGGCAAAAAGCAGGTTATCAAACTAATGATGTAGTGTGGCAGCGTATTACGTTAGCAGCTGATGGCGGTAAACACACCTTAATTCCTTACTTAACCAAGTTATTACCAGAAGAACAGCAGTACTTAGCTAAGTTGTGGCATAAAGTTCGCCGTGATCCATCACTGGTGGGTAAGTTAAAATATTTTCCTAACAAGTCGGTACGAGAAACTGAAATATTAGCTTATGGGTTAAAGCGCCTTATTTGGCGTTATCCAGACAACGCTATTCGTAGTTATAAAAAAGCCCAACAGAAGTTTGTCTTTACTCCTATACAACTACAACAGATTAATGAAAAATTTGCCTTGGCATTATCCGTAAAAAATCACCAACAGGCACAAGTTTGGTTAGATAAACTTGAATTTAGTGCTTTAAATAAAAATATGCTGCAGTGGCGTTTATCACAGGCATTAAAGCAACAAGACTGGCAACGCCTTATTGTTGATTTAAAGCAATTACCTAGTAAGCATAAAGACGATTTAAAGTGGAAATATTGGTACGCAAGAGCATTAATCGCCACAGATGCTGCGGAGCGTGGCCAATATTTGTTACAAGAGTTGGCAAATGAACGACACTATTATGGCTTTTTAGCAGCTAGTTATTTACGCACGCCAGCTAGCATGCAGCATAAACCATTAGCATTTTCTTTAGCGGAAAAGCGCCGGGTTATCAATTACCCTGCCGCGAAAAGAGCATTTGAATTCTATCATTTAGGCCGCTACTATCGAGCGCGCTCTGAATGGAATTATTTAATTAGCCAATTAACCAATACCGAGAAATTAATTGCAGCTAAAGTGGCAAATGAAAACCAATGGTTTGATCGAACCATTTTTACCTTAGCTAAGGTAGGATATTTAGATGATGTAGCACTGAGGTTTCCAAAAGCTTTCGATGAAGAAATTAATCGTCATGCCAATAAAGAAAAAATATCACCGGCATGGGCATTTGCGATTGCCCGTCGAGAAAGCTCTTTTATGACCGATGCTCATTCACCTGCAGGAGCAAAGGGTTTGATGCAATTAATGCCAAATACCGCTAAATCATTAAAAAAAGGTAAAATAAATCGTAATTATTTACTTAATGCGGACAACAATATTCAACTTGGCACCCGTTATTTGAAAAAGTTACTTGATAGAAATAGTGGCAATCAGGTATTAGCGACAGCAGCTTACAATGCTGGACCACATAGAGTAAAAAGTTGGTTGAAAAATTTAAAATCTATCCCCGCTGATATTTGGATAGAAACAATCCCCTTTAAAGAAACTCGCGATTATGTAAAAAGTGTTTTGGCCTATCAAGAAATATACCAGCATAAGCCCGGGCAGGTTAGTCAACTTTTTGAGCAAGTGATTAATATGAATATAGGTGATTAAACTGCCAATATTTATATACACTTTTAATCGTTAGCTTTAGGCATATACCCATGATACTTCAAGATACGAGTTTCAGGATGACTGAGCGATTCATGATCAAGGCGCATCTTTTTATTAATGGTTGTTCCATTAAAAATAGATG
>SPKZ01011873.1_pt1 | contig 25953 bp, 23 predicted proteins | sample 2456571 | NCBI WGS metagenome assembly SPKZ01 (sample SAMN11192286, study PRJNA482655) | marine metagenome | biome: ENVO:00000447; feature: ENVO:00000244|ENVO:00000211|ENVO:00000569|ENVO:00002023; material: ENVO:00002151; isolation source: ocean water from marine abyssalpelagic zone ... | reverse complement strand
TTTGGCCATTGAAATCGCCCTTGCTCTAAGCGACGATAATAAAGCCAAAAACCATTGGTATCCCAAAATAATATTTTTAATTTATCGCGCTGTTTATTACAAAAAACAAACCAAGCTTGACTCAGAGGATCGAGCGATAAGATCTCACTGACAATAATGCTAAGGCCATTGATTGATTTTCTCATATCAGTGAAGCCAGTGACCAAGTAGACTTGGCTAGGTGAATGCATTATTACACACTCAATAATTGCGCTAAGGTTTGATGTTTTAGCGTCGACTCAAAATTTAATTGATAGCGACTTGGCGTGGTGAGTTTAATCATGGAAGACTGAGCATGAATAACAAGGGGGATCACCTGTTGCTGTTTCACGGGTAGCGCTTTATCAGAGAGGCGTTTACGCCAAGCATAGAAGGTAGACACGTTAACGTTATTGACGCGGCAAAATTGGATGATAGTTAAATCGCTACGTTGTTGCTGTGCAAAGATGTTTTTCCAGTGTTTGATTTTTTGTTGTTTATTCATCATTACCTCATGTTAATTTGCTGAGATAATTATGCGCAGGCTTGATTAATATTGGTATGTGGGGCTAATTACGCGCTTACATTTATACCAATTATATTAAGTTAGTTCCGAGTCAGAGCTTGAGAACAAATAGAATTTTTATATAGTCATTCTCTTCAATCAATGCTTGCCGCTAAGGCTTTTAAATCTCGCGTAGTGTGAATGAATTGATTAGAATTAATGATATTACATTATTTATGAAGAGCACAGATATAAGACAGAATGATATTGTCAAAGTGACCGGCTTAAGGGCACGCCGCTCACTTGAATACACTATTAATGTTTGTTAACTCAGGTAGCTATTATGTCAAGTATTAAGTTAAATTGTTGATGGCTCTATGAGTAAATATTCGTGGGGATCCTTTTAGTTTGAGTATATAATCACGCTATTAGAATTTAGTATCTTTTGTTTTTAATTAGGAATGACTATGGCAACCGAACAAGCATTGCAACAACGAAGTAATAACAGCTGTGAGCTTTGCACAGCAACGATAAATTTATCAGTATTTCCTGTGCCACCTACAAGTGACTTAAGCGCACAGCAATGTGTGTATATTTGTCAAACATGCCAGTCTCAAATTGAAGGTAATGAAGACTTAGATATAAATCATTGGCGCTGCTTAAATGATAGTATGTGGAATCAAGAGTCGGCGGTACAAGTAATGTCTTATCGTATGTTAAATAAACTCTCAACAGAGAGTTGGGCGCAAGACGCACTTGAAATTATTTATCTAGAAGATGAAGTCAGAACTTGGGCGGAGCAGGGTATCGCCGCTGAGCAAACAAATGGTCCAACTAGGGATAGTAATGGTGCAGAGTTACAAGATGGCGATAACGTTACTTTGATCAAAGATTTAAAAGTAAAAGGTGCTAACTTCACTGCTAAGCAAGGCACTATGGTGCGTGGTATTTCATTAACCGATAACCCAGAACACATCGAAGGTAAAGTTAACGGAACACGCATTGTTTTAGTTTCAGCTTATTTGAAAAAAGCATAGCGCTAACTTGTAACATCAGGCCACTTGTACGGCTAATAATTTTTCATTTATAACCAACGTCGTACTTTTTGGCTGTAGATCTGGTAATCTGTGGGGAAAAGCTTATTAAGCATCTCTTCTTCTGGCTTTATTTGGTAACGAGTAATGTACCAGATAAATAATGGCATTACGGCAAAGCAAGCGATGTTTTTCAAGTAAATAGCTAAAGCGAATAAGATTAACGCTAATGCTAAATACATAGGGTTTCGAGAGTGGGCGTATATACCAGAATCTACTACTTTGCGGGTTTTTTCTGGGGTATGGGGGTGAAAAGTAGTTTTGTGTTTACGAAAGTCATATAAAGCTAACGTGCCTATAATACTTGCTAGGACTATTAAAAATATAATGAGAGGGAAGCTAAGTGCTAAAGTAAAACTATATTGAGGGCAATAATAGGCTAAAGCAAACATCAAACTTGCACAAATAACAAGCTGCACAGGTGGTATGACTTTTAACTCAAGGTTCATAGTCTATTCTACCATTACTTAGTTACATCCTTGTAACATCAGTTTTAAACATCGCTGGAATAACGGTGTTTGTTAATTTCTCACTTATTGCTGATAGATTACCTAGGCAAGTATCGTTTATAAGTGTTTTATTCGGAATTTTTCACAAGCAACTTCATCTTCACACTCGCCATATAAATATAAGCTATGGTTGGTCAGCGTGATTTTATGAGATTTAGCAATGTCTGACTGTCTTTGTTCAATGACGTCATCTTCAAACTCAACTACCTTGCCACATTTTAAACAAACTAAATGATCATGATGCTTTTTATGAGCAAGTTCAAATACTGATTTTCCACCTTCAAAATGGTGGCGGGTAACAATACCGGCATCATCAAATTGGTTTAATACCCGGTAAACTGTTGCTAAACCAATTTCTTCATGTTGCTCTAATAGTATTTTATAAACATCTTCAGCGCTAATATGCTGATTATTTGGGTTTTGAAGAATGGTTAATATTTTAATACGTGGCAAGGTGATTTTTAATCCGGCTCTTTTAAGTTCTTCGTTTTGATCTGCCATGTAAATAAGTTCTCTAAAGGTGATTATACTCAAAAGTATATGAGGTAATTGATTAAGGATAAAGGCTTAGTTGTATTTACTTAAGCTTTTTTAGTTTTTAATAGCAAAAAAGCTCATTTGTTGAGCTTTTTGTGAAAAATAGCGGCGGTTAAAACCCCATAAAAAATAAGGTTTAAGCAAGTTCAGCTAAGCACATTTCATCATTGAGTTGGTTAACCCACTTACTAACACGTGCATCAGTTAATTCAGGCTGCCTGTCTTCATCAATACATAAACCAATAAAGGTATTTTCATTAATTAATGCTTTTGATGCTTCAAATTCGTAACCTTCAGTAGGCCAACTACCGACCACAATAGCGCCTTTACTTTCAACAATATCACGTAATGGCTCCATTGCATCGCAAAAGTATTCTGAGTAATCTTCTTGATCACCTAAACCAAAAATGGCTACTAGCTTGTCAGTAAAATCGATTTCTTCAAGATCAGGAAGGAAGTCATCCCAATCACATTGGTTTTCACCGTAGTACCAAGTTGGTATACCTAAAATTAGCATATCAAACTCTGAAATTTCTTCTTTTGTGCTTTTCGCGATGTCTTTAACATCGATCATTTTTTTGCCCAGTTTTTTCTGGATCATTTTACTAATTGCTTCAGTGTTGCCGGTATCACTACCGAAGAATAAACCTACGATTGCCATGGATATTTACCTTTTATACTTCAATTAAATTTGTTTTAAGTGCTAGTGATTTAATCAATAGCGACTCAATTAATTCGCTGCGGCTAATGTCTTTATCTTTAGCCAGTTCTTCTAACTGTTCAAATAAGCTATGGTGTATTTTAAATTCAACCCGCTTTAAGCCTTTAGTTTTATCTCGTTTGACTTGATTACGTTTATTTATTCTAATTTGTACTTTTCGTGGGTGTGGGCTCGTTTTTGGTCGCCCTGGACGCTTATCATTACTAAATAAGTCAATGGTAGTTAAATCAGTTAACTCTTTTGCCATTAGCCAACACCCTGACTTTCCCAGACAAATTGAATAATGCCTTTGGCAATAAAACCGAAACAACCTAAAAATAATACTAAATAAACGACTACTTTCCCCATTTTAGGTACATCGTTTTTATTCATCACATCGTGAATGGATAAACCAATAAAACCAAAAATGAAAAGAAAAAATAAATTAAGGCCTATCGCCTCAATAAGTTCTAAATGTTCCGCTAGCATGTGTGATCTTATACTATGAAAAATACATCAAGTGATGTAAGCCAAAAAATTGGCGGCATCATAGCATGTAATGTCATTAAACACATTTACTTTCACCGTACTTAGGGGTAAAAACTCTAACTTATCTGCCAAGTTAATTTGTTGATCTTCATCAAGCTAACATTACTCTACTCTGGATAAAAAGTAGAGAATGATGTTAGTTTGATAAAAAATTGCCCACTATTTTATTGAAGGCTACGGGTTTTTCTGCATGTAACCAATGACCAGCACCTTGAATTACTTTCGCTTTAGCTTTAGGGAAAAGTAGCGAGATGGCACTTTGATGTTCAGGTAAAATGTAATCTGAGTTAGCGCCTTTAATAAACAAAGTTTCACCGGTAAACTGTTGCTCAGTTTGGCCAGTAATACTTTGCATTATTTGTTGATAACCTTGTTCAATATAATGCAAGTTACATTTAAATTGAAATTCTCCTTGCTCGTTTAGGGCAAGGTTTCGCAGTAAAAATTGTCTTATGCCAGTCTCGGTGACATATTTAGCTAATTGAATATCAGCATCTTTGCGTTTATGCACTTGTGTTAAGTCGATTGCTTGTAAGCCTTCAATAATTGTTAAATGATGGGCTGGATATTTAACCGGGGCAATATCGGCAACAATTAATTTATTAACACGCTCTGGAAATGAAAGTGCAATTTTCATGGCAATTTTCCCACCCATTGAATGACCTAAAACATCGCAATGCGCTATCGCTAATTCATCCAATAAGTTAATTACATCTTGTGCTAGCACTTGATAGTCCATATCTTTTTGGTGAAAAGAATTTCCATGGTTTCTGACATCTATGCTAGTAACGCAATAATGTTGACTGAGATATTTTGCTACCATGTTTAAATTTTCTAAATTACCAAATAAACCATGAATTAGCACAATATGCTTACCTTCACCTAGCTGTCGATAATTTAGCTGCTTAGCGTGTTGTTGTGTTGGTTGCTTTAAATTTGTCATTTTATTCATTTATTTATTTTTAATTTATGGCAATTTTATCATGAAATAACCCTGAATTTGAGTATAATCTCGCGGTACTTAAAAATTTATAGAAGTTAGTGATAAATGAAAAATATTGAAATAGACGATGAGCTTTATCTGCATATTGTTTCGAATACACAATATATTGGTGAGAGTGCTTCAAGTATTTTGCGTCGTTTACTCCAACTAGGAGACACTAATCAGTTGTTAGCCCCGCCATCCACGCTAGTGTCAGCACTCAACGATGATGATACTAAACAAGATGCACTATCTCAAAATACCGATGAGATTGATGCTAATATTATTGATAGTGATTGTAGCGATGTAAAAAATTTTTCTAGCTCCGAAAGTGTTTTTGATTTTATCAATAAAGAAGAGCTTGCCATGCAGCGAGGTGCGGTAGGTCGTTTTTTATTAATTCTTGCTGCTTTATATAGAGCGCACCCAAAGACCTTTAATATAGTGACTAATATAGGGCCTAAAGTGAGCGCTAGAAAAACTAAACGCTTATATTTTGCTTTGAGTGAAGAAATATTAACGGCCAGTGGTAGTAGTACTAAACCGAAACAAGTTCCTCAAAGCCCGTTTTGGGTTATTACTAATTCAAATACCACCCGTAAAAAAATGATGCTAACGGAAGCCGCGAGTTTATTAGGTTATGATGATAGTGATGTGATAAAAATTCGTGAATTACTCTAATAGCCGCTTTAAGCCACCAATAGTGTTCTGATAAAAAGAAAGTAAAAAGGAATAATATGTCTGTTCATCCGCATGCTGGTAAGCCAGTTCGTCCAGAAGATAGAGTTAATCTTGGTCAATTAGTCAGTGAATATTACCTCAAGAGCCCCGATGTAGATATTATCGCGCAACAAGTAAGTTTTGGTACCTCTGGCCACCGAGGCAGCGCGGCTAAAACTAGTTTTAATGAGCACCATATACTTGCTATTTGTCAGGCAGTTGCTGAGTACCGTATAGCACAAAATATTACCGGACCACTGTTTTTGGGCAAGGATACTCATGCGTTGTCTGAGCCTGCTTTTGCCAGTGCAATTTCAGTGTTGATTGCCAATGGTGTGCAGGTTGTTATTCAAGATGATGTTTTATCAAGGTCTCAAACGAATGCTGGTTTTACGCCGACGCCGGTGATTTCACGCCTTATTATCTCACATAATAAAACTCACGATGAGTACTCTATTGCTGATGGTATTATTATTACCCCTTCACATAATCCGCCTACTGATGGTGGTATTAAGTATAACCCACCACATGGTGGGCCTGCAGAAGGCGGCATCACGCAGCAAATAGAGCAAAGAGCAAATGAGCTTATTAAAGCAGGCTTAGTTGATGTTAAACAACTCCCTTATGCACAAGCGCTAGAGTCTGAACTGTTAACGCAACAAGACTTTATTGATCACTATGTTAGTCAACTTGAACAAGTTGTTGATATGCAAGCGATAGCTAAATCCGGCGTGACTATTGGTGTCGACCCTCTTGGTGGCTCAGGTATTGCTTATTGGCCAGCTATCGCTAAAAAATATGGTATAAATATTACTATTGTAAATCCGGTTGTTGATGCTAGCTTTGCTTTTATGCCGCTTGATAAAGATGGCAAAATTCGCATGGATTGTTCATCTCCTTATGCCATGGCTGGTCTTATTGCGATGAAAGATGATTTCGACATCAGTGTCGGTAATGATCCAGACTTTGATCGACACGGAATAGTGACTAAAAGCGGCGGTTTAATGAACCCGAATCATTACTTAGCCGTTGCTATTAACTATTTGATGACACACAGAGATTGGCCACAAGAGTGTAAAATAGGCAAAACGCTCGTTTCTAGTTCACTCATTGATCGCGTAGCGAAAAATATTAATAGACCATTATCAGAAGTACCTGTAGGTTTTAAATGGTTTGTTGATGGCTTATGCGATTCAAGCTACGCATTTGGCGGTGAAGAAAGTGCCGGCGCTACCTTTATCGCTCGTGATGGCAGTACTTGGACTACCGATAAAGACGGTTTTATTATGGCGTTATTGGCGGCTGAAATATTGGCGGTTACTGGTAATGATCCACATCAGCATTACCTTGAATTGGTGAGTGAATTAGGCGAGCCTTGTTATGGTCGTGTTGAAGCGGTTGCCTCATTTGAACAGAAAAAAGTATTAACAGCATTATCGAGTAATGATGTCACTGCTGATATGTTAGCAGGTGAAAAAATAGTGCAAATTCTTTCCCATGCTCCGGGAAATAATGCCGCTATTGGCGGTATTAAAGTAGTCACTGATAATGGTTGGTTTGCTGCTCGTCCATCGGGTACGGAAGAAATTTACAAAATATATGCGGAAAGCTTTATTGATGAACAACATTTACAAAGCATTATAAAAGAAGCTCAAGATATTGTCAGTACTGCCTTTAAAGCGGCAGGGCTGTAATAAAGAAAGTAAATAGAAATCAGTTGCAAAGATAAAGCATAAAAGAAAGCAGAGAAAAATTATAAAGGTTAACTATGGCATATCCACAAGCACAATTATCGGCACCACAGTTGCAAGCCGAACTCCAAAAAAAAGGTGACTTTTTACAGTTAACACGTAGCCATGAAGTTTCGATGGCTGCGTTTAATTTTGAAGTTGAATGCACAAACAATTCATCAAAAGCTAAAGTATCGGTACTTGATACCGGCATTATAATTTTTGAACCTCTAAGCCATATCTCAAGTAAAGATATCGTTTTATCTAGTGCGGTTCACGGTAATGAAACCGCACCCATTGAAATATGTAATGAGCTAATCAAACAGCTAATCTTAGGTGAGTTACACCTTGAAAACAGAACGCTATTTTTATTTGGTAATCCGCCTGCTATTAATATCGGACAACGTTTTGTTGAAGAAAACCTAAATAGGTTATTCAGTGGTGCTCATTCACAAGGTTGTTCACTAAGTAAAGGACTAGGTAAAGGGCAAGATAAGGGACAGGGTGAAGGTTTGATTAACCAAGAACGTCATCGTGCTTTGTTATTAGAAAATACCGTCAAAGCTTTTTATGAAAATAATGGTTATAAAAATAAAGATCATGAAGAAGGTTACACTGAAGATAAGTGTCAGCGTTTTCATTATGATCTACACACGGCAATTCGAGGCTCTAAAAATGATAAATTTGCCGTTTATCCTTATCGACATACTAAACCTTGGGTAAAAGAACAGTTACAATTTATGCTTGCCTGCGGCGTAAACACCATCTTATTTTCTAATTCACCAACCACCACCTTCAGCTATTTCTCGTCAAATGAATTTGGTGCGCATGCTTTCACGGTGGAACTTGGCAAGGTGAAGCCTTTTGGCGAAAATGATATGGCAAATTTTGCGGGTGTTAGAGCCAGTTTAAAAGCATTGATTTCAGGACAAGCATTAACGTTAGCCAAATATAATAAAGATAATTTTAGTTTTTTTGAAATAGACCAAATTATTGATAGACACCAGCAAAAATTTTCACTGCACTTTAGTGATGAAGTAGAAAATTTCACTGATTTTCCCATAGGTACAGTTATCGCGACTGATGGCAGTAAAGAAATTAAAACCCAAAAGGAAGGAGAGGCTATTATTTTCCCTAATGCCAATGTTGCTATTGGCCAACGTGCGCTATTAACTGTAGTACCTGTAGACATTATTCCAGAATAATATTCCACTTATCTTTACGGTATTTGAAGTAGTGCAATACTACTTCAAATACTTGCTTATTTTTAACCTCTTTATCTACATTTTTTTCCTACTGTAAACATTCCTGCTCACTTTTCACTTAAACCTGTGTATTTCATTGTTCAACAATCTTGAGAATCAGTTAACGTAAAGGTAAAGTTTTGCGCGGTTATTGCAAATTATTGGCTATACTCAAAAGCAGTTAACGTCAGTATAAAACAAGCATAAAATAATAAGTGCCAAAGAATAAAAGTTATGCACCCACTTTGTTTAGCCAATTTATTATCAATTAAATAGTGCGAACAATTAAAATAAGAGAATGTTATGAGTAGTGAACTTTATAATGATGGTCCCGTTGTCCATAAACCTACCTTTATTGACGGTACCAGTATTGAAATTCCAGAATTAAAAATTTTAAAACAAGATGGTAGCACCTATGAAGGCGCGGAACTGCCAGATATGGATGAAACCTTAGCGCTAAAGGTATACAAAACACTCGCTTTTCATCGCGTACTCGATGAGCGCATGGTGGCATCTCAACGACAAGGTCGTTTAAGTTTTTATATGGCAGCGTTAGGTGAAGAAGCTGCCAGCGTTGGCGGCGCAGCAGGGTTAAAGCCTCAAGATATGATCATGAGCCAATATCGTGAGCAAGGCGCCTTAATGTTTCGTGGCTTTAGCCTAGAAAACTTTATGAACCAAATGTTTTCTAATGAAAAAGATTTAGGCAAAGGCCGACAAATGCCAATTCACTATGGTTCAAGTGAGTTGAATTATATGACAATTTCATCTCCATTAGGCACGCAAATACCACAAGCAACGGGTTATGCCTATGGTCAAAAGCTGCAAGGCTTAGACGAGGTTACTTTGTGTTATTTCGGTGAAGGTGCAGCTTCAGAAGGCGATTTCCATGCCGGTTTAAATATGGCAGCGGTGCAAGAAGCACCAGTGATCTTTTTCTGTCGTAATAATGGTTATGCTATTTCAACGCCGTCAGATGAACAATTTAGAGGCAATGGTATAGCATCGCGTGGTGTTGGTTATGGTATTAAAACCTTGCGGATAGATGGTAATGATATTTTGGCGGTAATTAAAGCCACCCAAATAGCACGTAAGTATGCGTTAAAAGAAAATGCTCCGGTATTAATTGAGGCGATGTCATATCGTTTAGGGGCACATTCAACCTCTGATGATCCATCCGGTTATCGTACCCGTGAAGAAGAAGCAAAATGGCAGGCGAATGATCCAATTTTAAGAATGAAAAATTGGCTGTTAGCACAAAATTGGTGGGATGAAGAGCAAGAAAAAGCACTGTTTGAAAAACTTCGTGAAAAGATCTTAGCAGCCGTTAAAGTATCCGAAAAAATTAGTAAACCTCATATTGATACCTTAATTACTGATGTTTATGATGTACCTTCAATACAATTGAAAGCACAACTAGAGCAAGTGAAAGTGCACGTTAATAAATATCCAGAAGCCTATCCATTTACTGCGGGGAAATTTTAGTTATGGCAAAAATGAATATGTTACAGGCCATTAATAATGCGCTTGATATCGCCATGGGCGAAGATGATACTACCTTATGTTTTGGTGAAGATGTCGGTCATTTTGGTGGCGTTTTCCGTGCAACGAACGGCTTACAAGATAAATATGGAAAATTACGTTGTTTCAATACCCCATTAGTTGAGCAAGGTATAATTGGTTTTGCCAATGGTTTAGCGGCACAAGGCTCTCGCCCAATTGCTGAAATTCAATTTGCAGATTATATTTTTCCTGCCTTTGATCAAATTGTTAATGAAGCGGCTAAATTTCGCTACCGTAGTGGTAATGAATTTGATGTGGGTAAGCTCACTATTCGAGCACCTTATGGCGGCGGCATTGCGGGTGGCTTATACCACAGTCAATCGCCCGAAGCTTACTTTGCTCATACTCCCGGTTTAAAAGTGGTTATTCCACGTAACCCCTATCAAGCCAAAGGCCTGTTACTTGCCTCTATCCGTGATGATAATCCAGTGATATTTTTTGAGCCTAAACGTTTATATCGAGCATCAACGGGTGAAGTACCGATAGAAGATTATCAACTACCTATTGGTAAAGCTGAAGTATTACAAGCGGGCAGTGATATCACTTTACTTGCTTGGGGTGCACAAATGGAAGTTTTACAAAAAGCGGCAGATCTAGCGGCTAATGATGGAATTTCTTGTGAAGTAATTGATTTAAGAAGCATATTACCTTGGGATATAGAAACAATAGCAAACTCGGTAGTAAAAACGGGTCGTTTATTGGTTACCCAAGAAGCACCATTAACGGCTGGTTTTGCCAGTGAGATTGCGGCAACTATTCAACAAGAATGTTTTTTACATTTAGAGTCGCCAGTGGAACGTGTTTGTGGTTTAGATACACCTTACCCATTGGCACTAGAAAAAGAATATGTAAGCGATCATTTAAAAATATATGAAGCAATTAAGCGCAGTATTAATTATTAATACATTTACTGATAAGAATTACTAGGAAAAAGATATGAGTATTGATTTTATATTACCTGATATTGGTGAAGGTATCGTTGAGTGTGAACTTGTTGAATGGTTAGTTAAAGAAGGCGAAACGGTTGTTGAAGATCAACCTATTGCCGATGTAATGACAGATAAAGCACTAGTACAAATTCCTGCCATGCATTCAGGTGTAATAGAAAAACTTTTTTATAAACAAGGTGAAATAGCCAAAGTACATGCACCGCTTTTTTCAATTATTGTTGATGAAGTTAATAGTGGCGAGTCAACAGAAAAAGTGGCGTTAGCGGATGAGCCTGTTGAGACCAATAGGCAAGAAGTGACAAAACCAGTATCGAGTGACTCGTTAGAAGAACAAGCAATATTGAGTAACGCACAAACTAATATCAAAGGTAAAACAAACGATAAAGCGATTGCTAGCCCAGCTGTGCGTCGTGTTGCTCGTGAGTTGGATATTAATATTAGCGATGTGACAGGATCAGGTAAAAAAGGTCGTGTGTATAAAGAAGACATTGTCTCATTCGAACAAGGTGGTAATACTGTTGCTGTTCAAACTCTGACTCCTTCTACACGTGTTGAACCCATTCGTGGTATTAAAGCAATAATGGCAAAAGCGATGGTTAATTCGGTTAGCACCATTCCTCACTTTACTTATTGTGAAGAAATCGACATGACAGAATTAATTAAGTTACGTTTAGAGCTTAAAGAGGTGTATGCAAAGCAAAATATTAAGCTAACCATGATGCCATTTTTTATGAAAGCGATGTCGTTAGCATTAAAAGAGTTTCCGATAATAAACAGCCAAGTAAATGAGGACTGTACCGAGCTAACGTATTTTAATGATCATAATATAGGTATGGCGGTCGATTCAAAAGTAGGTTTATTAGTCCCTAATGTAAAACAAGTACAAAATAAATCAATCTTGGACTTGGCCGCTGATATTACGCGTTTAACGACTGATGCGCGTAGTGGCAGGGTGCAAGCGGCTGATTTAAAGGGCGGTACTATAACAATATCTAATATTGGTGCTATTGGTGGCACGGTGGCAACACCTATTATTAACAAGCCAGAAGCGGCTATTGTTGCGCTGGGTAAGTTACAAACGTTACCAAGGTTTAACGAACAAGGTATTGTTGAAGCCCGTAGCATAATGCAAGTGAGTTGGTCTGGTGATCATCGAATTATTGATGGTGGCAGCATTGCCCGTTTTTGTAATTTATGGAAATCATTTTTGGAAAAACCAAGTAACATGCTAGTGCATATGAGCTAGGGCTTACGGGGTAGTTTTAAAACAAATTTTCTTTATAAGTTATTCATTTAAAATGCACTCAAATTGGGTGCATTTTTTTGCCTGAAAATTATTTATTATTATTAATAACAGGTAAAATGATTATTTCGTTAACTGTTATTTTATAGAATAGGTTACCTTTGTGACAGCAAACCAATTTGAAAAGAATACTGAACAAAAACTCCAACATTTCTATATTGCTGAAGAGCAATCTATTTACTTGCTCAATCATAAAGATGCGACGAAATTAAAGCAGTGGGTCGACCTTTGTCAGCAACAATTAAAACACCTTGGTTATAAAAATATCGCCTTACTTGGTAAAGGGGCATATGGCTTTGTCTTCTGTGCTAATAACAGTGTTGGTGATGATGTGGTGTTTAAATTTTCCAGACTGAATTTACCACAACATGTGCAAGACAGGCTCAGTGAAGAAGCGGATATTCAAGGACAGTTAAGCCATGTTCAAATTCCTCATGTTATTGACTATCAAAAAATAAAGCGACAATCTATTTTGCAAATGAGTCGCGCACCAGGTATCGATTTAGAGCGATTTTCACAGCAACAAGGGCCTCTGTCGCCAGAGCTTGTGGTGAGCATTACTATTCAGTTAGCCGAAATATTAATTTATTTACGTGATATAAATGCTCACAAAAACAATAAACCCTATGTACATGGTGATATAAAGCCTTCTAACGTGGTTTTTGATAAAAAAACAGGTTTAGTGCAGTTAATTGATTGGGGCTCGTCGGTTGTTGCTCAGCTAGATGTTGAGGGACAAAGTACCAGTAACAATATTATGGATTTAATGAGCAGTGATTTACAGCACAGTAATGCTAGGTTAGGCGATGTTTACTTTATTGGCCCAGAACAAATCAATGGCGGGTTATCGTCGCCGCGCTTTGATGAACAAGGTTTAGCGGCAACACTGTATGCGATAGCCTCAGGGCAGTCATGTCGTTATGGTACAAAAATCATCACGCCTAATTCGTTAGGTTTGCCAAAAATGTTGGCAAAAGTGCTTACGGCTATGCTCAGTGATGATGAACAACAGCGTTGCCAAGCTGGTGATTATTTTTTTAATAATTTATCTTATTTAAAACAATTAGTTTTATCAGTTAAACCGACGGTTATAAAAATTGAACCGCTAATTCCTGTGTGGACCAAACCTAAAAGAGAAGAAATTGATACCGTAGTATATGGCTCTCGCAAGTCTTTTTTACGAGAAGAGTCTAATGGTGAAAGCTTAGAAGATATCGATGATGTACAGCTAGAGAAATATTATAAAAACTACTTAATGGGCATGGGCGATAATGAAAAAGCCTTTATTGCAGCATTAAGCCGTTTAGGTAATTTTCCTGTCGTTGGTGGTTTGGCTATTCGTTGGGCGAAAGAGGGAGTTTATATAGATTCTAATTTAACCTTGTTTGAACCTAGTTTAAAAACCTCTTTTGAAAGTGCCGTGAATAATATGATCCATTTGGCACAAGGAATATTTCGCATTGGTGTGTTTAAAAGCTGTTTGTTTAATGCCCGTAATACTTTACATGTGGAACGAGAACATCAAACTAGCCCTTTTATTGCTCAATCTGATCAGCAGATAGCTTTTGAGGTGAGTGATGTTGCTGACATTGATGATATAACACGGTTACATTCTTATTTTGAGGATGGTAAAGATCCGGATGAATATTTGTACTTACCTGATGGATTAATGGCGGTACTGGCAAGGTTAAACCTTATTCACCATACCGGTTGTATTATTTTTGAAGTGTTACCTACGCATTTGAAAATTCATAGTTACTTAATGCTGTTAAATCATGATAAAGAAGATGAGTTTAGCCAATGTTTAGCGGAAATTATCACGCTATTACCGACCATTAATGGTATTGGTATTTCTGGTTTTATGAAACTCCCTTATAAAGACACTCGCTTTTTTGAACATATCAGTAGTTTGCCAGAGCGTTTTTATCCTAAAAACCCTAAGCTAGTATAATGAGCTTTAATTCAGCTGATTTATCTTTATTTTTTTAGCTGTTTAATGAGTTTTTTTATAACCGAGTAAATAAAAAGCCAGCAAATAATGCTGGCTTGTAGTTTAAAACTTTATTTTACGAGGTTACTCATAGCTAAAAGCTAAAAGTTATAAGAGGCTCTTACGTAATATTCACGGCCAGCAAGTGAAAATGGAAAGCTTGACCAACCATATTTAAAACCAATTTGTGGGAAAATACCGCCCTTTGTGCCCCATTCATCAGGGTATTCATCTGTTAGATTTAAAATACCACCGCTAATGTCTAGCTCATCAGTTACATGCCATTGCGCAGTTAAGTCAAATAAGCTTTTCGCGTCCCACGTTTTACGTTCCGTACCATAAGCTGCAGTAGATACTTCCCCGTAATGCGTCATGCGACCCGTGACTGTCCAACTATCTAAATCCAACATGGCAGAAACACTTAATCGGTCTTGCGGCTGGCCTTTCTCAATGAGTAGTTCCTGAGATTTATCAAAAACAACCCTATCAGGGACTATTGTTGAAGAAGTATTAATATTAGTGACTCTAGTTTCGTTGTGATGATAAGCAAGTACGTAGACAATGCTACCAAAATTTTCAATTTCTTGAGTATATTCGTTTACCCAATCAAGACCAAAGGTTTCAGTATCAATGGCATTGGTAAATATTGAAGTATTCTTCACCCCATCTAATGCCTCATCAGTGCCAGAATGACGATCAAAGAAGTCATCGATTTCAGTATTAATGCCACGGGTGATATTGCCTGAATAAGCGATGCGATCATCAATGTTTATCATATAAATATCAAGGGTAGATGAGAAAGCGTCTCTGTTGTATACCAAACCACCAGAAATACTGGTTGAAGTTTCTTCTTTAAGCTCTTTAAACTCAAGCTCTTGTGCAAGTGCATCATTTGGACGTAAAGTGACTAAATCAGCTAACTTACCATTATCCAATGAAATAGAGCGTTGGGTAAAGTTATTTTGCTGCATACCCGGTGCTCGGTAACCTGTCGAAGCAGAACCACGAAGTGAAAAGTTGTCGGTTAAGGTTAAATGCGTTGATAATTTACCAATAACGGTGCTACCAAAGTCATCGTAGTCTTCATAGCGAACTGCTACGGCAACTAACAGCTCTTCAGTCAAGTATGTTTCAGTATCTAAATAAAGCGCAAAACTTTTTCTATCGGTATCTATCGCCATTGCAGGGCTGTAACCTTGGAAGCCTTGCATACCAGGTGCAGTAATATCTCCACCACTACATGATGTAAATAATGGATCACCAGTTGGGTTGACAGATTCAGCACATAACGTATCACCACGGTCATAAGTAACAGCATCCCCCGCTTCTTGCTCATAACCATCTATTCTATATTCTACGCCTATAGCGATAGAAGTTTCATCGTAAAACCCTAAATCAACAGCGGTAACAGCATCTACATTAAAGGTTGTTTGAGTAAATACCAGCGCGCCATCATAAGCAGAGGTTGGGCTATCTGGACCATAACTGGCATTAAGAGAGTTAGTATTGCTGAATTCAAAACGGTTTTCACCAGTAACGACACTTGCATCAACTTCCCAATCACCCACTTCGGTTCTATAACCTAACGCAAATGAGGAATCTTCAGATTTAGTTCCTAATCCTGGCGTTATGCCTTCTGGAAATAATTCGCTCCAAACGCGGTTATCCGATGCACCACGGTAAAAACCTAGTGATTCGCCTTCTTTAGAAGTAAAACCACCAAAGGCGTATAATTGACTACCTTCACCTAAATCATAAGAAAAGTTTGCCCATAGGCTAGTCATTTTTGTTTCAGCTTCACCAACAAGTAATAATTTTTTAGGCTCAGGGATAGAGCCAAACCATGTTGTTGGTGTTGCTCTGTTCATTTCCCCATTATCAGCATATTCAAAGGTAAGGTTTAACATGCCTTTGTCGCCAATTTCAAAACCGTAATTAGCGCCTAGTTCATAGCTTTCACCGTCACCTTCGCTTGTTTCGCCGTATTGTGTCCAAACTGTACCACCACCATTATTTTTAAGAACAATGTTAATAACACCAGCAATAGCATCAGAGCCATATTGAGCAGCTGCACCATCGCGCAATATTTCAATGTGAGAAATAGCTGTCATTGGAATTGAGCTAAGGTCGGTACCAGCACTACCACGTCCAACATTTTCTTGTACAGCAACAACGGCTTGTTGATGACGACGCTTACCATTGATTAATACTAATACTTGATCTGGTCCTAAACTTCTTAGTGACGCTGGTCGCATCAAATCTTGACCATCAGAAGTAGTGGTATTATTCATATTAAATGAAGGGGCAAGTTTTCGAAGCATATCAGGAGTACTAGTTGCACCTGAATTTCTAATTGCTTCAGCTGAAATGATATCAATAGGTGCCGGGCTGTCGGCCACTGTACGGTTAGACATGCGTGTACCAACGGTGACTATACGCTCAATATCAGAGTTTTCAGCGCCATCAGCAGCATTTGCTTGGGCTATTGATGAAGTGCTAGCCAACGATAAACACACTGCTAATGCAAGTGTACTATGCTTAAATTTTACTTTCATGTTTCGTTATCCTTTAGTTATTATTTTCTTGTTATAATAAATTATCGCGCCTATGTAAACACTCAAAATGTAATGGTTATAGTTACTATATAGCACTGATTGTAATAATTGACCTTATTTCTAGTAGAAAAATTAAAACACTGTATTTACCATTCGTTACCAGTTTGTCATTAATTGCATAGGTATGTAATTTATTTGAGTGACAAGACTTGCATATAAGGTATCTAAAACTCAAGGTGGCTATGTAATTATTTACGTTTTCTTTAGTTGTTAGTGTACATAATTGTTTGCGATAAAACGTGAGTCGGTTAAAGAATCAGCATGTTTTTCCTAAATGCTTTACGCGATGGGCTACAAGAGCATTAGTAAGGAGGGTAATCTGTAGTTAGTAAAGCTTAATTGTTATGATGAACTATGTGCCATATCAAAAAATTTGTAATTAAACTGGAGGGGTGTTTTTTATTGAGCAATTATTGATTTAGAATAAAATAAATATAACAATTTTCAGCTAGTTGAAATGGCGTTTATATTTGCGAGTAAAAAATAAAAACAAGGATGTTGACATTAGTGGGTTGAAGAGGTGGTGCGCATTAAAAAGTAAAGAAATAACTTTAAGGTTTTTCCTTGTTATTGGAGTAACATTCTGTTTTCTTATTAATTATCAACGCCTTATCAAGATAATAACTATTTGTATGAGCATCATTTTGTGGTTTTGAATTATTAACGTTATTGACAGCAACAGTGTATAAAGAAATATGTGAAAATGTTTATTAGATATGACAACCTAATCCGGCAGCATACTTCAAATGGTAATTATACCCGTTCCACTTGAAGATGCTCGTTTCAGGAAGACTGAGCGATTAATAATCAAGGCACATTTTTTTATTAAGGGAATAGCCATTAATAAAAAGATACGTTTTGGCATTCTGAGGTGGTTTGGGTATAGATAACGTATTTTTTTGCTCAATATTTTTCGTAAAGTATTTATTCCAAGACCTGCTGATAAAGGTAAATAGCGATGTTATTTATTAGTCTCGTTCGGTTTTTTTTCCGATATTACTTTCTTTACGACCACAATCACTGGGGCAATATCTTTAACTGCCGTCAACGCACTCTCGTAATTTGGGTGTTGTGATATGTTGGCGACTAATTCTTTATATTTTACTATTCCTTGGCTATCTATGATGAAAATGGCGCGTGTCAATAAGCCCATATCTTTAATTATTAGGCCATAATTTTCACCAAAGTTACGCCAAACTGAATCGGATAATACTTTTATTTGATCTACATTTTCAACTTTGCAAAAACGTTTTTGCGCAAAAGGTAAGTCATTGCTAATCGTTAAGATAGTGATGTTTTTTGGTAATTTGGCCGCTTCTTCATTAAAACGTTTTGTTTGTAATGAACACACACCAGTATCTAAACTTGGCACAACCGAAATGAGTAATGTTTGATTTTTAAAATCAGACAGGTGTACTGGAGCAAAGTTTTTATCTACTACTTTAAAGTTTGGCGCTTTATCGCCGATATTGAGCTGAGTACCAAGCAAAGTAACGTATTTATCGTTCGCTTTAACTAAATTTTGTGTTTGTGCAAGTGCGGATTGATTTACTGGTTTTGCATGAGCATTGAACATGAATACACTTGGGATAAAAAATAATATAAATAAAAGTTTACTTAGGGTAGATAATTTCATCATTAGTTGGAATAATTGCTAGTATAGTATAAGTTTACCGTTTTTCTCATTGAGTTTCTTGATTATTTTTCGATAAACTTCTGTTAAAGGTGTGAGTAAATGTCCTATTGTTATGCTTGAGATAAAGATATTAATATATATAAACGGGAAGTTTTTGATTCAATGGTATTTTTATTTTTTAAAGGTGATGCGCTATTATGCCAACTAAGCTACTAATTTGTGATGATTCTAATATGGCGCGTAAACAACTTGCTCGTTCATTACCTGAAGGTTGGGATGTTGATGTTAGTTTTGCTAGCAACGGCGTAGAAGGAATAGAGGCAATTAAAGCCGGTAAGGGTGATGTACTCTTACTTGATTTGAATATGCCAGAAATGGATGGTTATCAAGTACTTGAAGCCATTCTAGAACAAGATTTACCCACCTTAACTATTGTTGTTTCTGGAGATATTCAACCGGAAGCACATAAAAGAGTTACCGGTTTAGGGGCATTGGATTTTATTCAAAAACCAGTAAATAAAGAAAAACTGACGGAAGTACTACTGTCTTATGGTGTTTTCACTAAAGAAGAACAGAACGTAGTTCAACCGGCGATAACTCCTAGCACAGATATTCAAAAAACTATTGTTCAAGAAAAAAGAAAAACTAGTGCCACTCCACCATTAAAGGTAGTGGCTGTTGATACCTCTTCTTCGGTTAGCGATGTTGAATTAACGTTGTCTGCTGAATTGAGAGATTGTTATCAAGAAGTTGCTAATGTCGCCATGGGGCGGGCAGGGGACTTACTAGCGCGGCTGTTAGATGTTTTTGTTAAATTACCTATACCAAATGTTAACTTTATTGAAGTCAGCGAATTGAGTATGGCGCTTGAGGCTGTAGAGGCAAGTGAAAGCACTTCTGGTATTTGCCAAGGTTTTATTAGTGCAGGTATTTCTGGTGAAGCTTTATTAATTTTAAATGATTCAAGTTTTAAAGATGTTGCTTCACTGATGAATTATCAATATGACCAAGACGAAGGTACGGAGTTAGAGTTATTAATGGATTTAGGCAATGTACTCATTGGTGCTTGCTTAAAAGGCATATCTGAACAGCTGGATATTAATTTTAGTCAAGGTCACCCTATTGTTTTAGGCCAGCATAGAAAAATATCTGAATTAATTGTAAATAATACTAAATGGAAAAAAACACTGGCAATAGAGATTAGTTATGGTATTGAAAATTATCCAATAAAGTGTGATTTACTGTTGTTGTTTACTGAACAGTCGATGCAAACATTGAATAATAAGTTATCTTATTTACTCGATTAAATTTTTGTATTGTAACCCATAATGCTTATATCAAAATAACGTAGACTTAAAGGGAATGGGATTGGCCATGCCGTTAGAAACCTCACAATTAAATGAATTACACTGGTTAATGGAAATGCTTCATAACATTGATGTTGGCTTAGTGGTTTTAGATAAAAATTATAAAGTACAAATTTTTAATGGTTTTATGGAAAACCACAGTGGTTTGTTACCTAGAGAAGTTAAAGGTAAGTCGTTATTCGATTTATTTGATGAAATTCCTCAAGATTGGTTTGAACGTAAAGCTGAATCAGTTTTTTTATTAAAAAATAAAGCTTTTACTATTTGGGAACAAAGGCCCTATTTATTTAAGTTTAATAGTTACCGTCCTGTTACCGGTAGCTCTGATTTTATGTATCAAAATAGCACCTTTATTCCACTGCTCTCTTCAATGGGGGAGGTGAGTCATTTATGTTTGCTTATCTATGATGTAACGGATAATGCTATACATAAAATGAGTTTAGAAAAAGCCAATAAAGAATTAGCAATATTAAGCCAAACGGATGGCTTAACTCAGCTGTTCAATCGTAGCCATTGGGAAAATTGTTTACAGGCTGAGTATAAACGTTGGACTCGTAGTCAACACTCAAGTTCTTTAGTTATGCTTGATATTGATCACTTTAAAAATGTCAATGATACTTATGGTCATGTGGTTGGCGATGAAGTTATTCGCCATCTTTCCAAATTAATTAGAGAACACGCTAGAGAAACGGATGTTTCTGGCCGTTATGGTGGAGAAGAATTTGCTATTTTACTAGCAGATACGCCACTGAAAAATGCGTATGTTTTTGCTGAACGTTTACGTAGAGAAGTAGAAGCAACAACTATTAAATATAATGATATTGATCTTAAATACACTATTAGTATTGGGGTTGCTGAAATTGAGCCGACCATTAAAAGTTATGAAGCGTGGATTGAATGTGCAGATGCGGCGCTTTATCATTCAAAAAATAATGGTCGAAATAAAGTGAGCATGCACCCTAAATCAGCCTAAAAGTAATGGGTAAGCGCTAGTTTTTTTTTCGAGCTTGTAAAAGGAAAATAATAATTAACGGTATGATAATAATCACTAATAAAATCAAACGTGGCCACTGGCTATAAGGCGTTTCACCTGTTACTAGCGCCACTTCAGTTGTTAATACCGCTTCTTCAAATTGTGGAATGCGCGCGATAAAGTTACCTTGATGATCAACAACTGCGGTTATACCGTTGTTGGTTGAGCGAAGCAAGGGACGGCCAAATTCTAAAGCGCGCATACGGGCTATTTCCATGTGTTGATGTGGCCCGTGTGAGTCACCAAACCATGCGTCATTACTCACCGTTAATAATAAACTCGTTTGTTTAGTTAAATTAGCGGCTAATTGATGAGGAAAGACTATTTCAAAGCAAAGTAGCGGTAATATATGCAAGTTTTTTGCTACAAGGTTGTGCTGTACATAATCTCCCCGGCTAAAAGAAGACATCGGCAAATTAAACAGCGGCGCTATAGGGCGTAAAAACTCTTGAAATGGCACAAACTCACCAATGGGTAACAGATGGTTTTTTGAGTAACGATTACTATGGTTATAGTAATAACCTTGCTCATCATCATCTTGCTTTCTACCTAAAACAATTAAACTATTAAAGTATTCTTTGCTTTCAAAGTTGTAATTTAAAATTCCGGTAATAATGGCACTATTATTTAATGATGCGGACCGGTTTACTGTCCTTAAATAGTCTTGTACTGCTGGCTCCATTGCAGGAATAGCAGACTCAGGCCAGATAATAATATCTGCATCGTAATTGATACGAGTAAGATCTAAATATTTGAGCATCGTTGGCCATTCTTGCTCAGGTGCCCATTTTATTGATTGGGCAATATTACCTTGAACTAGGGCAACCTTCGTTGTTTTACCTGTGGTTTGAACCCAGTTTACGTTAGCTAAACCATAAGTTAATGTAGTAATTATAACGAGCAGTGCGCTAGGGAAAATTAGCAATTTTTTGCTGCTTTGCATCAATATAGAGGCTATTTTCACTAGGCAAATGTTTATTAAAATGATCAATGCGGTGATGCCTACTTCACCTATTAGTGGTGCGAAGTTAGCTAATGGGCTATCTATTTGGCTATATCCCAGTGAGAGCCAAGGGAAGCCTGTTAACACTACACTACGCAAATACTCGCTAATTAACCAAAAAGGTAATAATAGCCATAAATTAAGCTGCTTTTTATTAGAAAAATATGCGGTTAAGTAGGCAGCAAGGGCTGGAAATAATGCTAAATATAAACAAAGTAATAGCATTAACCCTAAAGAAAATATAAGAGGTAAACCACCAAATTGGTCGATACTAACGTGAACCCAACTGATACCACTAGCAAACCAACCAAAGGCAAATATAAACATCAGTTTAGCTGATTTTTTAGGGGCTTGTTTAGTTAAGTGATAGAAAACAATAGCAGGAATACAAAGACTTAAATACCACTGAGCATAAGGAGCGTAAGCAAAAACTAAACTTAAGCCTGAGATAAAGCATAGCCAATATTGTTTGTTTACTAAGGAGTACTTCAATGACGATAAAAGTGTTTGAGTGCTGGTGTTAATCACTCAGTTTACCGTTTATCTTATGTTCTTTAGCAACGGTTACTTGTAGCATTTGCATACGTCTTGTATCAGCGGAAAGTACTTTAAAGTCAAAATATTCAAGGGTAAGTTGCTCACCTTTTTGTGGCATATGGTTTAATTCTTGTAAAACTATGCCAGCAATGGTGTCGGCTGATTTTACATCAAATTTGCAGTTAAAGTATTCGTTAAAATCGGAAAGTTCAGTCAATGCTCGCACTAAATACACATTGCCAGCGAGTAATTTAATATCCTCTTCAATATCTTCATCGGTTTCATCTCCAATTTCTCCGACTATTTGTTCAAGAATATCTTCAATTGTTATTACCCCTGAAATACCGCCATATTCATCAGCAACTAGCGCCATATGATAGCGATTAGAGCGAAATTCATTTAATAGCGGTTCTACTTTTTTACTTTCGGGAACAATGATGGCAGGGCGAATAACATTATGTAAACTAAATTTTTCAGTAGAGTTATTAAAACCAAAGGCGAGTAAGTCTTTGGCTAATAAAATGCCATCTACATGATCTATATCTTCATTTACAACAGGGAAACGGGAGTGACCTGAGTCTAAAATTATCGGTAAAAACTCATCTAATTTCTGATTTCTATCGATAGTAATCATTTGTGAACGAGGTATCATGATGTCGCGAACACGCATTTCTGATACTTCTAATACCGCTTCAATCATTTGCTTAGTTTCAGGGTTTATTAGTTCACGGCTTTGCGCTTCAGTTATTACATCAACTAAATCGTTTTTATTTTTCGGCTCAGGTCTAAATAATTGAATAATTTTTTTCAATATTGATTTTTTCTTTGAGCCGTTACTCGAGTGGGGGTTATCATCGCTCATGGAGCTTATTTTTTCCTATTGTAAGTTTGTTTAGCTATTATTAGCTTTCATAAGGATTATTAATTGATAATTCAGCTAAAATTTTTATTTCTAAGGCTTCCATTTCATCCGCATCAATATCGTTTATATGATCATACCCTAATAAATGCAAGCATCCATGAATAATCATGTGCGCCCAATGATCAAAAAGTATCTTGTTTTGCTCTTTTGCTTCCTGCTCAACAACTTGTGCACAAACTACTAAATCACCTAGCAAATTCAGTTCAATACCATCGGGGACTTCAAATGGAAAAGACAATACATTAGTTGGTTTATCTTTTTTTCGATACTGATTATTTAGTTGCTGGCTTTCTTCAATATTAACTAACCGAATAGTTAATTCAAACTCTTGCTTGGTTACAGCAGTTAATGCTATGTCTGCCCAACGTTGAAAAAGCTCAAACGATGGTAACTCTGTTGCTTTACAGGCAAGTTGTAGATCAATATGATTACTCATTGTTTGGTAAATTTGCCTTTGCTTGTTGTTCTTTTTGCTGTTTTATCTTGTTTTCTTTTTGCTCAAAAGATTCGTAAGCTTCCACTATTCTAGCGACTACTTGATGACGTACCACATCCTTCGCTTGAAAGAAGTTAAAACTGATCCCTTGAATATCTTGTAAAACTTCAATAGCGTGGCGCAAACCCGATTTTTGATGTTTAGGTAAATCAACTTGGGTTATATCGCCGGTAATAACGGCACGTGAATTAAAACCAATGCGTGTTAAAAACATTTTCATTTGCTCAACGGTAGTATTTTGGCTTTCATCTAAAATAATAAAGGCATCATTTAGCGTTCTCCCACGCATATACGCCAGTGGTGCAATTTCGATGACATTACGCTCAATTAGTTTCTCTACTCGTTCAAAGCCTAACATTTCAAATAAAGCATCATAAAGTGGTCTTAAATAAGGGTCTATCTTTTGTGATATATCACCGGGTAAAAAGCCAAGTTTTTCTCCGGCTTCAACAGCTGGACGAGTCAATAAAATACGGCGTACTTCTTGTCGTTCTAACGCATCTACTGCGCAAGCAACGGCAAGGTAGGTTTTACCCGTTCCTGCTACGCCAACGCCAAAACTAATGTCATTGGTTATAATGTTTTGCACATAAGATTGCTGATTACCATTGCGTGGCTTTACTATGCCACGTTTTGTTTTAATGGTAAGCATTTTTTCATAGTTAGCGCCTAATTCAACCGACTCTTTACTTTGTGTCGGGCTATTGGCATTACCTTGTTCTAATACATTTGCTTCGAGAATTGCTAAATGCACCATCTCACTGGTAATTGTTTTGTTAATACCTTTTACGGGTGCCGTTTCTATATAAAGGTTTTTTAATAATAAGATAACCGCTTGGCAGTTTTTTTCTTTGCCGAGTACTTTAAATTGATTACCACGATAACTAATTTCTACCCCTAAACGGCGTTCTATCGTTTTTAGGTGATCATCCATAGGACCCCATAACTCAGCTTGGCGTATGTTATCAACTGGTGTTAAGTCCAACTGATGATTTTTTGCTGAGTTGATGTTGCTATTTTTTTCAGCGTTCAAAGTATTATCCATTAATGGCTACTAACTGGTGAAGGAGTATAAGTACCAACACCTAAATCATCTAGATGACTGACTTTAGGTGATTTATGATGATTATTAGCTAATATATCAGCGGGTGAATGAGCAATTCGTAGTCCCATCTCACTCTCTTGACGAATCAACTCGCCTCGTAATGAATTGGCATAGACGTCAGTAATTTTTACATCAACAAATTGACCAATAACCGAATGTGGAGCGACAAAATTAACGGTACGATTATTTTCTGTTTTACCCCGTAGTTCCATTGGGTTTTTCTTTGATGGACCTTCAACCAAAACACGTTGTTCGGTGTTCAACATTTGCCTAGCAATACGTAAGGCTTGTTGAGTAATTTTGTCTTGCAACATTTTTAAACGTTGTTTTTTAGTTTTATCACTTATATCGTCAGGTAAATCAGCTGCAGGTGTACCGGGGCGAGCGCTATAGATAAAACTAAAACTTAAGTCAAAATTAACCGCTTCAATTAACGTCATAGTTGCCATGAAATCTTCATCAGTTTCACCGGGGAAACCAATAATAAAATCTGATGACATGGAAAGTTCAGGACGAACTTTTTTTAATTTTCGAATTTGAGATTTATATTCAAGTGCAGTATGACCACGCTTCATTTGCGTTAAAATGCGATCACTACCACTTTGTACTGGAAGATGAAGGTGATTTACTAATTCAGGAATATCTGCGTATGCTTCAATAATGTCATTAGTAAATTCAACCGGATGTGACGTGGTATAACGAATACGGTCAATCCCATCAATGGTGGCAACTAAACGAACTAAATCGGCAAAGCGACAAATGCTGCCATCATGCATTTCACCGCGATAGGCGTTAACGTTTTGGCCAAGTAAATTAACTTCACGTACATCTTGCTCAGCAAGTTG
>SPKZ01016762.1_pt1 | contig 25996 bp, 21 predicted proteins | sample 2456571 | NCBI WGS metagenome assembly SPKZ01 (sample SAMN11192286, study PRJNA482655) | marine metagenome | biome: ENVO:00000447; feature: ENVO:00000244|ENVO:00000211|ENVO:00000569|ENVO:00002023; material: ENVO:00002151; isolation source: ocean water from marine abyssalpelagic zone ... | reverse complement strand
GCAAATCATGCTCTTCGTTGCATCTATTTTTAATGGAACAACCATTAATAAAAAGATGCGCCTTGATCATGAATCGCTCAGTCATCCTGAAACTCGTATACTTGAAGTATCATGGGTATACAATAAAAGTACCTAGTTTTATTGTGGGTACTTTGCTTAGCGCATTTCTTCTGATTTATATAATTTCAAAACTCCCTTCCTACTTTCGATTGATTTTGTTGCTACTTTAAAAGCAAAGATTCTCATCATGTATTACCAAAGCTAGTTATTTTAATAATTTGTGTTTAAAATTAACGCGATAAATGGTAAAACATTACGCAGTCTAGTTAGATTTATTATTTCTCAACTGTTTTAAGGTGTTTTATGAACATTGGAATCCCCAAAGAATCATTAAGCGGTGAAAATCGTGTTGCTGGCTCGCCAAGCTCTATTAGTGCACTGATTAAGTTAGGCTTTACTGTACAAGTACAAAAAGGTGCTGGTATTAAAGCCAGTTTTACTGACGACGAATATAGTGCTAATGATGCTGAAGTAGTTAACAAAAAGAGTTGTTGGCAATGTGACATTATTTTAAAAGTGAATGCGCCAACACTCGAAGAAGTGGCTTCGATGAATGATGGGGCGACACTTATTAGCTTTATCGCACCAGCGCAAAGCCCTGAGTTACTGGCAGTACTTAAAGATAAATCAATAACGACATTAGCCATGGAAATGGTGCCACGCATGACTCGTTCTCAATCAATGGATGCACTGAGCTCAATGGCTAACATTGCGGGCTATCGTGCGGTTATTGAGGCTTCTAATCTTTTTGGTCGTTTTTTTACCGGGCAAATAACCGCTGCGGGTAAAATGCCGCCCGCTAAAGTGATGATAATTGGTGCCGGGGTTGCCGGTTTAGCGGCAATTGGTACCGCGGGCAGCTTAGGGGCAATTGTACGTGCTTTTGATACTCGTCCTGAAGTGAAAGAGCAAATAGAAAGTATGGGGGCACAATTTCTTGAGCTTGACTACGAAGAGCCAGAAGATACTGGCTCTGGTGATGGTTACGCGAAAGAAATGAGTAAAGCGTTTATTGATGCAGAAATGGCACTATTTGCCGAGCAAGCCAAAGACGTTGATATTATTATCACTACCGCGATGATCCCGGGCAAACCAGCGCCAAAATTGATCACCGAAGCAATGGTTGCATCAATGAAGGCTGGCAGTGTTATTGTCGATTTAGCTGCTGCAGGTGGTGGTAACTGTGAATGTACTGTCGCTGGCAAGGTAGTTTATGCCCATGATGTTAAAGTGATTGGTTATACTGATTTAGTGTCGCGTTTACCTAACCAAGCCTCACAGCTGTATTCCAATAATTTAGTGAATTTAATTAAGTTATTATGTAAAAACAAAGACGGTACACTTGATATTGATTTTGATGATGTAGTCATTCGCAATATGACAGTCGTTAAAGCGGGGGAAATTACTTTTCCGCCACCACCAATTCAAGTGAGTGCCGCGCCAGCTAAAAAAGCAGTCGTTGAACCAGTGGCAGTAATTGAAGAAGAGCCGGCTTCGCCAGTTAAAAAGTATGCCTTTATGGCGACTGGAATGGCATTATTTGGCTGGGTGGCTAGTGTGGCTCCAGCCGACTTTCTTACCCACTTTACTGTTTTTGTTCTGGCTTGTGTAATTGGTTATTACGTGGTTTGGAATGTTAGTCACTCTTTGCATACACCTTTAATGAGCGTTACCAATGCGATTTCAGGTATTATTGTTGTGGGTGCATTATTGCAAATAGGCTCAGATAATACGCTGGTACAGATACTCGCCGCATTTGCGACGTTAGTGGCCACCATCAATATTGTTGGTGGCTTTAAAGTCACTAGTCGTATGTTAAAAATGTTTAGTAGGTAGGGGGTAGTATGGAATCTACACAAATAGTGTCTAGCGGTTTTATTAGTGCAGCATATATAGTTGCTGCCTTACTTTTTGTTTTTAGTTTGGCAGGTTTAAGCAAGCAAGAAACGGCTCAACGGGGTAATTTATTCGGTATGATTGGTATGGCGATAGCCTTACTTGCCACCATCTGTGATCCTAGGGTATCAAATGTTTTTGTGATGATCGTTGCCATGGTTATCGGCTCAGGTATTGGTCTTAGATTAGCGAACAAAGTAGAAATGACACAAATGCCTGAACTTGTGGCAATATTGCATAGTTTTGTTGGTTTAGCTGCGGTATTAGTGGGTTTTAATAGCTATTTTGATGCAGGACATGCTGTAGTACTTACCGCAGTGCAACATACTGCGATGAAAATACATTTAGCTGAAATTTTCTTAGGAGTATTTATTGGTGCAGTGACTTTCACCGGCTCTATTGTCGCTTTTGGTAAGTTGCGTGGTGTTATTAGCTCTACTGCTTTAATGCTACCTCATCGTCATAAAATGAACTTGGCAGCTGGCGTACTCATTTTTCTAATGTTGTTAACTTTTGTTAATAATGACGGATCAAATACCGCATTATTTTTAATGACTATTATTGCCTTGGTATTTGGTTGGCATTTAGTTGCTTCTATTGGCGGTGCCGATATGCCAGTGGTAGTTTCTATGCTGAACTCTTATTCAGGCTGGGCTGCCGCTGCCGCTGGTTTTATGTTAAGTAATGATTTACTTATTATTACTGGTGCTTTAGTGGGCTCGTCAGGTGCTATTTTATCTTACATCATGTGTAAGGCGATGAATCGCTCTTTTATCAGCGTTATTGCCGGTGGTTTTGGCACAGAGGTGGTTATTGATAATGATAAAGACTATGGCGAACACACCGATATTAATGCTGATGCGGTTGCTGACTTATTACGTGGTGCTAAATCTGTTGTTATTGCTCCAGGTTACGGTATGGCTGTTGCCCAAGCGCAATACCCTGTTTATGAAATGACTCAGCAGTTAATTAATAAAGGTATAAAAGTTCGTTTTGCTATACATCCAGTAGCGGGTCGTTTACCCGGTCATATGAACGTGTTATTGGCAGAAGCAAAAGTACCGTACGATATAGTGTTAGGTATGGATGAAATCAATGATGATTTCCCTGAGACTGACGTAGTCTTGGTTATTGGCGCGAATGATACGGTAAACCCTGCCGCTGCCGAAGACCCAACTAGCCCAATTGCGGGTATGCCAGTGCTAGAAGTGTGGAATGCAAAAGAAGTGATTGTTTTTAAACGCTCAATGAATACCGGTTATGCTGGTGTGCAAAACCCATTGTTCTTTAAAGATAATACGCAAATGTTGTTTGGTGATGCTAAAGATACGGTAGAGCAAATATTTAGAGCTTTATAAACGCTACTAATGATTTGTAAAATAAAAAGCCTCAACAATAAATAATTGTTGAGGCTTTTTTGTTAATCGTTCAACTTAGGTATATAATCCGCCTCCTTATTTTATATTTTGTTTGTTTAGGTGATGTATGAGTGTTGATGCAATTGGTTTATCGGCCGATTTATTAAAAGCGGTGAAGGCGTGTGGTTATAAAAATTTAACGCCAATTCAGCAGCAAGCTATTCCGATGATCCGCTCAGGTGCTGATTTATTAGCCAGTGCGCAAACGGGTACCGGCAAAACGGCGGCATTTAGTTTGCCTATTTTAGATGCGCTGGCGAAAAACAATACTCAGGGGAAAACAATTAAAGCGTTAGTGTTAACACCTACTCGCGAGTTAGCTGCACAGGTAGCTAACAATATGAAAGAATATAGCCAATTTTTACCACTGAAAATAGGTGTGGTTTATGGCGGTGGTAAAATGTCATCGCAAACTAACTTGTTAAAACAAGGTCTTGATGTGTTAGTTGCTACGCCGGGGCGATTAATTGAGCACTTAAATTTACGTAATGTTGATTTATCACAAGTGAAATTCTTAGTGTTAGATGAAGCGGATCGTATGCTTGATATGGGCTTTTTAACGGATATTGAAAAGTTGATGTTAACAATGAAGCAAAAACATCAAACCTTGATGTTTTCAGCAACGTACTCCAACAAGGTTAAATCTTTGGCTAACCAGTTTTTATCCACACCGAAAATATTGGGAGTAGCAAAACAAAACTCTACTTCGGGTAAGGTTAAGCAGTCAGTTTATTGGGTTAGTGAAGCAAGAAAACGCGAATTACTGTCTGAGCTGATTGGGGTTAATAACTGGCAGCAAGTGCTTGTTTTTGCTGGAACTAAAGAAAGTGCTAATATTCTTGCGCAAGAGTTAAAACTTGATGGTATTAAAGCGGCACTGTGTCATGGTGATAAAACCCAAGGGGCTCGTAATAAAGCGTTAACTGATTTTCGAGAAGGTAAAGTACGGGTGCTAGTTGCCACTGATGTTGCCGCTCGTGGTTTAGATATTGATAACTTGGCGTATGTGGTAAATTTTCATCTACCATTTTTAGCTGAAGATTATATTCATCGTGTTGGCCGTACCGGCCGAGCAGGAAGGTCAGGCACAGCTATTTCTTTAGTTAGTCCAAAAGATGAAAAGTTTTTAGAGAATATTGAAGCACTTATTGAACGAAAATTTGAACGTATTATAATGCCAGGTTATGAGTTAAATCGTAATGAAGCACTAGAGCACCAACAAGTTGTTGAAAAACGTGCCAGTAAAAACCGTTATCGTGCTAGCCAAGAAAAAAATCAAGCAATAGCGAAAAAAAATAGCAAAAAAAAATCATCTGTACAAACTTTAACTAAAAAATACAACTCAAAAATCAAAAGAAAGCGTTAGTGACAGCAAAGTTAACCACTCAACAAGCAGCATCTACTGCTGCTTTATTGACTATAACCACAGAGACGCCGTTTAATAAACGGCGTGATTGTTGGTTTTGTGGTGAGCCTAATCAATATGTATTTACCTGTATTAATGACTCTGAAACCTCAGCCAAAAAAGACATTTCTCAACTATCACTGCCAAGTTGTAAAGAGTGTTATCAAATTGCGCAAAAATCAGTAACAAAAGCTGAACACGAACGATGCCATTATTCTATTTGGACGATAAAGGCAGCAGTTAAACAGTATTTGCTACAGCACTACCATAAAGATTTAGCCATAGGTATTAACTGGACTAAAACAGAGCTAGCAGAAAGTGAATTTGAGCAGGGTAATTTTGCTGGTTTTCAAAAAAGTGCTTGGTTTATGTTTGAGTTAGCGAAGGCGAGGGTGAGTTACGCTAGTTGGCCACTTATTGTTGACGGCATTACGATACTTGATGAGTATCAGGAGCAGAGTTTTAATTTTGACGATGTGGTTTATCCAAATATTGAACAAGCTATGCATCATTACGCTAATACCTTTTCGTTAAGTCTAGAGTATTTTCGCTCCGTTTTAGCGTTATTAGGCAATGATAATTTTGCTAAAGCCGTTAGATTTTGTCGATTATTAGTTGCTGCGAATGCTGATGAACGACAACAAGCGCTTCGTCAGTTACGTCAGGAAGTCACAGCCCATAAACTTCGCACGTCAAACAATACTTAAGCGCTTGGTAATATTTATTTTCTGACGATATAAAGCCTGATCTGCCCGTTCAAATAAACTCTGTACATTATCAGCTCTATTCATGAAAGTAGTGCCTAAACTACAACTTACTTGATATTTGGCTAATAACATATTAGTTTTTAATGCGTTATCAATTCGACTTTGAATAATGTCTAAAGCATATTCACTAGCATTCTCTACAATGATCGCAAACTCATCGCCACCAAAACGAAAAACACTATCGGAATCACGAATACAAGAACGAAGAATATTCGCAAATTGTTTCAATACTTGATCGCCAGTACTGTGACCATAAGTATCATTAATCGCTTTAAATTTATTTAAATCACCTAATACCAAACCCACTTGGGCATGATGCCGGTTAGCATTATGCATGGCGCGTTTTAATTGCTCATCAAAATACCGACGATTTCCTAAACCAGTCAGGCTATCATGCATGGCAAGTTGCATTGCTTGATGATATTGCAAAGCATTTTTTAATGGATACAGTATTACCTGATGAATGCGTTGTAAGTCTTTATAATGATTCATACTTATAGGACTATTAATGCCATAGCTTAATGTTCCAATGAATTCATCATTAAGTTTTAATTCGAATTGGCGCTCTTGTTTGGCTTTGCGACTTCCTCGTAAAGTTTTACTGACTGTTTGGTTTTTGAAATACAAGCCACAAAAGTTGATATAGCGAGCAGCTTCCATGGCAAAAATATCAAGTAATTTATCTAATTCGAGAGTCGTTTGCAATTGCTCTAGTAAACTAGAGTTATTTTTACTATAGGCGTCGGCACTGTTTTTTAATGCATTAAACGCATGGAATGATGATGTTGGATTATCAAGTATATTCAATGTTTGCATACTTGTGCCTCTCTATATAGTAGCCTTGTCAATATAATGGAAAACCATTTTATTGACGGTCATATAAGTTAATTACTTTATGATTATGCAGATGCAAAAACTGTTCCAAATTGTAATTGACGTTTATATAGATAATTAATCATTGATATCCCTGTTAACTATTTGATTATTATTTTATTTATTGCCAAAATTACAATGTAGATTATTTTGAACACTATTATCAACTTTATTGTCAGTCACTTGACGGCAAAAATTTGCCATGTGGCAATGATGCTTATGAGCATTAAGGAATCTATGTGAGCGGTTATTTTGAAATTTTAGCTATTTTATCTTGTGCGGTATTTGTTGTCTGGCTGTTTCGTCGTATAAAGCTTCCTGCTATTTTAGCTTATCTGGTTGCTGGTATGTTAGTGGGGGAGCATGGTTTAAATATAGCTCAGGACCAAGTTGACTATGATCATTTTGCCGAATTGGGTATTGTGTTTTTATTATTCACTTTAGGTTTAGAGTTTTCTTTACCACGCTTAATGGCAATGCGGCATTTAGTGCTAGCGGTGGGAAGCCTACAAGTTGGTATATCTTTATTTATCTTTATGATCGCCAGTATGTTTTTTGGCCTTAGCTTTGAATCAGCTTTTGTCGTTGGTGGTATTTTAGCTTTATCTTCTACTGCTATCGTGATCAGACAACTTAGCGAAACAGGTGCGATGAAGCGTAAATCAGGCCAATTATCGGTTGCTATATTGTTATTTCAAGATGTCGCTGTAGTACCACTCCTTATTATTATTCCCATGTTAGCACAAGACAGTGATACCTCGATGATTTCGGCATTAGTTATCGCCATTTTTAAAGGTGTAGTGGTTGTTACTTTATTATTATTTATTGGTAAATGGCTTCTCCCTAAAGTGTTTAATATTATTGCTCAAGTCAGAACTGATGAACTTTTTGTTTTAACAACACTTTTAGTCACCTTATTAGCCTCAGCGATTACCCAATGGTTTGGTTTATCTATGGCTTTGGGGGCCTTTTTAGCGGGTATGATGTTAAGTGAAAGTGAATATAAGCATCAATTAGAAGCGGATATCAGACCTTATCGTGATATTTTATTAGGTTTATTTTTTATTACTGTCGGCATGAAGCTTGATGTTGCTTTGTTATTATCATCACCGTTTAGTTTGCTCGCCATTATGCTTAGCTTTATGTTAGTTAAAGTGATGGTGATTAAAATATTAGCTACACGGGCAGGGGAATCTCCAAAAGATGCTTGGGCATCAGGGTTAATGTTGGCACAAATGGGGGAATTTGGTTTTGTGCTGATAGCCCTAGCTAACCAAGTAAAATTATTGCCAAGTGATGTTTCATCTATGTTACTGGGTGCAGGTGTTATCAGTATGGCTATTACCCCTTATATGATTGATCGTGCCCGCTCATGGTCTATCTTTTTAAGTCAGGAAAAATCACCTGACACCAATGATTTAGAACAGCTGCCAGAAAATAAAAATTTGCAAGATCATGTTATTATTTGTGGTTTTGGCCGGATAGGCCAAACGGTTAGTCGTTTTTTAAAGCAAGAAAAAATTGATTTTGTGGCCATTGATATTGATCCCCTACGTACTAGAAAAGCACGAGAAGCCGGAGAAAATGTTTTGTTTGGTTCATCAAGACAAACAGAGCTATTAAATGCCGCTCACCTATCACAAGCCAAATTGGTGGTGATTGCCTTTGGTGAAGATAAACAGTCAGTGGAAGTGATTCAAAAAGTACGCTCTTTATCACCTGACGTACCTATTTTAGTACGTACACGTAATGATGATCATTTAGAAATGCTACATGACGCTGGTGCCAATGAAGTGGTTCCAGAAAGCTTAGAAGGCAGCCTAATGTTAGTTTCGCATGTACTATCGCTTACTGGTGTGCCCTTTTCTCGTATTATGCGTCGCATACAAAAAGAGCGAAAAAATCATTATAACCATTTACATGGTTTCTTTCAGGGAGAGCATACCGATATGAGCCCTGGGGCTATTGATAGAATTGAATTTGCCCACGCTATTTTGATTAATGATAATTCTTTTGGTTGTGGTCGAAGTATTGGGTCATTAAATCTTGGCAAAAGGCAAGTAAATATTATTGCTTTACGCCGTGGTGATATTGAATGTGAATCACCAGAAGAAAGCACTATCTTACAAGCCCAAGATACTCTGATTGTGCGCGGAAAACCCAGACGAGTAGAAAAGGCCGAACACTATGTACAAGAGGGGATTTAATTCTTTGCTTGTCTGTGTGTTTTGGTAGCAGGATATATACCCATGTTACCTCTATTTTTAATGGAACAACCATTAATAAAAAGATGCGCCTTGCTCATGAATCGCTCAGTCATCCTGAAACTCGTATCTTAAAGTATCATGGATATAAATTCAAAAAGTGTTTTATTTGATTTTCTTGCTCCATAGCATCTTCGAAGCCTAATTTTATTAATTCGGCACAAAAATTTTTTTCAAATAATAGATAACTAATAATACTTGATTCAGAATCGTTACTAATACCAGTACTGCGTAATAAAAGCCGAACAGCTAAAGGTAAATCATAATAATAATTGAGTGCAATAGCATTAAAATCATGACTTGGGTTAATGATAAAACTGTCTATATGCTTTAAGCCTTCCATACTGTCTTTTTTGTTTTCTGGAATTAACTTTAGGGTTTCATTAATGCGTGTCATTCGTTCTAAATCACTACTCATGGTATCTGCAAAGATGGAATCTAACAGGTGACCAGCAATGGTTGCTGCAGTTGGTGGGTGTGGATTATTCTCACTCGCATGTAAGGGCTCTTTAGGTTGCTCTACGCCGATAACAAAAATACGCTCAGCGCCCAAATGAATTGCAGGGCTAAGCGGTGATAATTGATGTACTGAGCCATCGCCAAAATGTTGGTTTTTTATTTTTATTGATGGAAACACTAATGGAATTGCCGCTGAAGCCATTAGATGTTCACTATTTAGTTGGGTTGGTTGACCGCATCGTTTTGCTCTTGCCCATGGCTGAATGTTGTCTTCTGCTTGATAAAAGCTGATAGAGTCGCCGGTGCTGTAGCTTGATGCCGTTACTGAAATTGCTGATAAATAACCTCGGAGAATATTATTGTCAATACGTTTAAAGTTCATAACAGTATTGAGTAAGCTACGAAGAGGTGCGTTGTTTAATAAGCTACGGGGTACTTTATCAGCATAATCAGCTTGAAAGCTCGCTAGCATGCCTTTGCCAATATAACCAAAAACACCCTTGGCATCATTATGATAAATTTTTGCTGTGTCTAAGTTTTTCCATATCCATTCTAATTTTTTCACACCCAGATGAAAGCATGATGCGTAGCAACCTAACGCGGTGGTATTAATAGCACCAGCAGAAGTGCCAGATAGAATAGGGAAGGGAATACCATGGTTTCTAGGAATGAATTTGGCAACTGCTGATAACACTCCTACTTGGTAAGCAGCACGCGCACCACCGCCGGTGAGTACTAAAGCATTTTTACTGGCGACATAGTTACGTTTTTTAGTCATAGCTTATTGTTATTAATTTTATAATTAAATCGAAAAATTATTATTAACTACTCTAAGTGTATGAGAATTTTGACAATATCGCTAGCATGGAATTAACTTTAATCAATAAACACTTTTGACAACAAGTTTGGCAAATAGAAAAAATAAACTGTTATAGAAAAAAAGCCAGCTAAGAAAGCTGGCTTTTTAAAATGACATAGAATTATTAACAATTAATCTTCTACTTATCACTGCTCTTACCTAAAAGATAGGAATAATTATAAGCGGTATGCTTAGTTGAAAATAATTTATTAGCTGCTAACGCGAGCGTTTGCAGCATCAATCAATGGTTGCGATCCAGTTTGTAAAATCGCAAGGTTAGCTGAAACAACTTTCTTTGGTAATTTAGAAATCATCAAAGAGCCTGTTTTTACTGAGCCTTGACTTGAAGCAAACTCTAATAAGTTTTTACCATTACACTGAATACCGTCGAAGATACGACGAATTTTTAATTTATTCGTCTTTAAAAAAGAACGCATGCGTTTCTTATCATCAGCAGCCACATACTCACATATACTTTGCGCAATGTTCGCAGCTTGTGCTTGAGGTGTCGATACAACAGACGTTAATGTTAAAACAGTGATAGTAGAAGCTATTAATAATTTTTTCATTTTAGTAACCTTTTATATAAATGGATTATTAAAAGAAAAAACCACGGGATGTACCTATTAACGAGGTGACTCCGCTGCCGTAGATTTTCTAACGATAAAATTAGTAAACCCCTTAGGCCGGTGGTTTTGCGTAACACGTTTTCGCGTGTATTGCCTTTTCTTTGTCGTCGCTAAGTATCGCCAAAAATCCCGTTAATTGCAACTAAAGTAGTGGAAGGCCATGATTTTATTTATAACCCTTTGTTTTATTTTAATTTAAAATCAATTAAATATTGTTTTTTATACTTTTACCTCAGGAATGACACCATTAACAACAAACTAACCTACTGTTAAATTAACTATTTTTTCTATGGTTAGTTTTCCTGCCATGGCTTCCTCATCGCTGATACTACCTTGTAAACCCTATCATCTTATTTTTAAGTTTGTTGTTGTGCTAAATAGGCATTTGATACTTTAGATAGAGGTGTTTTACCTAACTTCTTACTAATAAACCAACCTGCTTGTAGTAGTTTCTGAAAATCAATACCTGTCGTTATACCTAAACCATTAAGCATATAAACAACATCTTCTGTGGCGACATTGCCCGAGGCTCCTTTAGCATAAGGACAGCCCCCTAAACCAGCAATAGCGCTATCAACGACAGTCACTCCTAGTTGCAAAGCGGCGTAAATGTTTGTTAACGCTTGTCCGTAGGTATCATGAAAGTGAACAGCTAGCTTATCTGTTGGTACGCGGGCGCTAACGGCTTGTATCACTTTTGTTACGCTAGCTGGGGTGCCTACACCTATGGTGTCACCTAAGGATATTTCATAACACCCCATAGCAAAAAGCTTTTCAGCGACCAATGCTACTTGCTCTGGGTCTATATCTCCTTCATAAGGACAACCTAATACACAAGAAACATAACCACGCACTTTAATATTAGCTTTCTTAGCGGCTTGCATGATAGGTGCAAAACGCTCAAGGCTTTCTTCAATTGAGCAATTGATGTTTTTTTGGCTAAAGCTTTGTGATGCAGCGCCAAAAATAGCGACTTCATCAGCATTGACGGCCAATGCTGCTTCAAAACCTTTCATGTTAGGCGTTAATGCAGCATAGGTTACATTATTGTTACGATTGAGCTTTTCAAAAACTTCAGTCGATGTTGCCATTTGTGGCACCCATTTAGGTGACACAAAACTGCCGCTTTCAATATAACTAACACCGGCTTCAGCGAGTTTTTCTATCAGGTAAATTTTATCATTGGCACTGACGGGAGTCGCTTCATTTTGCAAGCCATCTCTGGGACCTACTTCAACAACTTTGACTTGTTGTGGTAATTTGCTTGGTAACATAATTACTCCGAATTTTCACTAGTATTGGTTTGCTCTGTAAAAGCTAATAACTCAGCACCACCATCAACCATATCACCGACTTGGAAAAATATTTCATCAATAGTACCGCTACTTGGCGCTTTGATGGTGTGTTCCATTTTCATCGCTTCCATGATCACTAAAGGTTGATCTTTACTAACCTGCTCACCAGGTTTAACTAAAACACTGACCATGGTGCCATTCATTGGTGCGGTTAAACCACCATGATTGTCATCATTACCCTGCTGACCACAATCAGGTGAAATATGAGTGAAATTAAATACCCCATTAGCTCTGTATAAGCTAATGGTATTTTCAACGTGATTAAAGGTTGTTTGACTACGGTGTCCGTTAATTGTCGCAACAATGGTGTCATCATTAAGCGGTGTGGTTAATACTTCGCCTTGACAGTCAAATTTTTCACCGTTTATATCCATTGCATAATAGGCATCATTACCTTGGCGCTTTTGTTCAACGGTTACCGTATATTCAGTATCGTTGTGCGCTAATATTAGCGTATGTAAATTGGCTTCATTAAGACGCCATGCATTAGCGTTGTACCAGGGTGAATGAGGGTCATTACTTTTTTGTGCTTGCTGTTTTGCCTTGTTTTCTTTAGATAGAATAAGGAATAAAGCGGCGATAGGTAATTCATTAACTAGTGGCTTTTTATCTTTATGAAAAATAAGATCATGATTTTTTTCAATAAAACTAGTATCAATGTCAGCCGCTTTAAAAGGAGCTGATGTTGCTAAATTATAAAGAAAATCAATGTTAGTGACTACACCATTAATACGATACTCACTTAATGCTTTTGCTAAACGCTGCAGTGCTTTTTCACGATTTTCATCCCAAACAATTAATTTAGCAATCATTGGATCATAATACACGCTTACCTCATCACCTTGGCGAACACCAGTATCTATACGAACATGTTTACTTTCAATTGGCGTTTTTAACAGACTTAATTTTCCTGTTGCAGGTAAAAAGTCGTTATTCGGATCTTCTGCATAAATACGGGCTTCAAAAGCATGACCAGTAATAACCAGTTGTTCTTGTGTTTTTGGCAGCAATTCGCCAGCGGCTACTCGTAGTTGCCATTCTACTAAGTCTTGGCCACTGATCATTTCAGTAACAGGGTGCTCAACTTGTAAGCGGGTGTTCATTTCCATAAAATAGAAAGAGCCGTCTACATCAAGTAAAAACTCAACGGTACCCGCACCTTGATAGCCTATCGCTTGGGCTGATTTAATTGCCGACTCACCCATTTCAGCGCGTAATTCTTCGCTCATACTAAAAGCTGGGGCTTCTTCAATGACTTTTTGATGACGACGCTGTACTGAGCAATCACGTTCAAATAAATAAACAGCATTTTCGTGGTTATCACAAAATACTTGGATCTCAACATGACGAGGCTGGGTTAAATATTTTTCAACTAACATGGTGTCATCACCAAAGGATGACATCGCTTCACGTTTTGCTGCGGCTAAAGCTTCATCGAATTCACCTTCGTTCCAAACCTGGCGCATTCCTTTACCACCGCCACCGGCAGTGGCTTTTAATAATACCGGGTAGCCCATGTCGTCAGCGGCTTTTTTAATGATATCGCGTGACTGATCATCACCATGGTAACCTGGCACTAAGGGCACATTGGCCTTTGCCATAATGTTTTTAGCGGCAGATTTTGAACCCATCGCTTCAATGGCGGCGACAGGAGGGCCAATAAAAACAATATCTTCAGCGGTACAGCTACGACAAAAATCAGCATTTTCAGACAAAAAACCATAACCAGGATGAATAGCTTGCGCGCCTGTTTGTTTGGCTGCAGCGATAACTTTATCACCTAACAAATAGCTTTCGCGTGATGGTGATGGGCCAATGTAAACGGCTTCATCAGCCATATGCACATGCAAAGCATCTTTGTCGGCATCTGAATAAACGGCAACGGTTAATATGCCCATCTGCTTGGCTGTTTTAATAATACGGCAGGCAATTTCACCACGGTTGGCAATTAAAATTTTACTGAACATTTATCTATCCTTTTATTCTTTTAGTATCACTTCGTAATGAGTAACTTGGAGACTATTTGCTTGACCAATTAGGCGCTCGTTTTTCAAAAAAAGCGGTTAAGCCTTCTTGCCCTTCAGTTGATACGCGAATTGCAGCTATGCGTTCACTGGTGTCTTTGAGTAAGCTTTCATTAATTGTTTGAAAGGCAACATCTTGGCTAAGTTTTTTTGCCTGTCGTCTAGCTTGGCTACCATTCGCTAATAACTTGGCTACCATTGAGTTAACTTCAGCAGTTAACTCATCGGGCGCTACCACTTCATCGACCAAGCCAAGTTGTTGTGCTTTATCGCTAAAGAAACGCTCGGCAGTTTGAAAGTAACGACGACTCGCTTTTAAACCGATAGCGTCAATAACATAAGGGCTGATGGTTGCGGGTATTAAGCCTAATTTCACTTCACTTAAACAAAAGCTTGCTTTAGTACTCGCGATAACAATGTCGCAGCAGCTTGCTAAACCAACGGCGCCACCAAAAGCAGCTCCTTGAATCTTGGCGATAGTAGTTTGTGGTAAAAAGTTTAGTGCTTTTAACATTTGCGCTAAGGCATTAGCATCTTTTAAGTTATCCTCATAAGAATAACTAGCCATTCTTTTCATCCAACCTAAGTCAGCACCGGCACTGAAACTCTTGCCGCTTGAGGCTAAAATCATAATGCTAATGTCATCGCGTTTACTGATGTCATTAAAAATATCAGTTAACTGTTTAATGATGCCATCATCAAAAGCATTGTGTTTTTCAGGATTGTTCAAAGTGACAGTTGCAATACCTTGCTCATTTACTTCAAATAATATTTTGTCAGTACTAGTGTTCATGCTTTGTTCACCTAAATTATTACATTCGCTTGCTACGTAAGACCTTACATTCTAAAGATGCCAAACTTGGTCTCTTCAATAGGTTTGTTTAGTGAAGCTGAAATAGCCAGACCTAATACTTGTCTGGTATCTGCGGGGTCAATAATGCCATCGTCCCATAATCGAGCAGATGCATAATAAGGGTGACCTTGGTGTTCGTAATCATCAATAATAGGTTGCTTGAATTTCTGCTCTTCGGCTTCACTCCAGCTTTCGCCTAGTTTTTCTTTTTTATCACGGGTTACTTGTGCCATAACACCAGCAGCTTGCTCGCCACCCATGACTGAAATTCGTGCATTTGGCCACATAAATAAGAAGCGAGGATCGTATGCTCGACCACACATGCCATAGTTACCAGCGCCAAAGCTACCGCCAATTAAAATAGTAAATTTAGGTACTTGTGCCGTGGCAACAGCCGTCACCATTTTTGCGCCATGCTTGGCTATGCCGCCAGACTCATACTGCTTACCGACCATAAAGCCAGTGATATTTTGTAAAAATACTAAGGGGATTTTACGTTGCGCACACAGTTGAATAAAGTGGGCACCTTTTTCTGCAGACTCGCCAAATAACACCCCGTTGTTAGCAACAATGCCAACAGGGTAACCAAAAATACGGGCAAAACCACAAACTAAGGTATTGCCATAAAGTGCTTTGAATTCTTCAAAATTACTACCATCAACAATGCGAGCAATCACTTCACGAACATCATAGGGTTGGCGAGTATCTTTGGGGATAATACCGTAAATGTCTGCACTAGAATATTCAGGTTCAAGCACTTGCTGGAAATTGACATTAATAGGTTTAACTCTGTTTAAATTTTCTACCGCGTTACGCGCTATTTCAAGAGCGTGATGATCGTTTTGTGCATAGTGATCAGTAACGCCTGAAGTACGACAATGCACATCAGCGCCGCCTAAGTCTTCAGCGCTAACTATTTCGCCAGTGGCTGCTTTGACTAAAGGCGGGCCGGCTAAAAAGATGGTGCCTTGCTCTTTAACAATAATTGACTCATCAGCCATGGCAGGAACATAAGCGCCACCAGCAGTACATGAGCCCATAACAACAGCAATTTGTGGAATATTATTAGCAGACATATTTGCTTGATTAAAGAAAATACGACCAAAATGCTCTTTATCAGGAAAGACATTATCCTGATTGGGCAAGTTGGCACCGCCAGAGTCAACTAAGTAAATGCAAGGAAGGTTATTCTCTTGGGCAATGGCTTGTGCTCTAAGGTGCTTTTTTACCGTAAGCGGGTAATAAGTGCCTCCCTTGACCGTAGCATCATTGGCAACAATTACGCACTCTTGTCCACCAACACGGCCAATACCAGTAATAATCCCGGCACTAGGTACGTTATCATCGTAAACCTTATAGGCGGCAAGCTGTGAAAACTCTAAAAATGCTGAGCCATCATCAAGTAAAGCATTAACCCTATCTCTAGGTAATAACTTACCACGGCTAAGGTGCCGCTCTCGAGATCGCTCGCCACCGCCAAGCTTGATTTCACTGAGCTTTTCTCGTAAATCATCAACTTGAGTTTGCATATGTGCAGCATTGTCTAAGAAATCTTGACTGCGAGTGTTTATTTTACTTATTATTTTTGCCACGATAAAAACCTTTTGTTTTCATTAGAATGAAACAAGTAACAGTTTAGTTTGCAGCTAGTTAGTTTTACTACGAGGCAAAAACACGGAGTTGACGCTAGTCAATGAGTATTTTTAACAACGTCGTTAGGCTAACTAGCAATAAAATAACTGCTTACTTTGATTCGTTGAACAACTCACGTCCGATTAACATTCTGCGAATTTCTGAAGTACCGGCACCAATTTCATATAATTTGGCATCACGCAGTAAACGACCTGCTGGAAATTCATTGATATAACCATTACCACCCAATAATTGAATAGTATCAAGAGCCATTTTTGTTGCTAATTCTGCGGCATAAAGAATAACGGCAGCTGAATCTTTTCGGGTAGTTTCACCACGATCGCACGCTTGAGCAACCATATAGGCGTAAGATTTTGCCGCATTCATTTGCGTGTACATATCGGCTATTTTACCTTGTACTAATTGAAATTCACCGATAGATTGGCCAAATTGCTTTCTGTCATGAATATAAGGAACGACTAGATCCATACAGGCATCCATAATGCCTAGTGAACCGCCAGACAATACTACACGCTCATAATCTAAGCCTGACATCAATACCCGTACACCTTTACCTTCTTGTCCTAAGATATTTTCTGCAGGTACTTCACAGTCTTGAAAGACTAACTCACAAGTATTTGAGCCACGCATACCTAATTTATCTAATTTTTGATGACGAGAAAAGCCAGGGTAATCACGCTCGACAATAAAAGCGGTAATGCCTTTGGAGCCTGCGCTAGTATCTGTTTTAGCGTAAATAACATAGACATCAGCTTCTGGACCATTGGTTATCCACATTTTGTTGCCGTTAAGAATATATTTATCACCCTTTTTGTCAGCACGAAGCTTCATACTGACCACGTCAGAGCCCGCATTCGGCTCACTCATCGCTAGAGCACCAACATGTTCACCAGTGCAAAGCTTAGGTAGATACTTTAATTTTTGCTCATGAGAGCCATTTTTTCTTAATTGGTTAATACATAGGTTTGAACATGCTCCATAACTTAAACCAACAGAAGCTGAAGCTCTGCTGATTTCTTGCATCGTAACTATGTGCTCTAAATAGCCTAAACCTGAGCCACCATATTCTTCTTCAACAGTCATACCTAATAAACCCAAGTCACCAAATTTTCGCCATAAATCAGCTGGGAATTCATTATCAATATCAATTTGTTCGGCGCGTGGAGCAATTTCATCACGGGCGAAGGCGTTAACCGTTTTGCGGATCATATCCACAGTTTCGCCTAAGTTAAAGTTTAGTGAGCTAAATGGTGAGATCATGATTTATTCCTATTTTAAGTATTACGTTGTTAGTGTAGTTAATATTTTCTGACAGTTTTTTTCTATGTCATTTAATTCAATCAAGACAGCGTTAATATCTTCAAGTTGTTGCTTTAAATCGTTTTTCTTTTGGTATATCAATTCCATCATGCTAGATAATTGTTTAGCACTGGACTTATCTGCATCATATAGCTCAAATAATCGACCTGTTTCTGCTAGAGAAAAACCTAAACGTTTACCTCGTAAAATAAGTTTTAATCGAACCTTGTCGCGCTGATTATAAATGCGTGTTTGTCCTTTACGTGTAGGCGCTAATAGTCCTTGGTCTTCATAAAATCGAATACTACGGGTAGTAATATCAAACTCTTTTGATAAATCACTAATAGAATAGTTAGCATTGTTCATCTGGATCATTTTTATAGTAACTTGTTTGGTCTTAAATATCGTTATTGAAATAACCTTACAGGAAGTTTACGTAAACGTAAAGCTTGTTAAGTGTTAAAAAGTTAAGCAAATTTAGTTATTCATCGTTATAAATTAGTACTTTTAGGTGTTATTTCTCCAATAAGCAACTATATATACGGAAACTAAGATATAAGTAAATAGTATAACGGTTGTAATAAATAGCGCCAATGTGCGTTGGCGTAAACTATAAATTGAGTTAGGGTAGATATTGAATTATGAATTTATTATCTTTTTTTCCCTTATGGAGTGTGCCATGTCTAATTCTGATCCCGTTGTTATTGTTTCCGCATTAAGAACACCTATGGGTGGCTTTAGTGGCTGTCTAGCGAATACTAGTGCTACAGAACTTGGTGCAACAGCAATAAAAGCAGCTGTTCACCAAGCAAATTTAACCAGTGATCAAATTGATGAAGTTATTATGGGTTGTGTGTTACCGGCCGGCTTGAAACAAGCACCCGCTAGACAAGCAGCGCTCGCCGCTGATTTAGCGTTATCAACGGTTTGTACCACTATTAATAAAGTGTGTGGCTCTGGTATGAAAGCAGCTATGCAAGCGCATGATGCGTTACTTGCCGGCTCAATTGAAATTGCTATCGCGGGTGGTATGGAAAGCATGAGTAATGCACCATACTTGTTACCTAAAGCAAGAGCTGGAATGCGCATGGGACACGGTCAAGTACTTGATCACATGATGCTTGATGGTTTAGAAAATGCGTATGACGGTATCTCAATGGGTTGCTTCGCACAAGAAACGGCGGATGAAAACAGTTTTACTCGTGAGCAAATGGATGAGTTTGCCATTCGATCATTATCGAGAGCAAATGCAGCGATTGATTCTGGCGCGTTTAAAAATGAAATTGCCCCTGTTACCGTGAAAAACCGACGTAAAGAAACTGTTATTGATACAGACGAACAGCCGGGTAATGCCCGTCCTGATAAAATACCTTCTTTGCGAGCGGCATTTAAAAAAGATGGCACTATAACGGCGGCTAACTCTAGCTCTATTTCAGATGGCGCGGCAGCATTAGTGATGATGAAACTATCAACAGCAAAAGCACGTGGTTTGACGCCTCTTTGTAAAATTGTCGCGCATGCAACGCATGCACAAAAACCAGCCGAGTTCACTGTTGCCCCTGTTGGAGCGATGAATAAGTTATTAGATAAAGCTGGTTGGACGGTAAGAGATGTTGATTTATTTGAAATTAATGAAGCGTTTGCCATGGTCACCATGCTTGCTGTTAAAAACATGGATTTAGATATTAATAAAGTCAATGTTCATGGTGGCGCTTGTGCTTTAGGACATCCATTAGGCGCAAGTGGTGCGCGTATTATGGTAACGCTTATTCATGCCTTAAAGAATAAAGGTTTATCAAAAGGTGTTGCTTCTCTATGTATTGGTGGCGGTGAAGCAACATCCATTGCGCTTGAGATGTTGTAATACAGTAATTTAAAGGCATTTTGTTTTATGTCTTTGATAAAATATTTCTTTTAATGTCCATATTGGGATTGTCGATATTGCGTGGGCGACAATCCCATTATTTTTTTAAAAAGACGTGAAAAATAGTAAGGATCATCATAGCCAATTTTTAAAGCAACGTCTTTAACTGAAATGTTCGATTCATCAAGTAATTTACACGCATGTTTTATTTTTAACTCTAAAAAATAGCGTATAGGGCTAACACCAGTATGCTGTAAAAACTTTTTTGAAAAATAAAACTTTGACAACTTTAGTGAGTCAGCTATTTGTTGCAGGTTTATTTTTTGACTAATATTTTCTTCCATAAAACCAGTCACTTTTGACAAATTGAAGTCTTGCTTTAACTGCTCTAGTTTTATAGGGCTATTTACAGTGAATAGCGCAAACATCTTTTTTATGATATTTGAAGCCAAAATAAAAGAGCTTAATTGATAGCTTTTATTTCTTGTTGCAAGCAACTGTTCAAATTCATTAATGAGTTCTGTTTGATTAGATATATTCAAAATCAAATTAGTACTGTTTACACCAATAAAATCCATGAATTGTTCAAATAAGTGCCCTTCAATATGAACCCAGTAGATTGACCAAGGTTCCTTATTACTCGACTTATATTGGTGTTCTGTCCCTTTAGGTAAAAAAAGTACATCACCTTTATTTATCAATCCTTGGCATGTAGATGTACTAAACTGACCTACGCCATCAAAACAAAAAATAACTAAATTATCAATGTGCTCGTGCCTTTTAGTATAATGGTTACTTGCCAATACATACTTTCCAAATGATGATGGGTAAAGGCCTCGGCTTAATATGTTGAGTGCTAATTGAGCTATTAACGGTTTGGGGATTAAGTATCTAATACTATTATTTGGTAGTGGCCAATTGGATGCTGTGCTCATTTGGAAACCTCTTGATGTAATAGCAAGATAATCCATTAAAGTGGCAAGTTAATCAATGTATTTATAATGATTTATTTGTTTTAATCAGTACATGTACTATTAATTTGCTTGAGCAATTACCGTTACAGACTTAAAGCATTGTATTTTTATCAGCGATAGTGATAGATATTTGTCTATTGACTAGCGCTTCTTAGTTAACTTAGATATTTAGGGATTTAATGTGAATTTTGATTTAACCGAAGATCAACAAATGTTTGCTGATCTTGCTAAGCAATTTAGCGACAGTGAATTATTACCAAATGCAGCAAAGTGGGATCAAGAGCATATTTTCCCGAAAGATGTAATTGCCAAAGCGGGCGAACTCGGTTTTTGTGCTTTATATACGCCTGAAGATGCAGGTGGTTTAAACCTAAGTCGTTTAGATTCATCTATTATCTTTGAACAATTAGCAATGGGTTGTACCGCGACAACGGCGATGATGACTATTCATAACATGGCTACCTGGATGATTGCCTCTTGGGGAACAAGCAGTGTCAAAGATACTTGGTGCCCGTCACTTGTTACCGGCGAAAAACTCGCTTCATATTGTTTAACTGAGCCCGGCTCAGGCTCTGACGCTGCCTCTTTAAGTACATCGGCTAAAAAAGATGGTGATCATTATATTGTTAATGGCTCAAAAGTGTTTATATCAGGTGCAGGTGAGACTGAACTTTTAGTTGTTATGGTTCGCACAGGTGAAGCCGGTCCCAAAGGTATTTCAGCGCTTGCCATACCTGCTGATTTAGACGGTATCATTTATGGAAAAGCCGAAGAAAAACTGGGTTGGAATGCACAACCTACCCGTCAAATAACCTTTGATAACGTTAGGGTGCCGGTTGAAAATTTACTAGGCAATGAAGGTGAAGGTTTTTCAATGGCAATGAAAGGGCTTGATGGCGGTCGAATTAATATTGCTACTTGTTCTATTGGTACTGCACAACAAGCATTAAATTCAGCGATGGGGTATATGCAAGAACGGGAACAATTTGGCAAACCACTCGCTGCTTTTCAAGGGTTACAGTTCAAGCTTGCTGATATGGCCACAGAGTTAGTAGCTGCTCGTCAGTTGGTACGCTTAGCTGCTTATAAATTAGATCAAAATGATCCAGAAAAAACGGCTTATTGTGCCATGGCAAAACGTTTTGCTACAGATATTGGTTTCCAAGTATGTGATGCCGCTTTACAAATTCATGGTGGTTATGGCTATATCAAAGAGTATCCATTAGAGCGTCATTTTAGAGATGTACGTGTTCATCAAATACTTGAAGGTACAAATGAAATTATGCGCGTTATTATTGCCCGTCGCTTGTTAACTGAAGGTGCTGGTCAACTTTTATAAGACTGTAATATAGCAACTTAAAATAAATAAAAAGAGAACAACAATTATGTCTGACTATTCATCACAATTTTTAACCGTAGAAGTAAATGAACATACCGCGGTAGTTACTTTTAACAACCCACCCGCGCATATCTGGACACAGCAAAGTTTAACGGATTTACGTGATTTGGTTTTAACGCTAAATGAAGATAAAAATATCTATGCATTAGTACTCACAGGCGGCGGTGATAAGTTTTTCTCAGCGGGTGCTGATTTAAATGTTTTTGCAGATGGCTCTAAAAAAGTAGCTAAAGATATGAGTGATATTTTTGGCCAAGCCTTTGAAACCTTGTCAAATTTTCGTGGTGTTTCAATCTCTGCTATTAATGGCTATGCCATGGGCGGTGGTTTAGAAGTTGCGCTAGCATGTGATATTCGTTTAGTTGAAGAGCATGCTGTTATGGCATTGCCTGAAGCGAGTGTTGGTTTGCTACCTTGTGCTGGCGGTACGCAAAATTTAGCGATACTGGTTGGTGAAGGCTGGACTAAGCGGATGATTTTGTGCGGTGATCGTGTTGATGCAGCAACCGCTTTACGTATTGGGTTAGCTGAAGAAGTTATTGCTAAAGGTGAAGGTAAATCAGCAGCGATAGCATTAGCCGAAAAAGTCGCAAAACAAAGTCCTGTTGCTGTTTCAGCGTGTAAAATTCTTATCCAAAAAAATAGAGAGATGCCAATAGCGGTAGCATTACCGCAAGAGCGTCAAGCGTTTGTTGATTTATTTGATTCACAAGATCAAAAAGAGGGCGTACAAGCTTTCTTAGAAAAACGTAAACCCGTTTGGCAAAATAAATAGTGGTTGAATAAATAGCTGAAAAATTAATAGCGATTAGATAGGAATTTTTATGAATCAAGTAGTAACTTTTCAAGAGATAAATTGTATAAACGGCAAAAAAATTGCCGTTGCGACACTAAACTCTCCAAAATCATTGAATGCTTTAAGCGATGAAATGATCGAATTACTTTATCCAAAATTAGAGCAATGGCAGATGCAAAGTGATATTGCGGCTGTTTTTCTTCAGGGTGAAGGCGAAAAAGCTTTTTGTGCCGGTGGCGATATAGTGCACATGTACAATGAAATGATCGCCAACAAAGGTAATTTCTCCCTAGGTATTGAAGAGTACTTCACTAAAGAGTATCAACTTGATTATCTTATCCATACTTTTGATAAGCCCTTTATTGTCTGGGGTAATGGTATTGTCATGGGCGGTGGTCTTGGCCTGATGGTTGGTGGTAGTCATCGTGTTGTTACTGAAAGTTCACGTATCGCAATGCCAGAGATCAGCATAGGTCTTTATCCCGATGTTGGTGGCAGCTACTTTTTAAACCGTATGCCTGATAATTGTGGCATGTTTTTAGGTTTAACGGGGGCGTCTATTAATGCTGCGGACGCTAAATACTGCCATTTAGCCGATTACTTTGTTGCGAGTGATAATAAAAAAGCGTTTGTTGAACAGCTTGCACAAGTAGATTGGCAAGACTCAATTGCGCTTAACCACGACAAACTTTCAAGTTTACTAATAAATTTTGAGAAAGATTCAATTAACCAGTTACCTAAATCAAAACTTACTGAGTATGAAACGTTAATTGAACAAGTTACCAACGCTGATAATTTAAAAGCGATTGTAGATAATATTTTATCGGTTGAAACTGATGATAAATGGTTTTCTCGGGCACAAAAATCCCTTAAACACGGTAGTGCTCTTAGTGCTTCTTTAACTTATCAGCAAATACAGTTTGGCGCTTCATTATCTTTAGCTGATTGTTTCCGTATGGAATTAAACCTGTCGGTTAAATCAGGTAAGTTTGGTGAATTTTCTGAAGGCATTAGAGCACTGCTTATTGATAAAGATAACTCCCCTAAATGGCACTTTTCTTCTGTAGAAACAGTTGATAAAAAAGTCGTTGATTGGTTTTTTGAATCGAAATGGTCACAAGAACAACACCCATTAGTGCTTTTAGGTAATAAATAGGCACCTAAGAGATTTTTATTTAATTTTTAGTAAAAATCATTTTTAAAGAATTATAAGGAAAGAACAATGGCGAATATCGCATTTATTGGTTTAGGTAATATGGGTGGCCCAATGGCCATTAATCTTGTTAAAGCAGGACACGATGTGTGTGTGTTTGATTTATCAGAGTCAGCTGTAGCCCAAGTAGTAGAACAAGGGGCTAGTACTAAAGCAAGCGCAATTGATTGCGTTAAAGATGCCCAGTTTATTATTTCCATGTTACCTGCAGGAAAACATGTTGATAGTGTATACCTCTCAGCTGAAACAGGCTTAATTAATTATATTGCTAAAGGTAGCGTTGTTATCGACTCATCAACTATCGATGCAACAACATCACGTAAAGTTGCAGCAGCGTTAGCAAAGCAAGGCATTAACTTTGTTGATGCACCAGTCTCCGGTGGTGTAGGCGGTGCTATCGGTGGAACATTGAGTTTTATGGTGGGCGGTAGTGAGGAAGAATTTAAGCGTGTAGAGCCTATTCTAAAGGCAATGGGTAAGAATATTTTTCATGCGGGCGATCATGGCGCAGGTCAAATTGCTAAGGTCTGTAATAACATGTTGCTTTCAGTGCTTATGGTTGGCACCAGTGAAGCAATACAACTTGGTCTTGCTAATGGCTTGGATGCTAAAGTATTATCAAACATTATGAGTAAAAGCTCGGGTAGCAACTGGACACTTGATGTTTATAACCCTTGCCCAGATGTCATGGAAAATGTGCCATCATCAAATGATTATCAAGGTGGCTTTATGGTAGATCTTATGGCTAAAGATTTAGGTTTAGCTATGGATACAGCAGTAGGAAGTCAATCATCAACGCCAATGGGCGCATTAGCACGTAATTTATTTGCTATGCACGCGGCGTCAGGAAATGGTGGTAAAGATTTTTCAAGTATATTTGACCTGTTTAATAAGCAGTGATTTTGAACATTAGATAGAGAATTATATGAATTTAGAAAATAAAACCATTGTCATCACTGGTGGTGGTCAAGGTCTTGGCCGTAGCATGGCAATTAGCTTTGCTAAAAGTGGTGCGAATATAGCTTTAGTTGATTTAAACGAAGAGCTATTACGTGAGACTGTTAAATTGGTTGAAGAAAATGGTACGGCTAATACTCGTGCTAAATATTATCTGGCAAATGTTAGTGATGAAGCACAAGTTGAAACTACCTTTCAGCAAATTAATGATGACTTCAATGGTATTGATGGTTTAATCAATAATGCAGGTATATTACGAGATGGCATGTTTGTTAAAGCCAAAGATGGCGTGGTTGTTAAAAAAATGTCACTAGCGCAATTCCAGTCTGTTATTGATGTTAACTTAACAGGTGTATTTCTGTGTGGCCGCGAGGCTGTTGTTCATATGATTGAGTCGGGTAGTAAAGGTGTCATTATTAATATGTCATCTATTGCGCGTGGCGGCAATATAGGACAAACCAATTATGCGGCTGCTAAAGCGGGTGTTGTTGCGATGACAACTACTTGGGCAAGAGAGTTAGGACGCCATGGTATAAGAGTTGGTGCCATAGCCCCAGGTGTAATTCGAACGTCAATGACCGATGCGATGAAGCCTGAGATGCGTGATAGGTTAGAAAAAATGAAGCCGGTTGGACGTTTGGGTGAAGCAGAAGAAATAGCCCATACTGCTAAATACATCTTTGAAAATGAATTCTTTACTGGGCGAGTGATTGAAATAGATGGTGGCCTTTGCATGTAATGTAACAGTCTATTGAGTGTTTTTTAGCTTGAATCACTATTAATTGTGCAAGCTTTGAACACTTGAACTAGAATTGATAAATAGAATGTAAAAAGATACTTTTAAGGCTTGACCTCAAAGTAGAACTCTATACAATGCGCCCCAGTTCCAAGGGGTTCAGCCAAAAAGCTTAACCAACTGGACGTTATCTACAGGATGTAGTGTATTAAGTTAACGCAGGACGCAGTTAACTGTTTTGAT
>SPKZ01008185.1_pt1 | contig 26035 bp, 33 predicted proteins | sample 2456571 | NCBI WGS metagenome assembly SPKZ01 (sample SAMN11192286, study PRJNA482655) | marine metagenome | biome: ENVO:00000447; feature: ENVO:00000244|ENVO:00000211|ENVO:00000569|ENVO:00002023; material: ENVO:00002151; isolation source: ocean water from marine abyssalpelagic zone ... | reverse complement strand
GGCAATGTTTGGGACCCTGGAATATATCGGCTGGTAACGAATATCCGCTGTAAGAAAAGCGTGGGCGTGTAATAAATGCTATCTCGTTCTCCGCTTCCGTGGGATTTGCGATTTCCGTGGGACAGAGATTATGATTTGTCATATGACATAGACAGTGTTGCTATGTGTCGTCATGCGTACGACAAACCCGTTGGTATGCGTCACATTGAGATGGGGCGTGGTCGGTACATGTCGTTTGTTAGTTTTGGACGGAGGGATGATTATGAACACTGTAATGCACGTCATTTCTGGCCTCACCACCTGAACAAGAGTGTAGTATCGGTGTTAAGGGGGTATCCGAATGGAAACGTTCATCGTGTGTATGCTCGTCATATGATGAAAAAACTCATGCTACTGGCAATGCATGGTCGGCGAATACCGCCGCGAGCTATTCGCTATCGTAACAATCAGTCTATTTTCATAGAGCGTTGCGGCCGAGCAATTCACGCTCGTAATCTGATATCGTTCAATGCGGCGTTGAGTGATTGTCTCTGCAAGCAGCACCCGAAACTGTCCTTTGAGTTTTTAGACAGCATCGGCGGGATCATCTCGGCTATGGTTGGTTGTCCGTGTAAATATTGTACGGAATTGTAAGATACATGGTGCGATTGTTCGTGTCCTATGAAGCACCCGCGAAGATCATACCATCCATCGCTGATTACAGGGACTTGAATGCACAAGAAGAACGGCTAATTGATTATGCAACGGGCTATAAACTCCCACGCGATTTGGTGCTGTACATCAAGGACTATGCTACGTCGAATATCTTGTGTGATACGGATATGAGAGATCTCGTTAGCCAGTTGGGACTCGGTCCTAGCACGTGCAAGCTGGTTTATTCCGGTGACTGGCACGCTGTGAGTTTCCACGGCCTTGGCTGGCACAAGTACAAGCACAGTCTCTTGTTGTACCAGCTGCACAACACGTTGTATATACGGTACGCGAACCATTCGTACCGGTACTACAAGTGGTTTCATAATTTGTTGCTTCAGTGTACTTCCCAGGAGTGGCTTGGAACTGGATTTGGCGGGATAATTAACATATTCTTAGTGGCTCCCCGTGACGGCTTAAACGAAGAAAGAGATAAAAATTCTGTGTTTAGTAGTAAAGCATGCCAGACTACTATGTCATCAATCCTTCTACGAAGCGGTTCGTAAAGGAGTGGACGAGTACGTACCGGGACATTAGTCCTGCGAAACGAAAAACTCTACGTCGTTACACAAAATCACAGAAAAGGACAATGCTGAATCGTCGGTATGCATCGCCCGAAAATCGCCAAAAGAAGATTTACGAGAAGTTATACAAAGAGGCTCCTGAGCTGCGTCAGCGTGCACTAGAGGAGTGTCCAAATAACACCGAAGCGTGTTTGACTGCATTATTTCGTGATATACCAGGGGTTCGTAAGTTGCTAAAGCGAGGTACGTCTGTGTCGTTTCAAAACGGAGATGACGTCATGACTGTCGAAACTTCGAAACACAACAAAGGACTGCGGAAGGTTCGACACTCAAAACTACCAAAAGGACGAATGCTGAAATTGCTACGTAAATCCCTGCTGACTCAACAGGATGCAGCGATTACCGCGGGCGATACTAAAATGTACAATGAGATAACCACTGTGCTGGCCGACTTTGGATCTCCTGAGAGTGGATATCGTGACATAATGGATCTACGGATGTCACCAAAGATGCCGGAGGTGATTTACCTGCCATGCGAAAAGATCAAAGAGACAGTTGGAGTTAGTTCCGTTTCAGCAGCACCAACTACTCTTATAACAAGGTCAGAGGAACCCAAGAAGATGAGGAAGAAGAAGAAGAAGAAAGAATCGGCACCAGAAGTAAAAGCACGACTAGTAAGCGTAGATACGCCAGCATCAGTAAGAGCAGCAACACTAGCACCAGTACCAGAGCCAGAGAAAAAAGTGCACGTATTTGTGCCAACAGCACACAAAGCTGCAAAACCGAAAGCAGCTGCAACGACTGAACCACCTTTGGAACTTCAGACAATAGACCCAGAACTACTGAAACATATGAAGAACATAGACCCGAGCAAACCGTTAACGGCGCAACAGACCAAAGCAATGCTGGCAACTGGCATAAAAACGAAGACTCTGCGCGGTACTATGGTTCTTGACGCTGTTAATGCGTTGACAGACGAAGAAAAGAAAGCAGCTATGGATGTACCAGAAGTTCGAAATAAACTCAATGCGTATGAGAAAGTAAAAAACACAGCTGGGTATGATTCGTACTTGGATAACATACTCCGAGATGCAGCTGTTGCGAAATTAGGCGGCGAAGATGCTATTCAAGCCCAACTTAAGGCGCAATTGGGACCAGAGTACTTAGCGTCTACAAAACGGAGTGGCAGAAAAGGAGGGAAAAAGCGTACACAATTAGAAATTCATGGGTATAGTCAGAAATGGCTACTTACGCATGCGAAAAATAAACAACAAGCAATGAAACTGTGCCAAGATAAACGAGACACGATATTTGCAAAGCATGGCATTAAATCACTAGAAGAAGAGTATCAGAGAATCAAGGATGCAGGTACAGAAGATGATAAGGCAAAGCTAAATGCCATAATGATTGAGATGTGGTCTGATAAGTGTCTTAGTGAGTCAGAGGCTGCTAGATACATTAATATGCAAAAAGATTACGCTGAGTTACGGGAGAACATGAAAAGTGGTATGGCAAAGGGTACTATCAATGATCCTGCACATCATACGTTCAATGTAGCATGGAATATGTACATGAAGGGTGAGGATAGAATTAAGCTGGTCAAAAAGTTACTAGCGGAGGCAAAACATGGCGATAAAACATATTACACAAGAACAATGCCACGACACCCGCGGAGAGCAGGTCGTTCTATTGTGAAGAGGCAGAGGAAGAAGCGCAAACGCAAGAAAACATACAAGGCGGACACAGTTCCTGCTAGTGGCACAACTGTACCAAATCCACAGCAGCATCCTGTAGCAGTATCACTAGGTCCGATGGCGCCACCGCCTGTTCGTCCTCCGTCACCTCCTCCTCCTCCGCAGCAAAGTGATGAAGTTTCAATACTCACTTCAATGAATTTGTGGTAAGAAAAGTAACACGATTTAATACCTAGGGTTTACTCAAACATGCTTTGGTTTTTATTCGGCTTGTCTGCTGGAATAGGCGTTCCGTTTGCGGTGCAGTATGTCAAACGAAATCAGACTTCGTTGATGCTGACTACCATAATGTTATACGAGCGGGTTCTTGCTATGTGTAAACGTCCGAAGGCAAAGTCGACTACGATCATGATTGGAGACTACACTGTCCATGCGGTATTCGAGTACCAGTTCCCTGTAAACGGTGAAGTGGCATGGAAAGACATTCGTAATCCTCACGTTTTACCACGCAAGAATCCCGAAAACCGTTACTATGCGCTGGAACTTACTACAGGCGACAGACGTCGATCTTGGGTTCAGTTCATAAGTGGCAACATCGAAACTGCGAAGGACTGGCCTTTCAACCCAAAAAACAAGCATATCGATCGTGAGGGTTTAAGCCAAGTTACGGTGAATTGTCGTGGAGCATCAAAGGACATGACTGCCGATTTTCTTCGGTTGGAGTCTCCTGAGCAGAATTTCGGCGGCGCAACGATTACGTTGATGAACGTCTTTCAGATGTCCGAATCACTGAAGACAGTTAGCAGGGCTCGCGCAGAGGGGTTGTCACCCGAATTCAACTTCAACGTCAAAACTCTCGACCGCGACATCAAGAACATTGCTCCGGCGACTACGCTACACGAACTGGACATGATGCTCTCTTCTTCTACGGACGAGGGAGACTAATGCGGTGGATGGTGTAGTAATAAATGATGCGCATACTTTAATGTATTTTGAGAAGCAGCGCGGTGGTAATTGTCGTATTCATGCAATAAACAACTGTTTTGGTGGTTCGTTACTATCCGAGGAGGAATTTAAGGCAATGACGAAGAGTTTCGATGTGCCGGATGATGTTAACTATGTACACGCTCTGAGTTGGGACCGTCAGCACTTACTAGGTCACATCTTGCTTAAGAAGTTCAATTTATTTTCGTTTACGATTGGACAATATGAGTTTTCTCGGTTGAAGGAGTCCCGAATCATTCGCACGCTGAAAGATGCGATGGATCATTCCTTGAATAACTTCTTGGTATGTAACACGTCTCATGTTTGGTGTGTGCGTATGGTAGATAACGAGTGGTATTGTCTGGACTCGCAGAGTGCGCCACGTAAGACCACGCTGGGCGAGTGGGAGAAAGACACTTTGACGCTAATATTCCCGTGGACAAAGCCGCGTTGTTTGCAGGGTGTGTATGAGATGCGTCGACTCGTCTGTTGGTATTTCAATGACATGACAGAGACAGACATTCGTACGGTGTTGATCGCCGATCTGATGAAACGTGAGCCGAAACACCTGGGTGACTGTCAAAACTGGATTGCTCTATTTTACAAGTATCTGTCTATCGTTCGACCGAGCGAGAAGCACATGATCGACATGTTCATTAGATACGAACAGAAAAGTAAGTTGGACTTGGTAACAACGATGCGGTACTTACCGGATCTGATCGTGTATATACGAACGTTCAAGCAATAGCGCGTTTATTTTGTGGAATCATAACAAATGACGACGGAAGCTCTGTCTGCAAGTAGGTTTGTGATGCTGCCCATCGATACCGTAAAGAATTTGATGGATGACCCATCGTCCATTATTCCATATAATTGGACGATTGAGAAGGAAAGTATTTTGGCTGCGCTGTTGATTATCTTTGGTGTGGTGATCAAAACGTCGGAACATCAGATGAAACTGCCTCCTACCATGATAGGTCCGCTTATGTTTGTGGGTGGCTGGTTTATGCTTGCAAATGCAGTAGCTCGAAACGCGACTAATACCATAGGATCGCCTGATCAGCGTTGGGTGCCATACTTGGCGGCTGCGGTGGTCGTGGGTGCCGTGATGTTCATGCAGCAAGTTTCGAAGAAGTATTCGGCTGATTCCAAGGTGAAGATGCAAAAGGCGCGTCCACTTGTGCTTGCGTTCATTGCAGGTTGGCTTCTGTTTGCCTATAGTTTCTCCCAGAATCTCGGACTCACGTTCGCTAGTGCTGGTCTCGTCTTTCTCAGTATGCTCTATTTCCTTCCCAAACAGCGTGCCATGAATGTAGTAGATGGCCCTGGTTTGCCGTTGTTCTGCATCGCCTTTGCTGGTCTCATCGTTGCGAACAGTACACTCTTGTCTAGAAGCGTGACTAGTTAAAAATCTTTTGCTTAGAATAAAACGATGGAGCGTTTAAAGGGAACGACCATGAGACAACGAGCTGCTATTGCTGCCGTGGCAGCTGGAGCTGTTACACTTGTTGTTCTGGGCATGAAAGGCAGTCTGGCTACCTCTACTCAAGCATACGCTGTTGGGTGCAAGGACACACCACGTCCAGATTTGGATCAGAATAGCACTGCATCCACAGTAATCTCATTCCCGTTGAAATACAACAACAGCCACGGTGTGTATGAAATGCAGTTCTACGTGGGCGCGAACAAAGACGCGTTTACAGCGGTGCCTGATACTGGCTCTGAATACATGGTCGTTACAGGTAAGGAGTGCAGTGGCTGCAATACGTCGGATGGTGTATATGACATGTCTGGTATCAAAGTCGCGAGTGTAGTACCTACGCTGTCATATGGATCCCAGGATGATACGGTTGATTGGTACATTGACGATTTGACTTCAGAAAGTAGTACTAGTAGTTTGCAGCTCGAGTTTGCGGTGGTGACGTGTGTGAGTGGTGATACAAACTCGAACATTTTCGGGTTAGCAACATCATCGACTCATTGCAACAAGGCGCCGATCATAGATCAGCTCGTCTTCGAACAGCAGGAGATTCCGCCATACTTCACGTTCGATGTAGAGAATGAAGATAGTGGCACATTGACGTTGGGATCAGAGCAAGACGGCGGTGATCCCATACCAATTCTCCAAGAAGCTGATATGACAAAGGCATTAGGCTCGGATCTGGGAATGCAGTACTACATGGTTCCGTGTTCTGACATTCTGGTTGACGACAAATCGATCGCCAACAAGCCTTCGTATCTCATGATCGACACAGGAAACACCGAGTTTTCGTGCAACACAGAGTTTTTCGGTAGTCTACGGCCAGCTATGGCAGGTGCTCAGAATATGACGATCAAGTTCGGTAAGACATCTGTGACCTACATGGTAAACCCGGAGCTGGTCGCTGCGTGTGCAGTGGAGCCGTGGCTGGATGAGAGTGAATTTGCTGGTAAGGTTGCTATCTTCGGAAACCGGCTGATGAAAGGACACATATTGTCGTTCAATTTGGCCAATTTTACCATGTCTATCCAGTAGTACTCTCTTCTTCTTCTTCTTCTTGCGACAGCTTCACCACGCCCTTGATCATTTCTTCTCCCATGTGCGCGAGTTCGATCATGTATGTGTCGTAGGCCCATTGAATTATGGAGCCTTCTGCTCGTTTTTCTTCTGGTGTGAGCTCCGTCCGCTTGAGAAAGGTTTGCAGCACTTTCGGGGGAGTCATCTTGCCGAAGCATTTGTCTTCTTCGCACCACACTTCGATGTGTGGCCATTCGACGTCTTCGACCTTGATCCACTTCTTATGGTATCGTGATTTGATGTGCGTCCCCTGTCTGGATCGTTCTGTACGAACGAAGCGCAAGCCGACCGCGTCGCACTCGCGGAAGAATTGATACATGATTGAGTGAAGGACAAAATCGAATGCGACATCCTTGGTGACTTCAGTACCATCGATAGTTGTCATTTTGGCGATATGAATGGGGCGTTCTTCGTTTACCGCGAATCGTGACCCCTCGTTTAAGATCGTGTCAAAGGGGCCCAAAGCCACCAGCAGGTCGGTGCTCATAACTTATTTCACAATGAGTTCTTCTTACGCCGAAGAAGAAGCAGCCAGGGAAGCCGTCCTCGAGCCACAATGGAAAACGGACGCCGAAATGCAAGAGCTCTATCGGCGAGGCCAGTGTTTCTCATTTGGCAAAACCGGTCGCTGTAAGAAGAACGAAGAAGGTCACTGCCCCTACAAGCACGATGGAAGTAGCCAGGATCTACTTTCGAAGATGAAGCCGGATCCAATTCCCGAAAACGTCGAGGAGAAGTGTGATTCGACCGAAGTCGTCAAGCTCGTGACTTCAGACGGAGAACACATCTACGCGATTCGGCCGCTCGTTCGTTTCAATGGAGGCAATTTGGCAGGCATCATGACATCAAAGCTCACATCAACTGGTATTGGTCGGTATCCTCCCTCCCCTTATTGTTGCTTTGCTTTGTTGGCGTTGTCTATAAGTTGGTGGTATGCGAATCCGCTCCCAACTTTGACTTCTTCTAGGATTCGTTTCATTCGTGCTTGTTCGTCTGTCTTTTCCTTTAGTTCTTGGTGTCGTAGACGTTCTGTTTCTTGTATGCCCACGGGTGGTGCAGGGATGATTTTGGCTTTGTACAGCAGCTCCCCGATTATGACTAGCATGTCGTATTCGAGCGTCGTTTTGGCCATGAAACAAGTTATAGCATATCCGTTACATTATTATTTTGTTCCTTGCGTACTGGTGTAGACGATGCGAAGGAGTTCTACATCGAGCTCCCGTTTTCGAAGGCCGCGGTCCAGTGCTTCGTCGATTGGATCCACTTCAAGCCGCTGAAGATCGACATGGACAACTTGCCGGTCATCATGGAGTTCCTGCTCCTGGCTCGATTCTACGTGCTGTCGGATTCGATCAACGCGGGCATCTACTCCCAGTTCGAAGGAAATCTAGAAGGCTGGAAACTCGGACAGTTGATGGCGTTCGCCTCGACGCATCAGTTCACGGACCTACACATCGTGCTCCTGAAGAACGTCTTTGAAGGCTACCGCAAATCTGCCGACGCAAGCGACGTCTCCAAGGCGGCGATGGAGAAGTGTGTCTGCACCAAGTGCAAGAGCGCTGGAGACGGCGCGTTATTCTAGCGAAAAGAGATAGATGGTGGCGCAAAGCGCTGAAATGATGAATACAATTCTCCAATCGGACAACCTCTGTATTTGGTCGTCTCTGTCCACTCTTCGACCTACCACGTCTTGAGCAGCGGCATCATCTCGTATCGGGGTCTCTATAATGCCTCCTTCACCGCCTACGGGTTCTATTCCACACGTGTTGTTACTAGCACAGACAAGTCTTGCGTCTGCGATCGAGTCGTCGTCCATAGACTGGATGATAACTTGATTTTCTGTGTATCGGCATTGGAATGGACTTGGGTCTGCGCATACGCTGCAGAGTCCGAGTTGACAGTGAACTCTTTCTACATCAACGGGGTATAAAAAGTCCTCAACTTGTTCGAGAAATTCTTGTGCGTCTCCATATTCGAGTGTGTTTCTCGGAGTATCACACATTTGTTTACTTTTAAACGACTTTTTTTATCTGTGCTGATGACTAAACGAGATGGATTGGCTGCATGTAATTCTTCTCGCTCTTGGTCTTGCTTTACTGGTGTATGCCCTGTGTATGATGAAGAAGCCTGGTGCGGAAACATACACTGGTGATATCTTTCCGAACGGAGCACAGCAGGCAAACTTAGCGACGCAGAAAATAGAAGCGGTCATCCGACGTCGCAATGTGCGGGAAAACATACCACCAGGTAACTTGGATCCGGTGTTTTATCCGGCACCACCCGTGTCAGAACGCGTACAGTCGGTACAGTACGAGCATGAGCAAACGGTGATTCCACACTTCTCCATTGATTACCAGCCGTTGTACAAGTTCAAATTGATTTCCCCTGCGAGTAAAACAGTAGATGCATATCAGAATGCAACGCGTGCTCAGATCCTTTACATCCAGGATCGTATGCATCAGCTGTTTGACGAACATGCGGATCGCGCGGGTTTAACGCCGATGTCGTTTAATGCGCCATTTAAAGCTTGTAAAGACAAAAACGAGCGTTTCATTCGTCAGTGGAAACCGTCACAGACATCGCTGCCGGTCTTAAAGTCGTATCAGCGACAATTGTGTGACGAGGTCTATTCTGACTTTTCTCGGTTGATGTATTCGTATGGCTTGGACATCACCCCCGCAGGACAGGTTACACGCTTAGGCGCGCCCTCGAGTAATCCTAACCAATTACAGCAGGCACAATTTCCTAACTCTAGTGCGTTATTCACAGATCCTCACAACGACGACGGTCTCATAAACAAACCGCGCACTACTACTACAAAACCATACAGCGAGTATTCTCATGCCGAACTAGAGCGACTCGCGAATCGGTATGTGATAAAGATGTTCCAGACACTTGTCGACAAGTACAAGTTCGTAATAAGAGACATGCCGAGCTCCGAGTTCAAAAGGAGATCAGACGAGATTATGGACACTGGAACAGATTTGCTAATGCACTATTTTATCACCGACACGCCGTCAAAGGTACAATTAGACGATTTTACAACGGAAGTAGAGGATTCGATGCGCGAGTCTCTATTCCAAATTCTGATCGACAACTCCATTGATGTCACTCAATTTGATTAAATATCTTGTGCCATACTAAACCCACAATGCCAACCAGATGGAAACCACCGCCTTCGTATCGGAGCATAAGACGACCTCGCGCCGAATTAGATCCTCGAAGAGCAAGAATCAATGAAATGAACAGTATCTACGCTCGGTATGGTGGCGTGCCACCGCAATGGCCTGCACGGGCGGCGAAATACTTAGCGAAAATGAAGGCTGGAATTGGGTTGGATGAGGATTTTCCTAGTAAATTTCCTAGTAAATTTCCAAAAACAACATCACCGGGCGACAAATGGATACGAAGACCGCGCGGCGAGGGTTGGATGACAGAACCCGCACGTTCTAAGAAGGCGTACTATGCCGGTACGATGCGTAAGGTATGGCGTGGTCCGCGTGGTGGCCATTTCGTCAAGGTTCGTGGAAACAAGCGATATCTCCGCAGGAAGTAAAATTTGTTGTCCATTATCAAAATGTCTTCGGACTTGGTAGAATTCCTGGCAATGCAGAAAATCTACAACCGATATCCCGTAAAGGATTGGGATATGTACAAACAGAAGTTGCACGCACAGGTAACAGGAACACTACCAGAGACGCCTTCTAGATTCTTACCAAAGAAGAAGAAGAAGAAGAAGAAGCAGAAACAGAAGAAACTCACAAAAGAGAGTTTGCTAGCACGAGTAAGCGCGCGTAAACTTGAGCAAGACCGAAAGGAAAGTGAGTTCGACTGGGAAGGAATGAAGCAGAAACGAAAGGTTCCAACCCGTTTTGACATCAGAACTACAGAAGCTGGTTCTTATGAAGTGTATCATGCCGGTAACATGCGTAAGGTCTGGGTTGGACCGCGTGGTGGGATGTACTTCAAGACACGTGGTCGGAAGCAATATATCAATTAGTGTGATAAACACTTTATATCACCGTACGGAATTCCAACTAGCTCGCCGTGGAGGTAGCACGACACACACCTCCCAGTAATAAGGGCAAACGCCTTGCAGCGGTCCTCCCAGTCTCCGATAAGCACGTTCGCGCAGTTGGGTTTCCAGATCGTCGCTTTGGAGTTCCCGCCTTGTCCAATCAGATGTACGCCGTTCCGTTCGTCGACGATGCGGTATGCGTCGATGGGACAGTTGTCCGATCCGAGATTGAGCCATTTGCACAGTACTTCGATGCGTTTCTTGAGGAGCGTCTTCGGTAGGTCGTCGTGCTTGTGCGGCCACACATCCTGATATGGAATTTCCCATTGTGTGATTCCAGTATACTCGTTGAAATAATATGGACGGAGCTTGACGTTGTAGATCGTCCACCACGCTGAATTGTCGATTCGCACATATCTTCTCGGCCACATAAATTGAACGCGGGGTTTGAGATGTTCACACGAAATGACTTGCGAGAAGGCCATTTGTTTGTGATTGTTGTTGTTGTCTTTTGACCCCCTTATCAAAAAGACTTCTCTCATAAAACAAAATGACGTTCTCGAAACTCTTTGGCAACGATGAATCTCCTATGGCGATTGCTCTGTGCGCGCTGGTTCCGGAAGTCATGTGCCGACCAATTACGAAGTTCATCAATGGCAACAAGAACATACGAAATCGTGCGCGTCGCGAGTTTGTCTCCGCGTACTGCATTTCCGGCGTGGTGGCTCGATACGCAAAGGAGAATCCGCCCAAGCCAGTCACGATCAGCTGGGGACTCGGCGAATCAATCAAGTGGGCGCTCTACGTCGGACCGATCACGTTCTACTCCTACGCGCCATATGCATCTGGAGATCTAGACGTGGACATAGACTTCAGATTCGTCAACATCGAGCAACTCGACCGTCAGAAATGCGTCTGTGAGTTCTGCGGCTACTACTCCAAGCTGGAGAACATGGCCTACATCTCGGTGATATGGCGACGCCACACCGCTGAGAAGACGCTGGTCGAAGTAATTCACTCAACCCCTTTGGGACTGGAAGGCGCTATCAGTCATCTCGAACTATTTGGCACCCATACCGAAGTTTTGTCGGCCGCAAAAGGACGCGACACTATCTCGAAGCAATGGGTTATTGGACCGCGTGACGATCTACCACGGACGACGATCCTGTTCTCCCGATGGACGTGCGACGACTGTATGGATCGGCTGAAGATCAACAGGAGCAATATCTGCCATGTGAACCGCTACCTCGATACTTGGAAAATGAGCCATCCATCGTCTGGAGTAAATCCGTTTGTTCTCTAATTTCATCGTCCCCGTCTGCTTCGTTCCGAGAGATTGATTGTGAAATTCTCTGCACCCTGTTTGCAAGATGAATAGAAGTAGGTTGCTGCTACTGCCCAGCCAAACAGTACAAGTGTCAAGAGAATCCATATTGGGTAGTCAAGTAATGCCATGAGAGTTAACTCTAGCGCATATTTTTATTTTATTGGCCTGTACCAAAAATGGCAGAGATTGCAGTTCTAGCGCTGCTGACTGCTGCTGGCATCTACGCCATTCGTAATCCTCAGTTAGACGATGATGATGGAAAATCAGGAGAGTACTTTGATGCGAGTTACGTACGTTGGGATGACCCCATACAGCTTCCCCGTGTCGAAGGTCGTGACTTTGAGCCTCATGCGATTCCGTGGGATGACATAAATCGAGGAGAGCCGCTACCTCAGGCGAATCGCTCTATCATGATGAATCGTCCGTTGATCTACGTACCAAAGGCAGAAGTAGCAGGAGAAGAACCGAAAGTACAGCGTGATCCGTTGTATCCCGACGATTTACGCGCGTATGATTGGTTACGCGGCCGTCATCAGAAAGTACTCATGGATACAAATCGGCGCAACTATCAATTTGGTGGTTATCATATCCCGTATCTCACACAAAACAAGACTAGACAGGAGGCATCGCAAAGTACTGCCTTAGCAGGCCGAACATACAATGCCTACACCACTGGTGGTCAGGACTTGAACGGGACCGTGTTTAATATCAAGGATGGTAGTGTTCAGGTAGTTCGGCAACGTGGGGATGCACATGTCAAGGATCGTCCAACGACACAGGTATGGTCAAAGAATCAGCACAGTGAGTACACTGGTGATGTGCATCAGACATCGTTGGCTCAAAAAGCGGTGTTTAATAATCCGACAGAACATGCGCTTGTGACTAAATCGCGTTCTACACCCAAGTACTACAATTATGCGGATACACAAAACCACTTTGCGGACGTTGCTACGTCGAGTCTGTCTGCAAAGAACAATCGGGGTGAGATTATGTCGATTGATACTATGTACACGAAGAAACTGATTCTACGTGGCGATCAGGGTAACTTGACAAGTCAGCATGCCCACATTGCAGGGCACTCGGTGGATGGGAATGCGTTGCAGTATCCTAATACCGGGCGCCGTCGAGAGATTCTACCAGAAGTCAGTATGTCCGGGTTGTATCAGTCTGGTACAGGCCGTACATTTATCGATGCGAATGCTGGTCACGACTACGATAATGAAGGGACTGAACTCAAGAGTCGTGATATACAGGGTCCAAGTTCACTATTCAATATTTCGGAAGCCGCAGGATCACTAGGACATGATGCAACGCAATGGAGTCCGTTCCAAAACGACCCAATCACAGATCGCTACAAGCCGGTAACTGGTACATTCGATGCCTACTTCGCACAGGCACAGGGCATGGCACAAACGGACTATGCGCACAATGTCGATATGCCACTAACGCGCTAGTTCTGGAAATGTTATTTCCCTTCTGTTTGCAAAGAATGACGATGATGAGGCAGCATCATCCTCGAGTCGATGCCCTTCTCGACTTCACATGCGCAGATATGGCTGGCTTGATTGATGAGTTTGTAGCGCCACCGGCGACAGTGGATGAGTTAATAGAACTCATGACGCCGCCAATGATAAAGGCTCGAAATGTTCCGGTACCAAAGCCATGTACGCGTAATCGATGGAAGATATATGTGCAAAGCGTGTATGACATCCTACGACCTGCTGTGCACGAGTTTGCACGCTTTACGGAAGAGAAGACAATTCTTCGCTTATTCGGAAATCTACTACGCTCTCGTGAGTTACATGAAGAAACGCGCATCTCTCTCAACTGTGTATTGGCTTCAGTAGCAGACAAATTGTTAGAATGTTATCCCTATGTGACGAAAGAGACACAGTGCGAAATCGTGATGCTATGGTCTAAGCTCGACATACGGCTAATTCCGCCGTTGGGCTTGTAACTTAAAATGTATGCCTACAGCAAATGTCTTGGCTACCGGAATGGAGTGACTACACACCATTTGGTGGATACGAAGAAGAAGAAGAAGTAGTGCGGCCTAAATTCAAAGGTAGGAGGGAGAAAATTGGACCATTTACAGAGGCTAAGGACATTATGGATAAAGTTCCACCGGGCGCAGAGGATATGTCTGCGAGTGCCTTGATGAGTATCTTGGGCAGGAAGGCTTGGAATCCGTTCGCATCGGCTGGCAGAGCCGTAGGTAGTTATGGTACTAATGTCGGTGAAAGTGTAAGCCAGGCTCTTGAAGCTACCGTAGGCGGCGCGTCAATACAGGATCGAATAGATGAAGCTGTTAGCAAGACAAAGAAACAAAGTATAATTGATCGAAATGCGTTGCTGACTATGAAAGAGTTGCGATGTTGTGCCATATGCGACAGACAAAAGCGGGATTTAGCCAAAAAGAAGCAGAAGAGTCTAATGATCGCAGAATCGAAATTGAAGCGTGAGTTATCTACATACCATGCTCGTACACGGAAAGTGCGGAATTCGCGCAAACCCCGTACGCGGTGTCGCTGTATTAAGCGCGATGGTAAACGTTGTACAAGATGGGCGACTAATCGTGGACGTTGTGGAACTCATGTCAATTCTGGAGCTCGTAAGGTGTTCTAATTTCGTCTACGTCCTCTGCCTTTGGGTATGTAGACGTTACTGTTCAAGGCTCGGATTGGCCGAAATGGCAAGGGCGTAATCTCTGGATCAATGTGTGGTGTTCGTATTCGTATGATACTTGATTGCTTCTCATTTGATGTGACAGGATACATGAGTGGTGTTGAGTTTTCTACATTCTTTTGTATATCTCCTGTGACTGTGTTCTGTGCTCGTTCCTCTAATCCTAGTTTTCGACGGGTGATCTGCACTAGTCGTGAAACTCGGGTTGCGATGTGTTTTGGCGAATCTCTCCAGTCTGTTTCGTTTAGGACTTTTCGTTGTTGGCTGTTAACTCTCCAAATGCGGTCCATTTCGCGTAGTAGGTCTCGCAGGTGCATTCGTCGTTTGTTGATCATCCGAAACTCAGTTAGTAGGGCATATACGATTGGTTTGTGAAAGTAGTAGAATCCAACAGGGTCAAACTCTTGCTGTTCTTCCTCGGTCATTTCGTGGATGTAGTGGTAGTTAAAATCTTTTACTGGGTCAAACACGTTCTTGAAGAAGCTACTTTGTCTGTAATTACAGAGAGTCATCGTGTCTGCTTTGGTAAAGTACAAAATAAAAAAATGGATGGTTACCTTAAATGTCGTTTACGCCATATAAAACGTCGAACGGTGATAAGATCGAAGAACGCCACTCGCCGGTGAAAACGAAAGAGGGTTTTGAACCCGATCATCTCGTGCAAGAGGGCTACGATCCGGTGTACACACGTAACATGCCTGATCTTACCTATTTACACGACAAACTCCAAGCCAAGGTTCTTCATAGCACAAACGGCGAGCTAATTTACGCCTACTGTTACGGACATATTCCTATGTGTTACGCAACTTCGACCGAATTTCCGTGGAAAGGCGTCGAGACACCCAATACAAATCAAGTACCCTTTCTTAGCAAGGATAACCCCAAGTCGCGCGATGTCGAGCTAGATATGTACAAGATCCGTAAGCAGTTTCCTCGACTATTTCGCATCCATCCTGCGGCTGAGCTATTACGCGATGTCTGGCCGTGTTTTACCAGTATAGACTTTATCGCTATAGCACAAGAGGCTTCTCGACAGAGTACCGACCAATCGGTAATCCAGTTTCTGAGTAACAAGCGTTCGCAATGCGAAGCAGCAAAGGAAGAGAAAAATGTCGACTTGCAAACATACTTCGCAGATGAAATCCGTGACAACAAGAGCAAATTTAAAGCGTACATGGAAGCATTCCGCAACGACCTCGAACTAGCGTTCAACTTCTTGCTAGTGTCCAATGGATTGCGCAAAGGACTCATATTCAACAAGCTCCGTTACTGCTTGCGCCCCTGGGTTTTCAAAGCGATCCTATCAGAAGCCCATAAGAGCACAGCGATTCAGACGTCTATAAGCAAAGATGGAATGATGGTACTCATCTATAATTCCCGTCAAAATGGTGCATTTACCGAAGACTTGATTATGGCGGCATTTAAACACCCTAGTGGTGCTATTTTTGGGCAATTGAATGACTATTTATGCCCAAGTACTGTCAAGGGTGGTAGTTGTCTGATTTTTTTGGTAAACAATGTGGTGTTCTACTTCGAAACTTGTGTTTCGTATCCAGACCGCCGAAAGTTAGAAGACCGCGTGTTGACGTGGCAACAGCTCGGAAAGGAGGTGGGAGTGGACGTGAGAATGGAGGAAGTGTCGTTAATGCTCGCGGATGGCTTTCAAAATGCTATTTACAAGCGCGACGCAAATCGCTTGTTCCAACACCGATGTTCCGTGTCTCGGCGATTCTGGGGTGATGACTTTTGGAGCATCACTGGGCATATGTTCATACATGCTGCTTCGACCCTAAAAGACATGCAAAAGTTGTGCGCGGGGTATTGGTGTGTTTGGCAACTCATCCTTATGATACAAGAGTCAAAAATCCTGAGTTCCGCGAAAAATCGCTCACTGTCCATTCAAGACACACGGACCTTACGCCGACTCATAGGTGAACTAGAGTGTAAAATGTATCATGCCTTGGCTAAGCCATATTCACTCGATCGGTTGCGATCGTATGCGACGGTTCTTGAGCGTGTTGGGTTTGTGAAGCTGGCAGAGTTCGTTTCAGGGCCCAATGTCCTGACGTTGCAGGATGAGCGAGTGGCATTGATTAGCATGCTTGCAGATCTTGCTATCACACTAGACAAGTACCGAACATTCTTTGGAGAACCGACAAGTTCCGCACAACACTTGGAGGCGTCCTTTATCCACAAGTTTAGTTTGTCTCAATTATTGTATCGTAACTAAGTAAGCAATGACTTGTAGTTACATAACTGCGTATGGAGAATGCATGCGCGCTGTCAACCACAAAGACTCGTGTTGTTGGCAGCACCTTCTCGTCACAGAAGGGGTCTCGATCAAACCATCAAGGGCGATTGAAGGCGCTACTGGGTTGTTTGTGAACAGAGAGCACAAGAAGGGTGACATCATTGGGTATTACAACGTCTCGAGAAAGAAATTGAGCGAAATGATTGCAAGTGTAGACATAAAGAACTGTAAGAAAGCACACCACCAGTGTGAGCAGTTCTTCCTGCGCGCAGATGGACTAAAGTCAGAATGTTACCCAATGCCATACAAAAATGTCGCCAAGTCTAGACGTAGTAACGCCAGATATGCACCTTCACATTGCTGCAAGCACATTCTGTTGGTGGCGAAACGTCAGCTGACCGTTGGCGCGGAAGTTCTGGTAGAGCATACACCGGCGGAGCATATGACAATGCTGTCCAAAACGGGCGTGGGTAAGGGCTTTTGCGCCTGAATCCTGCTTCACGTTATGTTTGGATAACCGTTTACAACCACCCTTTCATACGATTTGGATATTTACGATTATGCCAAAGATGAGTTTTTGATATCTGAAAAACTTTCTATGAATTATTGTTAGAACATTAGTAAAAAGCCAAAGTGTAATGTTATAGCATTCATATGTAGAAAGTTTTTCGATTTTAAAAGAGGGGTCACGACTCGCTGTAAATGAACTTTCTTGTCGGAAGGCAACCGATCTGGGAGATACTTGATGTGAATGATCCTATCGCGTTACCGACACGAAAGCGTTATCCTCCAATCACAGGTATGTCCAATGTTGGTCCAATGAAAGGGGACAAAGTACCGCAAGATGGTCGGTATTCATAACTCAAACATGTCGTCTCCAATGTTGTTGCAGCCCCAGGAGCCCGCGAAGCCGCTTGTCCAGATTCCATCTACCGTCTCTTTCGTCTTGAAGAAGGGCCGCAAGCGAAAACTGAGTGCCCTCAATCTTGGTGCGATGACCGGCCTCGATGACGACGAAGAGGAAAAGGACGGCAACGGGCTATGGTTCGGCGAAACGGCAGAGTACTGGCACAATATGTTCCTGAGCAAGCTCGCTGATGTCCACTATCTTCGCGAACACATCAATGACGGCGGTAGCTGCGGTCTCCGCGTCTGCAAGCACAAGCTCGAGAATTGCATCGATTGCGATCGGATGGTCTGCTACGTCCGTCATCCGAGATGCACCTACGAACATGCAAGTGGATGCGGCCTCTGCGGCGAAGTCGTCTGCGTCGATTGCCAGATCAAGTGCATGGCGGGCTGCAAGTGGTCGGTGTGTCACACCTGTTTCCGCAACCAATCACACGTGGGATGTGCGGTGTGCGGGCTGATGCACTCGATGATCGGGAGCGAATTGCGTTGTATGGGTGGAAATTAAAATGAGCGATAATGTTACTAGCCCAAACAATGGCCCATTTGCATTGTGTCGACGACGACGAAGTGAGGTTCTACAAGAATTGTTACTGCGATCCGTCTCGTCGTTTGATTACTGGTATCGACGGATGGACACTACAATGTGGGAAATGTGACGTTTGTGGTCGGCTTGGCCATACTCGCCACTTCCCGGGTCCTATCCCACACACAGGGGGTTGGTGTAACTATCACTGGGATAAGTTATGCGAAATTTCTGTGAAGAAGATGATGTGTGCTTTATCACGAACACATTGTGATCCATCACGTGTTTCGATGCTTCTTCTGGGTGGTGACATGGGCGCGGATAAGCATATGAAGAAGGCGCGAGGGGACTTTATTCATGCGGATTGGCGTTCGTGGGATTTCGAGAAGGCGTTGACAGATTACCTTGAAGCATGGCGCGTATCGAACGCGGTGGGACCGAAGATGGATGGCCAGGCGGAAGATGAATTATCGACACAAGCAAAGATGAGGATCGCGCTACTACGAGAAATTCCGTGGACATTTGACGTCGAGCAGAAGCGGAAAATCATCGAGGAATTAATGTCGATGTGTACTGAAACATGAGTGAATCCGTCGCAATCGTTATTGGTGTGGCTGCTACATGCATTGTACTGTATTGTGGTCTAAAATGCTTACTATCAGCCTGTTGGAATCGTAATCAACAAAACTAGTTTATGTGACGCCGCGGGCCATCAAAGTAGTACGAGCGTCGTTCGAGTCCCGCGAATCTCCAGCAATTGTTGCATACATCCACTTGTCGTTCTGGGATGAACATCCCCTGCATTTGTGGTGTCCAAAATCGTCGTTCTTGTAAGTCTCCGATACTCCAGCAGAAGGCGCACTTGGAGAAGATGGGACATGTCGTGTGAGTACCGAACAAGACCGGAAGTATGCTACACATCAACCATTTATTCGTCATCATCACCGCTTGGTTTGCACATTCGTAGGCCAGCTCGAATTCCGGTGAAGTCCCGACATGTGTTGCAGATGAAGATGGTATGCAGAGTGGTATGGTCTGGTCCGCGTCGATACGTGTAGCGATATCGTTGTCCCGTTGTTAAGTGGCAAAATTGGCAGGTAATCTTCGGACGATATTCGTCTCTGTAGACGTGAATGAGCGGCGGCAGCGGTCTAAAGTGTGTGGGGAGATGGGAAATATACTATGGGGTTTACACAGGCAATGCGTACATTTGCGTGGGTTGGCTTTCGCGGATGATTTCGTAGCATTTGTTGAGTTGATAGGCTTCTCCAAATCCTTTCTCGAAGTTGTCGTATGCTTTGTCCATAAGATTCCGCGTGAGGTGGTATTCGAGCTTGTCGTAGACAAAGATCGAGGGTGCGTATTCTGCGATGATTCGCCATAAATCGATGGTCATAGCCTTCAGGGATTCGTCCATGTAATGGTAGTAGCTGTTCGCGTTGCGGACGTATTTGCGTTGATCCATGATCTTTTGTTCGAGGTCTTCGACTTGATCATACTTGTTGTAGACTTGTTTGTTGATGAACTTCTCGTTCGCTATCACGACCGTGAGTGTCGCAACGGTGATCTTCGGCGCGCTGTTCTTGATCGGCAATTCGTCTACCCATCGTCCTTCGTCCAGGATGAGTGAAATCCACGTTGCGAGACGGTCGGTCTCCCGCTGGAGAAGTGCGATCTTGAGGGAATTTTCATTGTACATCTTACAAAGGCGGACTTGAGACGAATCCGTGCACATTCGTTTGGCAATCGCCTTGGCCATTATTGCTGGTTTGTGTCCCCTTTTAATAGGGGTCATGCAACTGCATGAAATAAAATCTTGATGTAAGACAAATCCCTCTTTATGGCATTGAGTGGTCAACAATGCGTACTGTTGTGTATTGTAGCTACACTTGCTGTGTATTTCTACATGACAAACATCAAAAATAGTGGGGAAAGTTACCGCAGGAGAAGACGTAAACGTACGCGTGGCCGCCGACGACGTAGGGGTGGCAAGCGTCGACGTTATTTCAATGAGAGTTACCAGCGTAGAATGGGGGACATAAGCAGCGCAAAGTACTTGCACAATAAATTTGGGTTTGCATAGTAAACCCTATGCGCTTCGTTGGTGACGCTGGATGTATGGCGACGGTCGACGATTGGTATCGCACATACCCGAGGCAGAAACACAAGGCGATCGTGATTTACGGAAATAGTGGAATTGGGAAGACATTCTTAGTCTCATATCTTTGCCACCATTATGGAATAACTCTCTATGAAGTCGATACTACCACAGGCGACTCGATAGGTCGTAGTATCGTGAACATCCGGAACGATCAGCGCGTATTTCGTGGAGCGAAAATGGTTGCATCTCGAGTGGCATTATCAGTCGAACTAGCACACATCGTGGATAAGACGCTGTTGCAATTACTGGCACATACGAAGACCCCGTTATTTTGTACATACACGGGCGACACTGTGCCATTGCGGTACAGAAAAGTGGCGCGCGTGGTGAAGATGAGTCCTCCGACTGTTGCACAAACGGAGAAGTTCTTGATGGAGTTACAGAGCGCGCATCATATCACAGCTTCGCCATCTGAGGTGGCGTCTATCGCAAAGTCATCAAGCGGCGATTTGATGCATGCAAGTATTGCGTTGCAGCACCACTCGCATCACAAAGATACGTACGAGGACTTGGATGTGACACTGGGTAAGATCTTCACCGGTACATGGACATTTTCATTCGAGGAAATGGAGCGCGTGTATGGGAAGTCGATCCACAAGAAGCTGCAGACGCAATATCCAAGCAAGTTGCTGTCTATGCAAGATATTGCAGAAGTCGCCGACGGATTTTCAGCGAGTCAGATCGTCTCGGAGTATCACCAGAAGTACCGTTGTTGCGAAATTCCCGGCCTAACGATCGCATTAACTGCGTGCTTGATCAACAGCTTCATGTGGAAGCGAAGACATCGACGGCTGAAACAGCTACAATTGAGCGATATGTGGAAATAAATAAGTACGGTAGAAGTAAACAATGGCATTTTGGACTCCTATTGGTCCCGTAAACCCGAAAGACAGCGATGCAGCAAAAACATACATAGATGCTATGCAGCAAGCGTATACGTATTACAAAAAGAGCGAAGAGGACGAGAAAAAAAAAGCAGCGAAAGGATCAGAGATACTAGCTGACGAAGGTGCAAGGGAAAAACTACAAACGAGCCAGCGACTTCCGGGGTACAATGCACGCAATAAAGCACAGAAGTGGATTTATGACACAACAAAGCCCTATGGTGCTGAAACGTTCTACACTGTCGCGAAGAACAAGTACCAGCAGAATGCACCACCCGTACACAACCCGTATCTATCGGAACATTCAAAACGTCGCGTAGAAGCTCATCAGCGTCAAATCTTTGCACGCGAGCGTGGATATCCAGAACACCGTACATCAAAGCATCCCCGTTCTACCGCGAAAATGGACGAACGTGATTTTGTTCGTTGGCATCAAGCATGAACGACTCGTCCCTCGTCAATGGGGGTCAGCAAACTGAGTAGGGGTCAGCTGACCGGGATGCCTTCAAAACCGAAAATGTCCGAACCAACTGCACCAGGGTCCGCGTCCGACCAAAGTTCGATTTCGTCGTTTTCAGCAATTCCCATGACGGACGACATGCTTCGCGCTTGGATGCGAATCGAAGGAAAGTCCAACAAAGCAGCACTCGACAACGAAAATAATGACACCGACCATCTGTGTTTGTAGATCCATCGATGGCGTCGCCGACCACATACTCCCAGATGTTCAACCTGGGCAAAACCGACGACTGGTTCGACATCTGGACTCAACCGAACGGACCACAAGAGCAGCAGCCTCAGCAGCCCCAGAAGAAGAAGATCAAGATCATCAATCTCGTCGAGGACGACGGCGGCCCCGGCGAGAACACGCTCGTGATCCCGATCGAACAGGAGCCGCAACGCTTTGCAGTTGGCGAACACGTCACAGCTAGGTGGATGGGCGATGGGCATCTCTACGAGTGCACCGTTCTTGAGCACTCGAAAGATACGCAGACCTACAAGCTCGTTGCCGTGGGCGAAACCAAGCCGTTCCGCACGAATGAAGATCAAGTGTGCCGCCCAGATGCGCATCCACCGATGCCGTACCCGGGCTTCGTCCCAAAAATCTACACGCACTCGGCCTCCAGCCAAGAAGATGCTCAAGTCGTAATACCGCCCATTCCAAAAACGCCGACCATGCCGTCGTTGGTCTGCCCATGCGCTTGCGGAGCCGCCGAAGAAGGCTGCAACGCTCGATCGCACACTCGCCGCAACCACAACCCGCATCGCATCACCATCAAGCACAACAACCACTGCAAGAAGGTCGTCGCGCTCTACACCTTGGATGAACCGACAACGGACAAAGAACACGCTCGCTACGACACCGCGTTGAAAGGTATGCTAATTACTGAGTACGGCTATGGTTCCATAGGTGCCCTCTTTTCTTGTAGACATCGCGTTCAAAAAGGCGCACGACGAGGCGCACAAGCCAAAGAAGCCGAAGGACGAGGACGACGAGGATGTGCCGTTCTCGAAGCTCGTCGCGAAAATGAAGGAGAAGACGGCGGTGTCGCCGTACGGAGCTGGCAAGGAGTGCTGCATCTGCCTCGAGAAGTACTCCATCAAGCGCAAGCCAATCCTGCTCATGGGATGCGGCCACACCATCTGCGAAGCAGATCTCAAGCAGCTGCTCAAGAAGGGGAAGACGCACATCAAGTGTCCGGTGTGCAGAAAGTACACCGCGTACAAGGGTGGCTGTGGAGTTGTGGTGAATTACGCTTTGATGGAGTAAATAAACAAGTCTGATTTATGTCAATCTTCGGCCTCCATTTTCGTATCCTCGGTATAATCCAGATCGGTAGCAGCCGCGACACAGATAGGATTCAGAGATGAGCACTCGATCTCGGTTAAGATCGGCATCCCATGTCCACGAACCGCTTTGAACGAAATCGATCGGAAGTCCCCACTTGCAGACTCGTATGTATGAGCGCTGCTTCTTGAGATACATCACATCGACGAATGCGTGGTAGATTCGAGCCGTTTCGACGCTCTTGAGGCAGCTTTCGCATTGCTAAAAAACGTACGTAACAGCAAGTCAGTCATGAACTATCTTTTGATCTTGACATGCTTCTGCATTTGGTTGGTGTTCTTCGAGAGTTACAATAGGCGTGAGCGTATGTACAATTCAGAGTGTTTGACACGTACCAAGTATTCTTTCTGATGCTTCACGTGGTATGTTCGTCTCCACTGCTTGTAGAATTGTGGAGGTCGGGTGTAGTCGATCCCCGTCTCGCGTAGCACTCGATGTTGTACGCTTGCTGCGTATTTGGCTGTAATGCTGGCCATGCTGTATTTTGCCTTGTTGAGATTGATAGCTCGCGTCTTTGTCTCTGGGTTGTTGAGGAATTTGCAGATTAGTCGGTTTCCGTAGAATAGCCCCGGTACGAATGGGACAATGTGTTGTCGGATGATATCGAGTGGTATGTGCTCCATCTTGACCATCTTGACCATCTTGAGCGGGACCAACTCATGCGCTATAGGTCGCCAGTACGAAGAGGTCATTTCAAGTGGTCGCGGGACTGCTTCGAGATAGCCGTAGGTAATTGGTTGGAATCGTGCGATCATGTTTCCAAGCTCAGCGCGTTCCGTTTTGGTGAGTGTTTGATGCACGATGACGGTGTGGTCGGTATCGATGTCCATAAGGTCGGTGCACTCAATCGGAGAGAGAGCGGGGAAATTCATGGTAAATCAAAAATCTGCGTTTAGCGTAAAAGCGGATGACTCCTTATCCTCCATGACTCCTGCTTTGCGATAATCTCCGACTCGTCGTTCGAAGAAGTTCGTCTTGCCTTGTAGCGAGATCATCTCCATCCAGTCGAATGGATTCGGCGTATTCCAATTCTTGGCGTATCCGAGCTCGTAGAGTAGATGATCCGCGACGAATTCGATATATTTGGACATGAGCTTCGAGTTCATGCCGATCAGTTCCACTAATAAAACAAATGTGCCCAGTTGGGAATACGGTGTTTTGACTTCTCTCTGCGGAACCACGTTCCGTTCCATTACTATTTTGATACAATAAAAACATACCTGGAATGCTGTCACATACGAACTTCTGTTCGATAGCGACTGCGTCGACGATAATTTTTGTCACCGTGCGTTGGTCGAGCTTGTTGCGTAGCTTCTTGTAGAGCAGACACGCGAAGTCGGTGTGTAATCCTTCGTCTCGGCTGATTAGTTCGTTGGAGAAGGTGAGGCCGGGCATGAGACCGCGTTTCTTGAGCCAGAAAATGGCACAGAATGAGCCAGAGAAGAATATCCCTTCGATTGCTGCGAATGCGACCAGTCGTTGAGAAAATGATTGCTTGTTGTTGATCCAGGTAAGTGCCCATTCAGCCTTTTCTTTTACAGCGGGTATGGTTTGCATTCCCCTGAACAGACGATCCTTCTCCTTTGCATCCTTGATGTATGTGTCGATCAGCAGGCAGTAGGTTTCGGAGTGGATGTTCTCCATGGCGATTTGAAATCCGTAGAAGCATCGTGCTTCTGGTGACTGGACTTCGGTCATGAACTGTAGTGCGAGGTTTTCCAGCACGATCCCATCGCTGGCTGCAAAGAAGGCGAGTATGTTCTTGATGAAGTGTTTCTCGTGTCCCGTCAGCTTCTCCCAGTCCGTCTCGTCAGATGCAAGATCGAGTTCTCCGGGTGTCCAAAACGATGCAACGTGTTTCTGGTAGAATTCCCAGATATCGTGATCATTGATTGGGAACAGAACAAATCGATTCGGGTTATCCTCCAGCAGCGGTTCCTTCGATTCCTTTGATTCCGCCATTTGCTGGGTTGTATTTTGTCCCCTTTTTTTGGCGGCAATGTTAGCGTGATAACTGATCGGATTGGTATGTATACTTTTCTATACCTACATTTTGATGTTTTAAAATCTGTATGTACCGTTTGGGTCGGTAAATTCCAAGGACTACCGAATTCGTAGAATGTTCTTCGTGGAGCGAATGAACGGACCAACGAACAAAATTATGTGAAATAGGCCTATTTCGCCAACGAACATAATTCTCTCAAATAGGCCTATTTCGCCTATAGGCCTATTTCAGGAACGAGTATAATTTTCTGAAATAGGCCTATTTCAGCACTTCAATGTAAATACCGTGCATCTTATTTTCATTCGTTTTCTGAAATAGGGCTATTTCAGCACTTGGATGTAAATAAGGCGTATCCACTTGGATTGTGTGAAATAGGCCTATTTCAGCCGTTGAGTTGGAGTTGAACTCTTTAGAGAAGATAAGTTGGAACTTTCGTCGGATAAAATCGTTCGTTCTTATTAATTCGCCGCTTCGGTGGTAGCCACAACTTCGTCGATCTCTTCTTCAGTCATTTTGAACCACTCGCCGCGAATGTGCTTGTCTTCGAGCTGTTTGTGCAGTTCCTTCTCGAGTTCTTTGCTGCGTGGCGATTCGATCGTATTGTGAAGAGTCAGCGTGGTTGGATTCCCGATCTGCAGCTGTTTGAGTCGCATAGGTGGGTTGAGCGAGTGTCCGATTTTGACTGCTGACCTACAACAAAATGGTCGGTGTATTGTAAATGGAACCTTGGCGCTGGGGGTTGATTGTCTTCCTACTCCTATTTGCCGTTATTCCGGTATTGTATGCTACTTTGTACGTACTGCGTTTTAGCTCGGATGAAGTACACGAATCGTGAAGTCATTTTTTTTTTAAATTATGGTATGTGGGTTGCCATGAAAGGTGTCAAAAGACAGCAACCATGAATAACTCCGCTATGAAGAAAAAGAAGCCGACCAAATCTGTCGTCCTTATCGTTCCGATGGTCGAGGCTT
>SPKZ01007368.1_pt1 | contig 26043 bp, 35 predicted proteins | sample 2456571 | NCBI WGS metagenome assembly SPKZ01 (sample SAMN11192286, study PRJNA482655) | marine metagenome | biome: ENVO:00000447; feature: ENVO:00000244|ENVO:00000211|ENVO:00000569|ENVO:00002023; material: ENVO:00002151; isolation source: ocean water from marine abyssalpelagic zone ... | reverse complement strand
TAGTTCCGCCATGAATACTTTCACCAATAATCAAACAATCAGTTAAAGATGCTAAACTTCTTCCAACAATTCTTCCAAAATCAACTGCATGTGATACCTGAGAATCGGTCATTGCATCTTGAGTTAAGATATTTTTTCCAAAAGGTAATCCTGTTTCAATAAAAGGTAATTGTGGTGAAATTTTACTTCCAGCATTAATTGTTAAATGGGGAATGCTTGATGATTCTAAAGCAGTTTTTGTCAATAATCCAGGAGTGGGTTTTCCATCAGGAGTCATTGGGATTTTATTAATTGTTTTACAATATCCGTAATGAAGATATTCAGCATCAGCTGGTGGAGTAAACTGAATAGAATTCTTATCAGCACCTGCAAAAGTAATTCCAGGAATTTCACAGGTTTCAGTATAAGAAATTACAAATGAAAAAAGAAATTTTCCAGACTTTACAGATTCAAGGAAATTTTGAGCTCGATCAATATTTCCAAATAGTTTAAAATTTTCCAAAATTTTACTAACCCATCATTTCAATAAATTGTTGCTCAGTTCTTTTTTGCATTATCATATTAGTGGTTTTTTCTTGACCGATTGTAGATATCTCTGAATTCCCATAATTGTGCCCAGGATACATAATCAAATCATCATCTAGTGAATATAGTACATCAAAAAGACTATGATAGAGTTCTTTTGCGCTGCCTCCAGGTAAATCTATTCTTCCACAATTTCCAACAAATAGTGTATCACCTGAAAAAAGTTTTCCATCACCAATCAAACAAATACCATCCTTAGAATGACCAGGAGTGTGAAGTACTTTTAATTTTGAATTACCAAAATCTATAGAATCACCATCTTTTACTGAAATATCATGTTTTAATTCTGAAGATTCATGTTGAATAATTGGAGCTTTAGTTAATTCAGCCATTGCCTTATTTCCCAATGTATGATCAAAATGATGATGTGTATTTACAATGTATTTTATTTTTAGATCATTTTTTTTAATTATTAATTCTAATTCAATTAGATCCCATGAAGGATCCATAATTATTGCCTCATTTGTTTCATCATCTTCTACAATATAAGAAAAATTTTGCATATTTCCAACTTGAATTTGATGTACTTTCAAATAATTCCCTCTTCAGCTTCAGGGGGAATTCCAATTTTTTCTGCATATAGTTCACCAGTCAAATCTTTTCTCTTAGGAATTCCTTGTTTCATTTTATGGAATGTAACTGTCATATCACATTTTGTAAAAATATTTGCAGTTTCTCCTGTTTGAGGATCCAATCCAGATGGTACGTCCACTGCAAATTTGTAGCAATTTGTTTTATTGATAAAATTAATTGCAGAGGCATATGGTTCTCTAATATCTCCAGTAATTCCCGTACCTAAAATACCATCAATAATTACATCAGGTTTGAAATTAAAGTCAAAAGAGTCTCCAGATAATAATTTCACAGAAGGCATTTTTTGTAAGAGTGACCAATTCCAGTTACTTTCATCAGTTTTGATTTTATCAGGAGTGCCAAGAAGTATTACTGTAACATTTGCACCATAACCAACCAGATGTCTTGCCATCACTAGACCATCACCACCATTATTTCCCAATCCTACAAAAATTAGAATATTTTTTGAGGCTACATTTTCAAGTTTATTTACTAATCGTCTGACTGCTGCGGCACCTGCATTTTCCATCATGAATTTTTTTAAAAAGCCCATATCATGGCCTTTGTTTTCAATTCTATACATTTGATCAACAGTGATTTCCATACTTTACATGAAAATCATAACCAAAATAAGAGTTTAGCAAACGGCTTTATCCTAGTTTTCAGACAATGTCAAGCATGACATTAAAGAATGTAAAACCATCACTAAACAAAATTGCAAAATCTTTAGAAAAAGTTCAAGATTCAAGAGAATTTCTATTAAAAAATACAAGGGAAATAATAATTCTCTGTAGCAGATCAATTATTGCAGTTCATAAAGGAGAATTGAAAACAGGGAAAAATAATTTAAAGCAAGCAGATGTGCTCTTAAAAAAATACAAGAAAAAAGCAAGTGGTCAACTAAGGAGATACTTAATCACACCTGAACAAGAATTTGTGGAAGCTGCATGTCTTATTGCAATTGTTGAAAAAAAACAAATTCCTTCAGATACAAAATTATCTGTGATGCCAGAATCATATGTTTTAGGATTACTAGATTGTATTGGTGAATTAAAAAGAATGGTATTTGATAAAATCAGAATTGGGAATGTTGATGAAGCAACAAGAATTTTTGAGATAATGGAAAACCTCTATCTTCATCTTTACACTTTTTCAATGTATGATAAAGTGGTAAAAGAAGCTAGAAGAAAAATTGATGTAAATAGGATTCTTGTAGATGATGTTAGATCTATCATTACAGAAGAACGAAGGCGAACTGAATTAATACAAACTTTACAAAAACTAGAAAGATAGTTTTAAAAATTGTATATGCGGGCGATGGGATTTGAACCCACGTACTCCTAAGAGACTAGCCCCTCAAGCTAGCGCCTTTGGCCAGGCTGGGCGACACCCGCAACAAAATTTCCTTGTATGGTTTTTATAATCCTTGATGACTTTTTGTTCGTATGTTAGTTCCTGTTAGATGCTTTACATGTGGAAATGTAGTTGCCGATAAATTTGAGGATTTTCAAAATAAAATCAAGGCAGGAGAGGATGCAACAAAGGTTCTTGATTCTTTGAAAATGGAGCGATATTGTTGCAGAAGAATGCTTTTGACTACTGTTGAATCAATTCAACAAGTAATCCCATTCTATGAAGCAATTGAAAGAAGAAGACAAGAAGTTCAATCTGAACTAGACTAATTTGTCTAAAATTACTTCAATTGAAGGACGTATTCTATACAATAGTCGAGGTAGCAAAACAATTGAGGTTGATGTTGAATCAGATGGAAAGTTTCTAGGAAGAGTTTGTGCCCCTTCAGGTGCAAGTGTTGGAAAATATGAAGCAGTAAGTTTTCCAAATGGAAAACCTGAAGAAAGTCTTAGAATTTTAAAAGAAAATTATCAAAAATTTATCGGATTAGAATCTTCAGATTTAAAATCCATCCACGATACTTTGAAAGATTTGGATAACTCTGAAAACTATTCAATCATTGGAGGAGCACTAGCTTTTGCAGTTACAATTGCATCAACTGAATCAGCATCAAAAGCTGCAGGAGAACCATTGTTTAAGACATTATCATCAGAATCATCATTCAAATTTCCATTTCCAATAGGAAATATTTTAGGAGGTGGTGTACATGCAGGACCTGGAACTCCCGATATTCAAGAAATTTTGATTTGTGCAACAGGCTCAAAAACTATTGAAGAAGCGATTGAAACCAATTTAGCAGTACACAAAGAATTACGCAATATTTTAGAAAAAGAAGATCCAAATTTTACAAATGGAAGAGGTGATGAAGGAGGATGGGCACCAAAATTAGAAAATCAAAAGGCACTAGAGATTTCTGTAAAAGCTTGTGAGAGTTTAGGATTCACGTTAGGAAAAGAAGTATCATTAGGAGTAGACTTTGCTTCATCCACACAATGGAATGAAGAAAAACAAAAGTATGTTTATGATAGAGCTGGATTTGAAAATTCTACTGGAGAACAAATTGATTTTGCAGCAAATATTATTGAAAAATATAAATTAATTTATGCAGAAGATGCAGTTCACGAAGAAGCATTTCAAGATATGTCAGAACTAACTGCTAAATTCCCAAATGTTTTGATTACAGGAGATGATTTGATAGTTACAAACAAAGATATTCTAACAAAAGCAATTGATTCAAAATCATGTAATGCTGCAATTCTAAAAGTTAACCAAGCAGGAACTCTTTATGATGCTCTTGAATTTGCCAATGTGGCAAATCAAAATAATATTAGATTAATCACATCACACAGATCGGGCGAGTCAAACGATTCACAAATATCCCACATAGGAATAGCAACAAAGTCAAAAATGCTCAAAGTTGGCGTGGTTGGAGGGGAAAGAGTAGCTAAACTTAATGAATTATTACGTTTATCAGGGCATGGTTTAATACGCGGTATGGCTGAGATTTGAAATCGTCATGAGTCAACAAGCTGAACCAACAGACATCAAAAAGAAGATTCTAACCACAGGAATCAGAGTAGGTACTCAAGTAAAAACAAAATTCATGAAATCATTCATCACAAAAGCTAGTCCAGAAGGATTGTACATGCTTGATTTAGATATTACATTAGAAAAAATAAAAACTGCAGCCAAATTCATCAATAGATTAGGAACAGACAAACTTATCGTTTGTTCAGGTAGACAATATGCAGAAACACCAATTGAGAAATTCTGTGAAATGTTAGATTCAAAGAAATTACTTGGAAGATTCATGCCCGGTACTCTAACAAATCCATCATTACCATATTACATTGAACCAAAATTAGTCTTTATTTCAGATCCTCAAGTTGATGAGCAAGCGATTATTGAAGCAACAAATGCAGGTATTCCAGTCATAGGAATTGCAAATACAGATAACATCACATCAAACTTGGATGTGATTATTCCAGCAAACAATAGAGGAAGAAAAGCTCTAGCAACTGTTTACTGGTTATTGGTACGTCAAATTCTCATTGAAAGAGGAGAACTAAAAGAAAATGAGTCAATGAAATATGAAATCGATGATTTTGAAACAAAGATTACCGAAGAGGTAATCGAATAAATCAATAGTATTTTTACATTTACTTGAAATCTAAAGCTTCAGCACCAGGAAAAGTAATTCTTTTTGGAGAACATTTTGTAGTGTATGGAGTAAAAGCAATTCTTTGTGCAATTAATAAAAGAATTACTGTTACTGCAGAAAAAATTGAAGAGAATATAATTTGTATTCAATCAAATATTGGAAAGTTAGAACTAGAACCAAACAAAGATGTTTCAAAAATTAATTCACCATTAAAACCATTTTATTATTTAGCAAACAAAATAATTAAAAATAAAAATACAGGAATTAAAATTAAAGTTGAATCAGAAATTCCGTTAGGTGTAGGATTGGGTTCATCATCTGCATGTTGTGTTGCAGGAGCAGCTGCAATTTCTAGATTGTTTTCAAATATATCAAAAGAGGAAATTTTAGAATTGGCGATTGAAGCTGAAAAAACAATTTTCCCAAATACATCAGGGGCAGATTGTACAGTTTGTACATTTGGAGGAATTATGGAATATGACAAAAAAAATGGGTTTTCAAAAATAAAATATGAGCCTGATTTTCACCTAGTTATTGCAAATTCCAACATCAAGCATTCTACAGAATTAATAGTTGAAGATGTAAAATTATTTAAAAAAAATAATGAAAATGAATTTTCAAATCTGTGTAAAGATGAAAGAAAATTAGTTGAAGATGTTTTAGAATTATTTAAAAAAAATAACATCAAAGTGTTAGGAGAAAAAGTTAATGAAAATCAAAGATATCTTGAAACAATTGGAATATCAAATGAAAAAATTAGAAAAATGATACAGATTGGAAAAGAATCATCTTTTGGCTCAAAAATCACTGGAGCTGGTGGAGGAGGATGTGTGTTTGCCTTGACTGATGATACAAATTTGAATAAAACAATAAATCAATTCAGAAATAAAAATTATGAATGCTTTTCAGTAAAAATAGATCTGGAAGGACTGAATACTTTTTAATTGACTAAATATTTTGAAACAGCATGATTCTGATAAAATTGGGCGGTTCAATTATTACAAATAAAGAAAAACCATTATCACCTAGGAAAAAAACAATAGATAATCTTACAAAAAGTTTAAGAAAAATAAATGAGCCAATAATTATCGTTCATGGTGGTGGATCCTATGGGCATTATTGGTCTGTAAAATATGATATGCATACAAAAGAAAAAAAATACGATCTTAGAGGTGTTGCCATAATAAAAAATTCTATGATTGAATTAAATAAAATAATTTTAGATTCATTATTAAAAAATAAACAATCCCTATATTGTTTACCACCCACTGATTTTATGACAGGAAATAAACCGATTGTAAAAAAAGTCAAAGAAATTGAAAAAATTGCAAAATCAGGCATGATTCCAGTAACATTTGGAGATGCATTATGGTTTGGTCAGAAAAAAACATACATTCTATCAGGAGATAAAATTATGACACATTTTGCAAAAATTCTAAGACCAAGATTAAGCATATTTGCATTAAATGAAGATGGGTTGTATTCGGATCTTAAATCAAAAAAATTAATTTATGAATTAAAAGGGGAACGTCCAGTAATTTCAAAAAATACGATGGATGTTACAGGAGGAATGACTAGAAAAGTTGAAGAAGCATCAAAAATTGCAAAAATGGGTATGAATGTATTTTTTGTTAATGGTAACAAACCAGAAAGAATTGTAAAGGCAGTTAAAAATAAAAAATTTGAAGGGACTTTGTTTAAGAGGAAAATAAATGCCTGAAGAATTAGTAATTTTAGTTGATGAGAATGATAATGCAATAGGTACTGAAGAAAAAGTAAAATGCCATTTACCAAATGGGAAATTACATAGAGCATTCACTGCTTTATTATTTGATAAAAATGGAAGACTAGTACTTACAAGAAGAGCAAAAGGAAAAATGTTATGGCCTGGAGATTGGGATGGAACATTTGCCAGTCATCCAAAAGAATCAGAAACTTTTATTTCATCAGCAGAAAGAAGAATGCCTGAAGAATTAGGGATTGAAGGAAAATTAGATTATTTGCATAAATTTGAATATCATGTTCCTTACAAAGACATAGGTTCCGAAAATGAAATTTGTGGAACATTGATTGGGATAATTGATGAAACTACAGAACTAAAAGAGATTGATGGTGAAATAGATGAAATCAAATGGATTTCTGCAGATGAATTGATTTCTGAAATAAAGATAAATCCCAAAATTTATTGTCCATGGATGTTAATTGCATTAGAATTATTAGAAAAATCAGATAAATCTATGCTTGATAAGCATGCAAATGTCTTATCAACATGGATTAATGGTAAAGTTCACGAAGGATTGTTAGATGCAATCAAAGTTCATCTACCAGAAGAAAAATGGAGGTTAGTAAATGAAAAAAACTAGACAGATCGAAAAAAATGCAAAAATAGTAAACAAATATCTAAATTCAAAATTAAAAGGAAATCCAAAAAAACTCTATGATGCAGCAGGGCATTTGATTGTTAATGGAGGTAAAAGACTAAGACCATACATGGTAATTCGAAGTTGTCAAATTGTAGGTGGAAAAAGTTCCAATGCCATGAATGCTGCAAGTGCAGTGGAAATGGTTCATAATTTTAGTTTGGTTCATGATGATATAATGGATAATGATGAAATGCGTCATGGAGTTCCAACAGTTCATAAAAAATATGGAATGCCACTTGCAATTCTTGCAGGTGATGTGTTATTTTCAAAAGCATTTCAAATAATTTCTAATTCAAAATTGTCAGATAGTGCAACTACACAACTTGTATCAAGACTTTCTAAAGCTTGTGTGGATATTTGTGAAGGTCAATTACTAGACATCAAAATGGCTGAAGAAAGAAAAATTCCATCAAAGGCAGAGTATATTACAATGATTGGTAAAAAAACTGCAGCATTATTTGATGTGTCTTGTGCAATGGGTGCAATTTGTGCATCAAACAAATCAAAGGATGTTTCAAATCTCTCATCATTTGGAAGAAATTTAGGAATTGCATTTCAAATTACAGATGATCTAATAGGAGTCATGGGAGATCCTAAAGTTACCAAAAAACCAGTTGGAAATGATTTAAGAGAAGGGAAAAAATCATTACCAATTCTTATGGCAATTAAATTAGTAAAAGGTAAAGATAAAAAAATAATTTTAAAAGCATTTGGCAATTCAAAAGTAACAAAAAAAGACCTCAACAAAGCAGTGGAGGTAATAAGATCATTAGGAATTGAGGAAAGTGTAAGAAAACAGGCACAAAAATATTCAGAAAAAGCAGAAAAATCATTATCAAAATACTCAGGTTCTGCTAAATCAGAATTAATCACATTATTGGATTTTGTAGTTAAGAGAAGTGTGTAATTATTACAGGTGGATAGTATGGATGATGAATTAAAGAGGGAAATTAGAAAAATGGCTCTTCAAAATGCATTTGAGCATGGAGGCGAAACAAGAGACAAAATAGTTTTAGGAAAAATTCTTGGTACAAAACCAGAATTTAGAACCAAAGTAAAAGAAATTTCAAAAGATATTTCTGAAATTGTTTCTGATGTAAATCAACTATCATCTGAAGAACAGAAAAAAGAAATTGATGAAAATTTTCCTGAAATTTTAGCACCTAAAGAAAAAATTCAAGGGCGAGAAGGCCTCCCAGAATTAAAAAATGCAATTCAAGGAAAAGTGATTACAAGATTTCCCCCTGAACCAAATGGTTATCCCCACATAGGACATGCAAAAGCTGCCATCATTAATTCAGAATATGCAAAAATGTATGGTGGAAAATTTATTTTAAGAATGGATGATACAAACCCCGAAGCAGAAAGAATGGAATATCATGCAGCAATCAAAGTAGGATTAGAATGGTTAGGAATTGAATTTGACATAGTAAAAAGCACATCAGATGATATGGAAATATTTTATGAAAAAGGTATAGAGTTAATTAATTCTGGGAAAGCTTACGTTTGCACTTGTAAAAGAGAAGATATTAGCAAAAATAGAAGAGAACGTAAAGCATGTAAATGTAGTATGAAAGATGTTGATAAAAATAATAAAAATTGGAAAAAAATGCAGGAAAAATTCAAACCTGGAGATGCTGTTGTAAGATTTCGTGGAGATATGAAAGCAGACAATGCAGTAATGAGAGATCCAGTATTGTTCAGAATTATTGATGAGAAACATTACACACTAGGTAAAAAATATAGAATTTGGCCTAGTTATGATTTTGCAGTTGCAATTGAGGATAGTATTGATGGAGTGACACATGCTTTTCGTTCAAAAGAATTTGAATTAAGAAAAGAGTTGACGGATACAATTTTGGATACATTAAACATGAGAAAGCCATACCAAGGGTTTTTCTCAAGATTGGAATTCAAAGGAATGCCAATTTCAAAGAGAATCATCAGACCATTAATTGAAGAAGGGAAGGTTTCATGGTATGATGATCCAAGATTACCAACTCTAGAGGCACTAAAAAGGAGAGGAATCAAACCCGAAGCCATTAGAAAATTCATTATGTCATTAGGATTAACTAAAGCAAATACTCTAGCACCATTTGACTCACTTGAAGCATTTAATCGAAAATTTGTTGATCCAGATAGTAAAAGACTATTCATGGTGAGTAATGCAAAGAAATTATCAGTTAAAAATTTGCCAGTATCATCAGTAGAAATTCCTAATCATCCAGTTATTGATATGGGGAAAAGAAAAATTGAAGTTAATGGTGAGTTCTATATTTCTGGAGATGATGCAAAAAACATCAAAGAGTGGATGCAGATTAGACTTTTAGGATTAGGAAATATTTCCATTAAAAAAGATGGTATAGAATTTGAAGGTGAATTTGTAGGAGAGCAAAACATTGCAAATATTCCAAAAATTCAATGGGTTTCACAAAAAACTGCACATAAAATCAAAATGCTAATTCCAAAAGTATTATTCAACGGAGATAAATTTAACGAAGATAGTCTAGAAGAATTGGATGTATATACAGAACCACATTATCTACAATTAAAAGAAGGTGAAGAAATTCAATTTGTTAGATTTGGATATTGTCGAAAAGATTCACAGAATCAAGCAATTTTTACACACAAGTGATCAATAATGAAAATAGCACGACTATCATACAATAATAATGAAACATATGGTTTCATAAAAGGTGACAAAGTAGCAACAAAAGATGAGATTACTTATCTCACTGGAATTCCAATTCCAAATAATGTAAAAGATTTTCTTTTTGATGGATGGTACAATGAAATTAAAAATAAAATAGATGGTTTATCATATGAACAAAACATTTCTAAATTCAAATTGCTATCACCAATTCCAAATCCAAATAAAATAATTTGTTTGGCATTTAATTATGTGGATCATGCCAAAGAACAAGGACTACAAGCACCAGAAGATCCATCCATCGTTTTAAAACCACGAACAACATTGAATGGTACCAAATCAGATATCGTCTGCCCAGATTTTGTCACACAATTAGATTATGAAGTGGAATTAGCCATGATAATTGGAAAAAATTGTAAAAATATCAGCGTAGAAGATGCAAAAAGCGTAATTTTTGGATATATGGTTTTCAATGATGTCTCAGCTAGAGATATTCAATTCAAAGACAAACAATTCACTAGAGGAAAGAGTTTTGATTCATTTGCACCATGCGGACCATGGATAACAACAGCTGATGAAATCCAAGATGCTCAAAATCTAAAATTAACAACCAAAATTAATGGTGAATTAAGACAAAATTCTTCAACAAGTAACATGTTTATAAAAATCCCAGAAATAATTTCAAAAATCTCCAAAGTTATGACTTTGGAGAAAGGAGACATTATTTCCACAGGAACACCAGCAGGAGTAATGTTGAACAAACCAAATGCAGTATTTTTGAAAGACGGTGATAAAGTAGAAATGGAAATCGAAGGTTTGGGGATTTTAAATAATACAATCAAAGTTGTAAAATCAGACTAGAAATTTTTTCATTAAATGGAATGAAAGTTTATGTTCCAATAATTCAAAAGTTTGTAATTGTTCTTTAGTTAAAATTTGTATTCGCTCATAATCATTTTCAATAGCATAATTTTGTAAAAATAAAATAATTTGTAATGTGGAATTATCTGAACCAGAAAATAATGTAACAATTAATGTCTTATCAAAATGTTCTGAATCAGTCATAATTGCAATTGAATTATTAACATCTATGTTAGATTTGGTAATTTTATTTTGTGTGTAAAATTTTGATAGTGTATCATCATCAATTGGAAGCCATCTCCAGGATTTTACATAGTGAGTATAGATATCAAGATTTAATGATTTTTCAAACTGGATATGAAAATTGGAATTTTTTTTAGGCTCAAGAGAATAAAAATTCCAGGTTTGAGAAATTTGATAATTTAAAGAATTTGCCATAGAAAGGGAGATTGAATTTTCAGTGTCGACTAACATATATGAAAATAATGCATTAATTTTTTTTCCATTAGATTCAGCCTGTTGTACTAATTGTGATGCAATTTTTTGTTTACGAAAATTAGGATCAATTCTGATTCCTTCAATCCAAATCTGATCTTTTGAATAAAATGCATGGCAAATTCCAATAGGTGATTGTTTTTCACATACAAACAAAGAACCTTCAGATAGCCAAAAATCCCATACATATTCTATATAATCTCCCCAAGAAAAAGTATCTTTACAAAATTTTAGAATGGATGATTTGTCTCTATCAGTTGCTTCTCGGATCATCAGTATACATAAAAATATTAGAAATGATTAGTTAAAACTGCAATGGGGAAAATTATAGCAGGTAAAACATCAGACATACCTCCAGGAAAAATGATCAAAGTATCAATTGATGGAAGGGATATTTTAGTTGCAAACATTGATGGTAAATATTGTGCAACAGATGATTCATGTACACATTCAGGTTCTAGTTTGTCTGAAGGAAAATTAGATGGGTGTACAGTCACTTGTGGTTGGCACGGAGCACAATTTGATTGTGAGACTGGGAAATTAGTTAAATTTCCAGCAAAAATTAGAGATTTGGCATCGTATAACGTCATAGTGGAATCAGATAATGTGTTTGTAGAGATGTAACTATATACCTCGAATTTTTAATAAAAAGTGTAAGAAATGGTTGATGCAATTCAAAATAAGGAATCAATGAAAGAAGCAATCCAAACATTAAATCTGATTGCTTCTAGTCATTCAACTCCAAAGACAATTAAAAAATCGGTTTTAGAGTTAGTTGTAGATTTGAGTAAAGAAGGAGATTCACTTTCAGTGAGAGCAGCAAATACAATTAGTCTTTTAGATGATGTAACACAAGATCCTAATATGCCATCATATGTAAGAACACAGTTGTGGCAAGCAGTTTCAAAATTGGAAAGTATAAGAGAATAAATCCCCTCTTGTAAAAATAACGCTATTGAAATTTGAAGAATATTTAGAAACACTTCCAGAAAAGTTACTTAGTGGAGAGGATGTTCAACTTCCAGAAAAATCTTTTAGAGATATTTTCAAATTTGTGGATTTAGGAAAAAATGATATTTTTTATCATTTAGGTTGTGGTGATGCAAAAGGAATTGAAATAGCAATAAATGAATTTAATGTAAAAAAAGCTGTAGGAATAGATAACAATCTAAAAAAAATTCAACATGCAAAAACAACTCTTGAACAAAAAAATATTCAAGGTCAGTTAATTCATGAAAATATAGAAGAATCAGACATTTCAGAGGCTTCAGTGATTTTATTCTGGTTTACAGATGATAGTGTAATTAATCAAATGTTAAAAAAATTTGAAAATTTAAAACCTGAGACAAAAATAATTACAATATGGGGACCATTGCCAAATTGTCTTCCAGATAAAGTGAAATTTCCATATATCATTAACACAGTACCTTTCAAAAAAGCTTCAAATATGAAAGAACAGGTATTAGCAATTTTTGGAGTGAAATGCATAGATTTTGTAACAGCATGGGAATTTGCAGAAAGATATACAAAATCCATTGGATCTCCAGAAATTAAAAATGATCGGTTTTTGACAATCATACAAACCTTAGTAATTTGGATTAATGCAAAGAAATTAGGAGTGGCATGTGGTGAAGGAATTCCAGAATCCATTCAAACATACATCAACATAATGAAAATGAATTTTGATATTGATTTTGAACATCTTCTAAAAGAAGAATCTGTGTAAGCCTTTTATTTTGTTTTAACATGAAAAAAACATGGATGATAGAATTAACATTAATGTATCTACAGTAGATTATGACAAAACAAGCAAAGCACTAATCCATCAATTATCTATGCTTGAAGAAATGGTTCATAGCAAAGAAGATTTTGCGATGACAGATTCTGAATTTGCATTTGGTTGGCATTTTTTTGTATTGAGTGTTAATAGATCACTTGTTCAAAAATTGGTTGAAATGATGGGTCCGGATTTTAGAATATTAAAAGGAAAAAGTGTTGAAAAAAAATTTCTCACATGGTTAACAAAAAATATTGAAAACAAATCTCCGCGATTCAAACTTGCCATTAAAGAAGAAATGGAATCTAGTAAATTTGGTATTTTTTAAAATCACATAGGCCCTCGAGGTGACTTGTCAAATTAGTTCAAGGCCCTTACAATATTAGGCGTGAGTCCACGTGAATGGATCTACCAAATTGAGGATAGAAATGAGACGCAGGTGAGCATGAAAATAATTTTTTTATTAAATTAAGGTTCGTCTTCTTGATCATCGATTTTAGATTCATCAATCTCTGGATCTTCAATTTCAGAATCGTCATGAACAGGTTCCATATTCTCTACTCTCCAGATTTTGTTGTTTTTCATGATAAATTTACATCAAATAAAGTTGGGTTATACTTTGTAATTTAATTTCAAAGATGATAATCATGCATCAATTAATAGAACTGGACATTTTCCAATTTCAACAATTTTTCTTGAAACGCTACCGAGTGACAAAAGTTTCATTATTCCAGATAGTTTTCTTCTTTTTGCCATTATGATGAGATCAAATTTGTTATTTTTAATATATTTTGTAATCACTTCGTCTGCATATCCAATTACAACTCTGTAACGAATATTGATATTTTGAGATTTGTAATGTTCAACTTTTCTCTCCATTTCTTTTTTCCTATTGATTACAGATTGTTTTGCAGCTTTTCTAAATTCTTTAACTAGTGATTTACTTTCTGTTCCAGATAAAGCAAATGTTGGGGGTCTTTGTAATGCCTCAACAACATGTAAAATCAAAATTTCAGATGAATTAGATTTTGCTATGTGTACTGCATGTTTGAGTGCCTTATCACCTGCAGGAGTACCTGCATGAGGAACTAGAATTTTTTTGTACACGCAATAACGCCTCCAATTATTCCCAGTATTCCGCCAATCATAAAACCACCCATTCCAATAAAACTCAATGCTGATGCAATCAACACTATTACCCCCCACTGACGAGTTTGAAGTGGTTTCTTAAACATTAGAATTGCTCCCCCTATCACAATTGCCCCAAATACAATGCTAACTATTGAACCAAAAACAATCCCACTAGCAAACTGTTGTCCCATCATCCAACCCATTTGTGGAAAGAATGCCATGTGCCAAAAGGATGAAACTAGACTTCCAATTACAATGATAATTCCAGCTACAAGTGATAAACCTGCTGCGGAACTAATTCCAACTCTTTCTTTTGTAACTGACATTTGCTTTCAGTATTATTTTTTTTATTTTATATATTAAATACAGAAGATAATTTTCATTTTTGATATTCAAATCTGAAATTTGGATAATTCTGGGTCTAAAATATATCTTTAATTCTCATATAATTTACATCCACACATTCCACAATTACTATGATATGGATGTATCAAGCAATTACAAACACAACAATCTCGTTTTTTCATTCCATCTAATAATTACAATCATTTGATAATGGTAACAGGAGCTTTAGCTTTGTGTAGAATAAAGTTTGAAGTACTTCCAAAAAAGAGTTCTTTTGGGAATCCCATTCCTCTTGAACCTATAACAATCTGATCAATCTTGTTTGCAGGATTGTTAGCAAATGTAGTCAAATCAATACCTGAAGTATGACCACCAATAACAATACCTTGAAATTCAATATTGGTTTTTTCTACTTTTTTCTTTGCAACATACATCAACGCTTTTGCTCCTTTTTTCCATTTTTTCTCTGGTAGTATAGGGGCACGAACAGCAGAAAATGCACTAAAGCTAGTATCACTGTGAACACCAAGAATAATTGCATCTGATTGTTTTGCAAATGAAATTGCTTTATCTAATCCTCGTAGAGAATTCTTTGAACCGTCTAAACAAACCATTATTGTCTTTAAACTCATACATACCCAAATTTGGATTTTCTATTTATGTTACAAATATGATTATTGATGTTGAAAATAACACTTTCATAATTCTAATAATGTCAATATGGAATTTTTTAGATTACACATAGATTAGAACAATAACTTAACTTCCCTAACCCAGAATTTTTTGCTTGACAAAGTCTTTTCTTCTAACTTCAAAAATCTTGTAATCATATTTTTGCTTTAATTCAATAATACATAATTCTACAAGATCATATTCATCAAAACTCTTTAGAATGTTATACAAATTTTCACCTACTACTATACTATTTTTTGGACAAAGAGAATTGATTTTAAAGCATCGATTTACTGTTGGTCCGAAAATGTCATTAACATTGGAAGTATCGCTTTGAGCTACCTTTACAGAACCATATGTTAAACTAACCTTGTAATTTAATTCAGGCAAATTTTCTGCTTTGAGTTCTTCTTTTAGTTTCCCATTAGATTCAATCATAGATAAACAACATTCCAAGATGTTTTTCATTACTGTATGATCACTAGGTTCAACATTTGGAAACCTAAACAACAAAGCATCCCCAATATTCTTTATTACTTCACCATCATATTTACGAACAATTCTTGCCATAAAATTTAGAAAAATTTCATATAATTTGGTAATATCTTCATCTGATAATTCAGCTGAAATTTTAGTGGAATCTTGCATGTCAATTACACCTACACAATCATTTTCGGTGTGTTTAGAAAATTTCAGTAGAATATCTTCTTGTTGTTGTATGACCTCTTCTTTTTGTTTAATTGTAAATTGTGCATCTTGAAGCTTTTTTGCCATTTCATCAAAGGATACAGAAAGTTGTCCAATTTCATCGCGTGTTTTTATGTTGGTTCTAACACCAAAGTTTCCATCTGCTATTTCATTGGCAGCATCACTAAGCTTCGTTATTGGGCCAGAAAGACGTTTTGAGAGAAAATATGTCATGATGCTAAGTCCAATCATCAATACTATTCCAATCAATATGATATTTTCTTGTAATTCAAAAATTACTATATCATCAAAATTTAGGAATAAAATGGTAGTAATTAATATGGAAATCATAGTTGTAGATAAAACTAATACCAATAATTTTTTCTGTAAACTAAAAAAAATTAAATTTGACATAATAGATTGTTGTTGGTTATAGGGTTTCATTTTTCATTCTCAAAAGTATCTGATCACAGATTCTACGCATTTCAGAATCGGATCCTACACTAGCAATTTTTACAATATCTGTGGTTGTCACTATTCCAATAATCTGTTTATTTTCTATAACTGGTAGTTTATGGATTCCTTTCGCTTTCATTATTTCTGTGGCTTCCCATATTGTTTCTTCTGGACTAATTGTAATTAATGGTGATGACATCACTTCTGCTATTTCCGTAAACAAAGGTCTTCCTTCAGCAGCAACTGTTGTTACAAAATCTCTTTCAGTTACAATTCCCATAGGTTGAGTATTATCTGTAACAATAACACAACCAATGTTTGATTTTTTCATCTTCTCTGTAGCTTCTTGTAATGATGTTGATTTGTCAACAGTTAGTACCTTTTTACTCATTATATCATTTACAAATGTACTTTCCACAATCCACTATCACTTTTCAATTATATGAGATAAATCCTAAATTATCATAATTGAAAATCATTGTGTGTTTTTAATTCAAGTTGATGCTAATCATGTATGGTTGAAAACGTTCCTTTGTTTGTAATTGGTTTACCAAAAAATGAACCAGCCAAAGGACTTCTTTTGTCAAAATTTGGACATGCTTTAGAAAAAGCTAAAAAAATACTTCCAGAGATAATTGAGGCTAAAATTGCAGTAGAAACTCAAAATACAGAGGGAACAAGAACTCACTATGAAGTCAGATCTACTGTAATCACACCTAAAAATCATATAATCTATACTGAATCAGGTTGGGATATTCTCAAAATTGCTGATAACTTATGTAGAAAGTTAGAAGGCGAATTATCCAAACATGAGGATAAACGTCAAAGAGAAAGCATTCGTAAGAAGGAGAATAATTGAGATTGTCCCGAAATATTCTTGTTCCTTTAGATCTATCTAATCAATCTACAAGAGCCTTTAAAGTTGCATTAGATGTTGCAGAGAAATACAATTCAAAAGTAACCATTCTTACGTGTATTGAAGTAGATGCATGGCGTCACAAATATCTTGATTCAAGAGTTAATTCACAACTTGTAAAAAAACAAAGCAAAGTTATAAAAAAATATTTTGAAAAGTTAGAATCCCTTGCAGATAAAAATAACGTTTCTGTAAAGTCTCAAATTTTAACATCAAAATCAACAGTTAAAGATATTGTAAATTTTGCAAAATCAAGAAAACATGATCTAGTTGTAATTGGTTCTCATGGTAGAACTGGCTTTGATAAATTACTTTTAGGTAGTGTTGCAAATGGTGTCTCTCAAAAAACTAAATGTCATGTTCTAATTGTAAAATAAATAATGTGGTATAATTGATTTCAATTGTGGGTGGTGGAAGAGTTGGTACATCTATTGCCTTTCTTTGCGTATCAAATGCGTTAGATGATGTTTTACTTCTCGATCATACTAAAGATAAAGTAATTGGGGAATCTTTAGACATTGCAAATGCAATTCCCCCCACTTCAAAATTTTCTATTCATGGAACCGATGATTATTCTAAATTATCAGGTTCTGACATCGTTGTTATCGCAACAAGTACAGGAGTATACATAAAAAATAGAATGGAGAATATGAGTTCCCAAGTAATTATGATAAAAGAAATTGCAAGAAAAATCAAACAGTATTGTCCTTCGGCAATAGTTCTGTTAATTTCAAATCCTCTTGATATTTTGACTTATTTCTTTCAAAGAGAAAGTGAATTATCTAGATTCAAAGTAATTGGTGTTGCATCCAGCCTCGATTCAAGCAGATTTCGTTATTGTATCTCAGAAAAATTATCTATTCCCCAATCTTCAATTTCTAATGCCCTAGTTCTTGGAGAACATGGTGATTCTTTGGTGCCAGTATTTTCTGGCGTCTCTGTTAACGGAAAATCCCTCCTCTCAATGATAGATGGTGATGAGAAGGATTCTATGACTAGTAGTGTTAGAAATTACTGGAAGAAATTAAGAAGTTACAAGAGTAGATCTCACTTTGGTATTGCTAAAAATGCCTATGACGTAATTAATGCCATCATCAATTCAAAAGAATTAGCCATTCCTGCATCTGTAGTTCTTGAAGGAGAATATGGCGAAAAGGATGTAGCCATGGGTGTTCCAATAAAAATAACATCTAAAGGAATTATAGAAATTAAAGATAGAAAATTGGATGAATCTGAACAAGAATTATTTAAAATATCAGCTCAAAGCATTCGAAATAGCATCCAATCTATCTAAATTAAAATTTAAACTGTATGATGATTAATCTTTCGTTTATTATACAAAAGATAAAAAACAATACCCACTCCAATTATTCCAACTCCTACTAAAATAATTTCTAATTCAAATTGCATTGCCATGTAGACGGTTGTAACAAATCCAAAAAGTGGTAAAATTGGAAATTTACCTATGTTTAGTGGAACTCTAAATGGTCTTTCTTCATCAGGTCTTACATATCGTAATAAAATCACTGATAAATTCACCATCGCAAATGTAATGACAATTGCAAAAACTATGACTATTGCAGATGTTATGACAAAATCAGTAATTTCTGTGGATGCCTCACTGACAGTAAATGAAGCTGCAAAAATGATGGTAGACGCAAAAGTTGGAGCAGTTGTCGTTATGGAAAATAATACCCCTATAGGAATTCTAACTGACAGGGACTTTACAGTCAAGATTGTTGCTAATGCGTATCAAATCACAACACCTGTAAAACAAATAATGTCATCTCCACTATTTGCAATAAATTCAGATGAATCAATCAGAACTGCAGCCGATTTAATGCATGATAGAGGAATAAGGAAATTGCCAGTAATTGATAACGAAGAGATAGTTGGAATAATTACAGCAACAGATATTGTTAATTTACTAGCAGTTTGTGTAGAGGATGATGTGAGAGATATGTATTTTCATTCAATAGCTAAAATTTATGCAAATTATAGTCCTTACAATTAGAAATTATGGTAATACCAATAATAATACTAGTGGCAATACCAATTTTTCTTGGAATTGCATTTGTACCACCATTTGAACTACCTGAAAAACCAGATGAGAAAATAATTACTGAAGAGCCGGATGGGAATATTTTGTATTTTATTTTAATTGGAATTTGGGTTATCGTTTTAATGAGAATTTTACTTCAAAGAAAAAAAGGTACTTTCAAGGTTACCCAGAGATACTAATATGAATACAGCCCCATATTGGAATAAAAAATTATGCTCTGACTGTAAGAGAAATAAATGTCAGAAAGGTTGCATATGTGATTGTCATCAATTACGAGATAGATTTGGTTAAGTAGATTGATATGAAAAATTAATCACATAAGATCAGAAGAAATATTTCTGGGCTTTTTTTGCAATACAGTGCAACACAATGTCTACTCAGTCATTATATCCACTTATGAATAACTACATTCATGCAAACATTACAAACTACCTTCAGAATTGAAGAATTAGGAAAAAAAGATACCCTACTTGAAGTTGTTTCTGACAAATACTGTAGAACCATCCTAGAATCTATCATGTACAAACCAAAATCAATAATGGAGATTACTGTAGAAGCCAAAATACCAATAAGTACAGTATATCGAAGAATTCAAACACTTCACGACAACAATCTAGTTGCAACATCTGGCACCATAACTGAAGATGGGAAAAAATTATTCCTGTACAAAAGCAAAGTTAAAGGGATTCAGTGCAATTTCAACAATGGTCAAGTAGAAGTTGAGCTAACTCTCAACAAATAATTCTTTTTCTTAATATTCATGTTCATTAAAGTCAGCACCCAAAGCAATTGTAACAATTACAGTAGATTCTGTTGTCTGTGTTTTGATTTTTTTGTCTGGTAGAAATTCATGAAATATTTCTTTTAGTAGTTGTTCGGTGAATAATGACCAAGAATCTCCAAGTTCATGCTGTATGATAAAGTGATGTAAAGAACCTTCAATTCTGTGATCTGATTTCATTCCTGATGCACGCATGTAATCTTCTAGTGTTTCTATACATCGTTTTAGATCATACTTGCCTTTCATGAACATGACATTGTCTTTGATAATGGGTTTTAGAAGGTCAACTATCATGTTTATGTCCGAACCTTCCATGTAGGTTCCAAGTGACTGTAAGATTGCTTTAGGAACTGGAATCATGCCAATTTTATCTGAGAATCGGTCCCATTGAATATATTTTTCTAGAATTTGTTTTGTCAAAACATTTTGAGAAATTCCTTTTTGAGAAGCTTCTGTTTCTAATTCTTCAACGAGTTTTACTGGTAATCTATAGGTAATAGTTCGTGTTTTTTCTTTTTTATGTTCATGAGGTTTTCGCTTTACAGAAGTGCTATCCAACAATTGTGGCATGTTGTTATGTAATAAAATGGTAGATCAGTAACTATACAATAGCATAATAATTCAGTTATTCTCAAACTTGAAAATCTATGAAATTTGTTTATTTCTGTATGGGGTTTTTAGAGTATGGGAAAATTCTGCATGAAGTGTGATAAAATAATGAAAAACTCTGAGCTTAGTCACTGCTCTGATGAATGTCTTTTATCAGATGTTAAAAATAGTGAACCCATAAAAAAAGATACCAAAGGTGCAGAATCATGGGATAAAAAATCTGATACTTGGAAATAATTTGTGATTCAAAATTTAGTCCATCAAAGGGTCTAGTTGTTTTAGTTTAGTACTCTAACATTTAAAATAATTTTTTGTATTTTTGAGAACAAAATAGAAAACAAGAGCCTTGAAAAATTTCAATGGGCCCTCGAGGGGAATCGAACTCCTGTCCGAGGATCCACAATCCTCTATACTCACCACTGTACTACGAGGGCCACAAAAATGAAAAATTAGTTATCCTGTAATAATCTTTGAATTTTGACTGAAAATTAGACTGTAGATTTATTATTGACTAGTTTAAAATAAAGACATGAGATTATGGTGGATTGCAATGGGTATAACAATTGTACTTGCATGGGTTGGAGCAGATTATTTAATGCCATTCAAATAGTCAAATTCAAAAATAAGTTTCAAATGTGTAATTAACTAAAATTTTTACAACAAGTGATAGCGATCGCTTTAAATTTGCTGTATCAGGCTATTTTACAACTTGAAAAAAGGATTCATTGCTAATAGATTACGTTCAGGTAAAAAATCAGTAGATGTACCTGTTGAAAGCAAAATTGATACAATTCAAGGAGAAAAATTTGTTTGGACAGATTTACAAAATCCAGATAGAACAGATGTTGAAAAATTAGCAAAAAAATACAATTTCAATTCACTAAACATTGAAGATTGTATGACTAAATTTGAACTTCCAAAACTAGACAGTTATGATGATCACTTTTTTGTAATTCTACATTTTCCACCACTTTCACAAAAGACAGGAATATCAAAAAACAGTCAATTATCCATATTTCTTGGAAAAGATTTTCTAGTTACTGTTCATCAAGGTGATCTTAAGCCCCTAGTGGAATTAGCAGAAATATGTAAAACAAATTCTGATCAACAAAGAAAAGAAAAGTTATTAGGAAAATCTTCAGGATTCTTACTTCATGAAATAATAGATGTTCTAGTAGATGATCTCCTACACACTTCTAGAAAAATTATTGCAAATCTAGATGAGATTGAAGATAGAGTATTTGATGAAACAAAACCAGTGGCAAGAAATATTGCACTACTTCGAAGAGAAATTAATAGATTAAGAAGGATAGTAAATCCATTAAAGAGATTTGTTTTGGAAATTGCAAAAAATATCAAAAGATTTTCAGATAGAGGTGATGAAGAACTTACATTGTATTTTGATGATGTAATTGACCACATAGACAAAGTTATTGAAACATTAGAAGAATCTAGAGAAACTATGGAAATTTACAAAGACACGGATTTTGTGTTGAGTACTGAAAAAACTAACAAAGTATTAGGATTATTAACGATCATCTTCACATTGGCTATTCCGTCAACGGTAATTGGAACATTTTATGGAATGAATGTTAATTTGCCAGGAGGTACAGGAGAAAGTTTAGTGTTCTTAGGTTCAAATACAATGTTCATTATTATTATTCTGGCATCAATAATTCCGGCAATTATGATGTTTGCCTATTTCAAGAAATTAGGCTGGATTGGAAATTAAAATAAAATTTCTTACAGTTTTCAGTTATAGACTTAGATAAATACCAGATATTTCAATTATTATTATGGTCAAAGTAAAAATCAGAACCGGTAGAGGTACAAGCACAATAGATGTGGATGTAAAAGACCTTAATTTTTCTGGAGAAGAATATAAAAAAGTTCAAGCAGCGAAAAAAAAGGCAGCCGGAAATGTAATGGTTTCATCAGGAAGAGGAACTGGTAGAAGAAAACTATCAGACATACCAGAACCAAAAGATAAACCTGCTGCAAAAAGAACAAAACATATCAGGTAGAGGTACAGGTTCTAGAAAGAGTAGAGGCGGAAGTTAATAATCTCATTATTTTATTTTTCAGATTTTCTTCTTAAACTTGATTTTCAGGAATTGTTTATCAAATTTTGATATCAGGATTTCCAGATTTTAGTTTTTCCCAATCTTTAAGAAAATTTTCCAATCCAATAGTAGTTAATGGATGGTGTAGCATTTTTTCTAATACAGCAGGCGGTAAAGTAACTACATCTGCACCAATTTTTGCTGCATCAATTACATGTAATGGATGTCTAATACTTGCAACAAGTATTTGGGTTCCAAAATTATAATTAGAAAATATTTCTTTGATTTCTTTAATCAAATGCATTCCATTTTGGCCAATATCATCTAGTCTTCCAATAAATGGACTAACATATTTTGCGCCAGATTTTGCAGCAAGTAAAGCTTGATTTGAGGAAAATATCAATGTGACATTAACAGGAATTCCTTCTGAAGAAAGTGACTTACAAGCTTTTAGACCGTCAGGAGTCATAGGAACTTTCACTACAACATTATCACCATATTCACGAAGACGTTTACCTTCTTCGATCATTCCAGAATATTCAGTACTAACAACTTCAAGACTAACATCTCCCTTGATAATTTTTGTAATTTCTTCCATTGCATTTTTTGGGTTACCGCCTTCTTTTGATAATAAAGAAGGGTTAGTAGTAATTCCATCTAGCAATCCCATATCATTAAATTTTTTAATAGATTCAAGATTAGCAGTGTCAAGAAAAATCTTCATAATTTTTTACTCCTAATTTCTTTGACTTGTTTTGCTATATTAAAAGATGTTATTCCATGTTTTTCAAATAGTAAATGAATTTCGTTATCTCTAGCTGATTCTCCAAACATATCTTGAACTCCAATTCGTTTTACAGGTACAGGATATGATTCTGAAACAGATTCAGTAACAGCTGAGCCCATTCCACCAAAAATATTATGTTCCTCAGTAGTAACAATACATCCTGTGTCTCGTGCTGTTTTTTCTAAAATTTCATTGTCAATTGGTTTTATAGAAAACATATCTAAAACTCTACAGGAGATACCTTCTTGTTGTAATGACTCTGCAGCCTCCAAAGCCATCCTTACAGTGATTCCACATGCAGCAATTGTACAATCAGACCCATCTCTTAGAGTAATTGCTTTTCCAATTTGAAAATCCTGAGACTCTGAATGAATTAAAGGTGTTTTTGATCTTGTCATTCTCATGTAAAATGGACCATACTCATTTGCCATTAAATGAGTTAATTTAGAAACAGTAACAGTGTCAGATGGAATGAAAACTCGAAAATTAGGAATTACTCTCATTATTGCAATATCTTCAAGTTGTTGATGTGAACCACCATCAGGTCCAACAGACAATCCACCATGAGATACAACTAATTTTACATTAAGACCTTTTTTTCCCAAAGGAGAAGGATATGCAATATTATTTCGAATTTGATCAACTGCTCTTCCAGGTAAAAATATTGCATAAGTACTAGCAAATGGAATTTTTCCAGATACGGCTAATCCAGCAGAAATAGTTACAAGATTTGCTTCAGCAATTCCAACATTGAAAAATCTATTTGGGAATTCTTTTCCAAAATTAGATGTCTTTAATGAATCAGTTGTGTCTGCACCTAAAACTACAACATTAGGATTATCTCGTCCAACTTGAATCAAAGCTTTGGAATATTCTGAACGCATGTCAGTCATTACAGGATCATTCAAATGTATCCAGCCTCCTGTGCGATTTTTTTAATCTGTTCTTGTTTTTCCCCTACAACATGCAAACCAATCCATTTGTTTACTAAGTCAGAACCACCCAATTCATTGGCTTTATCAAGTAAAGTGTGTCTTCTAGATTTTAAAACCTCATTTCTAAAGTCCTTAATTGCCATTCTAACATCTTGTTGTCCAATAATAGCACCACCACCAACAAAAGCACGAGCGCCATCTGCAAATATAGAACCTATATTTTCAAGATTTACTCCCCCATCAGCCTCAATGTAACCTGAAAAATTGTGTTCTTTTAGAATAGAATTTAATTTAGTCATCTTTGAATGAGTTTCTTCAATGTATTTTTGACCAGACTTTCCAGGTACTACCGACATTACAATTATTTGATCAAGTGAGGGCAAGAATTTGTAAGACCATTCAGGTAAATCAGTATCAGGATTTATTGCAAAACCTACACCAACTTGATTTTGTTTTAGCAAGTCATGAATTTCACCAAAACTAGATTCATCAGTTACTTCAGCATGAACTGTAATTATGTCACTTCCAGCATCAATGTAATCTTGAACATGTTTTTCAGGTTCATTGATCATTAAATGAGAATCAAATGGAAGTATAGTTAAAGATCTTAATTCTTTGATTTTAGTATGGTCAAAAGTTTTTGTTGGAACAAACTGACCATCCATAACATCAAGATGAATATAATCAGCCCTGCCAGAAACACATCGTTTAATCTCATTCCCCAAATTTGTCATATCACCTGCAATGATAGATGGCGCAATCATAAATTGTGAATCTAATTCAAGATTAATTATTGGAACTACATCAGAATCAGGAGCTTTTCCATGCCATTGTGGATTATCTTCCATATGTTCTACAGATTTGCCCTTTATTGTTCGGGATATAATCATTGCAGGTATTCCTTTTGTTGCATTTGCTTTTTCTATAGCTGCATTAATTTGTTCAATTCTATGACCATCAATTTCAATTACATTCCAACCAAATGATCTCCATTTATCACCAGTTTTCCAACGAGATGCATCTTTCCACATTTCAGAAAGATTATCACCTTCCAATTTTTCATCTAATGGCATTATTTTTTCAGTGTAGGAATCTTGTTGAATAAAATTTCTATCAAGGAATACAGTTAGATTATCAATTTTGTATTTTGCGGCAGTCATTGCAGCTTCCCAAATTTGTCCCTCGTTTGACTCACCATCTCCAATGATTGTATAAACATGAAAATCCTTAGAATTAATTTTTGCTGCAAGAGCAATTCCAATTGAATAAGACAATCCAGTACCTAAAGATCCCCCACAAAATTCCACACCAGGGCATTTTAGATCAGGATGACCTTGTAATTTACTACCAAATTTTCGTAGAGTTTCAATTTCAGATTCTGGGAAATATCCTGCAACTGCCATGTTTGAAAATAAACCAGGTGCAGCGTGTCCTTTTGATAAAACTAGACGATCCCGTTCTTCCCATTGAGGATTTTTAGGATCAAATTTGAGATATTTGTTAAATAAACAACCTAAAATTTCAGCCATTGAGAAAGATCCTCCAGGATGACCAGAACCTGCAGTATTAGTTCCCTTAATCACTAATTTACGAGCTCTAAGAATATTCTTCTTAATTTGATAATAATTAAGCCCCATCGTATCCATTATTACTATAAATTT
>SPKZ01003274.1_pt1 | contig 26080 bp, 28 predicted proteins | sample 2456571 | NCBI WGS metagenome assembly SPKZ01 (sample SAMN11192286, study PRJNA482655) | marine metagenome | biome: ENVO:00000447; feature: ENVO:00000244|ENVO:00000211|ENVO:00000569|ENVO:00002023; material: ENVO:00002151; isolation source: ocean water from marine abyssalpelagic zone ... | reverse complement strand
CCGCTGTGGCCATTCTGGCTGGGTTGGTTATCTTCCCCGCCGTGTTCAATAACGGACTGGACCCTGCTGCCGGTGCTGGCCTGATTTTCCAGACGCTGCCGGTCGCATTCGCACAGATGCCGGGCGGCTATCTCTTCGGTGTCTTGTTCTTCATCATGCTGTCCGTGGCTGGCATTACCTCCATGGTGGGGCTTATCGAGTGCGTTAATGCCTGGATAGAAGAGCGCTATGGGATTCCGCGTCACAAGAGTGCCGTGTTGGTGGTGTCTTCCATCGCTGTATTCAGTGTGCTCAGTATTCTGTCCTATAACGTGATCGCCGATTACACCGTTGCCGGCCGCAACCTCAACGATACGCTGGACTACTTCTCTAACCAGATTCTGTTGCCCGTGGGCGGACTGCTCATTGCGGTGTTTGCTGGCTGGGTGATGACACGCGACAACAGTCGCGATGAATTCAATGCCCTGGGAGACCGTGCCTATAGCAGTTGGTATTTCCTGATCCGCTTTGTCGTTCCGCCGGCGCTGCTGGTCATTTTCGTGATGGGTGTGAGTGAATAACTGACAGCGCGCTGCGCACTGGGGGATTTATGCTGGGCACCATTAACGATTTCTTGTGGGGACAGGTGCTGGTGATTGTACTGGTGGCCGTCGGTGTCTTGTTCACGGTGGCGTCCCGCTTTGTGCAATTTCGCTACTTTGGGCGCATGTTCAAGGTCCTGGGTGGTGCAATGCACCACGAGAAGGGGCATGTCAGCTCCTTCCAGGCGCTGGTGGTGAGTGTTGCCGGCCGCGTGGGCAGTGGCAATATTGCCGGTGTGGCGGTAGCGATTACCCTTGGTGGGCCTGGCGCCGTGTTCTGGATGTGGTTAATTGGCCTGATGGGTATGGCCACGAGCTTCTTCGAGTGCTCACTGGCGCAACTCTATAAGCGCTACGAGCCTGATGGCACCTACCGCGGTGGCCCCGCTTATTACCTGACGCACGGTATTAACCAGCGCTGGCTGGCGATTATCTTCTCCGTGCTCCTGTTGATTACTTTTGGCTTTGGTTTCAACGCGGTGCAGTCCTATGTGGTGGCGACATCACTGAATGCCTCCTTTGGTGTTCCGGCATGGATCACCGGTTCGTTGATGGCTGTGCTTCTCGGTGCGACTATCTTTGGTGGCATCAAGCGGATCGCGGTGGTGGCTGAGGTCATTGTGCCGGTTATGGCTATTGGGTATTTCCTCGCGGCCATACTGGTGATTGGTCTGAACCTGTCCGAGGTGCCAGCAACGCTGGCCTATATTGTTCGAAGTGCGTTCGGTCTGGAGTCCGCCGTCGGTGGCGGTATCGGTGTTGCCATCATGCAAGGGGTGAAGCGCGGGCTGTTCAGCAACGAGGCGGGCTTGGGCAGTGCGCCCAACGTGGCTGCAGTGGCACAGGTCCCGCATCCAGCCAATCAGGGTATTGTTCAGGCATTCAGTGTGTTTATCGATACATTGGTGATGTGCACCTGCACTGCGCTGATCATCCTGCTGTCAGATGTGTACGAGCCCGGCGCAGCGGGCGTCTCCGGCGTGGCCCTGACGCAAGGCGCACTGGCCAGTCACGTGGGTGACTGGGGAGGAAGTTTTGTGAGCGTGGCGCTGGTGCTGTTTGCCTTCTCCTCCATCATGTACAACTACTATCTGGGCGAGAATGCCCTGAACTACTTCAGCGAAGACAATCGCAGTCTGTTCAATGCCTTCCGTGTTGCAGTGCTCGGGCTCGTTGTGTGGGGGTCTATGCAGGACCTTGGCACCGTGTTCGGTTTTGCCGATCTGACCATGGGGCTGCTGGGCCTGGTTAACCTGATTGGTCTGGTCTGGATGTTCAAAATTGGAATGCGGCTTCTGCGAGACTACGAGGCAAAGAGTGCGGATGGTCAGCAGCCTCGACTGAACCCGGAAGACTGGTCAGATCTGGATATTGATCCCCGCGCCTGGCGCGATTAGAGCAGGGGCGATACCAGGCGAGCTGCTGCCATAGCAAAGACAAACCAGAACGGTTTGTTGGCAACGTCTTCGCGTGTCACTTCAAAGGCCTGGGCCATGTCCCGCTCCAGCATATCGCCAACTTGTGCGGCAAACGCCTGATCGTGTACAAGCGCAGTGATCTCGAAATTCAGCCGGAAGGAACGGTTGTCGAAGTTAGCTGTACCCACACCTGCCAAATCATCATCCATCAGGAAGACTTTCTGATGCATGAACCCGCCCTGGTAGCGATAGACCTTCACCCCGGCGGGTAGCAGTTCACTGGTGAACGACCAGTTCGCTGTACCCACCACCGGGCCGTCTGGCTCGTCGGGGATGATCAGACGCACATCGACACCTCGCAGTGCCGCTAATTGTAAGGCGGAGATAATGGCGCGGTCGGGTACAAAGTAGGGACTGGCTATCCATATCCTGCGTTTTGCATAAACAATGACCTCGTGATACATCAGCCCCGCTTCTTCGAACTCGCTGGCGGGATCCGACGGGAACACCAGCACCTTGCTATCGCCCTGGGCTGTGCTGTCAAAGTTCCAGTCGATGGGCAGGTGCTCCTTGGTGGCCCAGCGCCAATCGGTCGCGAAGGCCAGCTCAGCGCCCAGGACAGCGGGGCCTTCTAGGCGCAGATGGGTATCGCGCCAGTGCCCAAATCGTTTGCTCTTGCCCAGGTATTCCACGCCAATGTTGTGGCCGCCAATCCAGGCCATGCGGTTGTCGACCACGACAACCTTGCGGTGGTTGCGGAAATTAAGCTGGAAGCGATTACGCCGGCCCTGTGTGGTATTAAAAGCCGCCACGTTGACGCCAGTCATTCGCAACTGGCGATAGAGCCTGGACCGTGGAAACTGCCGGCTCCCGATTTCGTCATAGAGAAGGAATACATCTACCCCGGCCTTCGCCTTATCGATAAGCACGCGGCCAAGCTCTCTGCCCAGCGCGTCGTCGCGGATAATGTAAAACTGGAACAGGATATAGCTCTCAGCGGATGCCAGCCCGGTAAGGATGTCATCGAACGTGGCCTGACCATTGATCAGTAGCGTGACACGGTTGCCCGTAGTCGAGGGTAGGTGAGCGAGGTTGTAGAGGCTGTTGTACAGCGGGAAGTCGGTGGAGGGCGCAATGATGTGTTCTTCGATGTTTCCGCGCGTCTCACGCAGAAGTTTGAGGGTCTGGTCCTCAATTTCTACACGCTCTTCGAGGTAACCGTCGAAACGGTTACGACCAAAGACAAGGTAAAGGGGCAGGGCGACAATGGGAAAGGTTAACAGGGAAATAGCCCAGGCTATGGCTCCCTGAGCCGTCCGCGCCTTGAGAATGGCCTCAATCGCGGAGATCAGCGAAACCAGCAGCAATACAACGGCCAGCGCAGCGGTGGTCTGGCTGAATAATTCGTATTCTGTATTCACCGCTCTAGTGTAGCAGTGCTGGGAGACAGCCGCCGGTACGCAAGCGCGATAGCCTGGGGTATAGTGCTTTCGCAGTACGGCGCAGCCGCCGAATGACGCCAGAGAAAGGGAGCGACCACCATGCGCAAAATAATACTCACGGTAGCTGCGTTACTGATGTCCAGAGCCATCTGTGCTCAGGACGATTACGTTGACGGTAGTTACTGGACGGTAACGGGCGTGGATACTTTTCCCGGTCAGTTTAATGCTTATTTGACCGACCTCAACGGAGCCTGGCGTAAAAGCATGGAAATGCTGATTGCCGATGAGAAGGTGCTCAGCTACAAGCTGCTCAACAATGTGAATCCGCGCGAGGGTGAACCCGATCTTTGGTTGATGGTGGAGTGGTCCTCGGGCGCCGCTTACATGGATACGCCCAGGGACTACTGGGACGCCAATGCGCGCAAGTTGTTTGGGTCCATGGACAATGGCGCGCAGGCCAACAAAGCCCGCGGCGAAATGCGGGAAATCAAGAGCAACATCCTGCTGCGGGAACTGCGCTTTAACTAATCAAAACTCATGCCGGCACGGGCTCCAGTAAGGCAGCACGTAGTCGGCTGATATCATCTTCAGTCAGGCCCAGCCCTTCACGAACATAGGTGTCGAAGTCACCGTAATCCGCATCGATCTGGCGGAAGGCGGCTTCCAACCACTCCGGTTCGACGCCCATGATGCGCGTCAGCTTGTCCGCCACCATATCGCCCTTAAACAGGCGCAACAGGAAAATATCGCGTTTGCGTGCCTCCAACGCATAGGCCTTGCTCGTGAGGTAGTCCTGCATGACTACCGACTCGGGTACACCGACAATGCGCAATATCAGTGCAGAAGCAAAGCCTGCGCGATCCTTACCGGCGCTGCAGTGCCACAGCACGGGCTGGCCGTTGGCATCGAGTAACTCACCAATGAACTGCCGGTACTGGGGCGTAAACCGCGATGCAAACTGTCGATTGGCTTCCAGCATGAACCCGTCGGGATCAAAGTCGTCGAAGTTGCCGTTTTCAATACGGGCGATAATTTCGTCAGCGACTGAATGATCACCGCCATCCATTGTAGGGATTGCTACGGTGGCAAAACCTGAGGGCTCCGGCAGTTTGTCTGGCTCCTCGGTCTTCTCTGCCTCTGAGCGAAAATCGATTAGACGGTTCAGGCCCAACTGCGACAGTGCCTGCCTGTCGGCGGCCGTGGTCTCATGCAGTGCGCCAGAGCGGTACAACACACCCCAGCGAGTGCGTAGTCCGTCTTCAGTAGGGTAACCGCCCAGGTCTCTGAAGTTGGCCACGCCGCCAAAGTTCAGTACCCGGTGCGCCTCGCGCTGTGTCTCGGGCAGGGCCGCGGGCACGACGACCGGCGCCGAGGGAATAAACTGAATAACCGCAATGACCAGTAGGAATAGGCCAAGCAGCACATACTTCAGAGAAGCACGCGAAGCCATGATTAACCCTGCGTCATGTTGTCGGGGCCCCAATAAGCTCGCATGTGGCTGACCTTGCCTTCGTCATTGAACTCGAACACGTCGATAATGTTGATGGTGAGGTCGCCAACCTTCGCCTGAAAGGGGAATGCAGCGCTGTTACCCGCGCAGCGAACCTGGCCATTCAATGACAGGCTTGGACCATTGGCGATGGCGCCCTCATAAAAAGCCATGATGGCGTCATAGCCCACGTAGGGATCACTGCCAACGGGGTCTTCTACAATAGCGTCAGAGGCGTACATCGCCTGAATGATGGACATGTCTTGCTCATTGAAGGCCCGCATATACGACTCGACCACGCCGATCATGTGCGCATTATCCATAGTCTTACTCCTTAATTGATCAATAGCCGCTGAGTGTGGCGTAGCGGTCACGGTGAAACGCGGTGTCGCCGAGCATCTGCATGCTAACGCGGGCGCGCTTGAGGAAGAACCCAATCTCCAGCTCATCGGTCACCCCAATGCCACCGTGCATCTGTACGGCCTCATTGGTGGCCCATTCAGCCAGGTCATTAAGCCGTGCTTTTGCGAGGCTAGCGGTCAGGGGCACCTGCTCGGGGGCGTCGTCGATGGCGGACAGGCCCTGCATAACGACGGAGCGGCAGAGCTCGATCTCCGCCTGCAGTTGTGCGGCGCGGTGTTGCAATGCCTGAAAGCTGCCGATCAATGCGCCGAATTGCTCACGCTCTTTAAGATAGGCCACGGTTCGTTCAAACACTTCCTCAACCAGCCCCAACATTTCTGCACTTAAAGCCAGCCTGCCCCGGTCCAGCGCTTGCTCAAGAGCAGCGGCGCAGTCTTCAGTGCCACCGAGGCGCTGCGACAGCGGTACGGTTACTGCGTTCAGTGTGAGGTTCGCCGCATTGCGGCTATCCACCATCACAGTGCGCTCCCTCAGCAGCCCCGGCGTGTTCTCGGGTATGGCGTAGATGCCCAGACCGTACTGGTCTTCTGCAACAACCAGCAACAGCTCCGCGCTGTGCCCGTCGGCGACGAATACTTTCCGGCCACTGATAACGGCGTGTTCATCGTTGCACTGCGCGGTGCAGCCAGTGTCGGCAGGTGCGTGGTGATGCGATTCGTCTAAAGCCAGCGCCACCGTCAGCTCACCTGTGGCAATGCGCGGAAGGTAATGTTCTTTCTGCGACTCGGTGCCGGCCAACAGGATGGTATTGCTTCCAAGCACCGCGCTGGCGAACAGCGGCGATGCGGTGAGTGTGCGACCGGTTTCTTCCAGTACGCAGCCCAGTCCCAAAAAACCAAAATCCAGCCCGCCATAAGCTTCGGGCAGAGTGACGCAGGCCCAGCCCATCTCGGCCATCTCTGCCCAGAGATCGGCTTGATAGCCCAGGCTATTTCGCTCATCGCGCAGTGCGCGCAGAGCAGCCACCGGGGCGCTGCGCTGCAGGAACTCCCGGCTGGTGTCGCGCAGCAGGCGTTGCTCTTCATTCAATACCAATGGCACAGCGGTTTACTCCTGCGGCAGTTCTAGGACAGATTTGGCGATCACGTTTAGCTGGATTTCCGAACTGCCACCGGCGATGGTCATGGCCTTGGACATGGCCCACAGACGCAAAGTGTCGAGTTCCTCGTCGGTAAAGCTGTCACCTTCCCAGCCCAGTCCACGGCTGCCCATGATTTTAAGCAGCAGTTCGCTTTTGGTTTTCTCGGCTTCAGTGCCCAGGTATTTCATCACCAGCGGAGCAGGGCTACGAACACCGGCTTGCCGTTCTTCGAAACAGCGCATATGCGTGAGGCCAATGGCGTGCATCTGCATATCGTAGTCCGCCAGTTGGCTGCGCAGCTCGGTGTTGGTCAATTTGCCAGTGTCGTCTTTTTGCAGGTATTGCTCGGCCGCCTCACGCGGGCTGACGACTTTGCGGGGTGAGTCTGAGCCAATCTCCGCCATCAGCTTGCGCTCGTGCACCAGTAGCGCCTTGGCCACGGACCAGCCTTTGTTCAGCTCTCCCACCAGGTTCTCGCGGGGCACTTTCACGTTGTCAAAAAAGGTCTGGCAGAACTCAGACTCGCCACTGATCAGCTCAATAGGGGTGGTGCTGACACCCGGCGAGTGCATATCGATAAGGAGAAAGCTGATGCCCTCCTGCTTTTTGCCCTCGGTGGAGGTGCGAACGAGGCAGAAAATCCAGTCACAGCGATCGGCCGCGGTTGTCCAGATTTTGCTGCCGTTTACCAGGAAGTGATCGTCATGTTCCTCGGCACGGCATTGAAGGCTGGCAAGATCTGAGCCGGCTCCAGGTTCTGAGTAGCCCTGAGCCCATCGCGTTTCAGCTTTTACAATGGCGGGAAGGTGCTGTTCTTTTTGCGAGGTGTTGCCGTACTCGAGCAGGGCGGGGCCTAGCATCCACAGCCCCAGGCCATACAGAGGCGTGCGTGCGTTGATGCGCTTCATTTCCTGCTTAATGATGCGTGCCTGCTGGGCGTCCAGCGCAGCGCCGCCGTACTCTCGGGGCCACTCAGGCGCCACCCAGCCTTTATCACGCATCCGTTCGTACCAGAGGCGGGCATCCTCTGACGGGAAGCTACCGCTACGCCCGCCCCAGAACTGATCGGCCGCCACCGCAGGTTGGCGCTGTGACTGTGGACAATTCTCCTCAAGCCAGTCTCTCACTTCCTGCCTGAAAGCGTCCGCAGTTGCACTACTGTGTGTCACGTGGCAATTGTCCTTTACTCCATAGCGAGTAGGGCAGGTTAGCGTTAGGCGCAGGCATGGCAATGGCCTTTCGAGTCAGGCCCGGTGACATTTGTGGACAGCGCGGAAGGTGCAGCGTGGGTTGGTTTATTGCGGCGAACTGGGCGCCTTGACCGTTTCGGGGGGGCTGGGCATTCTCGCTAGTCATAACGATAAGGAGTGGTGATGAAACGATTTCAGGATAAGTCAGTGATGGTGACGGGCGCGGGCAGTGGTATCGGTAAGGCCGCCGCGCTTCGCATAGCGTCTGAGGGAGGACGAGTCTTCTGCGTAGACCTGAATCAGGAGGCGCTGGAGGCGACAGTAGCCGAGATAACCGCATCGGGTGGCGATGCCCAATGGCATTTGTGCAACGTCGCCGATGTTCAACAGGTGGAAGATACCGTTGCCGCCTGTGTGAAGGCCTATGACGGCCTTTACGCGTTGGTCAATATGGCCGGCATTCTGCGTTTTGACGATACCGAGCGCCTGAAGCTGGAAGACTGGGATAAGATCATCGCAGTGAACCTCACGGGCACAATGCTGTTGTGCAGGGCGGTCCTGCCACACCTGGTGGAGTCCAGCGGCAGTATCGTTAATGCGGCATCGACGGCGGCCTTGTCTGGTCTGCCATCGGGTGCAGCCTACTCAGCCAGCAAGGGCGGTGTGCTAGCGATGACACGCAGCATTGCCATTGAATATGGCAAGCGTGGCGTGCGCGCTAACTGTGTTTGCCCTGGCGACATTAATACAGGTATGACAACGGGTATTGATTACCCTGACAACATGGACTTCGATCTGATTCCTCGCATTATGTCGCTGACCGGTGCGAAAGGCCCTGAAACCGTGGCAGGTGTAATTGCCATGCTGGCTTGTGAAGACGGCATCCACATTACCGGCGAGGATATTCGCGTCGACGGGGGCACATTATCCTGATGCTGTAAATAGAGGCATAGTGCGTGGGGCGCAGCTATAATCCCCGCCAGCCCCAGTTCTGCCGGAGTCCGCTATGACCTTTGATGCTTCCTACAGCGCCCTGTCTCACCGTTTACTCGATGAGGATGCCGGCGGCTGGGAGATTCATGATCGGGCAGTAGAACTTCAACGTGATGGCGAGGATGTCATCATGTTGGACGTGGGTGATCCTGATTTCCGCACACCTGAGCCCATCATCGACAATGCGGTGAGCCACCTGCGCGTCGGTCGTACTCACTACTCCCCCGCGTTGGGTGAGTTGAAATTTCGCCGAGCGGTAGCCGACCTCGAAACCCAGACCTCGCCCCACCCCTGCACCGTGGATGAAGTGGCTATTTTCCCCGGCGCCACCAATGCAATTCATGCGGTGATGTCATGCCTGCTCAATGCCGGTGATGAGGTCATTATTCCAGAGCCCATGTATGTGGGTTACATGCCAGTTATGCGAGCGATAGATGCCACGGTGGTCAACGTGCCGCTGGATGTGAACGCGCAGTTCGCGTTGGATGTTGATGCGATTAAGGCGGCTTTCAGCGAGAAAACGCGAGTGCTGTTTATCAACACGCCGGGCAATCCCACTGGGTGCATTGTCAGTGCTGAGGTTCTGCGAGAGCTGGCTGCGTTTTGCCGGGAGCGCGGAGTGTGGCTGGTCTGTGACGAGGTGTACTCCATGTTCACCTACGACGGGCTGCATCGTTCAGCCCGCTCTTCTGTGGCTCATCTGGACAACATTGTCATGATCGACGGCCTGTCCAAGTCCCATGCCATGAGCGGATGGCGTATGGGATGGGCGGTGGCACCACCGTCGTTGGTCGAACGGTTGGGTGCCTATGCCACTGCCACACTGTTTGGCTGCCCGCAGTTCATACAGGACGCGAGCGCATTTGCCTTGGAAAACGATCAGGCTTATGTCATCAGTATGCGCGAAACATACCGCGAGCGGCGTGACTTTGTGTTGGAGTCATTGGCGGGGATTCCTCAGCTGCGCTGTGTGCGCCCCGACGCCGGGATGTTCGTCATGTGTGACGTCTCGGGCACCGGTATGGATGGCCGGGCATTCGGGCATGCACTACTAGAGGCACAACGTGTATCCGTGGTACCCGGTGATGCCTTCGGAGAGACAACGCGTAACTTCGTGCGGATCGGCCTGGCGCAGAACTATCCGGTATTAAAGAAAGCTTGCCAGCGACTCACCGCATTCTGTGAATCGCTGTAGGTCAATGCCTATTGCGATTCGGTAAGTGTTACCTCGAATCGCATTTCCTCATCGCCGCGTCGTGTGGTGACAGTGACCACCTCTCCGACGTCGCTGGCCTCGAGAACACTCAGGTAATCATCGTGACGCCGAATGGGCGTATCGTTAATCTGCGTAATGATATCGCCCAGGGTTATGTCGCCGCGACTATTGCGATAGGCGCCGCGCAGCCCAGCTTCGTCTGCGGGTAAGCCGGGGAATACGCGCACCACGGGCAGTCCTTCGATGCGATAGCGGCGTATCCAACGATCGCTGGCCAGCTCAAGGCCCATGATGGGGCGTTGGATGCGGCCGAAGCTGATGAGCTGCGGCACGACATCTTTGACCGTGTTTACAGGTATGGCAAAACCGATGCCGGCGCTGCCGCCGCTGGGGCTGAAAATTGCGGTGTTGACGCCCACCAGTTGTCCCAGAGAGTTCAACAGCGGCCCGCCGGAATTGCCGGGATTGATAGCGGCATCGGTTTGTATCACGCCGCGTATTTTTCGGTTACTAGGAGATTTGATCTCGCGCCCCAGTGCGCTCACCACGCCCGTGGTTAGCGTGGTATCCAGTCCGAAGGGGTTGCCAATGGCGAGTACCTTGCGACCCACCGTCAACTCTGAGGAATCACCGAGTGGCAGGGTGACAAGATCATCGGGTGGCTCGATCATGCGCAGCACGGCCAAATCTTTTTCAGGTGCGATACCGATCACTTGCGCGTCATACTCCTCACGGTCCTGCAGGGTCACCGTGAGCCGTTGCGCACCGGCAATCACGTGGAAGTTGGTGACGACCAAGCCGCTGGCATCCCAGATAAAGCCCGTACCCGACCCCCGGGGTATCTCCTGCACGTTAAGGGAGAACAGATTCCGCCTCAGGGCCTTGTTGGTGACATAGGCGACGGCCGGGCTGGCCTTGCTGAAAATCTCGGTGCTGTTGGCTTCGTCTTCTGTGGCAAAGCTGAGGTAGTCGACCTCGTCTTGCGCGAGTGCACCTGTGGCAAGTGCACTGAAGAGCAGTACTGTGAAGAGATTGCGCAGCACGTTTCAGCCTAGCGTGACTGGAAGCGAGTCAGAAAGTCACCGATGCGCGCGGCGTTGGCGCCCAGATCACTCTGGCCCACGCGGGAGACTGACCGCAGATCAACCAGGGTGCCTTGCTCATCAGTGGTTACCCTGATTGCAACATCATCTTTAAAGTTCATGATGCGAGTGGTATCCACCGCTTCTATAACGCCCGCATTAAGGTCTTCACGAATGATCTCCCAGCGCATGTCTTTAGCCACGGCAACCGCGTTGGCAAAGGCTTCCTCCAATGGAAGATCCGATCGTAGTGTTTTCACCTCCGGATAAGCCGCCAGCTGTGCATTGATGACATCCGCATCTACCTTGATGGGATTGGCATCGGGGCCGCGTTGCTCAAGCGCCGCGACAAACTCCGGTGGATTGACGACATCGGTAGAGATGTCATGAATAGGCGGTATCTCACCCTGATTGCCCAGCAGTGAAAGTAACAGCAGGGCACCGGGCAGTGCGAACAGCGTGCGCTTAAAGATGTCGGGACGGAATTGGGCGTAGCGCGGCAACAGCAACAGCACCAGGGCAACAACCACTAACAACGCGGAACCGGCGCAGGCCAGCGCGTAGAGTGATAGTCCCTGCTGCCATGCCCCCGAGCGTACAGTCAGAACCGCAATAGGTAACAGCAGCAACAGTGCGATTCCCAGGTAACCCTGTGTGTTAACGATTCTTGACTGGCTTCGGTGCATGACCATAACGGCTCCCGGTTTGGCTGTGTTTGCAGGTGGGGCACAAGAATACACCCACACCTCACTCTCTGCGAGGGTCCGCAGGCGGTTTAACTGGGCGGTACTGTCGCTCGCTTTTGCCGGCAATGAACGACACTGGCTGTACCGGTGCAGGGTGCTTAGTTACTCTGCTGACCTTTTGGTGGGCGTAGAGGCTCATCGTTTTATCGAGGTAATGGAGAAATATCATGGGGCGCGTAGCGGGCAAGATTGCCATCATCAGTGGGGCAGCCAGCGGTATGGGCAAGGCAGATGCAAAGCTGCTTGCCAGTGAGGGAGCGAAAGTTGTGGTCGCAGACCTCAATGAGGCAGATGGGCAGGCTGTGGCCGATGACATTGGCGAGAACGCTGTCTTTATGCGTCTCGACGTCACCGACGAGGCCAACTGGGAGCAGGTTGTTGCAGATACCGTCGAGAGGTTTGGCGGTTTGGATATTCTGGTCAACAACGCCGGCCTGATGCAGCTGGGCAGTGTGGTCGACACCGAGCTTGCTGATTTCAAAACCACCCATGCCGTGAATAATGAGGGCGTGTTCCTGGGCTGCAAGCACGCTATTCCCGCCATGGCCGACAGCGGCGGTGGCTCTATCGTGAATATGTCGTCGGTGGCTGCGCTGCACGGGATGTCCTTTGTATTGGCTTACAGTGCCAGCAAGGGTGCGGTGCGGGCGATGACCAAGAGTGTGGCGATGTACTGTAAGGAACAGAAGAACGGCGTGCGTTGTAACTCAATCCACCCCGACGGTGTTAAGACGCCAATGGTCGTCAAGGTAGCCTTGGGTAAGGACACAGCTACCCAGGAAGACATCGATATGGTCGCCAGTGGTGCCAATATGTGCGAGCCGGAGGATATCGCTAATCTGGTCCTGTACCTGGCCTCGGATGAATCTCGCTTCATCAACGGGGCTGAAATGGTGATCGACGATGCCGCAACGATCACCCCACCCGTAGGCGTCTAAAGCGCCTGGTCACAGCCGCAGTCTGAGGAAGCCTCATGGAAAAAGTCGTTAGTCTGCTGTTTAGCGACCTGCCCGGTGACGCACTGCGCGATGAGTTGCTCACGCGTGTGCTGCCTGCGCTTCGGGCCCACAACTGGGTGCACACGGTGCGGCTCACTGTCGCCGACAGTGACGTTGAACCGGCGGACGCCAAGCGCATGGGGGCAGCGGCGTTGCCCTGCGCTGTACTGTCCCTGTGGTTGGATGAGGCCAGGCGGCTGTCCGAGGTGCAACCTCTTTGGGACGACCTGTGCAGTGCGATTCACAGCTATCAGGTGGTGGAGGCGGAGCCACTGGTCAATGCGCGTACGCCCGCTGACGGTGTCACCCGCGGCGAGGGCTTTTGCCAGTTGGCGCTGATCAAGCGCCCTCAAACCATGGACCTCCCCGGGTTCATCGCGGTGTGGCAAGGCAGTCACACCCGCATTGCTATCGACACACAGTCCACCTTTGGCTATCGGCAGAATCGCGTTGTGAATGTGCTCTCCGATGGAGCGCCTGATTGGGACGCGATCGTAGAAGAAGACTTTCCCGAGGCCGCAATGACCTCGGATCACGCCTTTTACGCGGCCTCAGACGATGCTCAGTTGCAGCAGCGCCAGGAAGCCATGATGAGCAGTTGTGCGCGGTTCATCGACTTTGAGCACATCTGCGTGGTGCCGATGAGCGAATATCTCAGCCGGCCTGCAAGGCCCTGATACGATCTTCCAGAGGAGGGTGCGACCGGAACAGGCCGCCCACTCCCTGCTTTAGCTGCTCGCTGATACCAAATGCGGTCATCTCACCTGGCAAGTCCTGGGGCTGGCCCTGCTCAAGCTGAAGACGCTGCAGCGCTGCGATCATGTCGGCATTGCTGGTGAGCGCTCCGCCCGCAGCATCCGCCCGGTATTCCCGCCAGCGGGAGAACCAGAACACGATCATGCTGGCCAGCGCGCCCAGCACCAGTTCCGCAACGATAGTCACCACGTAGTAGCCCAGGCCGTAGCCGCGTTCTGTTTTAAACACGACGCGATCCACCGTGTGGCCGATAATCCGCGCCATAAACATCACGAAAGTGTTTACCACACCCTGAATCAGGCTCAAGGTAATCATGTCACCATTGGCAACGTGCCCGATCTCATGGGCAAGAACCGCTTTCACCTCGTTGGGGCGAAATCGCTGTAGCAGCCCCGCAGAGACGGCCACCAGCGCGTCATTGCGGTTCCAGCCGGTTGCAAAGGCATTGGCGGCCTGGCTGGGGAAAACCCCGACTTCCGGCATGCCAATACCGGCTTCCTGTGCCAGCTCAGACACGGTATCCACCAGCCACTGTTCGTCGCGGTTTCTGGGGGTCTCGATGATCTGCGTACCGGTGCCGCGTTTCGCCATCCACTTGGATATCAGCAGTGATATCAGAGAGCCACCAAACCCGAACAGCGCACAAAACACCAGCAGGGCTTGAAGGTTCAGGTCTACACCGTTGGCGGCGAGGATGCCCTGAAAGCCCAGCAGGTTGAAAACCAGACTGACCAGTACCAGGACTGCCATGTTAGTGGCCAGGAACAACAGGATACGCATCGGGTATGCCTCCGGGTCGGTGTGACAAAGCCGGCGTCAGCGCCGGCGTATATGGCTTTATATGGGGTCGAGGCGTGTGAAAATCAAGCCAGCGATTCTGCGTTGGCCGGCGATTCTGCCTCTTCCTCGACTGCTGCTTGTGCAGCCGCCTGCCCTTCAGTGGGGGCAGCGGTATCATTGTCATTGGGCTGCGCGGTGCTTTCTTCGCCGGGCTCAGCCGCTAATTGCAACTGGGCTTCTGCGGCCTGCGCGGCAATTTGCTCAGGCGTCAGGGGCACCGGGATATCACTCACTTCCAATACGGGCTCACCGCGCTGTGTCAGTTCGGCGGCGAGGACTTCGCCGCGCAGCTCCACGTCTTTGGCACTCAATTCGAACAAGGTGTTGATAGCTTCATCCTGGTGCTTGGCGCGCATCACGGTCCGCGGTTCCGAGCCGTTGACCCAGTGCTTACTCTTACCCCAATAGTGCCCAAGTTGATTGCGTACGACGTACACCTCGGTCATAGCTCAGCCTTTATCTGTGTTGAAAGTGGCGCGCAGTTTACGGATTGCCACTGCGACACGCCAGACTCATTCTGACGGGATCAGCCCAGCAGTACATCCTTGGCGCGATTGATTTTGGCAGCCAGGTAGTCATTGCCGCCGCGGTCGGGGTGCAGCTTCTGCATCAATGTCCGGTGTGCTGCAACTACCGCGTCTTTGTCAGCGCCTTCCTCCAGGCCCAGCACTTCCAGTGCCTCGCTGCGGCTCATATCACCTGATTGACCGGCGGGCGGCGGGTCAGTTTCGAACGGCCCGTCAGCACCGAAGCGTTGCTCGAGGTAGCTATCCAGCAGTTGCAGGGCGTCAGCATCCTGCGCCTCGCAGTGCTGATAAAGCTGCTTCAGCTGATCGGTATCCAATTCATCCAATTGCCAGTCTTTGAAGGGGCCCAGTAGCACTTCGCCCGACAGAGCGCCACTGTCATGGTCAAGGTGCATACGGAGTGTGTCGGTATTTACGGTGGATTGCTGGCCCTGTGAGGGCCCCTGCGACGATTGGCCGCGCAGGCTGGCCAACATGGGGAAAAATCGAATCAGTGTTGGGAGTAACTGGCGGACCATGACCAGCAGGCCCGTGAGTGCAGCGCCCACCCAGTGCATCTTGCCTGCGAGCGTCAGCCCGACCACGGCCACTACGGCAATCCCGAGTCCCAGCTTGATGAATTCAGCCCGTCGCTTGTGGGGCGGCATTGCCTGCGCTCGGCGAAACAGGATGTAGATAACAGCCGCAACGGCCAGCAGTAAGATCAGGCGGGGCACAGTATCCTCTCGGTGCTACTTTAATTGCTGCAGCAGCAGTTTATCACCGGAATCGCTGCTGTTTTCCAGTGCTTTTCTGCCGCCGGCTGCATAGCGTCCCACGGCGCCAAGCAGTTTCGACAGGGCATCGGCACTGCTCTGGTCAAAGCGTGCCCAGGCGCCTTTGCTGAGTCGGGCCATGGTCTTCAGGGTTTGCTCAACGTCTACAGAGCTGCCTTCCTGAAACAAAAACAACGGCATTCCCACCATGCCGCACTGCCCGGCAAGGTTACACAGGGTGTCGGGATTCTCTTCGATGGCATCGCCGATAAACACCAGCGCGCGCACCGTACCGGACTTGTTCTCCGCAAGGGCATGACGCAACAGGCGCGCAATTTGAGTGTGGCCGCCCTCGCAATAAACACGACCCATGGCGCTACCCAGTGAGCCGGGATCGCTAAGCCACTGACCGGCATGAAACTCGTTGAACCCGCGGTAGTAGCAGAGTTGAACGCTGAGTTGGGCAATCGCCGCGCTGGCGTCAAACATGCTGCGCTGCAATTGACAGGCCGTATCCCAGGTCGGTTGGCGACTGGCGGTGGCATCGATAGCAAAGATCAGTCGCGGCTGTTGCCCCACGAATCGGGTGATGTCGCGGCTCTTCTTTAGAAACTGCTGCACTTCGCTGCTGCTGGAGCGAGGCACCGGTGTTTTGGGCATGCTAGCCCCGTGGTGTGATTACTCTGTGTGTATTCTAACGGGCTGTCGCAGCTTGGCCAGTTCGGTCAGAAAATGTCGGCGCTGCTGCAGTTCTGAAACGGCCAACAGAATTTGCTCACGATTGAGGCTATCTGCGGTGGGCGTCTCACTTACCAGTTCCCAAAGTTTGCGGCTGCATAGGGCGCTGGCATCAAAAACCTGATCATTCATCGGCGGTTATTTTCCATTCACTCTCCGTATCTTCTGCTGAGGCTAACGCGGCGGTGTGACAGTACTGTGACTAGCGCCAGGCCGTATTATCGCCTCGGATCGTAGCGCGGTTACAGCACAGAGAAAGGGAAGGGCTTTTCACCGCTAAACTCGGGGCCATCGACAACAGGTGGTGCATCGCCTTCCCAGGCCGCAACGCTAAAACGCGCAATGCTGGCCGGCAGCGGTGCATCGTCGAACGCCTGCGTGAGATCGGGCATGGTCACCAGAGAGACATCCAGGCTGTCGGGCCCGAAGCGGGCGAGACCGTAGCCCTTGGCGGTGGTGTCGACAAACGACAGCCCCGGGTTGGCCTCGTTGGGGCCCAGCCAGTCTGACACTGCGCCGATGCCCACCTTGTCGTAGGCCATGGATGCCAGCACTCCCTGCATCAATGTCATATTCCAGGTGGGCAGCTCGCCGCTGTCACCCTCTGTGTACACCAGGGGTTGGAACCCGGGATTGCCGCGGCGCGCGACGTCAGCCACGTTGTCATACAGTGAGGTAGAGCTGATCCCGGCAACCGAGAAGTCAACACACACCGGTGGTTGTTCTGGTTCGCTAGCGGATGCGTGAATAGCGCCTGCTGCGTGCATGTGGTGATCGCCCGATAGCGAAACAAGGCCAGTGACGCCGTCTTCACGTAACTGCTCAAGAAGCAGGGTCATCTCATACGGGTAGCCCGCCCAGGGGTCGATGCTGAATACGCTGTCCTCAAAACCCGCCATGGGTACGGTCGACATGTCGATGCGCAGGGGCAGTAGGGGAAGAGCGTTTCCCCATAGCTTCCAGCGCGCGGTGGACTGCGAGAGGCTTTCCAAGAACCACTCTCGTTGCTCCAGTCCCAGGCAGGTGCCTGGTTCGCGATCGACGGCGGGGTTTTCGGCTTCAGCGTAAGGCAAGACAGCCGGGGGAGAGCCATTATTGTAGGCCTTGCCACCATCGGCGATCTCTACCAGGCGCACTGTGTTCATGGGTAAGCCCAACTTCTCGGCGAAGTGCTCTGGCAGTGAGGCTTCGGATCGATAACTGCGTGTATCAGTGAGAAAAATGTCTATGTGGGCGCCCCAGCGTAATCGGCGGTAAATGCTAATGCTGCCTACGGCCGCCGCATTGGCGTCGCTTTCATTGGGTGGTAAGTCGACACTGGCGAAGTCATGTGCCTGACTGCCGGTAGCCTCCGATAGCACTGCAGGTATGAATTCAAACCAGGCCTGGTTCGCATCCAGTTTCCGCTGTGGCTCGAACAGCGGCTGCTCTCCATAGGTGCTGTAAGCCTGGAAACAGTTATTGCTAAACTCGTGGTCATCCCAAATACACAGGAACGGCCAGCGCGCCCGAGCCTCTTGCAAATGCGGATCGCGTAGATAGGTTTTGTAAAGATGGCGATAGTCCGCAAGGCTAACCGCATGCCGGTTGTCCTCCGTTTCCTGGCCGTCGGGGAAGGGCGGTACGTAGCGTGACTGGGGGCCGCCATCCAGACGTTTATGCCAGCTTCGCTCGTAGATGAAGTCTCCGAGGTGCAGAACAAACTCGATTTGTTCTTCCGCGGGCTTGTTTTTGTCGTCTTCCAACATGCGCGCCCATGAGCCGTAGTAGGCTTGCTCATAGCTCTGGCAGCTGGCGAAACCCAGATTCACGGGGCTATCGTCCGTATGGGCGCGGGCGGTCATCGTGCGCCCCAGGCGTGATGTTGTTCCCTGTCCACCGACAAACCGGAAGAAATAGTGGCGGCCGGGTTCCAGTCCATCGATGTAAGCGCGTACGGTGTAGTCAGCCTCCGCTGAAGCCTCCAGCAGGGTCTCAAGGATCGGCGCGTCGAAGGTGTCGTCGTCGCTCACCTGCAATAACACGGGCGCGGTCGGGCTCGCGTCGACTGGCACAGCGCGGGTCCACAACATCACGCTGTCACTGCGAGGATCTCCTGAAGCAACGCCCTCGTCGAATTTGAGCGCGGATGAGATCTCGGGCAGTGCACTGGCGCGAAGCGCAGGGGCGCCCAGCGTTGCCAGGAAGGTACTCCCGGAGATGACGCCCATGAAGGCCCGCCGTGAAATCGCCATGCGTGAATATCCCTGTTGTTCGATCGATAGCAGCAGCGGCCCATGCTAGCCCAGTGCACGTTAGTGGGAAACCACTGGCTTCGATTCAGGTGTGGGCGGAGATGATGAGCAGAGCTATAATTCAGGTATGAGCTTATTTGATATCCGCAAAAAACACCTGATGCCCACCGCTGAGACCGCGCTACCCGGACGCGACGAGTTGATGCCTGTTCCAGAGACTCACTTTGTGAATGGCCAGCCACTGAAGGGCCCCTTCCCTGATCATCTTGAGCAGGCCATGTTTGGCATGGGGTGCTTTTGGGGAGTGGAGCGTTTGTTCTGGCAGCTACCCGGCGTGTATACAACCGCAGTGGGATATGCAGCCGGGTTTACGCCCAACCCTACCTATCAGGAGGTTTGCACGGGAAAAACCGGACACAACGAGGTGGTGCTCGTCGTATTCGACCCTGACCAAATAAGTTATCAGGAACTTCTCAATACTTTCTGGGAAGGTCATAACCCGACCCAGGGAATGCGTCAGGGTAACGATATGGGTACCCAGTACCGATCCGGCATCTATACCTACGGCGATGAGCAGTCGGAGTTGGCACGGACATCGATGGCGCCTTACCAAAGTGCACTGGCCGCAGCCGGTTACGGAGAGATCACCACTGAAATTCTCCCGGCCCCCACGTTTTACTATGCCGAGGAGTACCACCAGCAATACCTGGAAAAAAACCCCGGCGGCTACTGCGGTTTGGGTGGCACCGGTGTGACCTGCCCTGTGGGCGTGGGTGTCGCCGCCAACTAGCGTGTCAACTTGGCGGCGACAGTGACGCGCCAGCGCAAAATCATTCACGTGGATGCTGACTGCTTTTATGCAGCGGTGGAGGTACGTGAGCAGCCAGAACTCGCCGGTCAACCCCTCGCTGTAGGAGGGCGGGCGAGTCGTCGCGGCGTCATCGCTACCGCCAGTTACGAAGCCCGGGAGTATGGCGTACGCTCGGCCATGGCTTCCTCTCGCGCGCTGAGCCTTTGCCCGCAGCTCGTTATTTTGCCCCCGCGATTCGATCTGTATCGCAGCGTGTCACAGCAGTTCCATGCGATCTTTCGCCAGTTCACTGACTGCATCGAGCCACTGTCGCTGGATGAGGCCTACCTCGACGTCAGTGATTGTCAGGCATTTGAAGGCAGCGCCACCCTGATCGCAGAAGAGATACGTCGTCGTGTCCGCGACGAGCTGGGCCTAACGGTTTCAGCGGGAATTGCCCCCAACAAGTTTCTGGCCAAGGTCGCCAGTGATTGGCGTAAACCTGACGGCCAGTTCACGGTGGCGCCCGCCGCAATTGCAGAATTCGTTGAGTCATTGCCGGTCAAGCGCATCAATGGTGTCGGTAAAGTCATGACCGCAAAGCTTGCGGATATGGGAGTGACTACCTGCGGCGATCTGCAGCAGGTGCCCCTGGCAACACTGGTAAAGCGCTTTGGAAAGTACGGTCAGCGCCTATCCGAGCTAGCGCGCGGCGAGGATGAACGCCCCGTGCAACCGGCGCGGGTGCGCAAGTCAATCAGTGTTGAACGCACTTTTTCGGATGACATTACTGCCCCGGAAGATATGCAGCTGGCCGTTGCCGATATTGTGCGCGAATTGCAGCAACGCTTTGGCAAAATCGCTGATCGCTACATGCCGGTCAAGCGCGTTGTGAAGGTGAAATTTCGGGACTTCAAGCAAACCACGCTCGAAGAGATATTGCCGGACGATGGCAGCCATTGGGATGACATTAGCGCCTATCAGCGGCTATTGCAGGGCGCTTGGGCCAGGGGTGGTAGGCCGGTGCGTTTGCTGGGCGCAGGTCTAAGACTAAAGCCATTGGGCGATGAGAACGACGAACAGTTGACGCTGTTCGGTGAAGCCCAGATGGCAGAGTGATGCCACAGGCATGTGCGGTAATGCGCTGGGACTATCGTTTGAGAAGTATCGCCTGCGCGCCGATTGCCGCTGCCACCGCTGATTCCACCCTCAGCACGCGTGGGCCGAGTGATACCGCTTCGCAGCCCGCTGCCTGGCACAGCTCAACCTCATAAGGAATGAATCCGCCCTCGGGGCCAATCACCAGGACGCTGGGATTCTCGCTGGTGGGTGCATACACCGGGTAATCGCCCGGGTGTGCGACCACCGCCGATTTGCCCTCGCAAAGTGTTGGCAGCAAGTCCTCCGCAAACGGCTTGAAACGTTGGTGCAGGCTGACGCTGGGCAGCAAGGTATCGCTGGCTTGTTCCAGTCCTTGCAGCAAGTAGGTCTCCAACGAAGGTTGATTCAGCAGCGGCGTTTGCCAAAAGCTCTTTTCGACTTTGTAGCTGTTAATCAGGTGAATGTCGCTGACCCCATACTCGGCGCAGGCGCGCAGTATGCGGCGCAGCATTTTTGGTCGCGGCAGTGCCAGCACCAGTGTTGTCGGCAGTTTCGGCGGTGGCGGCTGTTGTACTGACACCGCCAGCTCGGCACAGTCCTGCGTGATGTGTTCAATGGTGCCGCTGCCGCATAGGCCACCGAGTTCGCCCACGCGAATCTGGTCACCTACCTTCACTCTGAGCGTCTTCATAAGATGGTCAAAACGACGGCCAGAGATTCGGATGCGATGTTCGCCGCAAACATCCTGCTCCGTGAAAATCAGAAGATTCACGCCTTACTCAACCCAGAGGTCATACTCATCGGCGGCGGTGACGACGCCCTCAACGAAGTCGCCCGCCTGCAGCCCGCTGGCGCCTGGCATATGTACCAGGCCATCAATCTCGGGTGCATCTGCCATGGAGCGACCGATGGCGCCGTCTTCGCCGCAATCATCAACCAGTATTTCGATGGTCTTACCGACCTTGGCCTGCAGCTTGTGCGCACTGATGCGTTGCTGCACCGCCATAAACTGCTCCCAGCGTGCCTGCTTAACGTCCTCTGGGACGTGGTCCGGCAGTTCGTTCGCGGCCGCGCCTTTGACCGGTGAATACTGGAAGCATCCGACCCGGTCGAGTTGTGCCTCTTCGAGGAAGTCCAACAGCGTTTGGAACTCTGCCTCAGTCTCGCCGGGATAGCCCACGATGAAGGTGCTGCGCAAATTGATCTCCGGGCAGACATTGCGCCAGTGTGCAATGCGGTCCAGTGTCTTCTCTGCGGCAGCCGGGCGTTTCATGCGCTTAAGCACGGAGGGACTGCCGTGCTGCAGGGGGATATCCAGGTAGGGCAAGATCTTGCCGTCGGCCATCAAAGGAATGACATCGTCTACATGGGGGTAGGGGTACACATAGTGTAGGCGAACCCACACGCCAAACTCTCCCAAAGCCTCGCACAGATCCAGCATACGTGTTTTTAATGGCCGGCCGTTCCAAAAGCCGGTGCGATAGCGGGTGTCCACGCCGTAGGCACTGGTATCCTGGGAAATCACCAATAACTCGCGAACGCCCGCGCGTACCAGGCCCTCAGCTTCCTGCATGACATCACCGATAGGGCGACTGACGAGATCGCCGCGCATCTGCGGAATGATGCAGAACTTGCATCGGTGATTGCAGCCCTCGGAGATCTTCAGGTAAGCATAGTGCCTGGGTGTTAATTTGATGCCTTGGGGTGGCACCAGGTCGGTAAAGGGGTCGTGGTTCTGGGCCGGAGGCACGTACTCGTGCACCGCACCCACAACTTCCTCATAGGCCGCAGGGCCCGTGACGCTCAACACTTTGGGATGCAGGGCTTTGATGTTCTCAGCATCATCGCCCTTGCCCATACAGCCAGTGACGATGACTTTGCCATTTTCTTTCAGGGCTTCGCCAATGGTATCCAGCGACTCCTGCTTGGCGCTGTCGATGAAGCCACAGGTGTTAACGACCACGATCTCGGCGTCTTCATAGCTGGGCACAATGTCGTACCCGTCCATCTTGAGCTGGGTAAGGATGCGCTCGGAATCTACCAGCGCTTTGGGGCAGCCCAGTGAAACGAAGCCGACTTTGTTTGAGGCCATGGCAGGACTCCGGGAGGTTTGGCGGCGCATTATAGCGCCGCTACGCGTTTTAGGCGCTACCGCGCGGTGCTAGGCTCTGTCTTCCGAAAAAGTGTTTGAGGCGCGTATGAGCATAGTTGTGAGTCACCAGGACCGTGTCACCATCGTGACCATTACTCGAGCGCAGGCGCGCAATGCCGTTGATGGTCCGACTGCGCAAGCCCTTGCCGACGCGTTCGAAGCCTTTGATCGTGACGAAAACTCCGACGTCGCCATCCTGACGGGCGAACAGGGTCACTTCTGCGCCGGCGCTGATCTAAAGGCGGTCGCCGCGGGCGAGGGTGCCAATCCCACGGAGCGTGAGGGTATCGCACCCATGGGGCCCTCTCGCATGGTGCTTTCCAAGCCGGTGATAGCAGCTATCGGAGGGCACGCGGTGGCGGGTGGTCTGGAACTGGCATTGTGGTGTGACCTGCGTGTTGCCGAGGTCGATGCTGTACTGGGCGTGTACTGCCGCCGTTGGGGTGTGCCACTGATTGATGGCGGCACGGTGCGACTGCCCCGCTTGATAGGCCACAGCCGCGCCATGGACCTTATTTTGACCGGGCGCCCCGTAGCCGCTGACGAGGCTCTGGCCATAGGGCTGGTGAATCGTGTTGTGGAAAAGGGCGAGGCCCTGGATGCGGCCCTGGCATTGGCGCAGCAGCTCTGTGAGTTTCCCCAGCGGTGTCTGCGCTCTGATCGCCTGTCTGCAATGGAGCAGTGGGGTGTGTCAGCAGATGCCGCGCTTCAGAACGAGTTTGAGCGTGGACTTTCAGTGGTGGCGTCTCGCGAGACGCAAACCGGAGCCGCGCGCTTTGCCGGCGGGTTGGGTCGCCACGGTGACTTTAGCGAGATCTAATTCGTTCGCCCTTAGTCCGCCGCAACTGCGGGACTAAATATGTGTTTGGCTGGATGTGCTGTAGGTGCCCACGCGCAGCTCAGGTCTCAAGAGCGCTAGCAGCTCCAGGCAATCGTCTCGGTTAAGAAATTCCCCGACACGCACTTGCTCGCGATTGTCATGCAGGGCAATTGATGGGCCTTCCCAAGGATGGTTTTCCGGCGTGATGGCCAAGCTGGATTCGGCGCGGTCGAACTGCCACGTTTTTCGGGGTGCATAGAACCCTTTGTCGATACGCAGTGCTTTGTCACTGAGCGTAATCACGTGACGGTATTCCAGCTTCCAGTTCACGTAGTACAGCGACACGCCCAGCGCCGTAATCTCCAAGCCCGCGAATGGCAGAATGGGCCAGGCGCCGAAAAAAGCGAACACCGCTGCGATTCCCAGTGAGGGCACCGCCAGCGCCAACAGCACCAGCTGATTGTTACGCCAGGTGGAGGAGTGATTGGGTTTGAGCACAATCATCAATTTGCTGGACGAACGGCTTGTCGTAACCACGGTGACGGTCCTTTTCAATTGGGCTGATTCTAGCCAAACTGTGCGCCCTCGCACACATGCCCACCTATGACGTAGCAGAGAGCGCACTATGTATACGGATAACCTGGTTGCAGCGGATGCCATCCCTTCTGACGCGATCATCGTCGATTGTCGCTTTGCGCTGGGCGATAGCGCGGCTGGTCGAGAAGCTTATGAACTCGGGCACATTCCCGGCGCCTACTATCTGGACTTGAATAGCGATCTCTCGGGTCCCGTCCTGAAAGAGGGCGGGCGTCATCCCTTACCCGCTGCCACCGATTTCGCGCAGACGCTGTCGCGATGTGGGATCACGCCTGACAGTGTCGTAGTGGCCTACGACGACTCGCGTTTTGCGTACGCAGGCAGGCTGTGGTGGATGATGCGTGCTGCCGGATTTCGTCCACCGGCGCTGATCAACGGCGGCTACACAGCGTGGCTGGCAGCCGGAGGGCAACCCTCAACGGCGAGCCCGGTTGCAGTTGAGCCCTTGGAAACCAGTGTCCAAGGCTTCGCCGGCAACCTGAATCGGGCCGAGGTCATTACCGCGCAGTCGGAGGGCGCGGTCCTTGTCGATGCCCGTGAACCGCGAAGGTATGCTGGGCTGGAAGAGCCTATCGACCCGGTGGCCGGCCATATTCCCGGCGCGATGAATCAACCCTGGCTGGAAATAACAGATGAGGCCGGTTTTGTGCTTCAGCGCGAAGCACTGTCTCAGCGCCTGGCTCCCTTGCTTGAGCAGGAGAGGCTGATCGCCTACTGCGGGTCCGGTGTTACTGCCTGCGTCATTCTGTTCGCGTTGGCCCTTTTGGGGCGCGATGATGCTGGCCTCTACAGCGGAAGCTGGAGTGATTGGTGCAGTGCTCTTTGAGTAGAGAAGCACCGAGCAGGCACACCAATGAGTGATGAAAAAACCATGAACTCACAGCTCCCAGCTGCGCATGAACCCCTGAGTGACGCCGTAGCGGCTCTGTTGCCTGGCGCACAAGTGATACCGCAAGCGCTGCCGGATATCGACGATCTACAGCTACTGCTGTTAAACCCGGATTATCCCCAGCACGAGTTGCCACCGGAGCAGGCTGCTCGGCTGATGGACGAGCCCTTGTACTGGACGTTCTGCTGGGCCTCCGGCTTGGTGCTGGCGCGATGGCTAATGGACAACCCGGATGCGGTAGCGGGAAAACGAGTGCTCGATTTTGGTGCCGGATCGGGCGTTGTGGCGATCGCAGCTGCGCGCTGTGGCGCCACCGAAGTGATTGCCTGCGATCTCGACCCGCTGGCGCTGAGGGCTTGCGCTGCAAACGCTGCACTGAACGATGTCGACCTGACGCTGGCCAGTGACTACGCAGCTGTTGAAGGCGATATCGATGTGATACTCGTCGCGGACGTGCTGTACGACCGCAGCAACCTGCCCTGGCTATCCCGTTTTGTAGGGCGAGCGAAAGACGTGGTGATGGCCGATTCCCGTCTGCCCGACTTCAAGCACCCCAACTACCGATTTATTTCCCAGCATGAGGCCAGTACCTGGCCCGATCTGGATGAGTCACAGGAGTTTCGTAAAGTGCGTTTGTACTGCTCCACCGCCACAAAGGAATCCAGCTGATGTCGCAGCTATTTACCCTCACGATTACCCCGCGTTTCTATGAGACAGATGGCGTGGGGCATATCAACAACGTCTCCATCGCGGGCTGGTTCGAGACGGCGCGGATTCGCGCCATGGAATCGCTGGGTGCAGAAGGAGAATTGATGCATTGGGTGTTGGCGTCCATCAAGATCGATTTCCAGGGCGAGACATTTTACGGCGAGGAGGTGACTGCGACGGTGACCGCGATTACCCCGGGCAACAGTTCACTCACCGTGGACTGCCAGATGACTCAGCAAGGGCGTAATACGGCGTTCGGTCGGGCGGTGATGGTGCACTTGGATCGTGACGGCGGGGGCACTGCGCCCATGCCACAAGAAATGCGCGAGCGCTTATCGGGTTACGGCAAGGGCGCCGGCTGACCCGGTTGTAGCAAGCGGAAAAGCTGGTAGGAGGGGTCTTGCGTATCGGCCCTGCCGATGTGCGAGCCGGCAATCATGGGGTGCGTTAGATCAACGGTGGAGGGTTGATTGATCGTTGCCCAGTCGGCCAGTACAGCGCGGTAAGTAAACTT
>SPKZ01010424.1_pt1 | contig 26139 bp, 25 predicted proteins | sample 2456571 | NCBI WGS metagenome assembly SPKZ01 (sample SAMN11192286, study PRJNA482655) | marine metagenome | biome: ENVO:00000447; feature: ENVO:00000244|ENVO:00000211|ENVO:00000569|ENVO:00002023; material: ENVO:00002151; isolation source: ocean water from marine abyssalpelagic zone ... | reverse complement strand
ATAAAATTAAATTTATTATTTTATATTTTTAATAAACTTTAATTTTTTTATCTTTTAACGAAAAAAACTCATCATAAATGATGAGTTCTCTGTTGCAGCTAGCAGCATTAAAATCAGATTGGCAGTTAGCCGCCCAATAATTGTACCGCCGCTTGAGGGATCTGATTGGCCTGGGACAAGATTGATGTGCCTGCCTGTTGCAAAATTTGGTTTTTAGTCATGATCGCCGTTTCAATCGCAAAATCGGTATCGCGAATTCGGCTACGCGCCGCTGAGTTATTTTCAACGACATTAGATAAATTAGAAATAGTAGACTCGAGGCGGTTTTGAATGGCACCCATGCTCGCTCTGTTACTATCAATAAAGGCTAATGCTGAATCAATGACCTCAATGGACAATTGCGCGCCAACGGCACTACTAACATCGATTTCATCAATGGGATCAAGCTGCGCTGATGTAACCGTTGTGGTAGGCATAACTTTTTCTGTGCTACCCGCCACGGTGTAGTTAAGTGAGGAAGATAAACGAATGACGCCAGTAGCCGTTGCTTTTCCACCAGCCTGATCTAAGGTGAAGGTATCTAATCGTGCATTCCCTTCATAATCCATCGCCTTAATCTCGGTACTTTGTGCACTAACGTAACTGGTGATATTAATGTCATCACCGGCTTCACTGGTTAACACCATTTTATTGTCAATGGCTTCGGCAGTGATTCCTGTTTTACCTGACATTTTATTAATTTCGTTGACCATCGCACCAACATCATCTTTACCAACCGTTGCTGATATTTGAATTGGGGTACTATTAGAGCCTTGAATTTTAAATGAGGCTGAGGTCGCCGGAACAAATGCGGCAAAGTCGAATTGAGTTAGGGTTCGAGCATCAGCTTTCGCCGTCGAATCACTATGATTAATCGCTTTCGTTAAATCTTTAGCCGACGTTCCAGTCAATGGCTTAGTTATACCATCTGAACTGGTGATAGTAATCGTACCAGCGACCGAGTTAGCCGCACCGACTGAGCCATAACCGTCACCGGCGGCATCGTCTTTACCTTGAATGTCTAAACTATAAGAACCAATGGCATTGGCGGTAAATGAAGACAACCCCATTTGAATGGTTTCAAATGATTTAGCGCCCACTTGGAAGCTCTCTGTGCCAAAGCTACCATCGAGCAATTTACGCTCACCAAAGGTGGTTGTTTCTGCAATTCGAGTCAATTCTTGCTGCAACTGTGTGACTTCTTCTTGAATCGCACGGCGATCGGAGGCTGAATTAGAGCCGTTAGCCGCTTGAATCGATAGATCTCGCATTCGATGTAAAATATTAGTTGATTCTTGCAATGCACCTTCAGCGGTTTGGGCTAACGAGATACCATCTCCGGCATTACGAATCGCAACATTAAGTCCCGATATTTGAGAGGACAAACGATTGGAGATCTGTAAACCAGCCGCATCATCTTTGGCGCTGTTAATCCGCATCCCCGATGATAAACGTTGCATAGAAGTCGCCAGAGCACTGCCTGATTTACCTAAATTTCGTTGTGCATTTAACGATGTGACGTTTGTTTGTACTGTAAGAGCCATAATATAGCCTCCACGTTGATGGCTAGCGCATCATCGTGTGATGCCATCAAGCCGGTATAATGATTAAAGTTACTGCTTAGCTAGTTATAACTAAGCAATCAACGTGCCAAGGTTTACGTTTATTTTATAGAATGACTGAATTCGTTATATATCTCGCTTAGAAAGGGGGTTAGTGATGAAATTAGTGCTAGTAATTGAATATATAATCCCTCAGAAACTAAAAAACCAGTCAATTTTATGACTGGTCTTTAACAAGGTGGCAATATTATCAAGGTGGTTTGCCGGATTGTCTAATAATTGACAATCATTGCCGCCCAGGTTTAAAGGTAATTAAGTAATGACATGCCTTGAACTTTGGAAAATGCAGTTTGTGACGCTGTCAATGCCAATTTTTGTTGCTCGAACATAGATATCGCCTTAACCATGTCTAAATCTTCAAGTCCTGAACGTGATTTTTCCAAGGTCAAATCATAATCAAGATGACGTTCCCTTTGACTTTCTGTCAATTGCAGCCGAGTACCAATTTCGGCACGCACATTACCCAGTTTAATACTAATTTCATCTATATTCGCCACAATATGACCAAAATCAAGTTGCCGCTTCGCCTCGGCAAGGCCTTGGCCATTTCCGGACTTCAACCAAGCGATAGCCTGAGTCATGGTACTAAAGATATCCTGTTTGTCTTGGCGTTTTAGTTCGATGGTGTCACCATCTTGTGGTTTCTTATCGATCACAACACTGACGCCATTAAAAGATATTTCTTTGCCCGCAACATAAGGTTCACTCGTTGCAGGTAGTGCCGGAAAAACCTGAACCGGTGGCGTGCTTGAGTCAACAACCGAAAACTCCATTTCATTGCTAGTGGCATTACGCGTAAAGTTAATGGTGTAATCATCGGCGACATAATTTGCTCGATCGGAAATCACCGCACTTTTAACAATGGCGCGATCGATTGGCTCATCAATCAATGGGTTCGTATTAGCGGCCAACTGATAGGTTGGATTAAAATCTCCGACCGCATTGGGAATTTCCATAAAGACTTTTTGACCCGAATCACTGGTGGCAACCGTAACTCCAGGTCCAACATTCGTTAATCGCTGGCCTTTATCACCGCTATAAACGACTAATTCATCGGATTGCAATTCAAACGGCGGTGTATTCGTTTGAAATCCACCAAAGATATAGCTTCCAGATTCATCCCGGCTATTAGATAAAGACAGTAGTTCGTCAAACCGAGCGGTTAGTTCATCGGCTAATGCTTTGCGTGATGAATCATCATTAGCAACACTATTACCTTGTAAAAATAGCTCCTTGACCCGCATCACCACATTCTCAGCCGTTTGCATCGCAGTTTCTTGGACATTAATCCGTGATTCAGCAAAATTAATATTGGTTTGGTATTGTTTAGTCATCGCCTGCTCTTGGCGAATATTTAAAATAGAGTTAGTGGCAACCGAATCATCACCAGCCGTAATCACCCGCTTTTTTTCAGACAAATTGTTCAATGTCTGATTTAACTCAGACTGGCGCGAAATAATATTAGTGGTGTTTCTGCTATAAAATTGGCTGGTAGAAATACGCATCAGCTACTCCTTTACCTTGCGGCTTGTAACAGGGTTTGAAAAATTTCATTAGCGGTCGATATCACACGAGCACTGGCGGCATAAGCCTGTTGAAAGCGTAATAAATTTGACGCTTCTTCATCGAGGTTTACCCCTGAGGTATTCGACATTCGTGTCACGGCTTGAGTATATAACGTTTCTGAGGCGCCAGCTTCGATTCGCGCTGTCGCCGCTTGCGAGCCCACACTGGTCACTACTTCTTCATAAACATCAGCTAGTGTCGAGCGACCCTCATTCATTAATTTTTTATCGTTTAAACTGGCCATTGCAAGCATATTTTTACTATTGCCTGATCCAAATGAAAAATTAATATCGTATTTTTCTGGCGCATTAGCGGTTTGACCTTTGGGGCTGCCCGATAATTTAAAGGTGATGCCCGCGGCATTAAACTCAATCGCTCCACCGCCATAACTCGTTAAGGCTGCGCCACTGCTATCAGTTAACGGTATGGCCGTCCCTGCACTGTTTACCATACTTAAATTAAAAGTGCCCACTGGCGCTTCATAAGCTTGTAAAGTTAAGCCCGATGTACTCGATGGGAAATTAGCCGCCGCGCGGTTATTGACCTTAACTATCTCAAGTTTGGCGCTATTAACATTGTCTGAATTGGCATAAACTTCAACAATCGATGATGCGGCAATATGTTCGGCTTGAGTTAACTCAACATTTAATTCTGAAGCACCGGTCCGAGTTGGATGTAACTCAAAACGATCACCATCAAGTGGCGCAACCCCATTGCGTTCTTTAAAGATAAAACCATTTGAAGGGTTAGCCGTGGCAAATGAGCGAGCCCCTGCTGCCGGTGATGGTGTCTCGACCACCAAGGTCATTGCTTGCGCTTTCCCCGTATTCATATTGGTTAGGGTGTATGTCCCCCCCAAATAATCGAGTCGATAGTCATCACCAGTTAATTGATTTATATCGGTAATGCTAACACCACCGACTAAATCACTGGGGTTATCACTTGCGGCTAAAGAACGACGACCAACCGATTGCGGATCATTAATATCAGTGAACAATGGCTGCCCTGTTAACCCATTTAAATCCATCCCTTGAGATTGCGCGACATTAAAAGTCTCAGCAATCGCAACGGCGGTTAAACCAACTTTATTAATCGCTTCGGTTAATGCATTATCCCGGTAATTAAGTAATCCACCGATCGTGCCCCCCATGGATTTACCATCAATCCTTTGCTGCGCTCCCGAGGGGGATTCGATCACAATTTCAACTTTCCTTGGATCTATCTTACCCGGCACGGTCTTCACCGAAAAACTAGTGGTCGATGTCACCAAAGTTTGACCATTGGCGATATACACATTAACCGAGCCATCTTTAGTTGGCACCGTGGTCACTTTGGTATATTGAGCCAAGTCTTTTAATAGTTCATCCCGCTTATCTAATAAATCATTAGGCGAGCCTTTATTAGCGGAAGCGGTAACGATGTCGCGGTTAAGTCTTGCCAGCTGACTGGCAATACTGGTAATTTTTTCGGTCGATGCCGTCACATCTTCATTAACCGCATTGTATTCAGCATCGAGGGTTCGATTCATTGACTGGACATTTTGCGCTAATGTTCCGGCCTTAGCCAGCATCACTTCCCGTAAACCAATATCGCCAGGGACATCGATTAATGAATTAACCGCCGCAAATAAGTCATTCAGCGATTTAGTAATATTGGGCCCAACCAACGACATGGTTTCATCTAAACGGGCCAATTTAGTGGCAACCACTTGAGCACCGCTGTTTTCGGTTTGGTTATACACCACTTCGTTATATCTAAATTGATCAAATACCCGTTGAATTTGTTTTATTTTAGTTCCGGTGCCCATAAAATCGGCGCCAGAATTAAACGGAGTCGTGGTTTCTTGAATGATCCGTTGGCGTGAGTAACCCTCTTGATTAACATTGGCAATGTTATGGCCTGTTGTCGACAGTTGTTGCTGTGAGGCAAGTAAACCACTAACACCTAACTGTAATAAATCAACACCCATAACGAAGGTTCCTTAATCAAATAACTAAAAGCCAACTTAGCCTTATCGAGCTAACTTGGTCACTTGTTCTAATACGCCAATGATTTTTTGTGCATAATTAGGATCGGTGGCGTATCCTGCTTGTTGTAATGAATGCAAAAAGCTTGCCGCATTGTCAATTTTACCCAATGCATCTTGATATCGTGGAGAGTCTTTAATGAATTTGACATAATCGTTGAAACTATCTTCAATGGTGTCATAGCGGCGAAACTTAGCCTGTTCACGGGCTGCCACACCATCACGATATTCTAAGGTCTTAACATTAACGCTTTCACCCTGCCAACGTTTATCCGCTTTAATATTAAATAAATTTAAACTAGAGTCCCCGGCGCCATTGGTGACAACTTTTTGACCCCAACCAGTTTCTAACGCCGCTTGAGCAATTAACATGGTTGGTGAACCACCGAGTACTTGCGCCGCTTTTTTAGCGTATGGCATTAATTTTTCGACAAAATCTTTTGGTGAATTAAAGGTGGGTTTAGGAGGTAATTGTGGCTGATTTACTGTAGTCCCTGGTGCCGTTACCTGAGCATCAAGCGGCAAACCTTGGGTACGCAGCACCGATGCAGGGGTAAAATTAGACGTCTGTGGCCCAAGTTGTTGCACAATTAAGTCGGCTAATCCTAAACTGCCTTGTTCACTTAAGTCTAGGGCCATTTGTTGATCATGCATATCTCGGTACATTCTGCCGCTCCCACTACTAAACGGCGAGTCTTCTGATTCAAAACCGGCATTGGCTTCACGCATGCTTTTTAATAACATTTGCATAAAGATACCTTCGAATTTTTTAGCCACCGTTTCAAGCGCTGCTACTTCATCTTTTTGGGCCGCTTGACGTAAATTATCCAATGATGAAATATCTTGGAAGTTACCGCCACCTTGTACCGAGTTTAGCGGACGCATTAAACTGTTGGTTAAGTTTTCCATTATTAGCCCCTATATAACAATTAATTCGCCGTGCAACGCACCGGCTTGTTTTAGGGCTTCCAGAATAGCCATCAAATCTGAAGGTGACGCGCCAACCAAATTAACGGCTCGGACCAATTCATCCAATGTCGTGCCTGGAGCAAACTTAAACATTCTCGAATCGCCTTGCTCAACATCAATCAATGATTGTGATGCCACAATCGTTTCGCCATCAGCGAGCTGATTAGGTTGAGAGATAATTGGCATTTCTGCAATGGTGACCGTTAATGAACCGTGGGTAATTGCCGCAGGCATTAAACGTACTTGTTGTCCTACGACTATTGTGCCGGTACGCGAATTCACAATAATTTTAGCGGCCGCCGTTGCCGGTATAACATCAAATTCTTCAAGAGTAGCCAGGTAGGATACCCGTTGCGACACATCTCGTGGTGCTGCCACTTGAATTGAGGTTGCATCGAGTGGTTTGGCGACGCCGTCACCAAGAATATTGTTGATGACGGTGGCAAAACGTTTAGCCGTGGAAAAATCAGAATGATGGAGATTAAATACAATATAATCCCCTTGGCTAAATGAGTTAGCCACTTCCCGTTCGATAATCGCGCCATTAGGAATTCGACCAACGGTTGGGGTATTTTGAATCACTTTAGAACCATCAGCACCGTCAATACTAAAGCCGGAGACCATTAAGCTACCTTGGGCAACCGCATAAATATTACCGTCGAGCCCTTTCAGAAAAGTTCTTAATAAAGTGCCACCACGGAGGCTTTTCGCACTACCAATGGATGAAACGGTAATATCAAGTGTTTGTCCCGGCTTTGCAAATGCCGCTAATTCAGCATGAATAGCAACCGCCGCCACATTTTTGACCTTTGGTTTTACGCCTGCCGGCATTGAAATGCCAAAATTACGTAACATAGTGACGAAACTTTGATCGGTAAAGGGGCTTTGCTCACCGGTGCCCGGTAAACCAACGACCAAGCCATAACCAACTAGCTGATTTGCTCGAACCCCTTGAACTGAGGCTATGTCTTTAATTCGTTGTGCTTTAACTTCAATTACACTGCTAATAAGTAGCAACGAAACAATGAATATTTGATTAAAAATGTTACTTTTTTTCATGATGGTTCACCTGTCGAATATTTGACAATTTAAAACGGCCACCAACTACTATTGAAGAATCGTGCCAACCATCCCTTTTTTTGCGTATCAGAGAAAGATCCGGTGCCGGAATACTGAATTCGAGCGTTTGCAACCTTAATTGATTTGATCTGATTATCGGCGCTAATGTCCTGTGGACGGATGATCCCAGTTAAACGAATAAACTCATCGCCATTATTTAAGGTGATCCATTTTTCTCCGCGGACAATTAAATTACCATTGCTTAAAACTCGCGTAACATTGACCGAAATAGACCCGGTTAAACTATTTGACTGGTCAGCGTTAGCTTCACCTTTAAAATTGCTTGATTGTGATAAGCCAAGATCTAAGGTATTGCCATTAATGGTGACGTTTTTACCCAAGGCAGTCACAGGAGATAAGGTAAATTTGTTGGCTTTTTTACTGGTATTAGCCGCTTTTTTCTTCGCCTGAGTGTTTTCACTTAAAATCACTTCAATAATATCACCAACTCTGCGAGCCTTAACATCCGCGTACAGTCCATTGACTAACCCAGCATTAAACAATGATCCTGTCGCCATCACTTGTTGTTTAATTGGCTCAGGAATAATTGGGGCATAATCAGGATCATCAGCAATGGGTTTTGACGCGGTCATATTACAGCCATGAATAAAAGGTAAAAGGACCATTAACGCCAGCGATAATAATTTCATTAACTTATTCCTATAATTGTTGCGACACAAAGCTCATCATTTCATCGACCGCCGAAATAACTTTTGAGTTCATCTCATAAATTCGCTGCGACTCAATTAAATTAACCAACTCTTCGGTGACATTGACATTGGAGGTTTCTAACGCACCTTGGCGAATACTGCCCAAGCCATCTAATCCTGGTGTACCTTGTAGTGGTGCACCACTGACTCCAGTTTCACGATATAAATTTTGTCCAACGGGCTCTAAGCCCTGTGGATTAATAAAATTAGAAATGGTGATCTGGCCGACGACGGTGTTTTCCGCTTGACCATTCACGCGTACCGACACTTCACCTTCACTTGAAATCGTAATACTTTTAGCATCCGGCGGAATAGTAATGGTCGGTTGCAATAAATGACCGCTGCCAGGGGTTACTATTTGCCCCTCTTCATTGAGCATAAACTGGCCATTACGGGTATAGGCTATATTGCCATCAGGCTGGAGTATTTCGAAAAAACCCGGGCCTTCAACCATAATATCTAGTGAATTTTCAGTCGTTAACATATTGCCTTGAGAAAATTCTTTTTGGGTTGCCACGACTTTAACACCGGCACCCAACATTAAGCCTGCTGGTAATTCCGTATTTTGTGACGACTTGCCGCCCGGCTGATTAATATTTTGATACAACAAGTCTTCAAACACCGCTCGACTCTTCTTGAAACCGATAGTACTTGCATTGGCCAAATTATTTGAAATGGTCGCAATGTCCGTTTGTTGGGCATCTAACCCTGTTTTACTTATCCATAATGCTGCATTCATGTCATTATTCCTCAGGTAGGGTTAAGAAAGTCGTAACAGACGATCTTGCGACTGGTCAATTTCTTCGGCGGTCTTCATCATTTTTACTTGGGTATCAAACTGGCGCTGTAAGTTAATTAGATCAACCATTTCACTGATGGTATTCACATTACTGCCTTCCACCATACCGCTAGCAACACTTACCTTGGCATCATTTTCAAATGCACCACCACCTTTAAGACGAAACAAACCATCTTCGCCTTTAACCAGTTGCGTTTTGTCTGGGTTCGTTAGCTGAAGCCGCCCGGCTTCTTCAATCACATTTCTAGGGGCACCTTGCGGATGAACGGTGATTACACCATCATCGCCAATTTTGACTTTATCAATTGGGATCGGCAATGCAATCGGACCAGAATCACCTAACACTAATAATCCGGCACTGGTTCGTAGCATCCCGGTGCTATCAATTTGCAATGAGCCAGCGCGAGATAATGCCGGTGAGCCATCTTTTGATTCAACCACTAACCAACCTTGACCCTGCACGGCAACGTCAAGATCACGACCCGTGGTAATTAATGGACCCGACGCAAAATCTTGTGCCGGACGCTCGGTCATTGAAAACACCCGAGTAGGCATGCCTTCTCCAAACGCTTGCATCGAACGTGCTTGTTCAATATCAGCTTTAAAGCCAGATGTTTTTGCATTCGCTAAGTTATTAGCGCGTACTGCAGTAGCGTTAAGGTTTTCTTTTGCGCCACTCATGGATATGTAAAGTAGTTTATCCATCATTTGCCCCGTCAAAAAAATAACGATAAATATCGTAGATATCTATTTAAAAGCAAACAACATGCCAACTTAGAGACTAGAGGGTATATAAGGAGATAAATAAGATGAGGCTGCTGGTTAGCAACCTCATTAGGGCAAGATCAATTATCTGATTTGCAGAATAGTTTGTGACAAGGTTTGATTGACTTCCAATGCTCGTGAGTTAGCTTGGAAATTTCGTTGTGCTGAGATTAGATCAACTAACTCCGTGGTTAAATCAACGTTAGCTTGCTCTAAAGCCGCTGAATTAATTGTACCAAAGGTACCTGAGTCACCTTCACCGGCCAGGGGTTCGCCAGAATCTAGGCTCTGTTTCCATGAGGTGTTTCCGATTTGGGTTAGGCCCTGTTCATTTCTAAATCTCGCCATTGCCACTCGCCCTAAGGGCTCAGAACTACCGTTACTATAGGTTGCCTTCACCAAACCATCGGCACCGATCTCAACTCCAGTTAATCGCCCGACCGTTAAACCATCTTGTTCTAATGAGGTCACTTCAAATCCGGCAGAAAATTGAGTGGGTCCATCTAATCGTAGCTTTAACATTTGGGCTTGATTAGGTCCTGCGTCGATAGCACCAGCACCAGGTGTTCCTAATACTTCAAAGGTAACATCAACTGGAGTTGGTGCCACATAAACACCGCTAGAATCAAAATTAACGTAACTACCAATATGTGCAGTACCGCCCGTTGCTGGCGTTAATGCAGCGGTCGGAGTAACAGCATTAATTTTCTTGCCATCTACGGCAGTAAATGTTGCCCATCGATTAGGATTAGTCGTTGGTGCAGTATCATCTTTCACAAAATAAGTCGTTTGAACATGTGACTCACCCAAAGAATCATAAATAGTGACCGAGGTCGAATGATTATAGGTGATTGGATCGTTAATATCGAAGTTATTCACGGTTTTTGGCGTTGCACTAGCCGGTAAATTCATTGACATTTTAACCTGACCAGACATTTGTGGGATACCTGCAGTTTCAGGTATTTGCATACCTTTAGTCGTCGTCAAGTTAATGGCGGCCGATGAACCATCTTTGTTCACTGGATAAGTTTGTAAATAATTACCATTAGAATCAACGATAAAATTCTCACTATTTAACTTAAATGCACCCGCTCGAGTAAAGGTCAATTCATTGGAATCTAGTCCCGTTGATGTCACAAAGAAACCAGGACCCGTAATCGCTAAATCTAACGCGTTATTGGTAAACTTAAGACTGCCCTGATGAAATTGTTGAGCGACTTGCGCCGTCGTTACACCATCACCAGATTTAGTTTTTGAATTGGTAAACAATGAAGAAGCATATACGTCAGCAAACTCAGCGCGCGACTCTTTAAAGCCAATGGTACTGACGTTCGCTATATTGTTAGCGGTAACATCAAGATCTTTTTTTGCAGCAGCCAAGCCACTTAATGCAATATTAAAAGACATAGTAAAATCCTCTTCTTAGGTTAATCTTCAGCAACAGCCAACACATCTTTTAATGCAATGTTGCCAAGCCCTCTTAAATTTAAAATAACGCCGTTTGCCGTGTTGCCTAAACTAACACTAGCCACGTGACCGTATGTAGAAATAGCAAGATCCTGCTCTTTGCCATCAATTTTGGCAGATGCTTTAATGGTGTAACTGCCCTCAGGTGCTAATTCACCCTTTTCATTACGACCATCCCACTTAAATTCATTATTACCAGCGGGTAGTGCATTCATGGTCATCGTTTTAATTAATTCACCTTTACCATTTTCAACGCGCACCAATAAACCAGGCAATGATTGCGGTAAGCTAATCACGCCACTGACCCCATCACCGCTCTTTTGATAGGAATCATTGGACGGAATTAATACTTTTTGGCCGACTAACGTTGATGCTTGCAATGCCTGTGATGAGGTCATCACTGAATTTAACGATTCAAATTGTTTACTCATTTGATTAATACCTTCTACGGTACTAAAAGATGCCATCTGGGTAATCATTGAGTCATTATCAACTGGTTTCGATGGATCTTGCATCGCTAATTGCTGGGTCAATAATTTCAAAAAATCTTCTTGATCTAATGTCTGATTTTTTCCGTCATCAACTTTAACTTGCTCTGTTTTCCATTTCATGGAATCTAGGTAAGCATTGCTGGTAGTAACTGTACTCATGATTTACCCCTTATTTACCCAGCTGTAATGTTTTCATCAACATTTGCTTGGCAGCATCGGCGACTTGAACATTCGTTTGATATGAGCGTGACGCCGAAATCATGTTGGCCATTTCTTCCATCACATTAACATTAGGCTTATATATATATCCGTTCTCATCAGCCATCGGGTGATTAGGATTGTATTCTTGACGCAATGGATCTTGATCCTCAACAATTCCTAGTACTTCAACTTTGACTGAGGCTTGTTGGTTGGCGGCAGCTTCTTGCATCTTGGCGGCAAAAACTGGATGCCGCCCACGATAGGTTTCCCCGGCACTACTACTGATGCTATTAGCATTGGCTAAGTTAGATGCAGTCACGTTCAACCGTAATGATTGAGCGCTCATCCCCGAGCCTGCTACGTCAAAAATATTATATAAGCTCATGGTTAAGCTCCTTTAATGGCTAATCTTAGCCCTTTAAATTTCCCACCGAGAAATTGTAAACTCGATTGATACTCTAATGCATTCTGCATATACAAGTTTCGTTCCACTTGTACATCTACTGTATTGCCATCCCCGGTATCAGGTTGGTCTGGCACTCTAAATCTCATACCATCATTCACTGAAGCATTAATATTAAAATGTTTTTCATGGGTTCGAGCCATACTAGAATTCAAACTAGATGTTGCATTACGCATTGCAGCAGCAAAATCTAAATCTCGTGCTTTGTAATGAGGAGTGTCAGCATTAATGATATTACTAGCGATAATTTCAGCACGTTGTGAACGGATCCCAACGGTGTGTTGAGCTATTCCTAACGCTTTATCAAAAGAAATTGCCATAATTTTGTCTCTCGTTACATGATAGAGAAAATAATGCAATCAGTGTGCCAAGGATGGGGTTATCTATGAATTTGAAAAATAAAAAGATGATGAAGGCCCTCAATAATCATTAAGGGCAAAGATTAGTGCGCGCTATTTAATCGAACGATAAACTATGCCGGCAGCACAGCGATCCATTTCAAATTCAGTGGTTAAGCCATTAATTGATTCAGATGCACCTAACATCAAATAGCCTCGACTGTTCGCTGCTTTAGCAAAGTTACCAAAAATTTGACGTTTAATTTCAGGGGAAAAATAAATTAAGACATTACGACAAAAAATAATGTCAAATTTTCCCAAAATGGCAAAGCTATCAAGCAAATTAAACTGCCTAAATTTCGCATGTCGTTGCACTTCTGGTTTCACTTGGTAACAGCCCTGTGACGAGGGTATAAAATATTTCTGTAACCGTTCTTTTGACAACCCACGCCCTAGTGCTAATGAGTCATATTCACCTTTTTTACAATGATTAAGCATACTCATTGAAATGTCAGTCCCTAATACCTCAAAACCACGAGCCAAACAACCTGGGTTTTTGGCCTTATATTCCAAACAAGTCATGATAATTGAATAAGGTTCTTGCCCTGAAGAACTGGCCGATGACCAGATTCGCAGTGGACGATTTAACTTACTAAATTCGGGTAACAATCGTTTAGTTAAGAGCTCAAACGGATAACGATCCCTAAACCATAATGTTTCATTGGTGGTCATCGCATCAATGACCACAGCTCTTAACTCTCGTTGTCGAATGTCCATGACTTTTTTAATTAAGTCAGACAACGATGCGCAGTCATATTGACTGAGTAGTGGTGATAAACGACTTCTGACTAAATACTGTTTGCTTTGACCTAGCACAATACCGCAATGCTTTTCCAAATAAGAGCAAAAGTCACTATATTCTTTTTCCGTTAACGTATTATTGGTCACTCAATATTTCCCGAGCGGGCTCAGAATGCAAAATATTAATATTCCGTTCTACCGCAGCTGCTAAATCATCTGGATTAAATTTGGCGATGAAATCATCAGCACCAACGTTATCCACCATTGCTTGGTTAAATACACCACTTAATGAAGTATGTAAAATAACTCTTAAATCTTTGAGCTTTTCAAACGTTCTTATTTCAGACGTTAAGGTATAACCATCCATTTCTGGCATTTCAATGTCCGAGATTAACAACCCTAATTTTTCAGTCACTGAATGCTCGCAGGTCCCGGCAAGTGCTTTTAGTTGTTCAAAGGCATCTCGGCCGTTTTTAGCCGTCATAATTTCGAGTCCTAACGGGGTTAAGGCTCGTTTAATTTGATTCAATGCAACCATTGAATCATCAGCAATCATAATAATTTTAGCGTCATTACCAATGGCTTTTTGAGTTTTACTAATAAACTCTGCACTCATTGTTTCATCTTTAGGAGGTGAAACTTCCATCAGAATTTTTTCAACATCTAACACACCAACTATTTCGCCATCGACTTCGGTAACAGCGGTTAAATAGTTACTGCCTCCGGCGCCTTCTGGTGGGGGCAATATCTGTTCCCAGTTAAGATTAATAATACGCTCAACAGAGCCCACTAAGAATCCTTGAATGGTTCGATTGTATTCAGTAATAATAATGAATCTCTTTTCCAGATCATCAATTGCTTCTTGCCCTGTCGCTAAACTGAGATCAATCACCGAGATTGTTTCGCCACGAATATGGGCAATGCCACGAACTTCCCGTCGTAAACTCGGTAACGCGGTTAAACGAGGACATTGCAAAACTTCTTTAACTTTAAAAACATTTATGCCATATCGATGTTTGCTATTATTCAGTTTGAATAGCAATAATTCTAATCGATTTTGACCCACTAATTGAGTCCGTTGGTTCACTGAATCCAGAACACCGACCATAACAACTCCATATTATTAGACAGATAATAACTTTGCGAAAAAATCTTCCATGTGTATCTTTACTAGTCTACGTTTCTATCGCAAAATAAACATAAATTAAATCTTATAAAAAATATAACTAATAAGATAGTCTAAAATATAATTATGAATAAATTAAAATTAATATCTATTATCATTTTCATCCTATCGAGCTTTTATTCGAGCGGCGCTGACGTCAACGATCCCAGACGTATTCATATAAACCAATTGGTTAATGATTTCATCAAACAAAAAATCAATGCCGACGTCGAGGAAAAGGTATCAATTAGTGTTAACAAAATAGATCGACGAATAAAAATCCAAGATTGCGATAAGCCTCTTTCCTTATCATTAGCAGGTAAAAATAAAATTTCACGTCATACGACGGTCGCAGTCAAATGTGAAAATAAATGGAAAATGTACATCCCGGTAAAAATTAAACGGTTGCGTGCAGTCGTTATCGCTTCACAAGCCCTAGCGGCAGGTGCTTTACTTAACCGCAGTAATTTAACCTTAGCTTATCAGGACATTTTGCTACTTCGTGGCACAACATTATCGAATATTGCGACCATCGAGGGTTCAAAATTGATCCGGCAAGTGCAATCTGGGCAAACTATCACCAGTAATCTATTATGCTTGGTCTGTAAAGGTGAACCAGTTAGCATATTTGTCCACTCTGGTAATTTAACTATAAAATCAACGGGTATAGCGCTTAAAAGTGGAATTAATGGTCAAGTAATTGCGGTAAGAAATACCAGTTCAGGGCGAGTTATTGAAGCAACGATTACCGCCGTCGCGACGGTCGAAATAAAAATATAAAAATAATTAAAATAATTCCTAAAGCTCAGGTAAACTTTGCCGATAGGAACATATGAAGAAAAAATTGTAGGGAAAAAATCATGACAATAGATATGAATAAGTTAGCTGGCACTCATCGTCAACAACTTGACAATTTGAAAATGAAATCGCAAAACGCGGATCAAAATATCAAGCAACAAACCGTGCAAAGTCAGGCTCAAACACAGAGTAGCAGCAGTCCTCAAGCTAAAGACTCAGTGACATTGACTCAACAGGCACAACAGTTGCATAAGATTAATGACAAATTAACCAATACTTCCTCAATCAACCAAGAGAAAGTTGAGTCAATTCGAAAAGCGATTGAAGCTGGCGAATATAAAGTTGATCCACAAAAACTGGCTCAAAACTTAGCGAAGTTCGAGGGAGAACTAGCGAAGATTTTTTAAATGAATATTATTGAGCTTGAACAAGAGTTAAATCTACAACTTCATACCTCTCAACTGTTATTATCATTGTTGGGGCAGGAAAATGATGCCTTAATCGCACGAGATATTGACTTAATTGAACAACTCGCGCAACAAAAGCAACATTTAATCGAACAATTAAATTCGCTTGATAGCAAAATTGAACGCCATCTGTTGCCAGATAGTGAGTTACCAAGTCAATTTAGTGAACTAAAAAATTCCATTCTTGAAAATATTTCCACCTGCCAACGTCAAAACGACATCAACGGTAAAGCTATTGCATTAAGTCTTGGCAGTATTGAGCGTTTACAAAACTCTTTAGTGCAAAAGCGGGCCGGTAATAGTATGACTTACAATCAAAAAGGAAAAACCCGTGGTGGCGGTGTCCGAGGTAGCTTCATTTCTGCATAATGTTTTTCTTGGCGCAAATTTTGCTTACATGTAGGTAATCTAAATTTTATCACTTGGTGCCGAAAAACAGTCATCGGTGCTTAACGTGGGGAACCCCTATGAAAACTGGTCCACTAAATTCTCTTATGATCGCTGTATTCGCTATAACGTTAATCAGTGGTTGCAGTAGCTATAATGATAAATATATTGAATACCAACTTGAAGCACCTAAAGAGTTCGCGGTATTACATGCGATAGGTTATGCCCCGATTTCTTCACAACCCGGCAGCAATAAAACAGAAAAAATGCTCAATGCCATTCAAGCCTCAAAATTGGCAGCTTACCGAGAACTCAGTGAACAAGTTCATGGCCAACAAATTTCTGGTCAAACAGCTGTTAAAGATTTAGTACTTAATAGTTCTTCTTTTAAGTCATCGGTACAAGGTGTGATTAAGGGAGCACGAGTACTGCAAAGTTACCCCGTCAATGACGACATTTATGCCACTGAGTTAGAACTCGATTTTAAAGTAGTTTATCAACTTTACACCTCTACTACCCTGCCCCGGCGCGTGGTTAATCAGTAAATAAGGCTGACTCATGAGATTATTCTATTTTATTGTCCTAGCATTATCGTTTAGCACTCACGCTAATGCGGCTTGGTTCGAATCTAAAGGGCAAGCAAAAATCCACAATGGCAACACTGAAATAGCTCGCAACAACGCCGTACAAGATGCCTTACGCCAAGCATTGCTTTATGCGGGTGCGAATATCAATAGCGTTCAACAAATTACTAACGGCTTATTAACCTCAGATCGCTTTGAAATTCGAACCGTAGGCTCAGTAAGAAACCTCCAGTTAGTCAATGAGCGCCACCGCGACGGTTTTGTCACGGTCACCATCCGCGCTGATATTATTGCCGAAGCGGCTCAGTGTGAGGCAGCAAACTTTAGTAAGACATTAGTCATCACCCAGTTTCCACTACTCGACCGGCAGCAAGCGATAACAGGCGCCATTTTTGAGCTAGGCCAAGCGGTGACAACTCAGTTCTCAAACAAAATTAAGTACATGAAGGGTCAAATTACTGTCACTCAAGTGTTACCTTTACAGCAATGGCAACAAAACGCGATATCCTATACTGCGATCAATAAAATTTCGCGCTCACATCATGCTCAGTATGTGTTAATGGCAGACATTACCGATATATCCTTTCATCCTGTCACGACTAAATGGCTCGGTTTAATATCAAACTCGCCACAGCGCCAATTTAATCTTAATGTTGCTCTTTATGATGGCATCAATGGCGAGAAAATATGGGCTAAGCAATATCAAACAACAGCGCCCTGGCACTATCAAAAGCAAGCACAAGTCAATGTTCACGGTCAGGCCTTTTGGCAAGCACCCTATGGTTTGGCAATCGTTAATCAACTTAGCCAGATTTATAACGATCTCAACGATCAACTTAATTGTGAAAAATTAAGCGGAACCATTGTTAAGGTTGATGGGGATAAATACATCATTAATTTAGGCAGTAATCAAGGCTTAAAAATAGGCCAAACTCTTTCAGTGACTCATCAAGGGAACTTTACCGATGTCGACGGCAATACCTTGCCGATGACTCAATTAAGCGGTGCTAAATTAAAAATAATCCAATTAGGTCGTTATCAACTCACCGCTCAAGCCACCAATCCAGCGGAGGCTGGTGCGATTCAAATTCGTGACCGCGTCATTAAATAATTCTAACTAAAAACTCAATCTCATATCTTTTCAAAACAGTTAGATATAATGAAAAACCCAAGGCGCTTGCCTTGGGTTTTATAAATTTCAGAACTGAAGTCCTATCAATATTAGATAACCTGGATTTTGGATAAAAATTTTGTAGCGTATTGAAATTAAATAAGACATATAATACCATTAATCTGACAATATTATTGTTCACTTATGCTGATTAAAAAGCATGATAATATATTTACACGGAACAATAATTTAGATTAGAATAGCTTAAACTTTTAATGCGTAGTCCCCTTAGTTTAATGGATAAAACAAGGACCTCCTAAGTCTTAGCTATGGGTTCGACTCCCGTAGGGGACGCCAACTTCAGACATTGGCCTTTGAATTTTTAGATAAGCATTTTTTTAATGAAATTTAAACTGTATTATTTTTAGATTAATACAGTCAATTGGTTAAAAAAATTAATTACCACCATCTTGTCGCTCTTTTCTAACCAAGAAACCATCAGAGATATAAACTTTTCGGTTTCGGACATCACTCTCTGTAGTAGCCTTATCAATGGCTTCAACAGCCCGTTGATCAATTTTATGATTAAATGCGGCGTCGACCTTTTGCTCAACAACTTGTTCGACACTTGCAGCAAACTCTGCGCGCTCATTCGCTAACTCAACTCGCTGAGCGGTCAAAGAGGTTGATTCAGGGTTATCAATAAAGTTTTTTAACTGCACCGCTGTAATAAATGTTTACGAGCTAGCGACAACGACTTGGCTATGAAAACCGACCATTCGAACATTAAGATAAACTCCGCCTTCATACTTATCCAGTGTCCCGCTTACTAGATAATCGACGTCTATTTCATTTTTTAAACGTTGCCAGTCACGACTTTGAATAAAGTCACCTTCAGGGGTTACGCTAATCGTACCGGTTAATTTAAAATCAACTAAACGATAACCACTAACATGCAAATAGTGAACAATTCCTTCTGAAATCTGCTGACCCAACCGAGTCGTTGACCTTAAATCGTCAAGCTCAACCATCGACACAACAGCTATCGAATGCTGCTTACTAACATATTGATTATTAGATAGCATTTCAGATACCACGTTATCAACTAAAAAATTTAATTGATTTTTTGGCGGTTTTTCGCCATTACCCATTGCTTTTATACCGGCGTCCCAGCCTGCACTAAAGTTGGGATCAAATCCCCCTGCGCAACCTGTTAACATTAATGCCATGCTCAAAATCGAAAGTATTTTCATGTTCCTACCCTTGGTCAACTATTTGACAAAATATTAGTAGTGTCACCCATTAATATCAATGCATTATTTACGCCACAACACCGACCTTAACGAAAAAAATCTATCAGTGAAAAATAGTTTTCATAAGTGGTACTTAATTATTAACATAAAGAGCAAAACAATCCTAAAGTTAATTCAAGTGTGGACGATAACTTTATTAGATGGCTGACTTATCATCATGTTTCATCTTTGGCTATGATAGCTTTGAAACGATAAAGACCGGTCCAAACATACCAAACACTACAATTTTATTGGGGAATATCTTATGACTTTTATCAACAAAAAACTAGCACGTAGCATCATTGGCACCAGCATTTTTGCGACTTTAGGTCTTACTTCATACCATGCAGCAGCACGTGTTGATGCACTTCCTGTTTCATTTGAGACGCGTTCAGAAGCTCAGTTACAATTGATTCAAGCGCTTGACTTTGGAAAGATCATGGGGCTTTCCGCTTTTAGTGATTGCACCTTAGATCCAGCAGTTACTGAGTGGAGTACTACCCCATTTACTACTACTGATGCAACGGCAAGTGCTGCTACGGCAACAGGTAGTGGTTGTACTGGTGCAGGTGCAGTCTCTAAACTTGGTCATTATGTCATTGTTGGTGATCCCAGCACATCGATTAAGCTAACCTTAACCACTACCACAGGCGGGACTGATTTTAACTTTGCTCCTACTGGCGCTTATGACATAGATCCGGCAGCTGCAGCTGGTGCGTTAATTGCTATTGCTTCTGATGCCCAAACGACCATTCCTCTAGGAGCTTCTGGTAAAGCTGGTTTATATCTTGGTGGCACTCTAACTATTGGCGGATCTACGCTAACAGCAGGTACGACATACACCATGAATTTTGATGTTGATGTTACTTTCTAAATAACTAGTAATTACTTTTAAAAGCCTTATTATTCAATAAGGCTTTTATATATATGTATTAATGACAGGACTCGCTGTGAAACCTCTTCTTTATTTTCTCAACATTACCCTAGTTTTCATCTCGAGTGGTTTTATCAACACTTATGCCGCCCCAGACATTCGTTTTTCTAGCTATCGTTTCTCATTAGACACCAAGAATCGCCAGCAATCATTTACGCTAACCAATCGAGGTTCTCTTACCAGTCGTTGCACTCTTGGTTTTATCCATAATAAAGTACTCGAAGGTGGTCAACTAGTGAGAGTAAAAAGTGCAGTCCAAGTCGCTAATTCAGCCAGCCCTTATCTACGCTTTTCTCCCAAACGTGTCACTATTTCAGCCAATGCCTCACAAACCGTGCGATTAGCTTTAAAGCGGGTTAAAGATCAGCCTAAGGGTGAGTTCGTCAGTTATTTACGATTCTCTTGTGTCGATGATACACGATCGGCTGCTCGTGAACTCGTGGTAACCCCACGCATTAATTACAACATTCCCGTGGTAGTACGAATTGGAAAGTTAACGAGCCAAGGTAGTATTTCTAAAATTAAATTAGAAAAAAAAGTATTATCTTTTGACATTTTACATTCAGGTCAGCGCTCTCTTTATGGCAATATCGAAGTGATCGATAGTGACTCTGGTAATATAATCGCAAGGCGTAATAACCTATCAATTTATGTTGGTGTTACTACACAGCGCATAGAACTTACGTTGAGTACTAAACCCAGTGGAAAGATCAAAATTCAATTTAAAGAAAAACCGTTAAACGGCAATGAAATAAAATTTCAAGCTAGCTACTAATTAAAATGAGTTAAGATGATCCCACCAGAGAACCATTTCATGATAAAAAATTTAATATCGCTGTTACTACAGACGTTTGTGACCTTGAGTCTAACGTTAGCGCTGTCAGTTGGCGCAGTCGCCAATCAAATTGAGCAACTCGATGCTGATGAGTTAGATTTCTTATTACTCGATTATCTGGTGCAAAAACAGCGAATCTCACTAGCAGTTGAAGCATTTCAATATCAAGAGCACACACTATTACCAATCAATGGACTATTATCGGCATTAGGAGCTGGGGTCGTAATAGATCCTAAATCCGGTAATGTCAGATATCAACATAATGGTAAGACTATTGAATTTAACTTAAATGACTTTAATCAAATAAAAGCACTCACTAAATTAAGCGGAACAATTTATTGGACCCGTGACGATTATGAAATTTACGTCTCGCATTTTTTACTCGAGCAATTAATAGACGGACAATTGAGGGTCAATTTATCAGATTTAACATTGAAAATTAAGTCTAACAGTACCCCTTTTCCGATCGAAAAACAGTGGTTAAGAAACGATAAATTACGATTAACCGCGCAACAGCAAGATGTTAAGCAACTCTATTTACCCGATGTCTATCAATTATTAACGCCGCCGACCGCTAATATCAACCTTTTTGGTAACGCTCAACAACAAACAACGAATCAAGGTGACGGCACCGATTATAATGCTGGCTACAGTATTCAATCGATATCTGATGTTCTTTATCATAGCGCTCACTTGTCGCTATTACAGGATACTAACAACAGCAATGTAGTAGCACGATTAAATTTCTCACGCCACCAAGCCAGTCCAGATCAAAGTTTATTTGGCGGTTTAAGGAAGTATTCTTTTGGTGACATCTCGGTCGCCTCTAATTCATTGCTCAATAACATTTCAAATGGTGTCGGGATCACAGGAAGTCGTCGTCCAGCTCATTACAATCGAGAATTTGGTAAAAAGACCATCGAGGGTGATGCCACTCCAGGTTGGGAAGTCGAGTTATACCGTAACGGTTTTTTACTGAAACAGGGTGTTGTTCCTAGTAATGGTCACTATATTTTTAGTGATTTAACCAGTGACTATGGTGTTAACAATTTTGAAGTGCGATTGTTTGGTCCCTACGGTGAAGAGTTGATTCGTCAACACAACATCAATATTGGTCACAACTGGCTTGCCCAAGGAGATTACGGCTATGATTTCTATTTAATCAAACCCAATAAACGTTTATTTAACAATCAAAAATCGACCTTAGGAAATCAGAATGATTACGGATTTTCGTTCGATTATTCATTATTTGAAAGCACCCAAATTGGTGGTTTTTTCCAACGTTATCAAAATAATATCAACAGCCAAAGAAAATACATTGGCACCCACATCGAGAGCTCTTTTAATAACTTACAACTTGATTTCAGCACAACCCATCAATTAGAGCATGGTTACACCAGTAAGCTGCGTGGCCTCGGTCGCCTACCTTGGGGCAATACCTATGATTTCAAAATCGAAACTAATAATAATTTTTCCAGATCGAATATCCCAACCGATACCAATAATTATTTTGCCAGCTTTGGCACTGGTGGCGCAATTAGGCTCGCACGCGGCATGAGCTACCGTGCTAACATAAGCCACGCAGGTAATCAAAATGGCGACAAAATATGGGGGTTTAGCCCAACTATATCTGGTCGATTGGCAAGCGTAAACTTCGGAAACACATTTAATTACCAGAATTTAAAAGCATCAAAATCAACTGATTCAACTAATTTTTTAAGTGGCAGTTTCAATTTAAGTTCGCAAATTGATGCTCTCAGACTCTCAGGTTCAGCCAGTTATAATCTGTATCCTGTATCGCAATTGAACAATCTCAATGCCAATTTGAGTTGGCGCGGTGGGCCTAAATCACACCACTATATCAATACCAATTTTCAGCCAGCAAATAAGCGCCTTAAGAAAGATAATTGGCAATTTAGCTATACCTATAGTACCTACTTTAAAAGCTTTCAATTAAATTTATCAAGTAGCCTTGATGCGAATCATAACTGGGCAGTCAACTTCGGCGTTAGCTTTTTCTTAGATTATGACGCTCATAACCAGCGGTTCTTAATTGACAGTACTACCTCCTCCGCCAGTGGTAACCTTAATGTTCATAGTTACCTTGACCGTAACAGCAATGGTCAATTAGACGAAGCTGATTGGGCTCTTTCTGGTGTCAAATTTTCACCATTATCGATTTGGCGCAATTTAAAAACTAATCAATTAGGTAAGGTATCTTTACCTGGGATACCGGTTAATCAGCCTTTTACTTTTAGTGCCTTGAGTATAGAAGGAATTGAAACCAAACAGCAAGATTATACAATTTATACCCACCCCGGCAGCCGGATTGATATCGACATTGTGTTTGAAGTGGTTACTCATATCAGTGGTTTCGTGATGATGGCTGATCCTAGTGGTAACCGAGCCGTTACTGTTGGCACCATATTACTGACTAATACCGATACCCAAGAGCATCAATCGGTATATTTAGATATTGATGGTTTCTTCGAGTTTAATCAACTGGCCTCAGGCACATATACCCTTGAAGTTTCACCGAAGGATCTTGAGAGACTACAACTAGTGCCCGCCAAAGGGGTTTTATCATTTAGCACCCCATCAAAAGGCGGCTTCTTTGAGCTGAAACCGATTGTATTAATCACTGCACAGAATTCACTACCAAACCAAACTAACATCCAATTAAACAGTGACAATGGTGAGCCGTACTATTTTGGTGATCAACTTAACAATAATAATCTGTACGCCCGTCCAACGACTAACAATAATGTCAATAAGCAGAAAAGTTTTGAGCCTAATATGCCAGAAGATTCAACCTTTGATACCACTACGAGCATCGGGGAAAATATTAAACAACTCAATAAAGCTGTCTCGCCCGAATTAAGCGCCATTGCTGGTGCCGTTAAATATTATTATACATTGCAAATGGGTGCATATTCACAAATGAACAATGCCGAAGGCTGGATAGATAACCACCCTAAAATAGCCAACTGTCGAATAACCACCAGAGCTAGCTTCCACATTGTTAATTGCGGTTACTATGACTCGATGAAACAGGCACAAGAGCAAACTACGATTATTAACAATACTACCCCTAAGCTAGCGCCGTTCATCAAAAAAATAGAAAGTAAAATACTATCTCAAAACAGTTATACGATTCAGCTGCTAGTAGCATCAAAAAATAGAACACTCGAACAGTTTATCGAGCAGCATAATTTAATTCGCAGTGAACTAACCATTACCAGTAAAGACACTGACGGCGTCATGCTAATGTTCGTTACTCAGGGAAATTTTACGACTAAAATCCTAGCCCAAGCCAAATTAGCCACCTATGACGCACCATTACAACGTACCGCATGGATCAAGCATATTGACTTGCCATAAAAACACGTTCGCTATTGCACTGGAGAACAACAATGCCAACCAAAAAATTATCATGCGCGCTAGTGCTGATTACATTACTAAGCCTGACAGGAAACAGCTATGCTATTACCCCCCAACTCTATACTATTGATGCAATAGATTTCGGCAAACTAACCCCTCGATTTGGAACTTGCGAAATAAGTTATTTAACCGGAACTATTACTAATATCGTTAATGATATTTGCCAATCAACCAAAACAAGTCGTGGTTTTTACCGCATAGTCGGCCCAAAAAACACCAATATGCAGGTAACCGTTTTTACCCACTCCAACAATGGTAATGGTATCGTTTTTACCCCAAATGGCAAAATAAAAAGTAGTGAACTAGAAGTAAATATTACCCCAGGAGTTATGGCAACTCTTAATAGTGGCCCCTCTGGATGGGTTGATGTAATTATTGGTGGCCGATTAGATTTATTGCTTAATTTGGCCCCTGGAACGCCCTATCAGCCAGACTTCACCATTAGTTACGATATAGAACCGTAAAATAATACCTCATACTGATGCCAACTCCCGTAAAAGCGTTGCCAACCATATTGCATCAATATCTACAGGTATAGCGAATGTTGCATCACTGATGGTTAAACTTAACAGCTTCGCTGGCGAGATCTGAGTTTGAGCTTTGATAAATGCTGTTGTTGTTTGAGAGACCGAGATTTTAGCGCGATTATTATAGAACGACTTACTGACAAGCTTATTGTCTCGACAAAATTGAGCAACGGTATCGCCGCTTTTTACTTGCTGTGAGATAAGTGCTGGCCAGTCATATTTTTGCGTGTTGTTCATGATGATTACTCCAAATTAATGATTGAAGCAATCTAACGATTGGGCGTTGCTAAGTGAAGGTGCGGTTTGACAGACGCTTACGGTAGACAAACTAAACCAATCGAGATCTAAATCGAAACAAATAGGTGACATTATTTAAGTCACTTTTCCAAAACACTAAAATTTGAAAAGTTGCATTTAGTGATCAAATCAGCTGGCTCTCTTGGCACATTCACAATGGACACGTGGTCAATTTGATCGGAATATACACTTGTAGATTCCGCTCACTATGAGCCAGCAGTCCAACCTAAATGTGCCATCTATCCACTGAGAATCTGCCACTTATGTTAGTCGTTTGGACCACTAAATTGGGACGAATAATATGGTGGTTTGGTAAAACCTAAAAAATATTTATTACAACTATCACTCAAAAGTTACCAATCAGGTCAGTAGTTTTGACCAGTAATTTTCAGGAAAAGAATATTTTGTCGAGTCACTTTAATTGGTAAGGTTTTAAGAGACTTGAATATTCAGCTAAATAAAGCGTGGCAATAAGACTTTATCTTAACTATTTGTTCAATGCCTATCTAGTTTTATTTCTTTGCTTTAGGTGCATCCTCAGATTTACTCTCTGGCCTCTCATGAATAGGTCTAAAAGTTATAATTTCATTACCTTTACTTATTTCATAAGAACCTTTATTAGTTAAGAAATAAGTGGTTTTGTCATCATTATGTAAACGAAGCCCTTTTAATTCTGATTTATCCTTTAAAATAATGACTCTACATCCTAAAATGCGATCTTCCTGACTATCTTCCCAAACTAACTCTCGACAAATTGGCTCTTGTAATAACTTCGAACCATCACTTTCTCCCGCTCCTATACCTAAAGACATTAACAGCCAAAATATAGATAGGACAAAAATTATAAATACTGCGCTGAGGAGTGGTAGAGCATTACCTATAATGAAACCAATAATAGAAAAAACAAGCGTCTTTATAAAACTGT
>SPKZ01002633.1_pt1 | contig 26160 bp, 27 predicted proteins | sample 2456571 | NCBI WGS metagenome assembly SPKZ01 (sample SAMN11192286, study PRJNA482655) | marine metagenome | biome: ENVO:00000447; feature: ENVO:00000244|ENVO:00000211|ENVO:00000569|ENVO:00002023; material: ENVO:00002151; isolation source: ocean water from marine abyssalpelagic zone ... | reverse complement strand
TTGTCGTCAGCCTTGTCGAGGGTGCCAACGTTGAGGGGGTTTTCGTAGTGTTCGATGACTTTGTCGCTGTATGCCATGGGGTTCTCTTCTGGGGAGGGGGAATCTATTGGGGGGACGAGGGCGTTCTCTTAACTAAGTGGTGTCAGTGGGCCGCCCACTCGATGGATTTGATGTCGATGCCTTCTTGAAACAGCTCGTAAAGGGGGGACATGTCCCGGAGTACCTTTACCTTCTTGATAACGAGGTCCGCGACATAGTCGACTTCCTCTTCCGTGGTGAATCGGCCCAGTCCGAATCGAATCGAGGAATGGGCGAGATCTTCGTCTAGACCCATCGCGCGAAGCACGTAGCTCGGTTCGAGACTCGCGCTGGTGCACGCGGAGCCACTTGAAACAGCCACGTCCTTGATGGCCATCATGAGCGCCTCGCCCTCGACGAAGGCAAAACTCACGTTCAAGTTGCTGATGAGACGTTTTTTTTCGTCACCGTTGAGCTTGGTTTCGTCCAGCGCGTCAGTGATTTTGGCGTGCAGTCGATTTCGGAGCTTCAGAATCCGTTCGTTCTCTTCGGCGCCCTCGTGGTGCATGATTTCGCAGGCCTTAGCGAACCCGACGATGCCCGGCACGTTGAGCGTTCCCGAGCGATTGCCCCGTTCGTGTCCGCCGCCGTCCATCTGGGCGACCAATCGAATGCGCGGCTTGCTGCGACGGACGTACAAGGCGCCAACGCCCTTAGGTCCGTAAATCTTGTGGGCGGTGATCGACGCTAGATCGACGTTCATTTCTTCGACGTTAAACGGCGTCTTGCCCACCCCTTGCACCGCATCCACGTGGAACACGATTTTCTTTTCGCTGGTGATCTTGCCGATTTCAGCGATGGGCTGAATCGCTCCGACCTCATTGTTGGCCAACATTACGCTGACCAAAATCGTCTGGTCCGTGATCGCCGCTCGCAGCACTTCCGGGTCCAGTACGCCATTTTCGCCAACCGGCAGATAGGTAATGTCGAAGCCCTGTTTCGCGAGGCGCTTGCACGAGTCGTGAATTGCCTTGTGCTCGATCACCGTCGTGATGATGTGCTTGCCGCGGCTCTGGTAGTACTCAGCCGCGCCTTTGATGGCGAGGTTATCGCTCTCGGTCGCGCCGGAGGTGAAGACGATTTCCTTGCCGGACTTTGCGCCAATGAACTCCGCGATGGTTTCGCGAGATTTTTCGACGGCTGCGTCCGCGGTCCAGCCGAAGCTATGGGTGCGGCTGGCAGCGTTACCAAAGCTGTCGTTGAAATACGGCAGCATGGTCTTGAGCACGCGCGGGTCCATCGGCGTGGTCGCGTGGTAGTCCATGTAGATTGGTAGCTTGACAGTCATCTTGTTCTTATTCTCTAGGTTCTGCTGGGCTCAATCGAGTCTCGCGGGCTCAATCGAGTCTCGCGCCGCGCACCAGATCGGGGACCCGATTGGAAGTTTGGGTGGAGCACTCTTGGCATTCGGACACAGCATGGTCGTCGCCGCAGTCAGTGGTGCAGGTCTCCAGGTAGTTCAAGCTGGCAGCCAGCTCCCCTTCGAGACTTTTCAGCTCGGCTAGCTTGGCTCGAACCGCTATCAATTGCTCCTCGTAGAACGTCTGCAGTTCCTCTGCCGTTCGATGGGCAGAATCCGCGACCACCCGATCTTTGAGAATGCCTTGGATCTCAGACAGCGAGAAGCCGATGCTCTGCATCTTGCTGATCCAATGAATGCGCACCTCGGTGTCGCGATTGAACAGCCGATACGCTCCTTTGGATCGCCGCTTGGACTCAATCAGCCCTAGATCTTCGTAGAGATGAATAGCGCGGACAGTCTTGCCAGTGCTCTTGGCGAGCGCGCCGACCTTAAGCAGCTCGTCGGCCGAACCATGCTGTGAGCGACTGTCCTTCACGCCAAATATGGCCAGCGCCGGATCTCCGGGTTGGGCTACGTTTAGATGGCGACGGGTCATGATGGTTGGCTCTGTTGGCGATGGCGCCCCCAAACCTTACGTTAACGTGAGGGTTTGGGTTAGTCCGGATCTAACGCCCACCGAATGGGCTGTCAATAGGCCTCGTAACATGCTGTTATTACTGCATTTATTCACATTTATGGAGTGAAGTCACCGAGCGAGTTTTATGGTGATTCCGCTCGCGCAGGAATAATTTGAGTTCACCAGCCGCTCGGCGCCGGCCCGGCGGCTTAGATCCCGTCGGCAGCTAAGCGCCCGGGGCTCTGGCGAGCTGCCCACAGCAGCATCCCTACACCGTACAGGACACACACCACCGCGCCGCCTACGAGGCTCAGCTGCAAACTCGTCGCTGCCGCGAAGAAACTCGTCCCTAGGGCGCCAAACGGAACGAGCCCACCCCACGCTAGTGAAAACAAGCTCATGACCCGTCCGCGCTTGGACTCGTCTACCAGCTGCTGGAGCAGAGTTTGGATGCTGGTCATCGCGGCAAAGTAGCTGCAGCCGATAATCGCTTGGGTGATCAGGGCAACGGTCAGTGTCGGCACCAGGGCAAAAACAAGCAAAGCTGCGCCATAGACGACCATCAAGCCCCCGGCCATCACGAGGCTCGGAGACGAAGCTAATCGTCCCACTGTAAGCGAGCCGACGATGGCTCCCGCTCCGGTCGCGGCGACCATCCACGCAAAGTACTCTTTGTCCCCCAGCAGTTCATAGGCAACGGCGGGCAAGAGCACCGTGTGCGACACGCCAAAAAACGCAAGCACCGCCACGATGGAAAGCGCTGGCACGGCTGGGTGGCGCTGTTTGGCGTGCTGCATTCCGGCTCGCATGCGCGCCCACATGCCCGACTCGTCCGCGTCAGGCTGATGGCGCTCTACGGCCATGCGAACGGTCAACACCAGCGCGGCGAACAACGCGCAACAATAGATGCCAAAGGAGATATCAAACCATCCTCGAATGAGCAGAGGCGCCGCGAGCAGCGGCCCCGCGACTCGCGTCAAATTCGTCGCGGCTGAGTGCAGGGACACTGCGCTAGCGAGATCGGCGCGAGGCACGACGTTCGCTGCCATAGAAATACTTGCCGGGCCCATGAACGCCAAGGCAACGCCCATACAAGAGGCGAGACCCACTAAAGCCACCACGCTAAGCTCGCCGCTCGCCGTGGCCACGGTCAGCACGGCAGTGACCACCACTAGAGCCGCATAGCACGCCAGCATTACGTGTTTCCGATGAAAGCGGTCGGCTGCGACCCCCGCCATCGGCGCCAACAGAAATGAGGGCGCGAAGTTGCAAAAAAACAGCAATCCGTTGAGTCGCGTATCGTTGTTCCCCAGCTCGACCATCAGGGCCTGTAGGGATACGTGGGAAATCCAGAAGCCAGTCTGGGCCACCAGAAAGGCCACGAAAAACTGCCGATAAGCTGGATGCGCAAAGGCGCGAAACGTCCCCCCCGGGCCGGCGCTGGCGGCAGCCACGGTCTTGACTTCAGAGGCGTCCATCGCGCCATCTACACCGGAGCCCGGTGGCTCTTCAAGCAGAAGAAAGAGAATTCCACGCCGCGCGCCCGATCTCCCAGTAGGCGCTGCACCGTTTTAAACCGCACGGCCCCCGGGTTCGATGCCCTGATCTCCGGGCACACTCAAAAACGACGCCTTCGAGCGAAACGCACATCCGGTTCGCTGACGCTCGAGGGCCGCCAACCGCTGCTGGGTCTGCTCTTAGCTGCCGAACTGGACCGGTAGCTTGAGAATACTACGAATGTTCACCTGCACATTGCGTTCAATGGAGTCTCCCATCACCTCGTAGTCGCCCAGGCGCGGCAACAATTCTTCGAGCACGATGCGCGTCTGCAAACGAGCGAGCCCGGCTCCCAAGCAAAAGTGGATGCCGTGGCCCAGTCCGAAGTGACGGACCAGGCCGCGGTCGATATCAAACTGCTCTGCGTTCTCGATGGCCCGCTCGTCGCGATTGGCGGCCCCGTAGACGAGCAAAATTCGAGCGCCCGGGTCCAAGCTTTGACCGTGCAGCGTGACGGGCCGGGTGAGCTTCCGCGCCATGCCAAGAGCCGGACTGTCGTAGCGGAACACCTCTTCTATGGCTTGGGGTATCAGTGATGGATCGTCTAGTAATCGTCTCCGTACATCTGGGTAGCGGGCGAAGGTTCGAATGCAATTACAGAGCAGTGTGGTGGTGGTTTCGTGCCCGCCGACGAGCAGGATGAAACAGTAGCCATAGAGCTCCTCCAGGCCGACTGTTCCGCTGGCCATCGCGCGAGCCAACACGCTGATAATATCGTCCCCGTCGCCGCCCGTCCGTCGTTCGACCAACTCGATGAAGTACTGAAACAAGTCCATGCCAGCGGCCATGTTATCTTCGTCCAAGACCCGCGGATCGGCTCGTCGAACGAGGGCGTCGCTCCAGGCTTTGAACCGCGCGGAGTCCTGCCCGGGTAAATCGAGCAACGCACCAATCGCCCGCACCGGCAACGGCCCGAGGATCAACGGCACCAGGTCCACGCCGCCGGCCGGCGGTAACTCCGCCAACATGTCGCGACACAGCTGTCGCAACGCCGCTTCCCGCTCAGCAATCGCCGTCGGGGTGAAAGACGCCCGAACCACGCGACGCAACTCCGCCTGACGCGGTCGGTCCATCTCGATGATCAAGGGCAGAGCCGCGATCGCCCCCCGCTGTTCCGCTTCCTCGGGATCGAGATTGATGCGGCAGGCTGACGAATAAGTTTCGGGATCGTCGAGGGCACAGCGAACGTCGGCGTAACGAGACAGAGCCCAGAAGTTGTGCTCGTCGTTGCGGTAAAGCGGCGCCTCGTCTCTTAGGTATTGGTAGGTGGCGTTCGGCTCGGTGTGGAGTTCAAGGGAATAGGGATCAAAGTTCATGGTCCGCTCCGTTCTACCCTAAATCTCGACCCGCAGCCGCGGACGCGGCCCCCCCCCCCACCTCTCCGCGGGGACACGGAAACATCGACCGGGTCCGTCGACTTATTGCTCAGCCGTCTGGTATGTCAACATCGATGTCGCGGCTTCGCGCCGGCGGCCTAGCGTTGCGCAGTCCGCAGAATTTTTGTCACCGCAGTCAACATTTTCGCCGGATTGGCACCCGTATCTTACAGCTCACTAGCTAGCCCCGTCGTGCCGCAGCACCAGCTCGGTCTTGGGCTGGGCGCCAGTAGACGGTTCGGCGCACAACATCCGTCATCGCTGCTATGACGCCCGGGCGAGCGTGTCCCTCAGTAGCGTCAGCATGTGCTTGGGGTTGGGGGGTTCGACAAACCAAGCCTTGACCCCAATCCTTTTCGCTCGAGGAATCATGCTTTTTCTGCCTCCGTAGATAGGACAAACATCGGTAGCTCTAAGCCACGTGACCGAAGCTTCTCCAGGAACTCGATGCCCTCCATGCCCGGCATGTTCACATCGGTGATAACCCCCCATGAGCCAGTCCTTCGGTGCCATTGGCCGCCAGCAGTACCTCGTAGCCTGCCTTGTGGAACAAATTCGAAAGCAGCTCGCGCACGACCTCTGAGTCGTCAACGAACAGCAGCTTTGGCTCATAGCGAAAATGGGCGCGCGCCGTCGGCTCCCTGCATGATCTACCGCCAGAGCGCCCAGTTGTTTCACGACCACGGTTGTTTTGGACCGCCTCACAATGAAACGCACCCGGCCCGCCACTGTTCGGTGGATCTAGCGCCGTGGCTCTCGCTCTGGCAGCGTCTACAACGGCAGCGGCGCACAGCTGTACTGAATTTCCCAATCGTCCAGTCTGACGTCCGTGCGCCCCTTGGAGCCGGGCAAGACTTCCACTCGCAATTCGAGGAACTCTTGAGCCCCGATCAGGCTCCCCAAATCGACTACGCACTGCCCCGAACAATCCGGACTTTCGCCAGTAGCTGTAGCGACCGGCGTGTCCATCGCGAGCAACCACGGCCCCGAAAGTGGAAGCGGTCCCTCGCCCCCGCGAACCCAAAACCGGATGCTCGCATCGATGCCGCTTGCGATCGTAGTGTTGTATCGCAACGATACCCAAACGGGGATTGCGCTGGGAACGCGGCTGGACGAACAGTCCGCGAAGTAATCCTCTCGGTACTCCTGGCTCTGCTGGGTTACAGAAATACAGCCGGCTTCCGCTCCCCCAGCCTCAGCGCACGCGTCCCCGCCGTCGCAGGCCCCCGCCTCGCACGCCACGGCCGAATCAACGAGGGTCGGCCCCCAACCGCCATCAACCGCTTCTAAGTAACTCTGACAATAGGGGTTGCACGGGTTGTTTCGACACTCAGCCGGAGCCCCCAGGCTTAGCCACTCGGTGCCGCTGAGAGAGTGACTCTGAAGATCGCAGTCTTGTACCGGCAAGGACGGCGCAGACGAGTGGACAGGATCCGAGGGCAAGAGGGCGGCCGGCTCGGCGTCACCTCTACAGGCCGCCGTAGCGCTTGCCCAACACCCGGCGAGGCACAGGACAATCACACGCTCAAACAAAGCACGGCCTGTCTGGGACAAGACACGCGTCCGCCCATCGGCAGCCGACCCGGCCGTCCGTTGCGCCACGAGCCCAGTCTGAGAAAATCGAACTCCCTATGCAACTGGAATCAGGGCCGAGAAAATTCCACGCCGTATCGTGCACGCCGTCACAGTTCGCGCCAACCGCGCTCACTTCAGATTTCCAGTCGATCTCAGGAAAAGTTTCGCTCTCCGTTCAATAGTCAACCCTCTGTGAATCGCATGACGTGACCGTTCGTCACCCTTGCTCAGCTAACTCACAATCGCGATACTCCACACCGGGGCCCGACGGCACTGGATGTCGCACGAGTTAATACCTAACTCGCCTCCGCCCCACCGAAAGAGGTCCAATGAGGTTCGCGAGTTGTTTGTTGGTTGTAGCCATAGGAGTCACCGCATGCGGCGGCGCCGCCGTCCCCCACGACAAGCTGTCGTCCGCGAAAGCCGCCATGCGAGCCGCCGAAGTCGCGGGAGCACCCAATGATCCCCAAGGCGCATTGAGGGTGAAGAAGGCGGGTGAGGCCATCGCCCATGCCGAGAAGCTCATCAAAGAGGACGAAAACGAACGGGCCAGCTACGTGCTCGAACGCGCTCAAGTAGACGCTGAACTGGCCCTCGCTCTCGCCCAGGAACTGACGATGCGCGGCGAAGCCGAAGAAGCACAGCGGGAAGTCGCTAAATTGAAAGCAGAGGTAGCCCAATGATCCGCTTTACGACCCTCTCCCAAGAATGGCGCAAGCTCGGCGGACTCGCCAGCGTGGCTTGTTTGCTCATCGGCTGCGCAGGCGTCCCCCCGCAACAACTGAGGACCGCACGAGCCGCAGTAAATGACGCCAAGGCGTCCACCCCGGCCCAGCTCGCCCCGGTCGAACTGGACAACGCCAAACAGGCGCTCGCCCGAGCCGAGCTTGCTTTCGAGGACGGCGAAGAGGAACAGATCATCAAGGATCTGGCCTATATCGCCGAGCGGAAGGTCGCGATTTCGATCAGCGCCGCGAATCTAGAGGCAGCCAAGCGCAGTGCGAAACAGTCCGGGCGCGACCGTGATGACGCTCGGGATGCTGCCTACGCCTCCGCCAAGCAGCAGTTAGGCAAAACTCAGGACGCCCTAGCGGAGCAGCAACGGAAAGCCGAACGCGACGCTGACGAAGCCAAACGACTTGCAGCCGAGGAAAAGCGGCGGCTGGAGGCCGCTAAAAAGAAGGGCAAGGCCGAGGTCGCGAGAGTCAAGAAGCAGCTTGAAAAGGAGCAATTGGCCCGAATCGCAGCCGAGAAAAAAGCCGCCGCCGCGATGGCCAGCTTGGCTCAAATCGCCAAGGTCAAGGAAGAGAAGCGGGGTGTCGTGATCACTCTGTCCGGTTCGGTACTGTTCGCCACCGGGCAACACAAGCTACTGCCCATCGCCAACAGTCGGCTCGACAGCGTCGCCAAGGCGCTCAAGGACCAGGGCTTCACGAAGATCATCGTCGAGGGACACACGGACTCGCGCGGTGCCCCTTCGACGAACGAAGCCCTCTCGCTCAAACGCGCCCAGGGGGTGCGTCAGCACCTGATCTCCCGCGGCATTCTCAAAGCTAAAATCACAGCCGTTGGACACGGTCCTCGGCGCCCGATCGCGGAAAACAAGACCACCGAAGGCCGAGCGAACAATCGCCGAGTCGAAATTGTCGTCAAGTAGCGACCGCTAGAATCACGTAGCGCCGGTCGCTAGTCCTCTGCCGGCTCCGCCCTCGGGCGGGGCTAGGCTGCGGCGACCGCTAGCTGGGATTTTTCGATACAGAACTCGACGTAGAGTTCGCTCTTTCGATCATTCAACTGCAGAACCAATGATGGCTTGAGCACCGTCTGTCGTACAGACACATTCGAACCGCGAATGAACATGGGAATGCTCAGCGTGGGCGACACACCGCGTTTGTCGAAGTGGGATTTGATACCGCCGGATACCTGAGTGCAAATCTCTCCGATGAGATCTTCCAGTAGGGCCTCGATGCTTCGTCCATAACGAACTGTGCCAATAATTCCCGAATGGCGCGGGCAGCGTCTGGCACCGTCTTTGACGTTGCCAGACGCTGCCTGAGCGGTACATTGCGGGCAACAGCACCCAACCCCATGTATTCTCAAACCCATCTGCACAGCGTCCAAATCTACTACGAGGACACCGACCACTCCGGGTCGGTCTATTACGCGAACTACCTCAGGTATTTTGAGCGAGCTCGGGAACACATGTTCGGAGTCAACCTGTTGGTGCAGCTGCAAAAAGAAAAAGGCATCGGATTCGTCGTCTACAAACTCGATGTTACCTATAAGGCGGCCGCGCACTACGGGGACACTTTGGAGATCCAGACCACCCCCAAACGGGAAAGCGACTACCGTCTGGTGATTTCCCAGAACGTCGTACGACCTTCCGACGACACGCTAGTTGTCTTGGGAAGCGTGCAATTGGCCGCCGTCAATGCCGATGGAGTGCTCGTCTCTCTACCGGTCTAGCTAGCTGTGGACGCCCCACATTGGGCGCGACAAGCGATTCAGCGACAGCCGACAGCCGATGAATAATGTCCTAGGCTAGGGCAATGCGCCGTCCCCTTGCCGCACTTGTCCTGCTCTGCCTCCTCTCCTGCGACGACGGCGGAGGCCAAGCGGCATCGCCCCTGATGGAATTTGAGGCTTCCGACAGCGCCACCGCCAGCCCCAACAACTGTGACGATGCGGCAGCGGACGCGGCACGCGACGAATGTATATCGCCGGGTACCGTCGTTGTCAGAAGCGCCGAGGCGCCCGTTCGGCCGGCGACTCGCAGTGAATCCTATCAATACGAAGCGGCGTGCGACCCCGGGGAAAGACCCCAATGGTCGTTCATTACGTATATTGCCCACACACCCGGCGATGGCGCCGTACACTTTCAAGCGCGAGTCGCCGACACCGAAGCGGAACTCGGCGCTGCCGATTGGACAGACGTCGCGCTGGCCCAATCCAGTCCGACCGACACCCAGAGCTGTAGCTACTCAGATCCGGGTTGCCCTGTCTCCCTGCACGATGCGCTCGGCGGCCCCCCTACCGTCAACGCCCGCTGGATCGAGTTTGAGCTCCGTTACTACGATTCCACATCCGGCGATCCCGTATCTATCGAGCGATGGGGCGTCGACCTGAGCTGCGAAACCATCTAGCCGAGGTGCGAACGCATACACGTCCGCAAGCGCCCACACCTCTCCACCTACATCGCACACCAGCACCGCGCCGCTGGGCTCATCCCGCCCGCCTAGAGTCAGTGGGCCCGTGAGCTGCGATCATGACAACCCGGCCGAATTATCCCGAACTCGGGGCCCCAGAAGCAACCGCAACGCTCGGACAATAACACAATTAAAACCAATGGTTACTGGCTAGTGCGGCGGTCGAAAAAAGAGGCCTCATAATATTATTGACTGACGAGTAAGTAGAATTATTCTGTGGGTGGTTGACCTGCTTGCCGCGGGTAGCCCACGCCTGAAAGGTAAGCCCCATGCCCCCCGACTCCCTCGACTTCTCCGTGAACGATCCCAATTTTTACGCTGGCGATCCTTACCCCATGTACAAACGACTACGCGCGGAGTCGCCCGTTCACTGGGATGCAAAAGAGGAGGCGTGGTGCATCACGAAGCTGAACGATGTGCAGTGGATCTCTCGCGACCCGCATCTCTTTCGATCGCGTGACGGCATCTTGATCAACGACAAGTATCGTGAGGTCCCCGAGCGCGAGTCGATCATTTCCACCGACCCGCCAGAGCATCGCCAAATTCGAAAGTTGGTACACGCAGCCTTCACCCGCAAGCGCATGAAGGCCTTAGAGTCTCGTATCCGAGAAATCGCCAGCGGCTTGCTCGACAGCATCGAAGCTGACAAGCCAGTGGAGTTCGTCGAACAAGTCTCCATTCCCATGCCCATCATGGTCATCGCTCACATGATGGGAGTCGCCGACGACGATCTCGAACGGTTCCGAGTGTGGTCCGACGCCGTCATCGATGCCGCCGACGGACAGACTCCCGAAAACATGGGCCCCGTATTCGAGTTGATGGATTACCTGCGCAATCTCATGGAGACTCGCAAGAAGGAGCCTGGCGATGACTTGGTCAGCAAGGTGTTAGCCACCACCGTCGACGGCGAAAGTCTTGAGGAAGCCGAAATCATGGTCTTCTGTATGACGCTGCTGGTTGCCGGCAACGAGACCACCCGCACGCTGATGTCCAACGGCCTTTGTTTGCTCGCCAAGAACCCCGATCAGATGGCGTTACTCGCCAACCACCCGAGCCTCATCGAAAAAGCCGTCGAAGAGATGTTGCGATTCGATCCGCCCATCCAAAGTTTTGTACGCACCGCGACCGAAGACGTCACCGTACGTGGCCAAGAGATCAAAAAAGACCAACGATTGATCTTGCTCTACGGCGCCGCCAATCACGACGAAGAAGAATTCGGCGACACCTGCGAAGACTTCCTTGTCGAGCGCCCCACGGGTCGCCATGTGACCTTCGGTTATGGCGAGCACTATTGTATTGGCGCCATGCTGGCTCGGCTCGAAGCCAGGGTTCTGCTGGAAGAGATTTTTAAACGCTTTGGCAAATTCGAATTCGCCGGCGATGTGCAGCGACTGCCCCAGACGCTGGTGCGCTCCGTCGGCAAGCTGCCCCTAGTGTTCAGCGAGCCGCGCTAGCCGCTGCTCGCCGCGTTCTGCGCTCCTTAGCCCCACAAACCGGCGTGTAACTCGCGTTCTGACGGGTGTAAGACAACAATACAGAAATACAAATTGAGTAATATTGTATTTCTGCTAGGTTCTGGCCAACACCGGCTCCCGCCCCCCCTCGATGGAGCCTTTGCGGAGACCCCGAATGCTCGACTTTGATCCCTTCTCGTTAGATTTTCACGCCGATCCGTACCCCACGTACAAGATCCTACGGGACGATTACCCCCTCTATCACAACGAGCGACTCAATTTTTGGGCGCTCTCTCGATACGAAGACGTGGTCAAGGCGTCGCTTGATTGGGAGACCTACAGTTCGGCGGGCGGCACCAGCTTGGAGTTTCCACCGTCGGTGGTGAAGATGCTGCCGCCGTACATTATCTACATGGACCCACCCAGGCAGGTACGCCTGCGCAAACTGGTGAGCAAAGGTTTTACTCCTCGCCGTGTTGCCAGTCTCGAAGAGGGTATCCGCGAGACGGCGCGCGACTTGCTCAAGCCCTTGGTGGCGCGCGGTTCCTTCGACTTCGTCAAAGAGTTTGCCTCGGTGTTGCCCATGGCTGTCATCGGGAAGCTCATCGGCTTCCCCGATTCGGACTTGGACATGATCCGCGAAAAGTCAGCGGACATGTTGACCCGCACTCCAGGCAGCTCCGAGATCCCTCCTGAGGCGGCCAAGGCTGGCTACAAGCTGCTCAAGTACTACCTCAACTTCGTGCAAGAGGCGCGCAAGAACCCACCGGACAACGTACTCGGCGCGCTATTAGAGGCCGAGGTAGCTGACGACGCTGGCGGTCAACTCGAAAAACTAACGGACGACGAGCTGGTCGCCTTTGCCATGCTATTTGGCACCGCGGGCGCGGAAACTGCCGTCAAGCTATTAGGCAATCTCTGCGCCTTGTTCCAGGAGGAACCCGATGTGCTCCAGCGCATCATGGCTGACACCAGCCTGCTCAAAAGCGCGACCGAAGAGGCCCTGCGCCTCTTGCCCCCCTCGCAATACCAAGGTCGAACACTAACCCGCGACGTCACGATGTACGGCAAGACCATGCGCGAAGGTGACCGAGTCATTCTGCTCACCGGAGCCGCCTGTCGTGACGAACGGGAGTACGAGAACCCTGACAAGTTCGACATCGACCGCTCCATCCCGATCTCTTTGGCGTTTGGTCATGGCATTCACAAATGTTTGGGGGCTCCGCTGGCACGCAACGAAGTACGTATCTGTTTCGAGGAGTTCTTCAAACTGGTGAGCAGCTACAAGATCGATCACGACAAGACCGAGCGTGTGTTCATGAGCAACGTGCACGGCTACTCGGGTATCCCCATTAGTTTCTAAGCCCCGTTTCTTGCGTTCTCAGGGCTTGACCCGCCCCGGCTCGACGAAACCGCGTCGCGCCGGATATGCTCGCCCGTGGGATTCGAGGCAGTGAGCCCGAGGTGGCCCTTGCTCATGTGAGAATCATGACCTACCTTTAGTAGAAGGCCATTCCCCGTGGCTACCCGCCATGTCCGAGACTTCCGACCCGCCTGTGCCCGACAACAAAGCATCTTCCGACGCTCCCCCGGCACTCGCCTGGCAGCGCCGAGCCCTAGCTCGCTCTCTCACGGACGCGCGCAGTCGCTCGAGAGACCACGCCGAGCGGTTGGTCGCCGCCGCCAGAAAGCTCGCAGCCTCCCAGGGTCCGGACTTTAGCGTCGCCGAAGTGGTTAAACTTGCGAAGAGCTCCATCAAGACCTTCTATCGCTACTTCGAGGGCAAAGAAGCGCTACTGCTCGCTGTCTTCGAGGAAGAAAGCGCGCGCGGTGCCAAGCACTTGCGGCGAATGGTCGACGAGCACCAGGAGCCACGGGATCGCTTGTTCACAGCGGTCACCGGGCTTTACAGCTTGCTAGCCCAACGGGACAAACGCTCCGGCGATACAACCCGACAATACCCGGCCTTCTTGGTACGCCAGCACTTGCATCTGCAGCAGAGCCAGGCGGATCGGTTGCGGGCCGCGATCTCGCCGTGGGTGGCTTGTATCGAAGAAGAGCTGGATGGCGCAGCGGAGGCGGGGCTACTCGCCGAGCGCAATCGCCACCGGGACGCCCGCACGATCTACGACATGATCCTGTCCCACACCCATGAGCTCGCACTGGAGCGGGACCCGCCCAGCGCCGACGAGCTGGCCCGCTACGTTTGGCAATACACGTCGGCCGCCCTCGGACTCGACACCGCGGGCTGGACAGCGCCCACCACCCCCTAGCCCGCCAGCGCGCATTGTCAGAGAAGTAGCGCACCTGATGCCGCAAGTTCAGAATCTCGCTTTGGCTCTGTTCCTCGTCGCCACCTGCGCCGGAGCCTACTCGGCGAATGCTAACGATCTTCACAGAATTGATTTTCTTCTGTATGGGGCTGCGACCGCCATCCTCGTCGTGAACACCGCCCGACGAAGCCCCGCCCTCACGTCAGACGACCGACTCTGGGTATCGGCTGTGTGCGCCGTTTCCAGCGTGTACTACCTGGCCTTTGAAGCCGGACCGGTGTTCTCCGCCGTCCTCGTGCTGCATGTGCTCGGAGATCTCAGCCTGATCTACCTGGGGCGTTCCTTCGCGATCTTTCCGGCGCGTCGGGAGTTGCGGCTCGGGGGTCTCTACTCCTACGTGCGCCACCCCGCTTACGCCAGCTACATCGCCACCGACCTGATGTTTGTAGTGAGCTCCCCGTCACTACGGAACGGGATGGTTGCGGCCGTGGGAATCAGCTTGCTGCTGGTGCGCGTACACCTAGAGGAGCGCTTGCTGAATGCCGATCCCAACTACCAGCGCTATTGCGAAAGCACCCGCTACCGGCTGCTGCCGGGCATCTACTGAGCCGAAGACTCAGCCCGAAGACTCTGTCAGAGCAGCCAGACAGCGGCCCAGATCGGCGCCACGTAGAGCGGATCGAGATAAGGCTCGTAGTAGGAGACTGGGTACTCCTCCACGACCACTTCTTCGATAACCTCATCTCCGGCGACAGCGTCATCCGACGACGAAGCCTGGCCCTTGTCCAAAGACTCGTCCTCCGCCTCTTGCTTTCGCAGGGCCAGATTCAACTCAGCGCCCTGCCGGATGATGTCCTGCAATACATCGTCACCGCTCACGGGGCCGTCCGCCGCCTCGTAGGCCAGTTCGTCCACAGCGATGGCGCTATTGCAGATCTCTTCGATCTCGTTCCAGCTTTCGGGATCCGTGATGGCCATTTGCCAGCTGTCCTCGCTCTCCGCGAAACGCCCCTCGCCGACAAAACTCATGAAGATGATCTCGCTGGGCTTGAGGCCCTTGTAGCTAGCCACCGCCACCCGCATATCATCCCAGCGGTCTTGATTGAGGTAGTCGACCCAAAGGGCCTCGTCGTCAAAATCGAACATGTTCTCGAAAGCGAAGTCTCCGGTCTCCAAGTCCACAGCGCCGTACACATCCATGGTCTTCAGACAATCGCTGTAGCGACCGAAAAAACCCGTCAATACCTGACGCCCCTTGGCCGTCGGGGCGTAGTGCTTTTTGTCAACGATTTCTGTGTAATCCCGCTTGTATAACCACTCCAACACGGTCTCCAAGTGCTGGTCGTCCCCCTCCAAAAGCAACGGAAAGGTGACGGGGTGATTGATCATGCGTTCCAACAAGTAGACGCCCGCAAAACACGCGCGCTCCTCTGGGCTGATCTGGTGGGGTTTGGACATCTTAGAATACACCTGTGATGAATCGCGCAAGCACAACGACGAGACACCCCTCGACAAGGGCCACCCCCCAATTTTGATCGCGCACCAGCTCGTGATTCAGGTCATGACCGGGCAACATGATCTTGTCGAACAGCCAACGAAAACAATGCAGCGCCACGGTGCTGCCCACGAACCAGGCCGCGAGCACCACCAATGATGCTGTCTGACTGACTGCGTACGCCAGCATGTGACCGGTCGCGACCAATGACAGTCCATAACTGATGGCGACGGCGACATTGCCCCGCTCGATTTCAGCGTGCAGTGCGAAGGGCGTGAGTCGTTGGTAAATCTTGGTGAACACCAGAAATGCCATCTGGGTTGCCACGAAAAATATCGACGCGTCCAATAGGCGTAGACTAAAGCTCAAGCCTTCAATCTGAATCGCCTCGGCAATGACCATTCCGGAGCCGAGATATCCGCCCGCCTGCACCAAAGCGGCCGCAATATTCCGCTCGGCGATTGCTGTCGGTAGCGAGAAACTGGGAAAGCTAAAGCGATCCATCGCCAGCTGGTTCCCAATCAAGAGCAGCGCCCCCACCAGGCCGGTGACCGCGAGATCCAAGAGATCCATGCCCAAGTGGGCCAGACCGCCTGCCGTCAAGACACCGAACAGCACGCCACCCAAAGCGAAGAGATAGGCGGCGAAGGCAATCGCCACGGCAGGGTTGTCCGTCTTGGCCAGCTCATCCTTGAGCTCGTAGCGACGGCTCGCGCTGTAGATCCGGCGCCCCAACAGAATGACCAACAGGGCCACCCCCAAGTAGACGAGAGCGACCGGCTGATTCAGCTCAGCTAGGGCACTGCGGTCGAATAAGCGTTGTAGAAGTTCTTGCATTACGAAAACTCAGCTGGACCGCCTCAGCGGCGAGACCGAAAGCCCCCAGAGCGGAACCCGCCAGAGCGAAAGCCACCACCGAAACTGCGACGACTGCCTCCGAAGCGGGACGAAGGTCGTGACATGGGGCGCTTCGCCATCGTGTTGCGCTTGGGGCTACCGAAACCACCGCTCCGCTTGCTAGGCCCAGCGTTGCGAGCCCGAAAGGCACGTTGAGAAGCGCTGGGCTTGCGCAACGAAGACCTGATACCCGACTTCGCCGAGCGTCCGTGATTGGGCGATCGCACGCGGGAGCTGCGAGTGGCCAGGCGAGTCGAACCACTGGACCGCACATGAGTCCGGGTACGAGTGATGTAGCGGGCGTGGCTCACCCGCGCGTATCCCATACCGTAATATCGGGGGTAGTAACCGAAGCCAAACGGCGACATGTAAAAGGGATGAGGCCGAAACATGTAGTGATACAACAGCAAGGACGAGAGCAAATGCGAGCTGTGATAGTGGTGGTGGTGGCCGTAGATCTGCTCGTTCCCTGAAACGTAGACCTCTGCCTTCTTATCAGTCTTTTTCTCGATCTCGATGGTCGCGACCTCTTGGACCTCACCCTTCGCGGGCTCTGCGGTGAGGGAAAAACCTTTGATCTTATCGTCGCCGTATTCCGTGACCCGCAAAAAATCCACCTTGCCGTCGGCGTTGAGATCCAAGTTATTGATGCCACCTTTTTGGTTGAGCAGCTTCTCCAACTCTTCAGCGTCTTTGGCGTGTTTCACCAAATCGCCGACAGCTTGCAGATCCAAGCCATCACTGGCTTCCAAGGCGGAGGTGATCTTGACGTCCCCGTAGGTGGGAGCCGCCGCCTGCTGTTCACAGCCGGTCAGCAACACGCTCAGCGTCAAGACGCCAGCCCAAACGATACAATCGCAGGGCACGGCCCCGGGCGTGCGGGCCGAGTAAAATAAAGGATGCGCAGTGATCATCGTTGGGTGTTCCAGGCTGGAGAATTCTCGAGCAGACGCACGACATAGCACAAGCCACGCCCCTCAACACACACCGTCGGCAGCGATCGGGACAGGATTGTCTGTCTTTTTGTTGTTCGCAGCGTCAGCACGACCTAGAGCGTCACCAGACCCAGCGCAATTCCCAAAAAACGCTGAAGGCGAGCTCCATTTCCGGAGCCCGCCAACAGTCTAGTCATTCACCCGGCGTTCAGAGCTCACAGGAGGTCGCCGGATCCTTGCAGTACGCACCCACCACCATATCGTAGGGCAGCAAAGCATCGTCTACGCCACCCACTCCGCCATCGACCTCGGGGGGGAACAATTCCTCGTTGCTAGAGCCGTTGTGGCAGTTAACACAGCCGTCCATGTGGCCACCCATGTAGACGGCGGGCTCCAGTTCACAGTTGGTCAGCACTTCGAGAGCGGGGTTGGTCTTGATCCAGAACCACTGGCCCGGGTACTCGGACTCACTCAGTGAGAGATCCTTCTTCATGATAGTGATGCCCATCAGCACGCTATCAAGATCGTAGTTGTGCTTCACAATAATGGTACCGTCTGGCATCTCCAGCTGACCGAATCCCGCGTCGGTCACCCCGCCGTCCGCGGCTTCCCAATCAGTGAGCGCCGCCTCTCCCGTGGGGTTCACCCAAGCGGCCAATAGCTTGCCATGAGCCGAGGCGACAAAGGGCAACCGCGGTGTGAAGTCTGCTGCGTAGAAGGGCGACCAACTGGTGCTGTAGCCCGCCGCTGTCATTTCGGCGATGATGCTGTCTGCTACCATTGCGCGGGCGTCAGCGGCCGCATCGAAATTGCAAACAGGCGCTGAGCCGTCGCCGCCACCCGCGCCCGCCGTTTCAGTGGAGCTATCGTTTGTCGCAGTGCCACCAGTTCCGTAGCTGCCGGTTCCCGAGTCCGTCGTTGTTGCGGCGTTGTCTTCCGTGTCGCAACCGAACGTCAACACCGCAGCGACAGCGGTGCTGGCGGGGATAAATCTAATCATTCGAGCGAAACCTTTCGAAGCGATGAGTTCGAACAGCATACTTTCATTTCGGGAATACAATAAGAGTTCCTCTCGTAGTTCCCATGGGCCGCCGCCGATTGTTTCCTGCGACTGCACGCCTGGGCGGCCAGCGTTCTACGCTGTTCCTCCTGCGGGCACCCATCTGCCTGCCTCGCGGCTTGCCCTGGCCGGCCTGCCCAGTGCGCCCACTTCCCCACTGGGCGGGCTACTCAGAACGCCGCCAGCAACTGGAGGTCGATGCGCTCGTTCTTGACCGCGTCTGGGGTGTAGACGCCGGTCAATCGGCCTCGCACATTTTCGAGCAGCAGGAATACAGCACCCAGGTGGTGCCTATCCGATGTGTTCGAGAACACCTTGCTGCCGTTGGGGACGTCTTTTGCCGATTGGCTCTGCGCCTCGAACATGTACCCGGTGCTTAGCCACGGGGTGAACGAATAGCTGATTTCGCTAAACGCCGTCACGCTCCGATTCGTAGCGCGAAGGTTCTTGTCGCGGTCGAAACCAAACATCGCGCCCCCCCAAATAGACAGGAGATTCCAATGATACTTAACATCAGCACCCACCCGCCGAATGTCATCCGTTGGGCTCCCGTCAACCGTAGACACTTCGCCCGAATACGCCCAGCTGCCGAATGTGAGAACCATATTATCGAGGGGGCTTTCGCTGTCCAGATCGAGTGCCGGCTCCTTCCCCAAGAAGTCCATGCCACCTATCTTGAGCCCGAGGTGCGCGTACTTGTCCATGGCGGAACCGGGCGCTTTGTTCTGTACCGTGCCCAGGGCGTAGAAGCCCCGGCGTAGCACGGTTCCGTTCATCTCGACGCCGACTCTGCCTTGCCCCACTGTGTGCCCAGAAATGTTACTCGTGCCGAGCTGGAAGGGCGCAAATAGGCGTTCGTTGTTTTTGAACAACGTGGTCCATTGCTCGAAGCGACCCACCCGAAAGTTCAGCTCAGGCCTGTCAGCAATCTTCGCGAAATGCAGGAACAGCTCGTTAGGCGCTCCCTGTCCGGCCCAGGTCCCGAAGACGGAAACGTGTTCGCTGAGAGCATTGCCAAACAAGAAGCTGAATGCTGGGGATGCCAGGGCAACCTCTTCGGTCGCAGCCTCATCGTTGGTGGCCGATGCCGAGAAGCGAGCAGCGATGGCAATCGGTATCTTGATGGGTAGCTGCGTCGTCATCGGAGACGTGCCCTCCATCGCTACCGGCGACGGATCCCGCAGGGTGTAGTCGGCAGTTGACAAGCCCGGCCAGTGGTAACCCTGCCTTCGGAAGACATCGCCGAACTCTGATCGTCGCGTGATGTAGGAGTGACACGTTGAGCACGGCATGTTGTAGGCCCGCGCGAAGGCCGGCAGGGCTGTTGCATCTTCGGGAGCCATGGCCAACAGAGTGACGAGCAGTAGCGCACAGCGAAAAATGGCACGGCGACAAACGGCATGCCGAGAAAGTACTCGTGCCCCCCTTGGTAACCGCCGCGAGGCCCGCCGCGAGGCCCACCGCGAGACGACCGGCGCTAGACCAGCGCAACGCGGGCCCTGGCAACCTTTTAGCAAGTGTTGGCTTCGATGCATCATAGGACTAGCGCACCACGATAGAGTAGTTGGCCATCTCAACAGGGTGGACCGTGCAGGCGTATTGGTACGTCCCAGGCACGTCGAAGGTGTGCTCAAAGTCGCCAACCAAAAGATCAGCCGAAGCTCCCAGTTCGCCATCGCTCGTGACATTGTGGCTTTCTGCATCCGAAAAATGCCAGCGGACCGTCGTGCCGGCAGCTACTGTGCATTCTAGGCCGTCTTCTTCTTCGCAGCCGCACTGATTGCGATAGGCAAACTGTTGAACCAGCAGCAACGCCTCCCCCGGGTTCGTACACGCCACGAAGGGAATGACGCTGGGGACATCATTGTCAGGCTTGGCGTCCCTATCGCTACCAGCTGTATCTGTCGACGGAGAACTGGCTGCCGAGGGCGGCTCAAAAGCGTCGTCGTAGGGCACGCAAGCCAGGTAGGGCACGCAAGCTACCCCCAATAACGCCACCGCCCGTCGAATCGTCACCCATCTTGTTCGCATGACGGCCCGGCCTACTTTCCTTGCGCCAGATTGCGCGCGTGTACCAAAAACCTAATTATCTTCTTGGCGTCCGGCTTGTCGATATTTGAGTGAGCTTTGCGCATCATCTTGATGACGTATACTTTGATGCCGGCTCGGTCAAAGTTCGAACCGGTCATTGGGGTGACCCCCGTTTGTAGCGCGATGATGGGTCGCCTCATTTCATGACACTTGGTGCATCGCACCTTGAAGACCTTGTAGTTGGCTGCGTATTCGCCCTTGAACTGCTTGAAATCGAGGACCATGGCTTTGCCTTTGCCGATGGTCTTGAGCTGGCCGTTGGCCCCAGCGGATGTCCCCCACAGAAACAAAGCCATAGCCATGCCAGAGCTCAGCAGTCTTCCCAAATTCATCACGCCCGGCCCTCCGCAGCGGTCCGACGGCCGGAACCGCTAAATGTCCCATGCGTCCAAAGGGGCGGTTGGAACTGCAGAGCTACCTTCAGCATGGGGCGAATCATCTTACCCTGAAAGTCGGAATGTATCGAACCGGGCGGATGCGGAGCCCTGACTGTACGCCCGTTGCCTACCCTCCCTAAGCTTTTATCCTCCAGGCTACGGACAATGATGGCCTGCACGCTCAGCCTACGACAGCAGCGGTCGGATCCTTCCCCGCTCTGGCCTCTCTTCCCGCCTTGGGATCTTGTCGGCGTCAACACGGTCTAGGGCGCCGCGCGGGGCGATTGCTCCCGGATGGCTATCCGAAACAGGTAGGACCCACCGCTAGCGCGAACCTTGAGCGTCACCACATCGCCCGCGCTGAGGCTTCGCTTGGGTCCAACTAGCATGATGTGACGACCACCCCGTTTGAGTTCGAGGCTCTCCCCCGGAGTGATCGTTACGTTATCCAGCTTCATCATTCGGGCCACACCGTTCTTGCTCACGGTGCGGTGGAGCTCGACTGCACGAAAGTCCGTGCTCGTTAGATCTTCGATCATCAGGGGCCGAGCCGAGCTGCTGCGCAATGTGCCCAAGGCAGCGAGCGCCGGAGTCCCTGGCGGACCTGCAGGGATCCAAGCGTTCAAGAACTGCAAGGGCACTCCAGTATCCACAGAGGCATCGCCCCCCGGCCTTGGGGGCGCTACCTCGTCGACGCTTTTCGAGGCGCTTCTACGCCGAACACTAGCGGGCAGAAGCGCACGGTAGCGTTCGAGAATTACACTAGCCGACGACGGAGCGCTAATCTTGTCGATGCGACTCCCCGCCGGTGAAATGACGAAGACATCGGGGGAATGGGAGATGGCATAACCCCCTGGCTAAGGCATCGGCAGAAAGGTCCCGCCAACGTCAAAGACGAAGGCCTTGAGCTGGTCCCCAGTGCCGCTCAGCGCGCTGAAGTCCGAGTGAAAGAAGCGAAGGTAGTCCCGCAGCCGGCCCGAGGTATCTCGCGTGGGATCCACCGACACAAACAACACATCGGTGAGCTTCTGCTCATTTGGGTTCAACTGATTGTAGGCCAACTTGAGCTGGGACAGTGTTGTCGGACAGATGTCCGGGCAAAATCCAAAAAAGGCCCAGCTGAAGTGCCCGCGTAGGTTGGCGTTGCTAAATTCAGAGCCGTCGGACCCGGTCAGGCGAAACGGGCGCAAGACATGGGGCTTGGTCGCGACAGATGAGCTCGCAGGCGACGGCTTCGCCTCTTGCCAAGAGCGGGGCGACTCACAACCGGAGACAGCAAGCGCAGCGGGGACAAAGAGCCACAGCGGTAACGGTCGTCGCGATGCTCGCGCCGACGCGGCGGTGCCATGAGCGAGAGTAGGGGGCGGCGGCATACGCGAGCCGCTAACCTAGTCGATCAGCGCGACACGAACAGCTCGTCGCAGCTCACCGCCGGAATGGCAGTCTCAGACGCCGTAACCTGAGGAGCGTCGTTGAGACGTCATGCAAAGCAGGCCCGCTTCGCAATCGCCATGGTCCGCACACATCATGCCCGGTGTGCCGTCCGCAGGGCAAGGCCACGCGCGGCAATCGAAGTCAGGGATTCATAGTCACCGCCGAGCTAACAAACAGTGATGTTGCCGCTGCCACGGCCTTTCCCCAACTGCTTCGCAAGGTTCAAGGTCGAGTGAAGACGGTGACCACAGATGGAAGCTACGACCGCCGCCATGTATGGAAAGTGATCGATGACCTCGGAGCACACGCCGTCATTCCGCTTCGTCGAGGAGCGATGCTCAAGGAAGAAGAAGTAGCGAAAGTTCGGAATCGCTATCTTCGGAGAATCCGGAAAGTCGGTCGCGCTCAATGGCGACGAGACTCAGGCCAGCACAAGCAGGCGAAGGTTGATAACGCCATCGGCCGCTTCAAGAGGATACTCGGGCCGTCGCTTCGAGCTCGCTGTCCTGATGGGCAGCAGGCTCGAGGCGATGATGGTGTGTGTGATCTTGAACCGCATGTTGGAGCTTGGCGCGCCCCGGTCGGTTGCGATCCCGAGATGACTGGGGGCAGCGCTCAGGCAGATTTGGGCTCAACTCGATTCATGCACCAACGCCGGACGCGTACCTAAAACTGAACCCCGAGGATGGCCGTGCCTATCGTGAGCGGAGCGGAACTAACTCGCGCCTTAAGCGAACCGAAGCCGCCCTGGCCGACTCCTGGAAGGCCTGCGAACTGAAGGACAAACTCGGCTGCACCATGCACAAGGCTTTCAGCCGAAAAATGGCGGGCACCAAGCGCTGAGCCAACTTACCGGCTCAGATGTTCAGCGATTCGAATCTGCGGTGACCGCGGGATCGTGAAGGGCCGGGGGTGGTACGGTCGGGAGTAGCTCAGGCCACCATCGACTGCGATGAAGTTTGGATTTCCTGTCCTCGTTGATGGATCTTCAGATGCCCGGGGTGGACGGTTTGCAAGCGGCGGAGGCGATACGCCTGCGGGAGAATCGCCTCGGGACTCCCCAGGTTCCGATCATTGCCGTGACGGCCAACACCAGTCCGGGAATTGCGCGGGCCTGTGCTGACGCCGGCATGCAGAGCTACATCGTGAAACCGATGCAGAAAGAAGTGCTACAGGATTTGATCGAGACGAATCGGAACGATACGTCCAGCCTCCCCTAAGGGGCCTGAGTCACCGTCAGCTTTTGATCCACAGTCGTCCCTGTTAGCGCCTGCACCTCGCCATCTGGCCAGCGCACAGTGAGCGCTGAGATCGTCGTTTCCGTCCCGAGTCCGAAGTGGCAGTCGCGAATGCCACTACTGCCCTGGGAGGGCCGCGTCGTTACGTAACAGGTCTGGGTCTTGCCCCCGGGCTGCGTAAGAGACACCACCGAACCGATGGCATCTCGGTTCGATGAAGTCCCATTCCCAGTGAGCGCAACCACCAGCCAATGGTTGGCATTGCCGAATTCAGCGGAGCGATTGCGATAGAGACGCGGGATGCCCCGGGGAGAGAACACCAGCACGTCGAGCCAGCCGTCGTCGTCGATATCCAGCACGATGTTCGCACTAGATTTGCGGCGATCCCCTACCCCTACGCTGCCGCCCACATCGGAGAACTCCCCGTCACCATCATTGCGAAACAGTGCGTCCGGCGCCGGTTGGTCGTCGCCCCAGGGATACTCGTCAAGCCCAGTATCTTCGAAAACAGGAAAATTGGATCCGGACGAAAAGTAGAAGTCCAGATCCCCATCGTTGTCGTAGTCAAACATTGACGTGCCCCAGGTGATCTGAATGTTCCGCCATGAATCCTTGTTCCCGAGGGAATGGGGCTTCCAAGGGAACCACATGCGACGAATCCCGCTGAGCAAGGATTCCCCCACCCGGGGGTCAAAAAACTCGTCGATCCCGTCGGCGTTGCTATCCGCCCGTCCATAGAGCAGTAGGTTCGGCCCCACATTGGACATGATGACATCTGGGCGGCCGTCGAAGTCCACGTCTCCCACCGCGAGCCCCATCGCGTTCATGCCGTCCGTTTTTACGTCCGGGTAAAATCCGAAGCCAGACTCCATGCCCACCTCGGTGAATTGCCACAACTCGGGAGCACCTGAAGAATGGGGGCCGTCGTTTCGCCAGAGGCGATTGGGGTTCCGATAGTAGACTTCTGACCAATAGGTCTCGTGATCGCTGGAAGCCAACAGGTCGAGATCGCCGTCCATGTCGTAATCAACCCACACGGCAGCGTAACCCACGATGTTTGTGCCCACTCCCGGATCACCTAGCAAGTGGTTGACGAAGGTGAATGTTTCACCGTCGTTGCGGTACAAGCGGTCACGGTGCAACTCTGGCGTGGCTGAGGGGGCACTGTAGGTGCTCACGTACAGATCTAGATCGCCATCCCCGTCATAATCACCCCACGTCTGGCCGGTGGTGAGATTGTTCACGCCGCCCAAGCCCAAGACACTGGTCACGTCCCTGAAGTTCGCTACATCGTCCTCCACCCATCGGTTTTGGAGCATGATGTCTGGACCCTCACGGCCCACATACAGATCTTGATCGCCGTCATTATCGTAATCAACGAAACTCACGCCGCCCCCGCGATCCAAGTTTGCGTTGGGCGCCCAATCCAAATACTCGGGGTTCCCATCCCCATTGGTATCCCCCAAGTTCTGGAGCAGCCTTCCTGGCACCGCCACGTTCGACAGAAATATCTCCAGTCGACCGTCCCCATCGACATCTGCCACCGCCATGCCACCGAACACTGTACTGCGAACATCCGGCGCGACCTGGAGAGTGTCGATTCCCGCGCTCTCCGATACGTTCACAAAAATCGGCTCTAGGACTCGAACCGACACGCAGTCGGTCTCGGCGGTCTGGCCGATCAGCGAAACACTCACCTCCAGGATGCCGGGGGGAGTGCCAGAGGGCAGCGCGTACACTCCCCCAAGCTCCAAAGTGTCCACGTAGTACGGTGTGACTTCAACGCCACCGATCTGGACGACGACTTCAGCGATATTCGGCTGGGTGTCGATGTGGATGAACGCCCCGTCGCCCGCGGCTACGGACTCGGTTACTCTCTCGACCACAGCGGTGGTCGGCGCGCTATCCGCCGACGCATCGCTCGAACCATCGCTCGCGTCCATTCCGGCCTCTGTGATCACGTCGGGCATAGCGTCGGAGATGTCGGGCGGCGTCCCCGTGTCCAGCGCCGCATTACTCGGCCAGCGGCAACGCGGAGTCTGCGCGGCGTCCCCGGTATCGACAAGCCCGCCGTCCCCGGTATCGACGAGGCCGCCGTCCACCCTATCCGGCGGTCGCGAATCTGCCGTGGGCCTGCCGGTCTCAGACAGAGTCGCATCTGGCACGCCTGCCTCGGCGGGGTCCCCTGGCCCCGGAACGTCGATATTCTCGTCGCCGCAAGCGACCGCCAGCGCGCCCCCCACCAACAGTAGATGCGCCAGCACAAACCGTGGACGGTGGAGGCCGGTCGCCCCCGGCGACTCACCGCGTCCACCGCGGCCGAAAACACTGAGTTTAAGCATGATTGGACAAACTAACACAGCGACTCCCACCACGAAGCGACCAGGACCAACATTCACCACTGACTGCTGAAACTCCTCCCGTTCGATCGGGAATTGCCGCATCGCGTTGCCGTCGGCGATGACCAGGCACGGGATCGTCTCGGAGTTGCGCGCTAGCGATGTGGTGCGCTGTCAACGCCCACCGCCGTTGAGTTCGCCGGTGTTGACCTCGCGAATGACCAGACGGGCTAAGCCGCTGCCGACCCTTCGAGCATGTGATCGAGCTGCTCGGCGGTCACTGTCTTCAATACGAAATTCTGAACCACGCCAGATTCCATGTGTTCCTCCAGCCCCGCCAGCTCAATGGACGATGTGAGGATTCGATGAATATCTGGATGAGAAGTATCCAATTGAGTCAACAGCCAAACGCCGTTTTCCCCCGGGAGATTCATGTCCGTGAGCACGGCTCTCGCACGCCGTATCTCGACGCAACCGAGAGCCTCCTGCGCACTTCGAGCTGACACGATTTTCACATTACTGCCTCGGAGACCGCGTCTGGTCATGTCAAGTTCAACCACATCGTCATCGACAATCAGAACGCAAGCTTCGACAGCCGCTCGCGAGTATGAGCCCCGAACAGCGCTGGGAACCTCCGGTTCTTGATCGCCGGGCGGTCGCTTTAAAGCCAGCCGGGCGTTCGATACCGCTGGGCAGCCCGACGTTATTGGGTCGGTTCAATGGCTAGAGTATGAACGCCGGCGTGCAGCTTATGTTCGCTACGGATGCCGCTGGGCCACAAGATGCTCGCGATGGCCTCGGTCACGCCGAAGGTGGGCACGACGTGCCGGTGAGAGTTCTGAGACTGAAAGGCAGC